>OBLO01001823.1_pt1 | contig 17643 bp, 20 predicted proteins | sample 1519401 | NCBI WGS metagenome assembly OBLO01 (sample SAMEA2602897, study PRJEB22501) | metagenome | reverse complement strand
CGGCTCGATTTTTCGGTTTGGAAAAGGATGAAAAACCTTGCCAGATAACCGAAAATCCTTGATATACGGGGCTTTTCCGGTTTGTCGTAATTATACCGTAAGGGCATACATTCGCGACCTTGGCACTGCAAAACGGCGTAGATGTAAAAACAGTGTCTTCAATGCTCGGTCACTACGACGCGGGATTCACCCTCCGCACCTACACCCACGCTACAAGGCAGATGCAGCAAAAGGCCGCGGAGAAAATGGGCAGTTTCATGGCGCAGGTCATGTAAGCAGAAAAAGCAAAAATACCGGAGAGAAGGCAAAAGCTTCCTCTCCGGTACTCTTTGGATCTATCGGGATAATTCCGCGTGTGGGTCACGGTGTGGGTCAGGCAGTTGACCCACATTTTGACCCACACCTTTTTCAGCGTTTTTGCAACAAAAAAGCACCGAAAACCGAAGTTTTCGATGCTTTTTGGAGCTGGTGGTGTGACTCGAACACATGACCTGCTGATTACGAAGTGTATCGGGGTGCTCCGTCTGACGGTTTTCAGGGATTTTGGAGCCTTTCCGCTCGGTATATTGCGGGAGGTACGTCCTATCCTCTCCACTGTTTTTGTCCGCTCATTTCCCCGCGTGGGTCACGGTGTGGGTCAAAAACGCTCATTGAATCCTGCCACTTCCTTCACGGAAAGAAGAAAGCGGTGGATTTCCTTGTAATATGCAAAGTCAAAATCTTTGACTTCTGGAGCGCTCAACCATTTAGTATAGCGGGCAGAAGTAATCACACCCTCAACTTCATTTGACTTTTCTTCGTCTCTGATGCCAAACTTGTTGATCAAAACCGTCGTATCGGAATAGCAGTCAAAGGAAATGAAATCAACGCTGTATCCCATATCACACTGCCTTTGACGGACGAATCAATATCTCCCTGACCAGATTCGCAACAGAGACTTCGCCGCTGAGTAAACGGATACGTCAAGCTCGGTCTGCTCTGTCACCGCGAAGCCATCCATATTCCTTTCTACTGCCAGTGATCATATAAACATAGTTCAGTACCGCAGTACGTTCGTCCTCATCCCATCCTCCCCGGCAGCGCACAGTGAGCGGTGTAGGGCAGCAGATAGAGCTTCTCCCCCTTCTGATGGAAGCTGAAGCCAATGTTGTTCCCAGAGTCTATGCTGGGTCCGCAGATTTCCTTTTTGTCGATGACGATACCCGATTCATTCGCCATTTTCAGAAAATACTGCAGCGAGAAGTTGTTGTCGCTGCACTTTGGATACTGACTCAGCAGCTTCTGCATGGAGCGCCAGCCGTTTTCGAAGTAGAAATATGTCCCGATTATCCACGCGCCCGGCTTGAGCAGCGGTGTCAACTCCTCATAGAAAAAGCTCCTGCGGTAAAAATTGTGCTCATTTGTCGCAAAGAAGTCGATATTGACGTCGATGCAACTGGGACACAGCGGCAGGTCCAGCGTGCTGTCGGCAATGTAGAGAATCGGAAGGCGGTAATTCTCCCGCTCCATCAGCGCCTTATACATCGCCAACGTCTCCGGGTATTTGTCGACGATGATATAGCGCCCATCGGAATCGAAGATACCCTGATGCGTATACAAGAAGAACCATGCATTGATATAGCTCTCCATTACGATTTTCCCGCTCAGGTTGACCCCGTCAATCTGCTGCTTCATGAAATTGTATGCGCTCTGAAAAAGACTAATCATCCCTGCGGGCAAGTCCTTATACATCAAACGATGGACATCCGGCGTGTCGTCGTTTCCCTCGTAACGGTTCGGTGTGAGCAGGATACCATCGCACACATCCGCGTGATACCCGCACTGGCAATCCATGTCCGCTTCGAAAATATACTCTGTATCCATCGTCACATTGCTGATGGCCATTGGCTTTTTGCAATGCGGGCACTGGATAAGGCCGAGCATGCTCAGCGGCAGCCCCGTCCGCCGGTACTCCGACGTATCCACGGTGGAGAGCGCTTCAATCTTTTGCGACAGAACGCCGGATATTCTCTCAAGATGTGCGATCTCCTCTTGACAGCCGCGGCGTCGCTTGGCGTAGATGACGCGCAATTCCTCCCGAAAGCCGGTCTTCTCCATGTCAGAGATGCGGAAGAGTGAAAGGATATGATGAATCTCCGCGAGCGTAAAACCGAGTTCCTTCAGTTCGAGGATGCGCTCAAGATCGTTCAGCGTCTCATCGTCGAATACATACTGCTTATCCATTCGCGGTGGGACAAGCAGTCCGTAGTTGATGTAGTAATAGAGATTGTCCCTCGAAATACTGTAGCGCTGCGCCACTTGTCCGATCTTCATGCCTTCGCCGTGAGTCGGCTTCCCTCCCTTTCCGCTATCTTTCCTCAGTTTAGCAAAAAGTTTGAGTATACTCAACACTTTTTGCTGATTTGGCAAAAACAGCAGATTGACATAGAGCATACTTGACCGTTTATTCTGTAAACAACCTAAGTGCAGGATGCTTAAGACCGGTCACCGCACAAAGAAAATTTGATTGCAAGGAGGATATCTTTATGAGCACACCCCAAAATGAAACGCTGAAACGCACGCTTGGTATGCGCGAAGCCGTTACCATTACGGTCGGCACTGTTGTCGGCGTCGGCCTGTTCACAACCGGCGCGCAGATCGTCGGCTCTATGGGTTCCGCCGTCATCCTCGCAACCTTTATGGCCATGGTCATCAGCGTATATCCCTCTCACCTTTATGCGGAGATGAGCGCAGCCCTCCCGTTCGCAGGCGGCACGTACAAATACGCGCAGCTCGGACTCGGAAAGGCCGCAGGTATGCTGGCAGGCTGGAACTTCATCGCATCGCTCGTCGCCGTCGCCTCCGGTGAGGCGCTGGCATTTTCTTTCTACTTCAAAACGCTGTTCAGGGCGTTCGGCGTGGAACTCCCGATCAGCGATGTGCTGCTCGCGGCCATCCCTATTGTCCTTTTCATCGTCACGAACATCCACGGCACAGAAATGACGGGCCGCCTCCAAAACGGCTTCATGTTCTTCTTCTGGGGCGTTGCCATTATCTGGGCTCTGATGATGATCCCCAACATTCGCCTTCCCTCTTATATGGTGTTGCCCGAGAGTATGAACGGTCTCTCCGGCTGGAGCTTTATCGGCATGGTCGCCATGATCTGGTGGTGCTTCGCAGGTTTTGAGACCTGCTGCGCACTAGGTGAAGAGATCAAGCACCCGCGCATCAACCTGCCGCGCGCATTGAAGCTCTCCCCCTTCATTGTCTTCGCAGTCAACGCCATCTTCCAGTGGTTCCTCGTCGGCATTGTCCCGCCTGAGCATCTCGGTGAGCTGGCGGATGCCTCCGCCCCATTCGCCGACGGCATGGCTATGGCCGGCATTCTCGGTCTACCGATGGCATTTCTCGCTGCGGGTATCGCTTTCGGCGGCGACTTCTCTACGCTGAACTCCAGCATCGCCGTCCCGCCGCGCTACCTCTTCGCTATGGCGCGCGAGGGTTCAATGCCCAAGGTCTTCGCCAGACTTCACCCCCGTTATCAGACGCCGTGGGTGTCCATTCTGTTCCTCGGCGCGCTCTCGCTCGTTCTCGTATTCTATCCGATCACATTTGTCGCCTCGGTCAGCCTGTTTGCCGACCTTTTCTACTACATCATCGGTATCGCCGCCGCGCTTGGTCTACGTAAGCGTCACCCCGAGCTGGGCCGTCCGTACAAGGCACCGCTCATTGAAGTCGGCGTACCTGTCAGCATCCTCATCTACGCGATCATGCTCTTCCAGCTTGACCGCTATGCCATTGTCTCCGGTATCATCTGGTGCGTGGTCGGCCTTGTGGTCTACTACATCTGCCACGCTAAATATGGTGACAGCAACATCCTGAACATTAACGACTCCATTACCGATGAAGCGCCTCCCTCCCCGGAGGAACGTGCAAAAATGGACAAGGAATACCTCCTGTGGAAGAGCATCGTAGCCGCATTCTGTATTATCGCGGTTCTGCTGTACGTCATTCCCCTCATCTTCTGACCACCGCTAACAAACCTGCAAATCGTAAAAGGAGCATATATTATGAAACATATCAAAACCGGTAAAGAACGCACGAAGGAAGACCTCAGCGCACTGCGCAAAACCGTTTCCGAAATCATTGAAGACGTCGTCGCCAACGGTGATGCGGCACTTCGTTCCTACAGCGAAAAGTTCGACGGTTTTGCCCGTCCTGTATTCCGCGTGAGTCGCGAGGAGATCAACGATGCCTATTCCCACGTAAGCGAACAGGAACTCAACGATATGAAGTCTGCGCTCGCCAACATCCGCACGTTCGCCGAGGCACAGCGAGCGACCATCCATGACCTGCCCGAATTCCAGCCGCGCCCCGGCATCTTACTCGGCCATCGCGTCATCCCCGTGCAGTCTTGCTGCTGCTATGTCCCTGGCGGGCGCTTCCCGCTCTACTCCTCGGCCATGATGCTCATCACTCCTGCCAAGGTTGCGGGAGTCAAGCGTATCGTGACTTGTTCGCCGGTCGCGCACGGCACCGGAACGATCAACGACAAAACACTTGTCGCCATGGATCTCGCCGGCGCGGACGAAATCTACGCTCTCGGCGGCGTGCAGGCCATTGCAGCGTTCTCCTATGGTACCGAGAGCATTCTTCCGGTCGACGTGATTGTCGGTCCCGGCAACCAGTACGTCGCTGAGGCCAAGCGCCAGTGCTACGGACAGGTTGGCATCGACTTTGTTGCCGGTCCCAGCGAAGTACTGGTCATCGCCGACGAGAACGCCGACCCGAAGACACTCGCAGCTGATCTTCTTGCTCAATGCGAGCACGATCCCAACGCGAAGGCTATTCTTCTCTCAACAAACGAGGCCTCCGCAAACGCGGTTATCCGTGCGGTGGAGGATGAGCTCTCCTGGTTGCCGACGGCACAGATCGCCCGCCAGTCTTGGGACACCTTCGGTGAGGTAATCCTGCTCGACAGTCTGGATGAGGCTATTGACATGGCTAACCGCTATGCCCCGGAGCACCTTGAGATCAATCTGGCAGACAATGAACGTGTCATTGAACGACTGCATAACTACGGCTCACTCTTTATCGGTGGAAACACAGCGGAGGTCTTTGGCGACTACGCCTCCGGAACGAACCATACTCTGCCGACCGTAAAGGCCGCGCGATACACGGGCGGCGTCTATGTTGGAACCTTCCTCAAGACCTGCACGCACCAGAGCATGACGGATGAGGCTTCCCACCTCATCGCTCCCCTTGTCAACAGAATGGCGCATGGCGAAGGGCTCGAAGGGCACGCCTTTGCCGCCGAGTGTCGCTTCTGAAGACACTCTATCTCTCTCATCAAGGTAGTGCGGCGAAAGCTTTCTAGACTTTCGCCGCACAAACCTGAATTGTTAAAGGCAGCCAACAGTGAGATAAAAAGCTATGCCTATTAGTCGGAAGCAGCAGGCCTCCCAAGCCTCAACTGAAGCTAATTTGTGGCCATCCGCACTTTGGCGGAAAGCAGGTATATCAGAAACTTACTTTCATTTATTTGTACGGCGGTTCAATGAGAACCGCCGCACATTTTGTTGAGCAAAGGATTACAGTGTGAGGCCAATAATCAAATACCCGATGCAGCCAATTGCAGCACAGGTTAGAGCATAGGGAAGCTGTGTTTTTACATGTGCAATGTGGTCCGATCCTGCAGCCAAGGAGGAGAGAATGGTGGTGTTCGAAATGGGGGAGCAATGGTCGCCAAAGGTTGCGCCGCCGAGGATTGTTGCAACGGCGGCATAGACTACCGTGCTTAGCTCGCCGCCGCTGACGGAGAGGGCAAGGGGCGCGATGATGGGAACCATGATTGCAATCGTTCCCCACGAGGTTCCAGTCAGGAAAGAGATGATATGAATGCCGCGAACGCCCTTTGCGTAGCCCCGGAACCGGTATGCCTCCAGGATCTGTTCGAATGCCGCCCGGTCCTTCGCCTCCCGAAGCTCTCTGTTTTTTTCAGAACGCACCCAGTTGTAGTAGCCGGAGCGGGAGACACCTGCCAATTCGCACAGGTCTTTCACGGTGAGAATGTTGTTCCGATCCGCCAACGCGGCGCGAATGGCCTCAAATCTCTCTCCGGCGCTGTCCATGGCTATTCTCCCGGCTTGCCGTGCAGCCGCATGACTTTTTTTAAGAACGCCATCTGCTGCTGGAGACACAAAATCTCCCGTTTCATGCGTCTGGCGGCTTCGTCAGACGGGGCGGATGCCCCCTCTGTCTGGTTGTTCCCGCCGCCTGGTATACGCACACCGCCCCGGGCTCCCTCATGAAAGCCCTCCGGCGATCTGGCCTCCCGCCGGATGCGCTTTGTAGTATTGTGGATCCGCTCGAAACCCAGAACTTCCGTGTTATAGCCCAGCTTGCGGAAGGCGGCTGTGCCGGTGTAGCCCTGGAGACTGAGCGCCCAGAACGCCTCCTTGAAAGCGAGGGTGTAGGATATGCTGTCTGCCGTCACCCGCAGCGTGTAGGGGTTTGCCTGCAGATGCTTCAGTTCCTCTGGTGTGAATTTCTTCTTCGTGCCCATACAGCACCTCCGTTCGGTAGTTCTATCATAACACAGGTGCGGCGCTTCTGAACCTATGGGTCAAATGCGTGTCCGCCGAACGGGACCATGGGTCAAAATCTCGTGTCCATTTTCTTGGGTACAGTTTATTCCCCGTGTGGGTCTCGGTGTGGGTCAAACCACTTTCAGAATACGAACGAGGGGCGTACCTCTGACAACGGCAAACCGAGCCTCTGCGCCCTATCCCGCTCATAGGTGACGCGTGTCACTTCCTCAATAAAGTCTTTCTCTTTCGGCGTGGCGCTCGCCCATCGCACACTATATTTGCGGCACAGTTGAAAGAATATCTCATAAAAACGTTCTTCCTCCGCATCCTTGCGGCAATAGCTAAGTATGCGTATATGTACGACGTGCTCAACAACGAGAGCATCGCCGCGATGATCAACAAGGTCGCGGAGGACCTCGGCGGCATCTACGGCCTCGTCAATCATTGCCCCGGCCCGAAGGCCGGCACCTTCGAGGCGCTGACCGAGGCCGACTGGGCGGACGGCTATCAGAAGTGCCTGTACAGCTACACCACCGCCATCTGTGCGGCGCTTCCGTACATGAAGAAGGGCGGCGGCGGACGCATCGTGAACTCCACCTCGTCCTCCATTAAGCAGGAGCTCGATAACCTCATTCTCTCCAATACCTTCCGCATGGGTGTGGTCGGCATGAGCAAGACGATGGCGCGCGAGTTCGGTCCGTACAACATCATGGTCAACACGATGGGCCCCGGCCGTATCTACACCGACCGCATCAAGTACCTCAACACCATCCGCGCCGAGAAGGCGGGCATCACGCTCGAGGAGTACAACACTCGCGACGCCGCGAGCTTCCCGCAGAAGCGCTACCAGACGGCGGACGAGTACGCCCGCTCCGTGGTGTTCATCTGCTCGCCCGCGAACAGCGCGATCTCCGGTCAGGTCATCTGCGTCGACGGCGCCATGACCACCGCGTACTAAACCGATAAACGCAAAAAGAAAACAAGCGGAGGCTGTCTCGCTGACAGCCTCCGCTTGTTCGTATACAGCGGATCGGTCGTAACCGTCAAGGCGGGAGCGGTGTAAGCTGCTCCCGCCTTGCCTGCAAAATAACAGCAGCTTATGGGCGTGTCAAGGGCGGGGATAAAAAGCCACTACCACAGCCCTTTCAAACCTTGTACACTGGAAAGTGGATAATGTACAATAACGGACCTGTTACAGCATCCTCATTTTCGTTCCAAAAACGCACTGCTGTACCAATCAAAGAAGCTGTCGCAGCCTTTCTTCTGTATTTTCAGTCGCCTTTAGCGGTTTTTCTTGATTTTAATTCTTTTCCTAACATCTTGCGGCCCGAGTTTTCACTGTGTTCTACACATGCCTACGGCATTTTATGTGGTCAAAGACAAAGTCTCGCCAAAGCTGCTCCGGCAAAGGACTTATCGTTCCTTGATACCCAAATCCATCCTGCGAAATCGCATTTTGCAAGACAGAATCATACTGCTGTTGTGACAACTAAGACCGTGTATTATTATTCTTGCTTTTTCCGGCGGTATCCTGTAAAATGACATCATCAAGGGAGAGGAGAGCAGACATTTTTGAAAGAGCGCTTCCATTGATCAAATTGGAACGCCGTTTGCTCGAAAAAACCTGTAGACCAACTATAAAAAGGAGGGTATTTCAGTATGTACAAGGTAGATCTCAACAGCGACCTCGGCGAGAGCTTCGGCGCGTATACCATCGGGCTCGACAACGAGGTCATCGCGCATGTTTCCTCTGTCAATGTTGCCTGTGGCTATCACGCAGGAGATCCGTTGGTGATGGAAAAGACCGTTGCCGCAGCCAAGGCGGCAGGCGTCGCCGTCGGCGCACACCCGGGCTTCCCCGATCTGATGGGCTTTGGCCGCAGGAACATGGTCGTCTCGCCCAAGGAGGTCAAGGCGTATGTCAAGTATCAGCTCGGCGCGCTGATGGCCTTCGCTGCGGCAGAGGGTATCAGGCTCCAGCACTGCAAGCCCCACGGCGCTCTCTACAACATGGCTGGTAAAGACATGGATCTGGCGCTTGCCATCGCCGAGGCGATTGCCGAGGTAGACAAGAACATTATCCTGCTTGGCCTTGCCAACAGCAAGATGATTGATGCAGGCAAGCAGTTGGGCTTGCGCGTCGCAAACGAGGTCTTTGCCGACCGCGCCTATCAGGCCGACGGCTCGCTTGTGCCGCGCAAGCTGCCCGGCGCCGTCATCCACGATAAGGACGAGGCCATCGCGCGCACCGTCCGCATGGTCACCGAGGGCAAGGTCACGGCCATCACCGGCGAGGAGGTCGAAATCGCGGCTCACTCCATCTGTGTCCACGGTGACAACCCTTCGGCCGTCGAATTCGTTAAAAATATCCGCACGCAGCTCACCGCCCGTGGCGTGGAGATTGCCCCCATCCGCGAGATCGTATAAAAAGAGCCTCGTTTCCAGCTGTTCCGTTCCGCAAAGACCAACGCCCCAAATCTGCCGCACTGCGGCAATATTTCAGGAGGATGATCATGAGTAACGAAACCACCCAGAAGCGCTCACTGTCCGTCAGCCTTGGCGCGGCCTTTCTGATGGCGACATCCGCCATCGGCCCCGGCTTTCTGACCCAGACCTCGCAATTCACCGCAAAGTATCTCTCTTCTTTCGCTTTCGTCATCGTCTGCGTCATCATCATGGATATGATCGCGCAGACCAATGTATGGTCCATCGTCGGCGTTTCCGGCCTGCGCGGTCAGGAGATTGCCAATAAGGTCCTTCCCGGTCTCGGGTATCTTCTTGTCGTGCTTGTTGTGCTTGGCGGTCTTGCGTTCAATATCGGCAATGTCGGCGGCGTGTCACTCGGCTTCAATGCCATGATCGGCATTCCCGAAAAGGCCGGCGTCATCATCGGCGGCGTGCTTGCCATCTGCATTTTCCTTTCCAAGAAGGCAAACGACATCGTCGGCAAGGTCGCCCAGATCCTCGGCGGCATTATTATCGTCGTCATGCTGGTCGTGGCTTTTATGGCCAAGCCCCCCGTCGGCGATGCGGTCGTCCATATCTTTACCCCTGAGAATCCCAAGGAACTCATTCCCGTCATGGTCACGCTGCTCGGCGGCTCCTGCGGCGGGTACATTACCTTTTCGGGCGCACACAAGCTGCTTGACGCGGGTTGGGGCGGCAAGCCGGAAGAAGTCAAGCACTTCCGCAAGTCCGTCCTGACCGGCATCTGTGTCTCGAGCAGCGTTCGTATCCTGCTGTTCCTGTGCGTGCTCGGTGTCTGCACGGCCGGTACGGTCGTTGTGGCTGAAAATGTCGCGGCTGTCACTGGCGCTGCCAACCCCGCAGCCGAGGCTTTCCGCCTTGCTGCCGGCGACATCGGCTACCGTCTCTTCGGTCTCGCGCTGTTCTCCGCCGGTATCACCTCCGTCATCGGCGCGGCCTACACCTCCGTCTCCTTCCTCAAGACCGTTCACCCCTTCATCGCCAAGAACGACAAGTGGTTCATCGTCGGTTTCATCGCTTTCTCCACGCTTGTTATGGCGATCCTCGGCGGCGCGAAGCGCATGGTCATCCTGGCCGGTGCTCTCAACGGTCTGATCCTGCCGATCTCCCTGTGCTGTATGCTGCTCGGCTGCCACAAGAAGTCCATTGTCGGCGAGTACAAGCACCCCGTGTGGCTGCAGATCCTTGGCTGGTGCGTGGTCGGTGTCGCAGGCTACCTTGCCGTCACGGCGCTGCCCAACCTTGCCAAGCTCTTCGCGTAACGAACCTGCACCATTCCGCGAGCCGGTCTGTCCCACAGGCCGGCTCCGCCTGAAAGGAGAACGATATGTCCGACATCAGATTCCTGCTCAGCGGTGACTCAGCCGTAACCGTGGAATTCGGCAACGAGATCAGTGAGCACATCAACGCGCAGATTCGTGCGTTTAGCATCGCGCTCACCGAGAGCAAACTCCCCGGGATTGTGGAGCTCGTGCCGACCTACCGCTCGCTGATGGTTCACTACGACCCTGAGGTCATCCCCTACGGTGTGCTTGTCAAAAAACTCAAGGGCCTGCTCAATCAGCTTGACCACATCCGGATTCCGCCAAGCGATGTGTTGGAAATCCCCGTGCTCTACGGCGGGGAGGAAATGGGCCCCGACCTTGGCTTTGTCGCCGAGCACAATCACAAAACGCCTGACGAGGTCATCCGGATTCACACCTCCACGGAATATCTCATCTATATGCTGGGCTTTACCCCCGGTTTCACCTATCTTGGCGGTATGAGCGAGGAAATTGCCGCGCCGCGCCTTGCCCAACCTCGTGTCAGGATTCCCGCCGGCAGCGTCGGCATCGCCGGCAGCCAGACGGGCGTATATCCCATCGACTCCCCGGGCGGCTGGCAGCTTATCGGCCGCACGCCCGTGCGCATGTACGACCCTGACCGCGCCGTTCCCATCCTGCCCAAGGCAGGCCAGTACATCAAGTTCTACGCCATCGATCAGGCGGAATTTGACCGTATCGCCGCGCTGGAGGCCTCCAGCGGCTATACGGTTCACACCTACCCGAGAAAGGAGGCGGAGCAGGCATGAGCATCACCATTCTCAACCCTGGCATGCTCACCAGCGTGCAGGATCTCGGCCGCATCGGCTACCAGCAGTTCGGCGTGTCCGTCTCCGGCGTGATGGATCCGCGCAGCGCGTCCATCGCCAACATTCTCGTCGGCAACGACGAGGGCGAGGCCGTACTCGAATGTACCATGATGGGTCCCCATATCCGCTTTGATGCGCCCAACATCATCGCAATCACCGGCGGCGACCTTGGCGCGACGCTTGACGGTCAGCGTATCGATACCTACCGCGCCATTCCCGTCAATGCGGGCCAGACGCTGCGCTTCACCATGCTGCGCACCGGCTGCCGCGCGTTTGTAGCCTTTGCGGGCGGACTCGATATTCCCGTAGTTATGGGCAGTCGCTCAACGAATATGAAAGCAAAGATCGGCGGCTATCAGGGCCGCAAGCTGCAAAAGGATGACGTCATCGGCTTCCGCGCGCCCAAGACCGACCTCAAGAACCTCGGCTTGCGCCACACCTCGCCCGAGTTCATGCCGCGCGCAGAATATAAGCTGCGCATCGTACTCGGCCCGCAGGACGATGCGTTCACCGAGCGTGGCATCACGACCTTTCTCAGCAGCGTTTACACTCTCACGCCGGAGTTTGACCGCATGGGCTGCCGTCTTGATGGCGAGCTGATCGAACACGTTAAAAGCGGCGACATCATCTCCGACGGCATCGCCTTTGGCGCCGTCCAGGTGCCATCGGCGGGTAAGCCGATCATCATGCTGGCCGACCGCCAGACCACCGGCGGATATGCAAAAATCGCCAACGTCATCTCCGCAGACTTTCGCATTCTCGCCCAGCTCAAGGCAGGCGACAAAGTGCGCTTCGAAAAGGTCTCCATCGCCGCTGCACAGGAGGCTCTGCTTGCGCAGCGCGCTACGCTGAACTGCCTGCGCAGCGCCATGAATCGTTGACGCAGCCCTAAAACGCAAAAAATAATAGTAATAGGAGGAACGACACATGGCCTTTGATATTACACCTTATATCGATATGAAGCCGAGCGAGGTGCGCAAGCTCATCCGCGAGGGCGTCATCGACTTCCCCACCGCCGGTATGTGCCGCGGCTACGCGCAGGCCAACCTCATCATCCTGCCGCCGGAATATGCGGGAGATTTTGAGGAATTTGCCCGGCGCAACCCCTTCCCCTGCCCCATTCTCGAGATCGTCCGTGGTACGCCCGAAACCCACGACATGGGCGAGGGCGGCAACATTTGCACCGACATTCCCAAATACCGCATCTACCGCGACGGTAAGTGGGACGGCAAGGAGCTGACCGACGTAAGCGGCTACTGGAAGGAGGGCTATGTCGGCTTCCTGATTGGCTGCTCGTTCTCGTTTGAGGAAGCGCTCATGCGCGAGGGCATCGAGGTCAGGCACATCGCGCAGGGACGCAATGTGCCGATGTTCAAGACCAATATCATGACCGAGCCGGCCGGCCCGTTCTGCGGTCCTATGGTCTGCTCCATGCGCCCCATGACGCCGGAAAACGCCAAAAAGGCGTATGACATCACCGTCAAAATGCCGAATGTCCACGGCGCGCCCGTCCACATGGGCGATGCCGCCGAGGTCGGCGTTGCCGATGTGATGAAGCCTGACTACGGCGAGGCGGTTGATTTCTACGAGGGTGAGATTCCCGTGTTCTGGCCCTGCGGCGTGACGCCGCAGGCGGCGGTCGAAAATGCGAAACCGCCCATTGCTATCACCCATGCCCCGGGCCACATGTTCATCACGGATATCATCAATTCCGAACTGAACGACTTTCTGGAAGCTAAAAAGAATCGCTGAATTCTCTCTTTTCCGATCAACGCGGTGCCGGATCTTGACATCGTACCGCTTCGCTTTTCGGCCGTTGTCGTTGCCGCGCAGCGGGTCGGGAGAGTGACCCGGAAGCTCTCTCCCGAGGTTCTCTTTGCGCTGCCGGACGGCTTCCGCGCCGCTGCGGTCTACACAATGTAAGTGAAAACATTGCCTGTATTCAGGACTTTGGCAGACAAAAAGGAGGATGGAGCTATGAGCGCAATGATCATCAAATCCAGAGAAGCAAACGATTTGAAGCTGACCGCATACCACGGGCATTTTGCGACCCGCCACTCTCACAACAGCCATTATCTCGACATCACCCGCATGAAGCATGAATGTGCAATGGCCAATATCGCTGCCGCCTCTCTTGCCAATCACTATGTCTATGAAAAGGAGATCGATACGGTCGTCTGCCTGGACGGCAGCGAGGTCATCGGTACGTTTCTCGCCCGCCAGCTCTCTCAGAAGAATCTCTTTTCCCTGAGCAGCGAAAAAAATATCTGCGTCGTCGCACCGGAGCACGATTCCAACGGACTTCTGATCTTCCGGGATAATCTTCGCCCCATGGTGTCTGAAAAGAATGTCCTGCTGCTGATCTCCACGGTGAATTCGGGAAAGACCGCGGCTCGCGCACTCGAGTGCATCGAGTATTACGGAGGCACCACGCAGGGGGTCGCAGCTGTCTTCAGCGCCTTGAAGCAGGTGGGCGACATCCCCGTGATCAGCCTGTTTTCCCCGGAGGATATCCCCGGATATGTGACCAGTCTTGTCAAGGATTGTCCCATGTGCAAGGCAGGGCAGAAAATTGACGCGCTGTCCAATAGCTACGGTTTTTCTCCCCTGACCTGATGCCTGCGGCAGCCTGATTCTTCCTGCCGCAAGAATCATAATCATCAGTATCCTTCTTATTGACAACTCTTCAAACTTTCTATTATATTGGTAACAGGCGAAAGCCGAATCTCGCAGCTTTCCGGTGAGGTCCACACCGTAAGTGTGACCTCAGGCATTCATGGACCCCGTAGGGCATTATGACCACCCTGTACGCAGGAAGTTCCATGAAGGTCGACAGTTTTTGGCGCTGTACCGGCAGCGCGGGTGTGTACCCTTCCGTTGAAAGCGGAAAGGACACAAATGAACGACTATGTCGTTATTATCTATAACGGTGAGCAAGTATCGGTGCCAAAGGAGGTCGCGGACTTCCTTGAGCAGGATCGGAAACGGCAGCAGGCGCAGGACAAACAGGACGCAAGGCACCTGAGTAAAAGTGAGTTTGAAACGGTGCTGTCCGGTTTGGAGTGCGTCAAGCGTCCCGTGGAGGATGCGGTGCTCAGGAACCTCCGGCTTGAAAATCTGCGGGAAGCCATTGCGGAACTGGATGTGCAAGGTCAGAACCTGCTCTCCCTCCGATACAGCGATGCGCTGACGATGGATGAGATCGGTCAGATCTACGGCATCTCCAAAATGGCAGTATCAAAGCGACTGCAAACGCTGCACAAAAAGCTGGGAAGCTCTGTCTCATGACAGGGCTTCCCGGTTTTTTTGAAAAGTTTCTTGTTTTCCGGTTTACAAATGCACGCTGAGTGTCCTTATAGGTGAGAGGCAAATTTTCCGACTGGGTTGGCCGCAGTCACAATCGTCTCACCTGATCACAAGGAGCGTGTATGACCATGAATCCATTCGAACAAAATGAACATCTGCTATATTTCCTGACATCCCAAGTCGAGCGAGAGGTCATTGACTACATCCGCCAGGAGATGCAGCACGGCGCGCCGGGCAGCGTTCCAACGGAAGAAGAACTGTTCGCCTTCTTCCAATCGCCGGACGAACCGACCAAATTGGACGCCTACCAACAGATGCTGGCAACCGATAAGCTGCTGGAATACGCGGAGATCAGTCTGCGCACCGTCTGTGACCTGATCCGCTACCAGCAGCTCAAGGAATTGGGCATCGTCCATTCCGCAAAGGAGTTCATTCAATTCTTCCATCCCGACGAACAGGAGGATACCCCATGAACCATTTCAGTAACAAAAACTATTTCACTATGCCGAACGAGATCTTCTCGCTCGGGCTGGACGCAAGTGAGATCGCGGTGTATGCCTATCTCCGATGTCTTGAAAGCCGCAGCACCTATCAATGCTGGCCGAGCTATACCACGATCGGCAATGCTGTTGGCCGCGCAAAGAACACGGTCATGCGGTACGTCGATGCGCTCGCGGAGAAAGGTCTCATCTCTACCGAGCCGACCTCCGTTCTGACGAGGTCAGGCATCAAGAAGAACGGCAATCTGCGCTATACTCTCAGACCAATTCGTGAAGCCGTGGAGCTTTTCCATAATCGTCAGATGGCAGCAGTCGAGCGCGCAGCAGAACGGCAGCGAGTTCAGCGCAAGCTGTCCGCGATGGATATGCTGCCCGGCGCATGAGGAAAGGAAGCGAATGATGAAACATTCCACCTACACAAGCTATGACAAGCTGCCGCTGATGCTCTCCGTCGTGGAGGTCGCTGCGGTGCTCGGGATCTCCCGCGCCGGCGCTTACGAGCTGGCACACAGTGACGGCTTCCCCGCGCTCAAAATCGGCAGCCGGATCGTTGTCCCAAAGGATAAGTTTCTCGCATGGATCGACGCGAACAGCGGTTCAAAAAACGCACCGCTGTAACTAAAGAACAGACGCTCAATTTTCTGTGCGCCAACGATGCGGCTGAGCAAAACCGCGAAGCCCATCGGTGCGGTGAGAGAAACAGCAATGGGATCACGCAGCCCAGCGGGGCCGCGACGCCGATGAACTGCGTCAACCCGCCCTTGGCGGGCAGCCGCAGTTCATCGGCTGTTATTCTGCTCCCACGGTTTTCACCGCCTCAAATTTGAAGGCATTTTCACAGATTTTGTGCTTTCGGATGTGCTGCACAGATCAGTTCCCCGCGCCGTTCGCCCTGTGTGCCGCTGTGTGCGCGGTTAGGGGCTGGGGTGGAGTGTGTACCCGCCAAAGCCCTTTGAAGCGAACGTTGCGGCGTTTGTGGGCGATGTGTGAAAGGGCCCGGCGAATCCTGCTACGACGATGGGAAACCGAGCCTTTGGGGATGCGTGTTTCCCTCCCGACCATGTCCCGTTTCGGAGGTTTTCGCCCCTTATTTACCCGTTCGATTAAAGCACAAGATAAAAGGCCGCAGTCGCAAGCGCCCGCAGCCCGCCCACAAAGCCCCGCAGTGCGGGGCTTTTCAGGGAATCGCCAACCACCGTCGGTTTGGCGGTTTTACAGAACAATCACAGTCGGTCATTCGGCAAAGTCCCGTGTTTGCAGGGCTTTGCGGCGATTTTGACCGACGTCACAGAAAGGAAAGAAGAAAAATGGATGATAACAAGAAAAGCACCACGATCTGGCTGCGCCCCAGCGTGATCAGCCGCATGGACGGCTGGTTGGAAGCAGATAACTGTCAAAGCCGCAGCGAATTTGTGGATAAGGCCCTGCGCTTTTACATGGGTTATCTCGGCACCGAGGACAACACGACCTACATCTCTCGGGCCATCCTGACAGCCATTCAGGGTACGCTGGACGACAACAACAATCGGCTCTGCCGCATTCTTTTCAAGTGCGCGGTGGAGCTGAATATGCTGTGCCACACCATCGCCGCCCACTTCCGCGCCGACCCGATCCACACGCGGGAGCTGCGGGCCTACGCCGTGGATGAGGTGAAGCGCACCAACGGTCGGGTAAGTTTTGAAAGCGCGGTGCGGAGCCAGCGGCGCATTGAGCCGGAGGATGAATGGCCCGGATCGTACTGATCTCCCCTTACCTCAAGGGCGGACAGAACGCCGCGAAGCTGGCTCAGCGCACTCGCTACGTTGCCACCCGTCCCGGCGTGAAGCTGCTGGCGGATGAACGCAGTACACGCCCCGCTACAAAAAAGGCTGCTCGATGCAGATGCATATGTAAACAGGTTTGGAAACGTATTGTTTGCGCCGCAATAGTCAAAGAAACATTTCGGAAAACAGTAGCTTTGTGCGCCGGGTTGTGGTATGTGTTGTGGTTGCCAAAAAGGAGGTGCCGCAATGTACGACTACATGAAAGCCCTGCAAAAGCGTTTCGACCGTCAGGAACACAGTGAATTGGACAAGCAGGTCGAATACGCGCAGGAGGAACTGCGGCGGGACATGGACGCCGCGGGGCGCAGAAAGCTGCTGCGGCTGTTGGACGCACAAAACACATTGCTGGTTGAATCCAAGCTGATGAGCTTCACGGCGGGCTTCAAGCTGGCAGCCGGTATCGCCGGAGAACTGGGAGCACCCTACTCCTTCGAAGCCGACGAAGAGCAAAATGCAAAGGAGATGATCGTAAATGGTTAAGAAACGCGCCAACGGCGAGGGCAACATCCGCAAACGTGCAGACGGGCGTTGGGAGGGGCGCTACACCGCAGGTTATCATCCCGAGACAGGCAAGCGGATCATCAAAAACGTCCTCGGCAAGACGCAGGCGGAATGCAAGGCGAAGCTAAAGAAAGCCATTGAGGAGAGCCAGTCATTGGACATCGGCCGCGCCGATGAATACACGGTTGCCGCTTGGCTGAGAACATGGTTCGAGCTCTATTCCAAGCTACACATCCGTCCGTCTACCATGAACTACTACCACCGAAACATCGAACAGCATATCATCCCTGCTATCGGGGATATCCCGCTGAATAAGCTCACCACCC
>OBLO01001820.1_pt1 | contig 17661 bp, 16 predicted proteins | sample 1519401 | NCBI WGS metagenome assembly OBLO01 (sample SAMEA2602897, study PRJEB22501) | metagenome | reverse complement strand
AATAATCACAATGTGCCTGATACCGATGGCAGGGATATTGTTCTCCAGCGCTTTTAGAAAGCCGTAGAAGATGAGCAAAAATAAGCCAAGACGGGCCCCGCCGGGTATTAGGTTTGTTTACCTTAAAAAAATACGCCCCATCGCCCGTTTTGGCGACAGCTTTGCTGCGGCGCCAACAAGCCCAATCAGAACCGCCAGTACCACCGAGCTGAGTGCCAGCTCCAGCGTAACAATTGCGCCCTGTAAAATAACACCTGAAAAGCCATACAACATGCTGCCTGTCCTGTCGTGTGTGGTGGAGTAGTAAGCCTCTTTTGATTTCAGACTAACCGTTAAATGCCGGATGGCGGCCTTGCCTTATCCGGCCTACAAAATCACCGTAGGCCGGATAAGCGCGGTGCCATCGGGCATAAATTCAACGCGTCAAAAATCTACGGGCTTTATCAGCACCTGCGGTAATTAACCGCCGTAAACATCAAAATCGAAGTACTTTTTCGCCAGCTTCTCGTAAGTACCGTCAGCTCGCATTTCGGCAAAGGCTTTATTCAGCGCTTCGCGCAGTTCATTATCGTCTTTGCGCAGCCCCATACCGGTACCCACGCCGAACAACTTCTCGTCTTTCACAGACGGGCCGCCGAATTTGTAATCTTTACCGACTGGCTGTTTCAGGAAGCCTTCGCTGGCCGCAACTTCATCCTGGAACGCTGCGTCAATACGCCCGGCAGTCAGGTCAGAATAGATATTGTCCTGCCCCTGATAAGAGACAATCTCAATACCTTTTGGCGCCCAGTGTTCGTTGCCGAACGTTTCCTGGGTAGTGCCCTGCAGCACACCAACACGTTTGCCTTTCAGCGACTCAATGGTCGGCTGAATAGCAGAATCTTTAGCGACAACCAGACGCGAATCGGCTGCATAAAGCTTGTCGGTAAATGCGATTTCCTGCTGACGTTTTTCAGTAATGGAAAGCGAGGACATGATGGCATCGATTTTCTTCGCTTTTAGCGAAGGGATCAGCGCGTCCAGCGGGTTTTCCACGAAGGTACATTGCGTATTGATACGTTTGCACAGCTCTTTAGCCAGATCGATATCAAAACCGACTAATTCACCCTGCGCATTCTTCGATTCGAACGGCGCATAAGTAGGATCGGTACCGATACGAATTTTTTGCGGAATGGCTGCAAATGCTGCGGTAGCACTGGAGAAAGCCAGAACCAGAGAAAGAGACAACACCAGTTTTTTCATAACTATCCTCAACAGACTGTCTTTTATAGGGGATCTTTACAGGACCAGGTGCAGTTATCGTGCCATTAATCAGGCCGACAAGGCAAAGCATTCTACCCTGTCGGCGGTATTTATTTGCATGAAAAGCGCTTAAGTATGCACTCATGCTTATTAAGTCAGCGATAAAAGCACCAAAACAGTGCACTGAATTTATTATGCACCGAAATGGTTACCCGCAATGGTGCAGTCAATTCCCCACGCCGCTGTATTAATCGCCGTAGACATTAAAATTAAAATATTTGCTCGCCATTTTGTCGTAGGTGCCGTCTTTACGCAGTTCGCCCAGCGCTTTGTCGAAAGCGGCTTTCAGCTCTGCATCATCTTTGCGCAAGCCAATCCCGGTTCCGTCACCAAAGTATTTTTTATCTTTCACCGACGGACCGGCAAAAGCGTAATCCTTACCAGCAGGCTGCTTCAGGAAGCCTTCGCTGGCCGCGACTTCATCTTGCAATGCCGCGTCCAGACGGCCTGCCGTCAGGTCAGAATAGATGAGGTCCTGGTTCGCATAGGCCACCACGTCCACGCCTTTGCTGCGCCAGTTGTCATTGGCATAGGCTTCCTGAGTAGAGCCTTGCAGGACGCCAACGTGTTTACCTTTGAGGGAATCCAGAGTCGGCTGAATTGGGGAGCCTTTCGCGGCGATCAGACGTGAGTCTGCAGCGTAAAGTTTGTCTGAGAACGCAATCTCTTGCTGACGCTTTTCGGTGATAGAAAGCGAGGAGATGATGGCATCAATTTTTTTCGCTTTCAGCGATGGGATCAGCGCATCAAAGTCACTGGCAACCCAGGTGCATTTGATCTGCATGCGCTTACACATCTCATTTCCCAGATCGATATCGAAGCCGACAAAGTCGCCTTTGGCATCTTTAGAGGAAAAAGGAGCGTACGTTGTATCTGTACCAATACGAACCGTCTGCGGAAGTGCTGCGTAGCTGGCCGCGGTGGCGGAGAGTCCTACCAGCAAAGACAAAGCAAGAACCGTCTTCTTCATACATAACCCTCAAGTGGCGTAATTTTATTATGTTTTACGTTGTGTTGTGTGTTTGCAGACTTTTTCATGCAGGTCTTATGCCATTTTCGCGTCGATGAGGATATTCGACGTTAAATATGTTAATAAAACGTTGCAATAATGTCCTGATTTTGAAGATAGCAGGTCTGGCGGTTGAACCGCAGCGTTTCGTTGAGTTTTAACGAATTAAATGTTGAGGATATGATCGCGGTTACAAAATTGCCCTGAAACAGGGCAACGGATGATTCTTTGCACGCTGATGGAACGGCTTACGCCCCTTGCCAGCGGGTGAACAGGTCCTGCGGAAGGGTAATATCAAACTGGTCAAGCACGCGATTAACCGTTTGATTAATCACATCATCGAGCGTTTGCGGACGATGATAAAACGCCGGGACAGGTGGCATAATTACCGCCCCAATTTCTGCCGCCTGCGTCATCAATCGCAAATGCCCCAGATGCAGCGGCGTTTCGCGTACACACAGCACCAACGGACGACGTTCTTTCAACACCACATCTGCCGCACGGGTAAGCAACCCATCGGTGTAACTGTGGACGATGCCAGAAAGCGTTTTGATTGAACAAGGCAGGATAACCATTCCAGCGGTCTGAAAAGAGCCGGAGGAGATACTGGCGGCGATATCACGGCTATCATGATTCACATTTGCCAGCGCCTGCACGTCGCGCACAGAGAGGTCCGTTTCCAGCGCCAGCGTCTGCCGGGCAGCGGCACTCATCACCAGGTGGGTTTCCACATCAGTGACGTCACGCAATACCTGCAACAGGCGCACGCCGTAAATTGCCCCGCTTGCACCAGAAATACCAATGATGAATCGTTTCATGTGTAATCGCCCTTACTTGCTCAGGGCCGACTTTGCAGGAAATTACGGTGAGTTGCAAGCAAGGGCGCAGGTTGCGCCCTTGCTTGCGAGCAAACATTAACCTTCGTTGTGCATCTCAAGGTTTTCCGCTTCGTTCTGACGCAACACCGCTTTGGCATCGTCATTACGCAGGGAGTCGAGGAAATCGAGATATTGCTGGTCGACGTCTTTGGTAACGTACACGCCGTTAAACACTGAACATTCAAACTGCTGAATATCCGGGTTCTCAGCACGGACAGCTTCAATCAGATCGTTCAGATCCTGGAAGATCAGACCATCTGCGCCGATTATCTGGCGAATCTCGTCCACTTCACGACCATGCGCAATCAACTCCGTCGCCGTAGGCATATCGATGCCATAAACGTTCGGGAAGCGAATTTCCGGGGCGGCAGAGGCCAGATACACCTTTTTCGCGCCAGCTTCACGCGCCATCTCGATAATCTGTTCTGAGGTGGTGCCACGCACGATGGAGTCATCCACCAGCAGCACGTTTTTATCACGGAATTCCGCACGGTTAGCATTCAGCTTACGGCGCACAGATTTACGACGCAACTGCTGGCCCGGCATGATAAAGGTACGGCCCACATAGCGGTTTTTCACAAACCCCTGGCGGTACGGCTTACCGAGAATACGAGCAATTTCCAGCGCGATATCACAGGAGGTTTCCGGGATTGGGATTACTACGTCGATGTCCAGATCTTCCCACTCACGGGCAATTTTTTCGCCAAGCTTAGTCCCCATATTCACACGGGCGCTGTAGACGGAAATCTTGTCGATAAAGGAGTCAGGACGTGCGAAGTAAACGTATTCAAACAGACATGGATTGCTCACCGGGTTATCGGCACACTGACGGGTAAACAGCTGGCCTTTTTCGGTGATGTACACCGCTTCGCCAGGTGCTACGTCGCGCAGGAATTCAAAGCCCAGCGTATCCAGCGCTACGCTCTCAGACGCCACCATGTACTCGGTACGGCCATCGCCAATATCGCGTTTGCCCATCACCAGCGGACGGATACCGTTAGGGTCGCGGAAGGCAACCATACCGTGACCGATAATCATCGCCACGCAGGCATAGGCGCCGCGAATCTGGCGGTTGGTTGCCGCAATGGCCGCAAAAATATTGTCGGCTTCCAGCGGGTAATGGCGGAAGTTATCCAGCTCGCTGGCGAAAATATTCAGCAGAATTTCAGAATCTGAAGTGGTATTGATGTGGCGGCGCTTTTCTTCAAACAGCTTTTTACGCAACTCATGCGCATTGGTCAGGTTGCCATTGTGGGCAAGCGTAATGCCATACGGTGAGTTGACGTAAAAAGGTTGAGCTTCGGAGGCGCTGGAGCTGCCAGCCGTTGGGTAACGCACATGACCGATGCCCATATTGCCCTGCAAACGCTGCATATGGCGCGCTTCAAAAATATCGCTCACCATTCCGTTTGCTTTACGCAAGCGGAAGCAGTTGTTGGCATCAATGGTGATGATGCCCGCAGCATCCTGACCACGATGCTGGAGCACCGTTAACGCGTCATAAATCGACTGGTTTACCGGCATAACACCGGCGATACCGACAATACCGCACATACGTCTTTTCCTCGTTCAGCAACGACCCAAAGTTTATACTTTGGGCAAGAAACTTGACGAGCTTTGCAGATAGTCAAAGAACCATCTGATGATGAAACTGAACTGCGGGATCAGCTGTGACTTACCCCAGTCTTCACTTTTCGACAGACCGGTAAAGCTATCGAGAAAGAACAGTATGGCGGCGACGATCAACGCTCCACGCAAAGCACCGAAGCAGATCCCCAACACCCTGTCGGTACCCGACAGTCCTGTTTTCTCTACCAGTTGGCCTATCACAAAGTTAACGATAGCGCCGACGATAAGTGTCGCGATGAACAGTATCGCGATAGCAATCCCATTTCGAACCAGTTCGTCTTCAAAGCCCGTAAACCAGACAGACAGGTAAGTGTAGTAATGGCTGGCGACAAAGAAAGCACAACCCCAAGTCACCAACGATAATGCTTCACGAACAAAGCCACGGATCAGGCTAACCAGACAGGAAAAACCAATCACCGCGATAATGGCGTAATCAATCCAGACCATATGTGTCCCACGATTTTACGCCCTGTCGTCCTGTTCGGGGCGCATTCTAACAGAAAAAGAAAACGTTTGCGTAGGGATTTCCTTTCCACGCGTAAATAAAAATGGCGCTGAAAAAATCTTCAACGCCATACGATTTTATGCCTCTTCGGACACTGCCGGATGGCGGTGTAAACACCTTGTCCGGCCTACATCAGAGCAACGTAACGCAATCCCTTAGTTAGGGGTATACCCCATCACCACCCCGCTCAAACCAGAGATCTTCTGCAGCTCGCCCAGCGAGTTCTTCAGCTTATCTTTGGAGGCGTCAGGCCCTACGAGAATGCGGGTTATTTTACCCTGCACCGGCGTTGACGGGGAAGTATATACCCGGAAGCCCGCGCCACGAAGTTTACCCACGATCTCATTGACCTTATCCGCGTTTTTCAGCGCACCGAGTTGTACAACGTACGCTTTGCCGGTTGGCGCTGGCGCTTCCTCAGCGGCCGGTTTCGGCGCTGGAGTCGGTGCCGGTGTTGGTGTCGGGGCGACGGCAACAGGCTGCGGTTTCGGTTTAGGTTTCGGTGGTTCCACAGGCGCAGGGACAGGATCTAACTCCGCGCTGTTTGCCGTCGTCAAACGTGATGGATCCAACGATGGCGCGGCAGCATCACCCGCACGCACCTCTTCTGCCGCCCCTTCCGGCGGCTGAGTCGGCAGCGCCTGCGTTGCTGCAGGCATCATGTCTGGTTCATCGCGATCGCCGGGTTTAGGTACCAGTGGGATCGCTGCAAATTCATCCTGATAATGCTTTTTCTGGCCGTCAAGCAGCCCGGGAAGCACAATCACCCCGAGCGCGACCAGCACAATTGTGCCGACTAATCGATTCTGAAACTTACTCGCCACCGCTTCTCCCCACGTCTATTACTTCCATGACATGTGCGACAGTGTGAAACGATCCACACACCAACACGGTATCTTCTGGCTTCGCCTCAGCAAGTGCCGCAGTCCATGCCTGCGCCACGCTGTCATAAGCGTTGCCTTTGCCCAGGTGCTCCAGCAGCTGTTCTGCCGTTGCACCACGCGGCCCTTCCAGGGGCGCACAGTACCAGTCGTCAACCACACTTTTCAGCCAAGCCAACGTACCGGCAATATCTTTATCATGTAGCATACCGATAACCGCAAGTACACGCCCGCTTTTCACTAACTTTTTCAGACGTCCGGTCAGATACTCCGCCGCATGCGGGTTATGGGCAACATCAAAAATAACCCGCGGCGACTCGCTCACAATCTGGAAGCGTCCCGGTAAAATCGCTTGTTCGATACCGTCACGAATGGCCTGCTCGCTGACGTTAAGACCGCTTGCGCGCAGTGCAGCCAGTGCGGTTGCAGCATTAGGTTGTGGCACCTGCGGCAACGGCAGGGGCGCCCGCGGTCCATGAGCATCAGTAAACGACCAGTCGTTCTCCGTGACTGCATAGCGCCAGTCCACACCACAACGTTGCAAAATCGCCCCGCTCTCCTGAGCGACATCCGCGATGGTGTAAGGCATTTCCGGTTCGCCGACGATGGCCGGTTTCTCTGCGCGGAAAATCCCTGCCTTCTCACGACCAATACTTTCGCGATCCGGGCCCAGCCAGTCAGTATGGTCAAGCGCAATACTGGTGACTACTGCGACATCGGCATCGACGATATTGGTGGCGTCAAGGCGGCCGCCTAACCCCACTTCCAGAATAACAACATCCAGTTGGGCCTGTTTAAACAGCCAGAGTGCCGATAACGTACCGTATTCAAAGTAAGTCAGGGAAATGTCACCACGTGAGTCTTCAATCTCAGCAAACGAGGCGGTATGAGCTGATTCCGGCAGTTCACGCCCCTGCACGCGCACGCGTTCCGTGTAGCGCACCAGATGAGGCGAACTGTACACCCCAACTTTATAGCCTGCCGCAGTCAGCACAGATTCCAGCGTACGACAGGTTGTGCCTTTCCCATTGGTTCCTGCCACCGTAAAAACAAATGGCGCAGGTTTCAACACACCCAGTTTACGCGCCACCTGGCTGACGCGTTCAAGGCCCAGATCGATGGTTTTACTGTGCAGGTTTTCAAGATAAGAAAGCCACGACGCCAGGGGCGACGCGGCTTGAGGGATACGTTTATTGTCCATGATGCCTGTAGATTCTTTACGTTGAGAAAAGCAAAAGGGCAGCGCCAACCGGCCTGCCCTTTTTTACACGTCGTTTTCCACGTTGCAGATGTGTTGGCTGTACTCGCTCTCCCGAATCACTTAACGGTGTAAGTTCATCGGGATTAACACTCTTGTCGCCTGCCTGCAACCCGAAACCCATAGCGTAAACTATCAGGCCTCTGGTTCCTGATCGGGAACCGGAGGTACCACTTCGCCTTCACGCGGCTCATCCGGATTCGGCGCAGGAAGATTCATCAGCTTCGCCAGGATGCTTGCCAGTTTCAGGCGCATTTCCGGACGGCGGACGATCATATCGATAGCGCCTTTTTCAATCAGGAACTCGCTGCGCTGGAATCCCGGCGGCAGTTTCTCACGTACGGTTTGCTCGATAACACGCGGACCAGCGAAGCCGATCAATGCTTTCGGTTCGGCAATGTTGAGATCGCCCAGCATCGCAAAGCTTGCGGAAACACCACCCATTGTTGGGTCGGTCAGTACAGAAATATACGGTAAACCGCGTTCCTGCATTTTCGCCAGCGCAGCAGAGGTTTTCGCCATCTGCATCAAAGACATCAGCGCTTCCTGCATACGCGCCCCGCCAGAAGCGGAGAAGCAGATCAGCGGACAGTTGTCTTCCAGCGCCTGCTCAACGGCACGGACAAAACGCGCGCCGACCACAGAGCCCATGGAGCCGCCCATAAACGCGAACTCGAATGCCGCAGCAACGACCGGCATACCGTGAAGTGTGCCTTTCATCACCACCAGCGCATCTTTCTCGCCGGTTTCTTTCTGCGCAGAAGCCAGTCTGTCTTTGTATTTTTTGGAGTCACGAAACTTCAGCACGTCTTTCGGCTCAAGCTCGCTACCCAGTTCCACAAGAGAACCTTCATCTAACAGGCTATGCAGGCGATTGCGCGCCGACATGCGCATATGATGGTCACACTTCGGACAGACCTCAAGATTACGTTCCAGCTCAGCACGGTATAAAACCTGACCGCAGCTATCACACTTGGTCCACACCCCTTCAGGAATGCTTGCCTTGCGGGTGGGAGTAATGTTGCTTTTAATTCGTTCAATCCAGCTCATTGGTGACCTTTCTGCCTGAACCCTAGTCAGCTTTGTTATAAGGGGCGCATAATGCCATTTTTGCCCCTAACAGACCATGAATGTTGCACATTAAAACATAACAGCCCGAAACTTTGGATAAAAAAGTGGTCGAACCGCTGAGTTACTTTCTATTTTGCAGCCCGTGACGCAGCACGCTTATGGCGAATTACTTCAATCACCCCCGGCAATACGGAAAGGACGATAATCGCCACAATCAATAATTTCAGGTTTTCCTGGACGATCGGCAGATCGCCGAACAGGTAGCCTGCGTAGGTGAACAACAATACCCACAGCAATGCGCCTACGACGTTATACATCGCAAAGTGACGGTAGGACATATGTCCCATACCGGCAACAAACGGCGCAAATGTACGCACGATTGGCACGAAACGCGCCAGGATAATCGTCTTACCGCCATGACGCTCGTAGAACGCATGGGTTTTATCCAGGTAGCTGCGGCGGAAAATTTTGGAGTTCGGGTTACTGAAAAGTTTTTCCCCGAACAATCTGCCAATCGTGTAGTTCACCGCATCGCCCACAATCGCCGCCACAATCATCAGTGCCACCATCAGATGAACATTGAGATCGTTGGTTGGCAGCGCAGAAAGCGCACCCGCAACAAACAGCAGCGAATCCCCTGGCAGGAATGGTGTCACCACCAGCCCGGTTTCACAGAACAGGATCAGAAACAGAATGGCGTATACCCAGATACCGTATTCCGCAACCAGCTCCGCCAGGTGCACATCAATGTGCAGGATAAAATCGATAAGAAAGTAAATCAGGTCCATAGTTTTGCCTTTATACGACTCAAATTAGTCCGCCAGAAATAGCGGGCCCATAGGCGGTTTTGGCAGGTCGAACCGGTCCGGGTAATCTACCGCAACCAGATACAATCCTTCCGCTTTCGCCGTTGCCGCTGCCAGCGTTCTGTCCTTTGCCGCTAACAGTTCTGCTATCCAGCTCTCCGGCTGGTTGTTGGCGCCAACTTCCATCAGGCTGCCGACAATATTCCTGACCATATGATGTACAAAGGCATTCGCTTTAATATCCACCACCACATATGCACCGAAACGTTCGACGTTAATGTGCATCACGTTTCGCCACGGCGTGCGCGACTGACACTGCACCGCGCGAAACGAGGTAAAATCATTTTCGCCAATCAGACACTGGGCCGCACGATGCATACGCTCAGCGTCCAGCGGTTCATAGTAATGGGTTACCCCTTTACCCAAAACCGCAGGGCGCAACCGATGATTGTAGATGATGTAGCGATAACGGCGAGCCGTGGCGCTAAATCGGGCATGAAAATCATCGGGTACAGCTTTAACCCAGCGCACGGCGATGTCACCAGGTAAATTCGCATTTACCCCCAGTGTCCAGGCCGCATCTTTACGCTGGGCAGTGGTTTCAAAATGCACGACCTGCCCAGTGCCATGAACGCCCGCATCCGTGCGTCCTGCACAAAAAACATTGATGCGTTCATTCGCCACCTGAGAGAGCGCTTTTTCCAGTTTTTCCTGAACGCTACGCACTTCGTTCTGGCGCTGCCAGCCATAATATTTGCTGCCGTCATACTCAATGCCCAGCGCAATTTTATGGGTTGACGGCTGTTGCTGGTCAGACATTAGTACAGGTACTCCTGCACCAGTTTTTCCGCAATTTTCACCGCCATTAACGCGCCGCCAAAGCGTACGTTGTCCGCCACAGACCAGAACTGAACCTGCTCTGGCATACCGTAATCATTATGCACGCAGCCAATAGAAAGGTGCGGCGTGCCCGATGCATCGCCAACCTGGGTCGGGAAGTCGGTCTCTTCCGACAACACCACGTCTTCACCGCGTGAAAACGCATCGCGCGCTTCTTCCGCCGCCAACGGGCGCAGGGCCTCAAAATTTACCATCTGCGCGTGGCCATAAAATACCGGGGACTGCACGATGCTGGCAGAGATGAGCAGACCGTCATCCTGCATAATTTTGCGCACTTCATCGACGATACGACGCTCTTCACGCACGCTACCTTCACGATCGGGCAGCAGCGGCAGCATGTTGAATGCCAACTGACGGCCAAAGAAATCATCTTCGTCAATCGGGATGCCATTAAGCAGTTTCGCACTCTGTCCGGCCAGCGCATCCACCGCTTTTTTGCCATGAGCGGAAGCTGAGATAATATTGGTCACCGTAATACGCGAAAGCCCACCGTCATCAATCAACGGTTTCAGCGCAGACAGCAGTTGGCTGGTCAGACTGTTAGGCACTGCAATCACATTGCGGTTACGGTAATCCGCCAGCACGAACGGGTTAACGTCCGAAACCACCAGCGGAACGTCTGGCTCAAGCGCGAACAGACCGCTGCTGTCGATCACCAGGCAACCCGCATTAGTGGCTTCTTCTACCCATGCGGCGGTGGCTTCAGCGCCCGCAACAAAAAATGCCAACTGTGCCTGCGTCCAGTCAAAGTCTGCAACGTCCTGTACTATGACCGATTTACCGTTAAAACGCAGATGTTCACCGGCGCTTTCATTACGCGCCAGCGCATAAATTTCACCGACCGGGAACTGGCGTTCAGCCAGCGTATCGAGCAGGGCTTCGCCTACGGCGCCCGTTGCGCCCAGAATGGCAATATTCCAGCCTTCAGACATGGTGATTTACTCCAAGAAATACGTAAGCGTCCCTGTCGCATTATTCGACAGGGAGCATTAAGAAGACATTAATGTGCCGGATGATGAACAGCGTTAAAACCCAGCTTACACAATAAGGCAGCAGCCGTTGCGTCGTCACACATCACATATAAAGACGACCATTCACGACGCTCAAGGTAATTTTTACGCAGTTTATCAAACTCACCCGGAATTCCAGCGACTTTACGCAGCGGCGCATCATCGCGGCGCACATCATACACTAAATGCACCAGCCTTTTCAGCGTTGGCTGATCTAACGGGCCGTGCAGGGTGATACGACCAAATTCCGGCGCGGGTAACAGGGTACTGAGCGCAACGTGCTGCTCGTGACCAATAAACTTACTATAGGCCTCAAAGACCTGCGTGGTGCCACGCGCTTTTCCTTCGAGGGTATACCCGGCAATGTGCGCCGTGCCGATATCGGCTTTCTCCAGCAACGCCACATTGAGATCCGGCTCTCCTTCCCAGACATCCAGCACAACGCTCAGCGACTGACCGGCATTCAACCGGTTCAGCAATGCCGTATTGTCGATGACCGGCCCACGGCAGGCGTTGATCAGAATAGTGCCCGGCTTCAACCGGCTAATCAGCGCGTCATCCGCCATGTGCAGCGTTTTGTACGGCCCGTCTTTAAACAGCGGGGTATGGAAAGTCAGCACATCGGCTTGCTCAACCAGTTCATCCAGCGAGCAGAAATTGCCTTCGTCACCGCGATCGGCTCGCGGTGGATCGCACAGCAGCGTGCGGATCCCCAGCGCTTCCAGACGCGCCTGCAAACGCCCGCCCACGTTGCCCACACCCACAATGCCTACGGTGCGATCGCGTAACGCAAACCCGTCGCGCTCCGCCAGCATCAGCAACGCTGAAAAAACATATTCTACGACCGCTATTGCGTTACAACCGGGCGCGGCGGAAAAACCGATCCCCGCCTGCGCAAGCCAGGCGTCATCCACATGGTCTGTGCCAGCGGTTGCCGTACCGACAAATTTAACCGGTTTTCCGCCAAGCAGTGATTCATTTACTTTCGTCACCGAGCGCACCATTAAAGCATCCGCATCATCCAGTTCAGCAACGGGAATCGGACGACCGGGAACCGCTTTGACCTCCCCCAAACGACTGAACAGTTCGCAGGCATAGGGCATATTTTCATCAACGAGGATTTTCACGTCTTTCGCACCTGTTTGAGAACGAGAGTTAACCGGGCAAGTGTGCCATAATCTCGCCGCCAGGCATACTGCGAGACCTGGTCAGCACAGATTTAAGGAACAGAGATGATGCAGCCCATTTCAGGTACGCCCGCACGCCCTCCCGGCGAAGGCCAAAATGCCCCTTCCGCTGCGGGTGAACAACCGTTATCCACGCAACAACGTACTGTGCTGGAACGGCTAATTACCCGTTTGATTTCACTCACCCAGCAGCAAAGCGCTGAGGTGTGGGCCGGAATGAAGCACGATCTGGGTGTCAAAAGTGATACGCCGCTGCAGTCACGTCACTTTCCTGCCGCTGAGCAAAACCTTAACCAACGACTGGGGGTTGCTCAGCAAAATCATGTTAATCGTCAGGTGCTTTCGCAGCTCACTGAATTACTGAGCCAGGGAAATAATCGCCAGGCGGTGAGTGATTTTATCCGTCAGCAGTATGGGCAAACGGCGCTCAGCCAGCTCACGCCTGAGCAGTTGAAGAACGTGCTCACGCTGCTGCAACAAGGACAGCTATCGATACCGCAGCCGCAGCAGCGCCCTGCTACCGATCGCCCGTTGCTCCCCGCAGAGCACAATACGCTGAACCAGTTAGTTACCAAACTGGCGGCGGCCACGGGAGAATCCGGGAAGATGATCTGGCAGTCGATGCTGGAGCTGTCTGGCGTAAAAAGCGGTGAGCTGATCCCTGCCAAACAGTTTACGCACCTGGTCACCTGGCTGCAGGCGCGCCAGACGCTCAGCCTGCAAAGCGCCCCTACGCTACAAACGCTCCAGGCGGCGCTGAAGCTGCCATTAGAGCCGAATGAGCTGACAGCGATAAAAGAATACGCACAGCAGACGTATCAGATCCAACCACAATCGATTCTGACCACGGTGCAGGTGCAGGACTTGCTCAATCAAATTTTCCTGCGTCGCGTGGAACGAGAACGTGAGCTCATCGATCCGCGTCATCTGCAGCCCATTTACAGCCCGTTCGCGCCGATGATTGAAACGGTTAAATCTCTGTCGGCACGACCGGGACTGCTGTTTGTTGCGTTGATGATTGCGTTAGCCATTTTCTGGCTGGTCGCTTAACCTTTACGCAGCGTAAGCAACGTTACAATAATCCCCACCACGGCGGATATCGCCCCGGCAAGGAACACTGAGGGATAACCGTACGCGGTGGCCAGCACCCCGGCTACCGGACCGCTTATGCCGTAGGAGATATCCTGAAACGCGGCGTAACCGCCCAGCGCCGTACCGCGAACCTGCGCGGGCACTCGCTTCACCACTTCGACGCCCAATGCCGGGAAGATAAGCGAACACCCGGCCCCGGTTAATGCCGCCCCGAGCAGCGCAATCCAGGCCGATGGGGCCTGCCACAGCAAAATCAGCCCCGCTGTTTCCACCAGCAAAGAGACAACGGCAACCTTCACGCCGCCGAAACGGTCCGGCATCCAGCCAAACAGAATGCGCATCAGCACAAACGCCCCACCAAACGCAGTCAGGGTGAACCCCGCCATCGTCCAGCCGTTGCTGACAAAATAGAGTGAAATAAAGGTACCGATCACCGCAAAGCCAACGCCCTGCAGCGCCAGGCCCAGGCCCGGTTTCCATATAAGCCCGACTACGCTCCATAAAGAAGGACGTTCTCCTGCATGCGCAGGCACTTTGCGCACGGTGCCGTTGAATGCCCATGCCAGCAACGGTAATACCATCGTCGTTCCCGCCAGCGCCGCGAAGCCAAAGTGGCTGTGGATCAACAGGCCCAACGGTGCACCGGCGGCCAGCGCGCCGTAAATCGCCATTCCGTTCCACGACATCACCTTACCGGAGCGTGTTGGGCCGACCAGCCCCAACCCCCAGGTCAGCGTACCGGTGAGCAGTTGGCTTTCGCCAAAGCCGAGGATCAAACGCCCGACGATTAACAACGCAAATTTTACGGGAACAGAAACAGGCAATAGCGCGGCTAAAAGCCACGCCGCGCCTGCCAGCCCACAGGCAAACATCCCCTGTAGCGCCGAGCGTTTAGCACCATATTGATCGGCTAAGCGCCCGGCGTAGCCGCGCGTTAATACCGTCGCCAGAAACTGTACACCTACGGCGATACCGACCATGGTGTTGCCATAGCCCAGTTCCTGATGCACAAACAGAGGAATCACGGGCAAAGGGAGACCGACCGTCATATAGGTCAGGAAAACTGCAAAAGCGATACGAAACAGCGAAAAGTTCGCCGAAGGTGTTTTTTCTTGTTGGGTTACAGCTGTCATGCGTTACTCCAAAATGCAGAGTAAGGCGAGGAATGCCCACGCCCCCTCTACCTGACTATCAGGATTAAGGTGCGTTGGATAACGTTAAACGCTTACGCATTATCAAGAGGATAATGTTGAAGCTGGAGTCTGCCTGTAAACCCGATCGATTGTCAACGATATAAAAAAGGGAGCCTGACGGCTCCCTTTACTGTACAGCATGAGCCGGATATAAGATCCGGCACACTGTCTTATGCTTTCAGCTTACGCATAACCAGCGTTGCGTTAGTGCCGCCAAAGCCGAAGCTGTTGGACATCACGGTAGTCAGCGCCTGCTCGGTCGGTTTGGTCACGATGTTCAGACCTGCCGCTTGCTCATCCAGCTCTTCAATGTTGATGCTCGGCGCAATAAAGCCGTGTTCCAGCATCAGCAGAGAGTAGATAGCTTCCTGTACGCCAGCTGCGCCCAGGGAGTGGCCGGTCATGGCTTTAGTCGCAGAGATTGCCGGGCTGTTGTCGCCAAACACTTCACGAATTGCACCCAGCTCTTTCACGTCGCCTACCGGGGTAGAGGTACCGTGAGAGTTCAGGTAGTCGATCGGGGTGTCTACACCGTGCATCGCCATTTGCATGCAACGTACTGCGCCTTCACCAGACGGAGCAACCATGTCTGCGCCATCGGACGTTGCGCCGTAACCGACGATTTCCGCGTAGATATGCGCGCCACGTGCCAGCGCGTGTTCCAGCTCTTCAACCACGACCATACCGCCGCCGCCTGCGATAACGAAACCGTCACGGTTTGCGTCATAGGTACGGGAAGCTTTTTCCGGTGCATCGTTGTATTTAGTAGACAGCGCGCCCATGGCGTCGAATTCACACGCCATTTCCCAGCACAGCTCTTCGCCGCCGCCAGCAAAAACGATGTCCTGTTTGCCCAGCTGAATTTGTTCTACCGCGTTACCGATACAGTGCGCGGATGTCGCACAGGCAGAGCTGATAGAGTAGTTTACGCCGTGAATTTTGAACGGCGTTGCGAGGCAGGCAGAAACGCCGGACGCCATCGCTTTGGTGACCACATACGGGCCAACCGCTTTCAGACCACGCGGGCTACGCATTGCGTCAGCACCGAACACCTGAAAACGCGGGGAGCCGCCGCCGGAACCTGCAATCAGGCCAACGCGCGGGTTGTTCTGGTAATCTTCTGCTGCAAGGCCGGCATCAGCCACTGCCTGTTCCATAGAAAGGAATGCATAGATGGATGCGTCGCTCATAAAGCGCACTACTTTGCGGTCAATGAGGCCAGTGGTATCCAGTTTTACGTTGCCCCAAACGTGGCTACGCATGCCGGAGTCCTTCAGCTCCTGAGAGAAAGTGATCCCTGAACGTCCTTCACGCAGAGATGCCAGGACTTCCTGCTGGTTATTACCGATGCTGGAAACGATGCCCAAGCCAGTAATCACTGCACGTTTCATTCAATACCTCTGTAAGTCGCACTATTTTAAAGTTTCGAGTGGCACAATAGCGTACACTTGTACGCCGAACAAGTCCGATCAGCCATTTAATGTGGAAATTTGCGCAGCCAGGCACTCATCGCTAAGATCGGGGCACAGCCTGCCAGACGAGTAACTTACGTGAAACAATACGCTATACAACCTGCAAACCTTGAATTCAACGCTGAGGGTACACCTGTTTCCCGAGATTTTGACGATGTCTATTTTTCTAATGATAACGGGCTGGAAGAGACACGTTACGTCTTTCTCGGCGGGAATCATCTCGCCCAGCGATTCCCCGCGCATTCACGTCCCCTCTTCGTGGTGGCAGAAAGCGGGTTTGGCACCGGACTTAACTTCCTGACGCTCTGGCAGGCATTTACCGGTTTTCGCGATACCCATCCTGAAGCTACCCTGGAAAGATTACATTTCATCAGTTTTGAAAAATATCCGCTAACGCGCGAAGATCTCACCTTAGCCCATCAGCACTGGCCAGAACTTGCCCCGTGGGCCACGGCGCTGCAAGAGCAATGGCCGCTGCCACTGGCGGGATGCCATCGCCTGCTCCTTGATGAAGGACGCGTCACGCTGGATCTGTGGTTTGGCGATATTAACGAACTGACCAGTAAGCTCGATGACTCCCTGAATCAAAAAGTGGACGCCTGGTTTCTGGACGGTTTCGCACCGGCAAAAAATCCGGATATGTGGACGCCAACGCTGTTTAACGCAATGGCCCGTCTGGCTCGTCCCGGCGGTACGCTGGCGACCTTCACCTCAGCGGGCTTTGTGCGTCGGGGGTTGCAGGAAGCCGGGTTTACGATGCAAAAATGCAAAGGCTTTGGTCGCAAACGTGAAATGCTCTGTGGCGTAATGGAACAGACGCTGACGCTCCCTTCATCGGCTCCCTGGTTTACACGTTCCGGAACAGATAAACGCGAAGCCGCCATTATTGGCGGGGGGATTGCCAGCGCATTGCTGTCGTTGGCGTTACTGCGTCGCGGTTGGCAGGTCACACTCTATTGCGCCGACGATAATCCAGCCGGGGGTGCCTCCGGCAATCGCCAGGGCGCGCTTTATCCGCTACTCAGCAAGCATGACGCGGCCATTAATCTCTTTTTCCCCACCGCGTTTACCTTCGCTCGTCGACTGTATGACGCCCTCCCCGTTGAGTTCGCGCATGACTGGTGCGGTGTGACGCAACTGGCGTGGGATGAAAAAAGCCAGCAAAAAATCGACCAAATGCTGTCCCTTGAATTGCCTGATGCGCTCGCCGTCAGCGTTAACGCAGAGCAGGTTTTACAAACGACCGGCGTCGAAACCGGATGCGGCGGGATTCAGTACCCCGCCGGAGGATGGCTGTGTCCGGCACAGTTAACCGCCGCCGGATTCGACTACGCCGCAACGCTGGGGATACGCACGCGGTATCAACATACGCTGGCCCCGCTGTCTCGCCCGACAGAACACTGGCAAATGACGGTTGCCAGTGGGGCAAACCCCCCTCACGCTGCCGTAGTTCTTGCTCACAGGGCGC
>OBLO01001807.1_pt1 | contig 17852 bp, 11 predicted proteins | sample 1519401 | NCBI WGS metagenome assembly OBLO01 (sample SAMEA2602897, study PRJEB22501) | metagenome | reverse complement strand
CGCTGCGCCATACCGTGGGCGGGAAGAAGGTCCTGAAAAATATGGTCGATCAGTTTATGGGCTTTCAGCCTGTTATCGTTGGTATTCATCCGATAATTTCCTCTTTTCCTGTCATGCTTTGTTTTCGTTTCCACCGTATTTGCAGCGCGCGCCCCGGTGGGAAAGGGGAACAATACGGACAAGGTCCGGCAAGACCTTCACGGGCGTATTTCCGGGATCTCTACTGCTTTCAATCCCGGAGCAGCCCAGCCTCTTCATGCTGGCCAGTGCATTGTGTCTCATTATCTGCCCGGACAGTGTCTCTGCGGGCGGCGCTGCCAACGCCGCCCCTGCGCAGGTAAAATCGCTCGCCGCGGGAAGCTGCAAGGCTTCCCATGGGTCGTGGCGCACACTGCGCGGATCGCTCTTCTGTCCGGGTGGTTATCCGTATTGCTGGTATGCAATTTTCAAGGAACAGCGAGGGGCATTCGGAGCCCCTCACTGTCCTCCCGAAAATTGCGTTCGGTGAATACCCTTATTTCGAGGAATTTTCAAAAAACTTTTTGAGATCCCGCAGGATGCGGTCTCTCCGCTTGATGACCGCCCGCTGGCTGACGCCCATTCTTTGAGCGTATTCCCGTGTAGACGCGCCGTCGAAGAACAGGGCGTTGATGAGTTCCCGGTCGGTATCCTTTAGTGACAGCAGCGCCAGCAAAAGGATCTGCTTCTGTTCTGCCAGATTCCGAAGATCCTCACGCTCCAGTGCCTCCGTTTCGGCGCTGGGGGCCGTTTCTGCTCCGACATAGTCCGGCAAAAGCGCATCTTCCTCCATCTGCTCCAGAGAGAGCAGTTTTCCGGAGGACTGTTCCTCCGTGATATAGCGCTCCCTGCGGTCTGCCTGCGCATAGGCGAGGTAGACATCCTCCGGCACCTCTACGTCCATACCGTCTACAGTGATGATATTGGCGATGACTTCGCCACCTTCGCTTCGAACGCGCCGATAGTTGCGTTCTTCCTGCCATTTTTTCATGATTCATGACTCCAATCTCAGATCTTTTTGAAATGTCTGAGATGAGGTCACGGATATTTAGCGATATAGGGCCGCCAGCGTCTGCGCATTGTGTGCCTTTCCGCTTTTCAGCCAAAGAAAGGCGCAAAAAAAGAGCCTTACGCATAGCTGAAAAGCTACTTGTAAGGCTCCTAACTCAATGTTCCCATATTCGATGATGGGTGGCTGGTGCGCTTGACGAAGTCATATCAATTGGATTTTTAATTTATGCCTGAACATATCCCATAAAGTGGATGGGCGTGTGGATCAGGGGGTGAGCATCCGGTGTCAGCACCGTGATGCCGATCTGTTCGCCGCACTTGGGGCATTTGGCAATCAGGTCAGGGTGTTCCGCTCTGTGCAGAGCAAACAGCTTGTACTGAGACTGCTCCGCACCGCTGGGGATATCCGCGATACGGCCCTTGCCGCACAGCGGACAGCGCAGGGAATTGGTTTTTGACATAGCGCCTCTCTTTCTCTGTTCTCTTTTTTGAGAACATCGCATGAAAATTTTTTACAGCAGGTTATGGTTCTCCAACCGAATGCGCATGGCCTGCTTGGATACCTGAAAGATACCTGCCATATCCGTCACCAGCTGTTGATTCGTCCGTCCGGAGCGCAGCTGATAGAAACAGCGCTTGACCTGCGGCAGCGGCAGCAGAAGGATAGAGCCCAGCAGGTTCGCCTGCACTTCCAATGTGTTGTCGCTCTCATCGCCGGAACGGAGCGCCGCGTTTTCGCCGGTCCCGCTGAACTGTTTCTTATGGAGTAGCCAGTGCCCCAGCTCATGGGCGCAGGTAAAGCGCAGCCGCCCGGTAGATGCTTCCTCTTCGCAGAGAGAGCAGTCGATGAGGATGGTGCCGCCCTTGACGGGAAGAAGATCATAGCGGTGGTTTTCCCAGTCATAGATCGCTGTGAGACCGTCGTCAAAGATGGTCTCGCCCAAAACCCGCCCATTATTCCGCAGATATTGATACTCCAGCACCAGCCCCTGTGCCTCGATGATGTCCTCAATGGGAATGGCTGTGGGGGAACCGTAATAAAGTCTGGGGTCATAGGCGGTGATCACATCGCGGGCGATCCGCTCCAGCGCCTGTTCGCGGTAATATGCTTTTTTCATGCGTCTATTTCACCGCCCTCTTTGGATTTCTTTGCGCGCTGGGTGATCCGGTCGATAAATTCCTGCCACTCCTGGTCTGTGGCGTCTGCCTCCTTCGCCGTGCGGAGCGCGGCCCGGACGATCTCCCGATCCATGATGTAGTCCGGCAGGTCTGCGGATACCCGATTATTCTGGGACTTGGCGGCAAGATCCAGCATCTGCTCGGTTTCCGCCTTGTTCAGATGCAGTTCCTGCTCCAACCGTTCCAAATATGCGCGCGTCGGCGCCGGTCTGCGGTCGTTCTCAATGTTGCTCAGATAGACTGGCGACAAGTCCAGCTTTGCCGCCAGCGTGCGCAGGGACAATCCGATAGATTGCCGTTTCTCTCGAACGAAGCTGCCGAATGTCTGTTCCAAGTAACTCACCTCCTATCCGTGTTCTCTTCTCTGGAAACACTGTAGCCTCAGTATAGCAAACATTCGTTCGATTGGCAAGACGTGAAAAAGATGGTGTTCCCCGCAAGGAACACCATCCAGAAGTTATTTCAGCCACGCTGCCATATCCTGCATTTCCTCCAGCACTGCTGCTGGGCTGACGATGCGAATCTTACCGCTAAAGGTAAAGACCCAACTGAAGAACGGAGGGCTTGGCGCGACCTCGACTGTGGCACGGAAATGCTGTTCATCTACAGTTTCCGTCTGCACATTTTCACCGAAGCGGTCGATGACGCTGCGCATGATCTCATTATCGCACAGCAGTTCTACGGTACAGAGGTCGTCCGGGTACATCCCAAACACCTTGCGGACATACTCCGCCGGATCAAAGTCCGGTGTCTGGACTGCCGTATGTTCCAGCGGTTCGACTGCCGTCATGCGATCCACCCGAAATTGTGCAATCTTTCCGTGCTTTTCCGACCAGCCTACGGCATAATAGCAATCTCGGCTCCAGATAAGGGCATACGGGCTAAACTGATAGCGGTAGCCGTTATGCTTGAGTATCTTTTCTTTCTGCGGGGTGTATTCGTAATACTGAAAGGTGATCTGCCGTTTTTCCTGAATGGCGTTATGGATCTCATCCACGCTGTAATAGATGCACTCATTCTCCGGTTTGGCGGTGCCGTCCATATAAATATGCCGATCCAACTGGCGGGCATGAGATTCACTGGTGAGCTTACCCAACTTTTCAATAAGCCGCTCGCTCTTTTTGGCCGTAATAAAGCGGGAGGATTCTACCGCGTCCACCAGCAGCTTCAGCTCCGGCAGTTCAAACAGCCTCTCACCCACGAAGTATCGATTCTGGGTGCTTTTGACGCATACGATGTCCATACCGCTGCTTTGCAAGACTTCAATAGCGGAATATACGCTCTTGCGCCCCGCCTGAATGCCATGCTCCTGCCAGAAGGCAAGAATATCCGCCACAGAGGCCGGATGCTGGTCATCCGTATGCTCATACAGATACCGCTGCAATAGCAGCAGACCATATTGGGATTCATTTTTCATGTAGCTGTACTCCATTCAAATGGGAAACGGCGCGGCGGCAATACGTAACCGTCAAACTCAGCAGCGGATGGAAGATTTTCCGTGAAAATGAGAGAATACCCCGTATAGAGCGTAGAGTTCACGCACTATGCGTGTACTCTACGCGAAAAAATGGAGGAGCGCTGGCGGTAGAGGCTGAGAAAGAGGCTTCACTTGATCTCCTGTTCCAGTGTATCGAATTCAGGCGTGGAGAAGAACTCACCGAGGGTAATGTCAAGACCATCACAAAGCTTCTTAATCGTCACGACGCCCGGATTTTTACTTTCATTATTAAGGATACTCTTGATGGTTGCTTGAGGAACGGCAGACAGATTTGCTAATCCGTTCGGTGTAATTTTTCGTTCTGCGCAAAGTTGGCGGATGCGAAGTGCAACAGTTTCCCGAGTATCCATAGTGTAAACCTCCATGACGATTTACCACTATGGTAAATTATTTGAGAAAAGGTTATTAGTGATACTTCACTAACAGAAAAATATGTGCTATAATAGTGATATAACACTATATTGTCCATGTGGCCGGCACCTGGCTTACAATTTATCCACCGATAAATTGGGAGGTCAGCACATGGAATACGGTTATGCAAGAGTTTCGACCAAGGAACAGAATGAGTTGCGCCAACTCATCGCTCTGCGGAAATTCGGTTTAACGGACCGGGCGATTTTTGTGGACAAGCAGTCCGGCAAGGATTTTGACCGCCGCAGCTACCAGCGGCTGCTGCGCAAACTGAAAGACGGCGATACGCTTGTGATCAAGAGCATCGACCGTCTCGGCAGAAACTATGAAGAAATTTTGGAGCAATGGCGCATCATCACAAAGGAAAAGAGTGCGGCAATCGTTGTGCTGGATATGCCTCTGCTTGACACGCGGCGGAATCGCGACCTCACCGGAACGTTGATCGCAGACATCGTGTTGCAGCTGCTATCCTATGTGGCGCAGACAGAGCGCGAGTTCATTCACCAGCGGCAGGCGGAAGGAATCGCCGCAGCGAAGGCGCGCGGCGTGAAATTCGGCAGACCCCGCAAGGCGCTGCCGGAAGGGTTCGGCGAAGTCAAAGCGCGTTGGGAGCGTGGCGAGCTGTCCGCACGTGCGGCAGGAAAACTATTGGGTGTCACCCACCGGAGCTTTTTGCTCTGGGCGCAGGATGACGGATGTAAAGAAATTGTTAAGAAAGAGCGGACGGAGATGCTTGGATAAAAAAGTACAGGTTGCCGACCACAGCGATATACACAAAATCTTATATATCTACCATAGCACTCCCCCAACAGAATAGCAATAGGCCAACGGCTTAAATCCGAATAAAAAAGCGTACTTTTTTAACCACTGGGCTGGATACACAATGTGCCATAAAAGCCCTATCCGCCTGTATTGCAGGCGGACAGCTACTCTGCGGGAGGTGAGCGGTAATGCGTCCATCTCTGTACGATTTCTGCACTGGGCATGAACAAACTCACCTGCTGGCACAATGGGACGGTGAACGCAATGCGCCGCTCACGCCGAAGGATGTGACCTACGGAAGCCATCAAAAGGTATGGTGGTACTGCGCCAGCGGGCATCACTGGCAGGCAAAGATCTATTCTCGCTCCGCCGGCAGCGGATGTCCATACTGCTCAGGACGTTTGGCAGAGCCAAAGAAGGCCCTGCGAATGTGCTATCCAGAGCTTGAGCCGGAATGGGATGCAGAGAAGAATGGCCCGCTGCAATTCTCTGAGCTGACGGTTGGCAGCCGAAGGCTTGTATGGTGGCGATGCACTAAAGGGCATTCTTACCGCTCTGCAGTTAAAAGCCGCACGCAAGGGACGGGCTGTCCCATCTGCGCTGGCCGCATCGTTCTGCCGGAGGAAAACTCTCTGGCGGCAAAATTCCCTGATCTGCTTTCGGACTGGGACACAGAAAAGAATTCCCCGTTGCTGCCGACGCAGGTCATGCCGGGAGCACACCGGAAGGTCTGGTGGAGGTGCCCGAAAGGACATAGCTGGCAGGCGAGCGTTGCCAGCCGCGTCACATCAAATGCAGGCTGTCCGTTCTGCGCGGGACAAAAGGTCCTGTCCGGATTTAATGATCTCGCTTCGCTGCATCCGCGGCTTGCGGTCCAGTGGGACCGGAAAAAGAACGGCGCGCTGACGCCGGAGGCGGTGAGCGCATATTCCAATCGCCGCGTGTGGTGGCTCTGTGACAAGGGGCATTCCTTCTGTGCGGTCATCGCCCACCGTGTGAACAGAGAAAGCGATTGCCCGTACTGCACCAACCGCAAGGTCCTGCCGGGATTTAATGATCTGGAGACCAAGGAGCCGGTGATCGCATCGCAGTGGCATCCGACCCTTAACGGCAGTTTCACGCCACAGCAGGTAACGCCCGGCAGCAGCCGGAAGGCATGGTGGCTGTGTGAAAACGGCCATGCGTGGAAATCGGTCATCAGCAGCCGTACAGGAAAACAGCGCTGCGGCTGCCCTGTTTGCGCAGGCAGGCCGCTGAGCCAATGTACGGCGATCTTAGCCGGGCAGCCGGAGAAACCGACACACTAATATAATAGGTGCTCAACTGCGGGGAGCCGCAGAAAACATATACTGTAGGAGGAGATCACATGAAAAGATTGCTTTCGCTGCTGCTGACATTCTGTTTGACGGCATCACTGCTACCGGCACAGGTTCAGGCAGCGGAGAACGCAAGCAGCGGCGGACTTGACCGACTGGGTATCCGGCAGATATCCGAAAAAGAATATGCCATGACACCCGATGTCAAGGAATACGAATGGATATTGAACAATGGCGCACTGACCCAGCAGATGATGGGTCATGTGATGGAGGTCAAGGTGGGCGAAGGCTCCACAGCTTCCATTGCGGCCGGTTACAGTGATGATGATATCGATACCATCAAAACCTGCAGAAACTGGGCCATGACGGAAACGACCAAGCAGGCGCAGAGCATGCAGACCCGTCGCAAAACCAATGTTGTCGGCGCGATCAACGCCGGCGGCTATGACATGAGCAACGGGCGTCCCAGCGGTGCTTTCATCATGAGCGGCACGCAGATCAACGCGCCGACCGGCACCACCTTCTGGATCGACAAGAGCGGCGATGCGCACATCACCAGCGCGCAGGAGTGCAACGCCGCCTATGCGGCAGGCAATGTTCTGGAAGCGGTCGCCAGCTTTGGCGATATCTTTGTGGACGGCCATGCCCGCAGCGATCTTGACAATTCTACCCGTGCCTCCCGCACAGCCATCGGCATCAAGGCTGACGGCACGGTGGTGATGTTCATGGTGGACGGCCGTCAGGCGCCCTATTCGGTCGGCATGACTATGGCGGAGGTTGCCGCTGCCATGGAAGATCTGGGCTGCGAGCAGGCAGTCAATCTGGACGGCGGCGGCTCCTCCACCTTCGCGACCCAGCGTGAGGGTGAGTCGGAAAACGATACAACGGCTGGCCTGACCTTGCGCTGCCGTCCGTCCGACGGCTACGAGCGTAAGGTGTCCAACACCATCATGGTACTCTCCACGGCGAAGCCCACAGGTCAGTTCGACCACGCGGTGGTGACGCCCAATGACGAGGTCTATACCCCGGGCAGCACGGTGCAGTTTAAGGCGACCGGCGTTGACGCCGCAGGCGGCAAGGCGGATATCCCCGCTGGCGCTTCCTGGGCAGTTCTTTCCGGCGGCGGTAGCATTGATGCAAACGGCCTTTACACGGCTGCTGATACCTGTGGTACAGTTACCGTTGGTCTGAAGGTTGGCGGGCAGACTGTTGGTCAGACCAGCATTCAGGTGCAGTGGCCGGACAAGCTGGGCTTCACGAACAACAGCGTTTCCATCGACTTCGGTCAGACGAGCGACCTGACCTTCAAGCCCACCTGGCAGGGCCGCGAGGTCAACTATAAGGATGGGGACTTTGTGTGGACGCTGACACCGACCTATTATAAATTCAGCCCCATTGTTGATCCCAAAACAAACAATAACAAAGGCGACTTTTCCATGGCAATTACACCGGATACGCTTGGGAAGGATACAGTCGTTGTTGAGTACTATGCGTATGGAACCGCTCTGACATACACATCTACTTATCGTGTAACTGATTTAAGCCAGTCAACAGAAAATGGAGCGACAAAGATCACGGCAAAGGTGAAATATGTATCCTCTGGCGGTGCAGTAGGCGAAAAGAAACCTGCCAATTTGGAGCAAACATTTTCTGCCTATATTGGCAAGTTTTCCGGCAACCAATTTATCGCAGATGCAAGTAACTCCCTGCGCGGCACAGTTCATGTAGCGCTCAAGAACAAATCCTCTGTTAACGGTGCGATTGATGTTGTGGTTGGTATGGAACCGTTTGTCCTGATGGACTTTGAGGATCACGGTGGTGTAGCCGCGACAGAATACTGGTCAACCCATGTCGGTCCGTCCGCTGCGATTGATTCCGACGGGAAACCAATCAGCGGTCAACTTCTCCCAAATGAGGTAAAAAGCGACCGACTCTGGATTCGTGATACGACCGGTAAGGGCGTGATTTTCCCTGCGGGGTATAATAAACTTGTCAGTGCCGAAGAAGATGAAAACGTCCGTTTCGGTCAGTACGCTTTCAAGCTTGGCTACGATTTCACCAAGGTTGACCCGACGGTTGTTGCGGCAGCAGACTTTGGTTTCTCCGGCGATCTTCTTGTCAATACGGTGCAGCCGACCAAGATCGGTATGTGGATCATGGTGCCCACAGGGTGCGCAGGGGATAACTCCGTACTGAAGGCTGTGCTGAAAGGCGGAGCGTTTGAGGCGAATCTCAATACCGCATATATGAAGTTTGACGATGACGGCGGTATAAGCTATGTTGACGGCAAACAGCTCACCGGTACGGCGGCTTATGTTCAGTATTATAGCTACAATGCCGACGGCACAGTCAGCGGCAGTACACTCAATGACTGGGCAGGAAAGGGCTGGACCTGGGTAGAAGCAGATATCTCCGCGTTCCAGATGCCGGTGGATGTTTGCCGCGCCTATACGGTTCGCGTAACTTCGGCGCAGAATTGCACCAAGAGCACCGGCTATCTTTACATCGATAATCTCCAGTTCATCTACGGCACGAACACCAACGATATTACCCGACCGGTGCTGGAGAGCATCACCGAGACTGGCACCGGCACGGTGCTGGCCGGGGACGGCTCTACTGTGCTGAGCAGCGGCAACCTCACCTTCTCGGCGGTGTATTCTGACAGTGAGCTCACCGAAAAGTATGCCACCGGTATCGATCAGAGCGGAATCCGCGTGCTGCTGGACGGTACGGACTATACCGGCAAGCTGGAGATCAATGACGGTTCCCTCTACCTCAAGGGCGTGGCGCTCCGTAACGGCACCCATACCCTTACCATCCGGCTTAAGGACTTCTACGGCAACGTGACCACCGAAACACGCACCTTCCGTGTGGAGGACGCAAAGGGGATGCAGTCTGCCATTGATATCCTGCCCCAGCCCGAGCCGCCGGAGATCGGCAAGGAATACGTCTTTGCTATTGTAAATAACACTGGCGAGCCTGTCACAAAGGCAGAGTTGACGGTGGATTTCCGCGCTATGGGCAACGCTGCGAAGTATCTTGCGGGCGCTAAGGTCGAGTCACTCAGCAGCGACTATACTCTGACACTGGACCAAAGCGCTTTGGCAAAGGGACTTGCCAAAATCACGGTCACAAAGCCGCAAGCTATGCAGGCCCGGCGGGCGATGCGTACCGGTGCGCAGGACATGGATTACAACTATGTTTCCGAGTTGGGTTATCTCATCATCAATATCCCCGAGAACGCCGCATCGGACAGCAAACTGAAATGCACGGTGACGCAGGGCAGCTACACTGTCGCGGGCGATACCGGAACGACGACTTATACCTTCTCTGGCACAGAAAAGGTCGTCCCCATGACGGCAAGCTATCAGCTCACCTGCGAGCAGGCTATCGTCGGAATGCCCGCCGAGCTGACGGTAACGGATGCCGACGGCAAGCCGATTTCCCGCGCGGATATCTATCAGGTGAGCAGTGACGGCAGCGGCACAAAGCTGGGCAGCACGAACATGAAGGGTACATTTACCAAAACCTTTGACACGGCGGGTGAATATACCTTCTATGCCGAAAAGGCCGGCAGCGGCCGCTCCTGGAACCAGCGCGTGATCGTCTGCGAAAGAACGGCTGAGAACGACGGCAAGCCTTTCGGTATCCTCACCAACGGTGTGACGAAAGCTGGAACCAAGAGCATTACCTGGCTTACCCAGATCGACGACTCTGAGGCAGAGGCACAGGTAAAGTATTCCACCGATGCCGCACTCACCGATGCCGCTACGGTGGATGGAACCTCCGCAATCCAGACCTTTGTGCAGAGCAGCCGCGGAGACGCGCTGCGAAGCAACAAAGTAACGCTTACCGATCTGACGCCCGGCACCACCTACTACTATCAGGTGGGCAACGGCACTACTTGGTCTGATACGCAGAGCTTTAAAACGCCTGCTGCGAATGCGAAAGCCACCAACTTCTTCATTCTCGGTGATATCCAATCTTCGAATACCTCGAACCTTGCTCGTGTTCTGGATGAGCTCAAGAAGAGCGAGACTGCCTATGACTTTGCTCTCCAGACCGGCGATGCCATTGACGACGTGACGGCGTATGTTAAGAACTGGCGTCCGTTCCTCACTACGGTCAACAGTGATAAGCTCAATGGCGTGGACCTGATCCATGTGCTGGGCAACCATGAGTATTACGGCGACGCGGACGGCAAGATCAGCAAGGCGATCTATGACCTGCCCGACAGCCGGATGAACAGCTGGTACAGCATGGAATACGGCAATGTCTGCGTCGTGGTGGTCAACCACAAAAACACCGGCAAAAACGGCGGCTTGGTGGAGGCCACGGCCCAGATCGCCGAGCAGCTGAAAACCGACTGTGCGTGGAAGGTGCTCGTGGCGCATGAGCCGATCTACGGCACGGAGTCCGTTTCCGCAACGCCGGAGATCCTTGAAAGTATTGAGAAGGCAGGCTTCGACTTCGTCTTTGGCGGCGATGATCATGCCTATGCCCGCACGTACCCCATGATCCGTGGCGAGAAGCAGACGGAAAACAGCCGAAACGGCGTTGTGTACTTTGTCTGCGGTGATTTGAGCGGCAAGAGCAACAAGTTTGAAAATCGAGAGTACTATGCGTGCGCCAAGCCTCATACCGAATACGAGGGCATGTATCTCACAGTGCAGGCAACGGAAGCGTCCTTCACAGTCAAGGCTATCAAGTACGATGGCACTGAGCTGGATTCCTACACCAAAACGCGCACCGACTGCGAGTTGGGCAAGCACACGGTGAATGGCACCAGCAAGTACGATATGACCGCTGGAACGATCACCTGCGCGGTCTGCGGCACGGCACTGAAACCTGAAGGCGACTATGCTTTCAGTGGTCTGCTCTCTACCACAGACGGCAAACAGGTCATCCTCGCAAGCGGCAGCGTCAAGAAGAACGAGTTCTCTTCTCAGGGCGAGGACAGATACCACTCCTGCGCGGACGGCTACGCCTTCCGGACCACGGAGAGCGACAGCCGCACCTGCGTGACCGGTGGCTATATTACCTATACCTGTCCGCAATGCACGGCAACGGATCGATCTGATTTTCAGCGCCCCGTCGATCACAAATGGGATGAGAACCATATCTGCACGGTCTGCAAGTTCCGCGGCATCGATATCAACAGCGAAAATGTCGTCTTCAAATTCGGAAGCCCTGAAAAGCCTCGCGATATCGACCCGGCCCCCAACTATTATTACACCGACACCGGTGTTCGTCCCGGCAGCTTTGCCAAACGCGGTGAGTACGTGCTGACGCAGAACAATGATGCCAACCTCATCAACGGACAGATCGCCGATCTGTTTGTGGAATGGCCGGACAGCAAGAATGTCGGCAAGGCCGAGATCAAATGCGAAGGCCGAGGAAATTACTACGGCAATAAAACACTGACCTACTACATTGTTCCGAACAATGTGGAGGATCTGAGATGCACCTCTGCTGCGATAGATTCCCTGACCCTTGCATGGAGCGCAGCTCCCGGCGCGGAGTATTATGAGGTCTTCCGGTGCGACGAGGAGAACCAAAGCCGTCAGTCTCTGGGAACCACTGAGAATACCACTTTTGAAGTCACGGGGCTGAGCGCGGACACAGCGTATTATTTCGTAGCGGCTGGCCGGACTAAGGTTCCGACAGAAGACAACAAGGTCTACACCAGCGTAAAATGGTCCAATATCCTCTGCGCAACAACGTCTCCTCTTTCGGCAGATGTAACGGCTATGACTGCCACGGTAGATGGCATGCAGATTCCGGCGGTCGATGTGAAGGGTACAAATTACCTGTTCCTGCCTGCCTCGGCAGATCTTGCGAACCTGGATGTCACCATCACCCGCTCGGCTAATGACGGCAGTCTGGTGATTGCAGGCGATCAGAGCAGCCAGCCTGTTACCGGCAATGCTGCTAAACTGAATGTTTCCGCTCTGGCTTCTGAGACGGACGGCTATCGCCTCCTGACTGCAAAAGTCGGAAACGGTACAGCGTTCACCGTCCGCATCATGCAGGCGACGAGTTTGCCGACCATCTATCTGACCAGCACGAATGCGAACACGCAGGGACGCAGCTATGTGGATAGCAGCAAGCAGAACACCACGACGGCGGCGCTCAAGATGATCGACACAGCCGGCAGCGAGATCAGTACGATGGGCATCAAAGAGCTCAAGGCACGCGGCAATTCCACCTTTACCTACGCTGCGAAGAAGTCCTATCAGATGAAGCTGGAAACGGCCTCCGATCTGCTGCAAAACGGCGAGAACGTGAAGACGTGGGTGCTGCTGGCAAACTACTTCGACGCTACACTGATGCATGACAAGCTGTTCAAGGACATGGCGGCTGCTTTGGAAATGCCTTATACAGCGAGCTGTGATTGGGTGAACCTGTACTACGATGGTGAGTATCGCGGCGTGTATCTGCTGAGCGAAAAGAATGCTGTCAAGGATACCGGCATCAATATCACCGATCTGGAAGCGGCGTACAAGGAAAAGAATCCGGAATACGGGACGAACGTGACCACCGCGACTGGCACCAATGCCTATGGTGGGAGTTATACCTATACGACCGGCCTTACTGACCCGACCGACATCACGGGCGGATACCTGCTGGAGCTGAACCACGACGCACCGGATGAGGTCAACGGATTTGTGACCAAGAAAGGTAAGGGCGTCAATGTCAAGAGCCCCGAATGGTGCGGTGATGCAGCTACGAAGTACATCAGCGAGTATTATCAGGCGTTTGAGAATGCGGTCTATGCCACGGACGAAAACGGCAATTACACCGGCATCAACGAAGACGGCAAGCACTATTACGACTATGTTGACCGTGATTCGCTCGTAAAGATCTTCCTGCTGCAGGAACTGGCGCTGAGTCCGGACGGCTTTATTTCCTCGCTCTATTTCTACAAGGATGCCAACGGGATCATGTATGCCGGTCCCATCTGGGATCAGGACATGACGCTCGGCACCGGCTGGACCAAGTATATCTCGCCGGACACGACCGACTATCATTATCTGGCGGATGCACTGATCCGAATCCCCGACTTCCGGGAGGCTGTCATCGCATACTATAACGCGACATTTGCCCCGCGAGCCAATGCTCTGATCGCGGAGAACGGTACGATCCGTGATTATGCGAACCGCCTGACAGATAGTGCGGAAATGAACTTCGCCCTCTGGCCGTATATCCGAGTGGGAGATCCGCGCAATGCCGGACACATTTGGCAGAACACCACCTATACTTCGGTTCTTGCAGATATGCAGAATTGGCTCACACAGCGTATCGCAAAATTGGACGAGACTTTTGCGGAAACTGTCTTTGTGACGGGCGATGTGAACGGCGACGGCGATGTTGACATTTTCGACGTCTATGCATTGAGTCGCTATCTTGCGGGATATGAGGTCAAAGGCTTTATCCACGCCAATGGTGATGTGAACGGTGACGGCGATGTTGACATTTTCGATGCATGGACGCTCCAGAGGCGTTTGGCTGGCTACGAGGAATAATTTATCTCTTTCCCGCCAAAGGATGCGGAAGGCCGCATCCTTTGGTGGGAGAACCACCAATTTGTGTATCTTGTGATACAACATTTTTTATAAAGAAAGGAACAAAAAAACATGAAGAATGCAAGACACTGGTTATCGGTGCTTCTTTCCGTAGCGGTAGTGCTCACAATGGCAATCACCCCTGCTATGGCAACTGGCACTGATGACGGCAGTGCGGCCACAATCACCGTCGAGACTGTAAAGCAAGCAGCCAAAGAGGGTGACGAAGTCGCGCTGAAGGTTTCCATTGCGAACAATCCCGGCTTTGCGGCATTTGATTTTACTGTCAAGTATGATGCCAGCAAATTGGAACTGAAGAAGATTGAAAAAGCAAGCATTGAAGGAAAACTTACTGAAAATGCAAAAACTAATAAGGTGAATTTCATTGCGGATGCTTCTCAAGGAGAATGTAAAGGTGACGGCATACTGTTCACTCTGACATTCACTGTGAAGGCAGATTGCTCGAACGGTGCGAACGTAACTCTTGAAACGACCACTTTTAAGGATGCATCGAACGGTAAGATCAATGTATCTGTCATGCCTGGTGGCATTAGTGAGAGTAGCACCACCGAAGGCAGCGGCAGCACCGGCGGCAGCACTACTGGCGGCAGTACGACCGGCGGCAGCACTACTGGCGGCAGTACGACCGGTGGCAGCACGACCGGCGGCAGCACGACCGGCGGCAGCACTACTGGCGGCAGTACGACCGGTGGCAGCACGACCGGTGGCAGCACGACCGGTGGCAGCACGACCGGCGGCAGCACTACCGGCGGCAGCACTACCGGCGGCAGCACTACTGGTGGCAGCACTACTGGTGGCAGCACTACCGGTGGCAGCACTACTGGTGGCAGCACGACCGGCGGCAGCACGACCGGTGGCAGCACTACCGGTGGCAGCACTACCGGCGGCAGCACTACCGGCGGCAGCACTACCGGCGGCAGCACTACCGGTGGCAGCACGACCGGCGGCGGCAGCACCGGCGGCGGCAGCACCGGCGGTGGCGGCAGCAGCTCCGGAGGCGGTTCCAGCTCTTCCACCAGACGCTATGACGTCTCCGCGCCCTCTGTCAAGCACGGCGATGTGACCGTTGATCCCAAGAGCGCCAAGGCGGGCGATACCGTGACCATCACCGTCAAGCCCGACAGCGGCTATGAGCTGGACACCCTGACCGTGAAGGACGCCAGCGGCAGCAAGATCAAGGTGAAGGACAAGGGCAACGGCAAGTTTACCTTTACCATGCCCGCCTCCAAGGTGACGGTTTCCGCTGAATTCGCCGAGATCAAGGCCATGGACTTCGTGGACGTTCCCTCCAGCGCCTATTACTATGACGCTGTGAAGTGGGCCGCTAAGGAGAGCATCACCGGCGGTATCGGCGGTGGTCTGTTTGGCCCCGACCAGCCCTGCACTCGCGCTCACATTGTGACCTTCCTGTGGCGCGCCGCTGGCTCTCCCGAGCCTAAGAGCACGGTTAGCTTCGCGGATGTTCCCGCAGACAGCTACTACGCCAAGGCTGTGGCCTGGGCTGTGGAGAATGGCATCACTCTGGGTACCGGTGACGGCACCTTCAGCCCCGATGCCACCTGCACCCGCGCCCAGAGTGTGACGTTCCTGTACCGCGCGCTGGGCACCGCGCCCAGCACGGCGAACGGCTTCACCGATGTGGCGACTGATGCTTTCTATGCTGATGCAGTGGCCTGGGCTGTGGAAAACGGCGTGACCAACGGCACGACGGGCTCTACGTTCAGCCCCGATAACGGCTGCACTCGCGCCCAGATCGTGACCTTCCTGTTCCGTGCCTATCAGGGCAAGTAAGGGAAGCGACTGACGGGTAACCCAAAGTGAATCAGAACGGCGGCTCGGAATCAATGATTCCCTGCCGCCGTTCTTTGGTAAGCTGTGTAAGTGCTCAGTAACCACCCGGTAACGTAAGCGTCAATTCCAGCGGCGTCTTACAGGCGAGGGTAAAGTGACAACTGCACCTACCCATGAAAAAACAGGCGTCAAAACTTACACCTGTGGGATTTGCAAGGCCACAAAGACGGAGAGCATTCCCAAATTGGTAAGCAGCGGCAGAGGCAGTAGTGGTGGCGGTAGCAATAATACCCCTGGCGGTTAGTTACACCCGACGCCTATACCGTCAAAGCTGAGGGCGGCTGGACACACATAGGACAATAACGTGCTGCGGTACATCAAAATAAACAGGGGCTGTCCCAGAACAAATATTCTGAGACAGCCCCTGACGCTATTTACTGTAGTAAAATGGTCTGCCAACGGAAGCAAATCCTTCCTTGCCGGTAATGACTACATTGTTGTAGCCACTGGCGCAGTGGATGATCATGATATTACCGCCGCTGTCAAAGCCGCAAACAATGCCGACATGGCTGTCACCCGGATAAAAGACAAGGTCTCCCGGCTGGGCGTCACTCCAAGCAATAGGCGTACAGTAGCTGTGCTGCGCAGTGGCCCCGCCGCCATGCCCAATGACGTATTGTCCACCGCTCTGGTTGTAGAATACCCAATCCACCATTCCCGAACAATCCAGTCCGAAGGGCCGCACAGTGCCGGTGGTGGAGCTGCCCTCGGCTGTGACCTCCATCGGCATTCCCCAGCGGGAGTCCCAGCCAATCACCAAAGATTTTCCTCCCCAAAAATAATGGACTCTGCCCAAGAGCTGATATGCTGTCAGCACAACTTCTCTGCGTGCCTCGCTGAGATCGGCGGGGAGGTTTTCCATGATCTTCGCTACCTCGTCGGGACTCAGCTCAATGTCCTGGTAGCTGCCGGTGAGCGCCGCGAATAGTTCCTGATACTCCGGCTGCATGAGTTCTTCCAGCAGCTTTCGCTGATCTGCGTTGAATCGGTACTCATCCGCCATTTGCAGGTGCGTTTTTATTGTGACGGTGATATGCAAAATGACCGTATCCGCTTCATCTTTGCCGCCTGGTACTATTTCCGTCCAATAAGTGATGGCGTTCATGTCCCAGAAGATTTCACGAAGGATCTCCATTTTTTCTTCTGTCAGCGTAGCGACCTCATCCGGCGAAGCGTTGTCCGTGGTGGTCCGCACAGCATAAACAGCCAGCACATCCCGCCAGTTGGAGATCATGGCGGCGCTGCCAGCGTTGTCCATGTCCAGTTCATCGTAGGGGTTCTCTGCCTTGATCTGCTCGATCCGGGCGGCGAACTCGCTGTTCAATACGCTGACAGCTTCCGGCATGGTGTAGCCGGTACCGCTGTCCTCTCCGGAGAAAAATATCCCAAAAGGCGACACGATCAGAAGTCCAATCAGACAAATCACCAGCACCATGGCTACAACTGTGCTCCCACCAGCCGCTATTGCCGCAAGTAAGCTCTGGGCAGCGGCAATGATGGAGCGCAGCGCGCGGCCCGCCGCCTGCGCGGTTTTCTGCGTTGCGGTTTCTGCCACTTTTGTCACCTGCTGCCGCTTGGCCATCTGCATGGCCGCTTCTCTGGCAGCGTGTGTTCCGGCCGCAGTCGCATGGACGGTGGTTGAGTGCATGGCCTGTTCAGAGGACAGCACAGCAGATTTGCTGCCCTCACGCGCTTTTGGCACGATCCCCGCAGCGTGATTCGGTGTTTTCGGTTCGGGGAACTGGCGCTTCTTCGGCGGCTGGATGCCGCCGCGCTCTTTAATTCTGCCCCTGCTGGTTGGCTCGAAACCTTCCGAACACAGCGAATCACCACGCAGATCATCTTGGCGCTGGAACCGGCGCTCTGCCCGCCTGCGCTGCACCTGCTGGCGGGATGCTTTGCGACCCTGCTCTTGAATGAACGCCTGCTGACCCTGCCGCTGCGGCTCCGGTGCTGCCGTCATGACCGTTTTCCGCTGTGTACTGATATAGGCATTCTTCGTCTTGACTGCCTGCTTCATAGGTGCCTGCCGTGCCTGCTCCCGCACCGGCGGTGAGGGATCTCTTGCCCTCGCCGCGTCAGTCTCTCTGGTGCGGATGACAGGCGGCGCATCGCTTTCGAAATTGGGAACAGAGGCGTCACCCCGGGGTGACGCGCTCTGCTCTGCGTTTTTCTTCTTGCGCTGCTTCAGCAGTTCCTTTTCGGCGCGGCGCAGGCCGC
>OBLO01001806.1_pt1 | contig 17853 bp, 17 predicted proteins | sample 1519401 | NCBI WGS metagenome assembly OBLO01 (sample SAMEA2602897, study PRJEB22501) | metagenome | reverse complement strand
TGCTTACCACGTACGTGGGCCTGTTGTTGTCCATTGCGGGTGCCAAGGGGGCCTTCATGCCGGGGGGCAGCTTCGGGGGGGAGCGCACCGCCGCCAATGAGAGCTACAGCTGGCTGCTGACCCCCATTCCCATGCTCATGGGATCCTTCATGGTGTCGGCGAACCGGGCGGCCCATGTGCTGACCCGGCGGGGGGAGGAGACCCCCGCCGGAGCCATTCCCGCCAGCGCCATGAATGCGGCACTCTCCATCGGCGTGTCGGTGTCGCTGGCGCTGGCCATGATCCGGGTGCTGACGGGTATCTCCATCATGTGGTTTTTGATCCCCGGCTATGTGCTGAGTCTGGCGCTGTCGTTTGTGGTGCCGAAGATCTTTACCTCCATCGCTTTCGACTCCGGCGGCGTGGCCTCCGGTCCGATGACGGCCACGTTCCTGCTACCCTTTGCCATGGGGGCCTGCGATGCGCTGGGGGGCAATGTGGTGACGGACGCCTTCGGCGTGGTGGCCATGGTGGCTATGACGCCGCTGGTGACCATCCAGCTGCTGGGCGTCAGCTATCAGCGAAAGCTCAGCAAGCGCACTCCTGTACCGGCCGTTGGGCAGGTGGAGGAGATTATCGAGCTGGCATAGGAGGGCATATGAAGCGACTGTATTTGATGATCACCATTACCAATCGGGTGATTGGCTCCAAGCGATTTGTGGATTTTTACCGGGCCTTCGGTGCACCGGTGGTGTTTACGGCGCTGGGCCGGGGGACCGCCAGCGATGAGGTGCTGAGCTATCTGGGTCTGGAGGCCACGGAGAAGTCCGTGATGCTGTCGGTGGTGACACCGGCGTGCAAGGAGGTGCTGATGAAGGAGTTGGTCACCACCATGCACCTGACCAACCCCGGCACCGGCATTGCCATGTGCCTGCCTTTGAGCAGCATCGGCGGGCGGACGGCCATGAACTATTTGATCACCGGCAACCCGGAGGCGGAGCCGGATGTGGAAGTGAAGGAGGATGAGAGCATGAAGGATGCAGCGTATCAGCTGATCGTGGCCATTGCCAATCAGGGCTACACCGACACGGTGATGGGAGCCGCTCGCAGCGCAGGAGCCCACGGCGGCACCATTCTGCACGCCAAGAGCACCGGCGCCGAGGATGCCGGGAAGTTCTTTGGAATGTCCATTGCCGAGGAGCGGGAGATCATCCTCATGGTGGTGCCTACCGGCGACAAGAACACCGTGATGCAGGCCATCATGGCCCAAGCGGGGGCGCATACCGAGGCGCAGGCCGTGACCTTCTCGGTGGCGCTGGAGGATGTGGCGGGGCTGTACCACATCAACGCCGACGAATAAGAGGCGGCGAGGGACGATCTCCGACCAAGCGGCGTGCCGCCTGCGGGAGTCCCGCAGCAAAAAATTTGGATGCTTCAGCGTGAAAGCTGCCGGGAGGAGAGTCCCGGCAGTTTTTCTCTTGTCAAATCCGGCGGCAGGGGGTATACTAAAGGCGATATCCCATACAGAGAAAAGGAGCGATGTATATGGCAGTTCTGGAGCATCTGGAGCCGGGACGGGTATTTCACTTTTTTGAGCAGATGAGCGCTATTCCCCGCGGTTCGGGCAACACCAAGGCCGTCAGCGACTGGCTGGCAGAGTTTGCCAGAGAGAGGGGCCTGCGGTATCAGCAGGATGCGCTGAACAACATCATCATCTTTAAGGACGCCTCCGCCGGGTACGAGGGGGCGGAGCCGGTGATTTTGCAGGGTCACATGGACATGGTGTGCGAGAAGGCGCCGGACTGCGGCAAGGACATGACCCGTGAGGGGCTGGATCTGGCCATCGACGGGGATTTTGTCTATGCCAAGGGGACCACGCTGGGCGGCGACGACGGCATCGCCGTGGCCATGGCGCTGGCGGTGCTGGACGACGAGAGCCTGCCCCATCCTCCCATTGAGGCGGTCATCACCGTGGACGAGGAGACGGGCATGGACGGGGCCATGGGCATTGACGTGTCCGGCCTGAAGGGACGCCGGATGCTGAACATTGACTCTGAGGACGAGGGCGTGTTCACCGTCAGCTGCGCCGGAGGCGCTCGGATGGACTGCGTGCTGCCGGTGCGGCGGGAGGTCTTTGCGGCTCCTGTGCAGCGCATTACCGTTCAGGGGCTGGTAGGCGGCCACTCCGGCACGGAGATCGACAAGGGCCGGGGCAACGGCGTTCAGCTGATGGGCCGTGTGCTGGCCTCTGTGGCGGAGGAGACGGAGCTGCGGCTGGTGGAGGTCTGCGGCGGTCTGAAGGACAACGCCATTCCCACCGGCGCACAGGCGCTGATTTCCGCCAACGCCGAGGTCACCGCCGAGGTCTGCCGCCGCATGACGCAGTCCCTGCGGGAGGAGTACCGGGTGACGGATCCCGACGTAGAGGTAACGGTGGAGCCTGCCGAGACGGCCATGCTGCCTATGGACGCAGTGTCCACCCGCCGGGCGGTGTGCCTGCTGGTGTGCCACCCCAACGGCGTACAGGTCATGAGTGCCGACATCCCCGGTCTGGTGCAGACCTCCCTGAACATGGGCATCCTCACCACCGGCGAGACGGCGGTGCATCTGTCCAGCAGCGTTCGCAGCAGCGTGGAGAGCCAGAAGCAGATGCTGCTCCAGCGCATCGCCTGCCTGACGGCGGAGCTGGGCGGGGAGACCTCCACCCGTGGGGAGTACCCCGGCTGGGCCTATCTGCCGGATTCTCCGCTGCGGGATCTGATGGTGGAGGTGTTCACCGATCAGTACGGCTATGAACCCAAGGTGGAGGCCATCCATGCCGGTCTGGAGTGTGGGCTGTTCTCCGCCAAGCTGCCGGGGCTGGATTGCGTGTCCTTCGGACCGGATCTGAAGGAGATCCACACCTTCCGGGAGAAAATGTCCATCTCCTCCGTGCAGCGGGTCTGGAAGATGCTGGTGGAGCTGCTGCGCCGCATGAAGCCCTGAAAGAGAAGAAGTGAATAGAGAAACGCCCTCCGGCCATGCCGGAGGGCGTCTTTTGTTGATTTGTAAAGGGCTTACTGGAGCTGCTTGGCCTTTTTGGCGGGGAACTGGACCTGCGCCAGCACCACGGCAATGAACATCAGAGCACAGCCGATATACTCCCGCAGGGACATCTGCTGGTGCAGGATGATGGCACCGGCGATGACGGCGAACACGCTCTCCAGACTCAGCAGGATGGTGACCACCGTGGGGTTGGAATCCTTCTGGGCCAGAATTTGCAGGGTGTAGCCCACGCCGCAGGAGAACACGCCCACGTACAGCAGGGGCAGGATGCACTCCCAAAGGACGTGGAAGTCAATGGTGTCGAAGATCAGGGCCAGAATGGTGGACCAGATAGCGGCGAACAGGAACTGCAGGCAGGAGAGCTTCACGCCGTCGCAGCGGGCGGTGAAGTGGTCAATGAGGAGAATGTGTACGGCAAAGCACACAGCGCACACCAGCACCAGCAGGTCGCCGGGAGCCAGAGAGAAGCCGCCCTTGATACACAGCAGGTACAGGGATACCACGCTCAGCACCACGGCGATCCACACCGGGCCGCTGACCTTCCGGCGGAAGAACAGGCCGAACAGGGGAACCAGCACCACATACAGCGCCGTGATGAAGCCCGCCTTGCCGGCGTCGGTGCCGGCCACCAGACCCGCCTGCTGGAAGTTGGAGGCGATAGCCAGAGCGGTGCCGCAGCAGAGGCCGCCCAGCCACAGCTGCTTGCGGGAGGCCTTCTTTTCCTCCGCCGTGGGCTGGGGCCGGTCCTTCCGAGTGGCGTTCATGACGGCGATCACCACCAGCAGAGACAGTACGGCGATGAAGTAACGGGTGCCGTTGAAGGTGAAGGCCCCCATGGAGTCGGCGCAGATATCCTGCGACACGAAGGAAGTACCCCAGATAAAGGCCGCCAGAATGGGGAATACCACCTGACGCATTTGGTTGTGTTTCATGTGCTTGGTTCCTTTCTGCTTATTTTCTCTCTCTTATTGAGGCGGCTCCTTGCCCTCCGTGGGGTTGACGTGCCACTTGAATTTTTTCTCCGTTCCGTGGAGAAGGCGCTGGATATTTTCCCGATGACACCAGACCACCAGAGCCGCCACCGCCAGACATAGACCGGTGTAGAGCCAGTTGTGGCCATAGACGAAGTACACGGTAATGGGGGCGCTGCAGGTGGCGGTGATGGAGGCCAGCGAGACGTATCGGGTGGTGAGCCACAGCAGCAGGAACAGCGCCCATGCCACGGCGGCCACCCGCCAGTTCAGCAGCAGCACCAGCGTGCCGCCGGAGAGGATGCCCTTGCCGCCCCGGAAGCCGTAGAACACCGGAAAGATGTGGCCCAGCTCACAGCCGAGGCCCGCCAGAAGCGTCCCCAAGGTGCCGTCCCAGCCCAGACAGCGGAAGAAGAAGCTGCCCAGCAGGCACGCCGCCACGGTCTTGCCCATGTCGCAGGCGATGACCAGCAGGGCGTATTTGGCACCGTAGGTGCGGTAGAAGTTGGTGAGACCGGCGTTGCCGCTGCCGTGCTTGCGGACGTCGTCCCGGATGATGAAGTGGGATACCATGAAAGAGCCGTTGAAGCAGCCGAAGAAGTAGGACAGCAGCATCACCAGCAATGCGGCAAAAGCCACGGTCACGTTATGCATCTTCTTCCCCTTTCTGGCGGATGCTCATGATAATGGGCGTACCCTCCAGCCCGAACACGCTGCGGATCTGATTTTCCAGATACCGGCGATAGGAGAAGTGGAAGAGCTTTTTATCGTTGCAGAACACCACAAAGTGGGGCGGGCGGATGCCCACCTGCGTCATATAATAGATCTTCAGGCGGCGGCCCTTATCCGTGGGGGGCTGGACACGGGTCTGTGCGTCCGCCAGAACGGAGTTGAGCATCCCGGTGGTGATCCGCATGGAGGACTGCTCCCGGACGTAGTTGATGAGCTCGAAGAGCCGGGTGACACGCTGGCCGGTCAGGGCGGAGATGAACACGATGGGGGCGTAGGTCATATAGCTCAGGTCCCGGCGGATATCCTCCCGCATCCGGTCCATGGTCTTGTCGTCCTTTTCCACCAGATCCCACTTGTTCACCACGATGATACAGGCCTTGCCGGCCTCGTGGGCCAGACCCGCCACCTTGGTATCCTGCTCCGTGACACCGTCCTGTGCGTCGATCATGATGAGGCACACATCGCTGCGCTCGATGGCCATGGTGGCCCGCAGGACACTGTATTTTTCGATATTGTCGTCCACCTTGGATTTTTTCCGCATACCGGCGGTGTCAATGAAGTTATACTTGCCGGTCTCGTTTTCAAAGTAGCTGTCGATGGCGTCCCGTGTGGTGCCGGCCACGTTGCTGACGATGACCCGCTGCTGGCCCAGAATGCGGTTGGTGAGGGAGGACTTGCCCACATTGGGCTTGCCGATGATGGCCACCTGAATGACATCGCTGTCCTCTTCCTCCTCGTCCTCCGGGGGGAAGTATTGCAGGCAGGCATCCAGCAGGTCGCCGGTGCCGTGGCCGTGGACGGCGGACACGGCGATGGGGTCGCCCAGACCCAGATTGTAGAACTCATAGAAGTCCGGGTCCACGGCGCCGGTGGAGTCCATCTTGTTCACCGCCAGCACAATGGGCTTCTTAGAGCGCTGGAGCATCCCGGCCACCTCCTGGTCGGCGGCGGTCATGCCGGTCTTGATATCGGTGACGAAGATGATGACGTTGGCGTTGTCGATGGCGATCTGAGCCTGCTCCCGCATGAAGGCAAGGATCTGGTTGTCGGTATTGGGTTCGATACCGCCGGTATCCACCAGGCGGAACTTGCGGCCGTTCCAATCGGACTCCCCATAAATGCGGTCACGGGTGACACCGGGAGTATCCTCCACGATGGAGAGGCGCCGGCCGATGATCTTGTTGAACAGCATGGACTTGCCCACGTTGGGCCGTCCGACGATGGCGATCAAGGGTTTGGACATGGGTATCAGCTCCTTCCGTTGTCCTGCCGGCTTTCCGCCGGGGCAAAGAGGGCGTCGGCCAGATCGAAGCCGTCCAGACCCACCACCTGTACGGGGCGGCCCAGCTCCTGAGACAGACGCTCTACTGTATAATCATCCAGAAATACCGTTTCACCGTGCCGCAGCATATGCAGCGGGATCAGCACCCGGTCTCCCAGCGGCCGCTTTTGCAGCTGGGCGGAGATGTCCTGTCCCGTCAGCAGGCCCGCCACGTCGATGGTGTGGCCGAAGAAGTCGTTGTCGATGGCCACCACCTCGCCCCGGAGGTCGGGAAAGCGGGCCTGTGCCTGCTGCACCAGTCCCGTCAGGAAGGGGGCCGCCGCTGTGCCGGTGGCGATGGTGAAGGAGGAAAATTCCTCCGGTACATCCACCGTATCCAGCGCTGCCAGAAAATCGTCCCCCAGCGAGCGCAGCATCCCCACGCCGTTTTCCAGCTGGCGGTAGCCCTCGTAGTAGTCCTCCTCCGGCAGGGGGCGGCCCGCCCGCAGGAACAGCTCGTCGGCGCAGAAAAAGCGCCGGGTGCCGAAGCGCTCCAGATTCTCCCGGCCGAATTCGTCTGCGATGTCGATGATCTCGGCAGCGGTGGCGGCGTCCACGGGGCGCAGCTTGGCAAGACCCTTGCGGTACTTGGTGATGCCCACCGGCACCAGCGAGCAGCTGGAGAACTCCATCTCCGTCAGGTCCCGCAGGGTGCGGCGCAGCTGGTCGCCGTCGTTCCAGCCGGGGCAGATGACGATCTGCCCGTTCATGACGATGCCGGCCTCACAGAACCGGCGCATATACTCCAGAGAGCGCACGGCGTTCTTGTTGCCCAGCATGGTGCAGTGGAGCTGGGGGTCCGTGGTGTGGACGGAGACGTTGATGGGGCTGATGCGCAGATCAATGATGCGCTGAGCCTCCCGCTCCGTCAGATTGGTGAGGGTGATATAGTTGCCCTGCAGAAAGCTCAGCCGGGCATCGTCGTCCTTAAAATAGAGGGTCTGGCGCATTCCGGGGGGCATCTGGTCCACAAAGCAGAACACACAGTGGTTGGCGCAGCAGCGCATTTCGTCCATCAGATAGGTGTCGAAATTCAGCCCAAGATCCAGGCCCTCTTCTTTTTTGATCTGTACATTCCGCACGGAACCGTTGGGCTCCAGCAGCTCCAGCCGGCACTTGGCATCATAGCCGTAGAAGCGGTAGTCCAGCACGTCCACGATCTCGTGGCCGTTGATGGTCAGCAGCTTCTCGCCGGGCCGGATCCCCGCCCGCTGGGCAGGGCTGCGGTGATCCACAGAGGCGATAACAGTACTCATGGATTCATTCCTTCACATTAGCATACAGCCTATTATAGCCAAATCACCGGGATTGTGCAAGCGAAATGAGGAATTATTCCATGAAAAATGATGCCCGCAGCCATGAAAAACTTTCATTTGCCGCAAAATTCACCTTGACAACCGGGGCGGAATGGGGTATGATAGTCATGCTTGTAAAGCAAATCGACTTTACATAGGAGGGATCTTCGTGAAAAACCAGACCTATCGCATGACGATGCTGTTCGATTTTTATGGGGAGATCCTCACGGACCGGCAGAAGGAGTTCTTTGATCTTTACTACAATGAGGATCTGTCACTGGCGGAGATCGCTGAGAACTACGGCATCTCCCGGCAGGGCGTCCGGGACGTCATTGTCCGGGCGGAGGCCGCCATGACAGAGCTGGAGGATAAGACGGGCCTCATCCGGCGCTTCGTGCAGATGCAGAAGAAGGTGCAGGGCATTGAGGACGCCGCCAAGGAGATCAGAACCATCAACTACCGGCAGTATGAGAATCCGGAGCTGGAACGGCTGACGGCGCAGATCTGCGAATATGCCGCCGCTCTGAGGGAGTAAGCTATGGCATTTGAAGGACTTTCCGAAAAACTCAACGCCGCATTCAAAAAGCTCCGTGGCAAGGGCCGCCTCACCGAGGCGGACGTCCGGGAGGGGATGCGTGAGGTGCGGCTGGCGCTGCTGGAGGCGGACGTCAGCTATAAGGTGGTCAAGGATTTTGTGGCGCAGGTCACAGAGCGCTGTGTCGGTGCCGATGTGCTGGACAGCCTGACCCCCGGTCAGCAGATCGTCAAGATCGTCAATGAGGAGCTGACGGCCCTGATGGGCGGCTCCAATGCTCGGTTGACCTTTGCCTCCAAGGGACCTACCATTGTGATGATGGTGGGTCTGCAGGGCGCCGGTAAGACCACCAACGGCGCCAAGCTGGCGGGCCTGATGCGCCGACAGTTCGGCAAGCGGCCGTTGCTGGTGGCCTGCGATGTGTACCGTCCGGCCGCCATCAACCAGCTGCAGGTAGTGGGCAAACAGTTGGATATCCCGGTGTTTGAAATGGGTCAGGCGGACCCGGTACACATTGCCGAGGAGGCCGTCAAGTACGCCAGGGACCACGGCAACGACATGGTCTTTCTGGATACCGCAGGACGGCTGCACATCGATGAGGCCCTGATGGACGAGCTGAAGGCCATCAAGGCGGCGGTGAAGCCCACAGAGATCCTGCTGGTGGTGGATGCCATGACCGGTCAGGATGCGGTGAACGCCGCCTCCGCCTTTGATGAGGCGCTGGGCATCGACGGTGTGCTGCTCACCAAGCTGGACGGCGACGCCCGTGGCGGTGCAGCGCTCTCCATCCGGGCGGCCACCGGCAAGCCCATCAAGTTCGTGGGTACCGGCGAGAAGCTGGACATGATCGAGCTGTTCCACCCGGAGCGGATGGCCTCCCGGATCCTGGGCATGGGCGATATGCTGACCTTCATCGAGAAGGCGGAGCAGCAGTATGACGAGAAGCAGGCCAAAAAGCTGGAGGAGAAGCTCCGCAAGAACCGCCTGACGCTGACGGACTATCTGGATCAGATGGAGCAGCTGCAGAACATGGGCGACCTGAGCCAGATCGCCGGGATGCTGCCGGGGAATCTGGGCAAGCAGCTGGATGCCAGTCAGATCGATGAAAAGCAGATGGCCCACACCAAGGCCATCATCCTATCCATGACGCCGCTGGAGCGGGAGAATCCACAGATCCTCAACGCCAGCCGCAAACGGCGCATTGCCGCAGGCTGCGGCTTGCAGGTGGTGGATGTGAACCGGCTGCTGAAGTCCTTCGAGATGCTCCAGCAGCTCACCAAGTCCATGAGCAAGGGACGCTTCCGGGGGATCCCCGGCATGGGCGGGATGCCCGGTATGGGTGGCCATGGAAAAATGAAGGGCTTCGGGCGTAAGAAGCGGCTGAAGTGACCGGCGCAAAAACCGTAAATAAGTGCAGGAGCATTTATCAAATACAATTCTATTTTACATTATTGGAGGAAAAACAACATGGTTAAGATCAGACTGAGAAGAATGGGCGCTAAGAAGGCTCCTTACTATCGTGTGGTAGTGGCGGATTCCCGCTATCCCCGTGACGGCCGTTTCATCGAGGAGATCGGCACCTACAACCCCTGCGTGTCTCCCGCTGAGATCAAGATCGACGCTGACCGGGCCCGTGAGTGGATCAAGACCGGTGCTCAGCCCACTGAGACCGTTCGTGCTCTGCTGAAGAAGGTCGACGTTCAGTAAAGCGGAGGCAGAGGCATGAAGGAGCTGCTGCTCTACATCGCCAGAAGCCTTGTTCAGCATCCCGATCAGGTCACTGTGACGGAGGTAGAAACCGGCGATGAGCTGACGCTGGAGCTGCGTGTGGCCCCGGAGGATATGGGCCGGGTCATCGGTCGTCAGGGCCGCATCGCCAAGGAGATCCGTACCCTGATCCGCTCCTACGCACAGCGCACCGGCGTGAAGGCTTCGGTGGATATTGTAGACTAAAGGGAAGGCACATCCCGTCAAATCGTGTGAAACTCCCCCTGCGCCATATGGCGCAGGGGGCGTTTTGGTATGAGGTTTGGATGAGATCATTCCGAAAGGCATCCCCCATTCTGCCGGGGCGGCGGAATGGGGGATGGTCATAGGTCGGGATAGCTGTGCAGGAAAACTGGTTTACAGCAGATCTGCCAGCTCGTCTACCAGCTCACCGAACAGGGCCAGAGCGCTGTTGACGGGCTCCGGAGAGCTCATATCCACGCCGGCGATCTTCAGCAGGCTGATGGGGTCGGTGCTGCAGCCGCCGGAGAGGAACTTCTTATAGTCCGCCACGGCGGGAGCGCCTTCCTTGAGGATGCGGTTGGCGATCGCCACGGCGGCGGAGAAGCCGGTGGCGTACTGGAACACATAGTAGTTATAGAAGAAGTGGGGGATTCTGGCCCACTCCAGAGCGATCTGGTCATCGGAGATCATATCCGGGCCGAAGTAGAGCTTATTGAGTTCATGATACTTCCTGCACAGGGCGTCCGCCGTCAGGGCCTCGCCGTTTTCGGCCATCTTGCCCATGGCCAGTTCGAACTCAGCGAACATGGTCTGGCGGTACACGGTACCCTTGAACTGATCCAGGAAGTGGTTGATGAGATAGGCACGCTGCTTCTTGTCGGTGGTCTTGCTCAGCAGGTGGCGCATCAGCAGTACCTCGTTGCAGGTGGAGGCCACCTCGGCTACGAAGATGACATAGTCGCTGGTGCTGATGGGCTGATACTTGCAGCTGTGATAGCTGTGCAGGGCGTGGCCCATCTCATGGGCCAGCGTGAACTGGCAGTCCAGATTGTTCTTGTGGTTCAGCAGCACATAGGGGTGGGGACGGCTGATGCCGGAGGAATAGGCGCCGCCTCGCTTGCCCACGTTCTCGTAGACGTCGATCCAGCGGTTGTTGAAGCCCTCCTTCAGCAGAGCCACATAGTCATCGCCCAGCACATGGAGGGCCTCCAGCACGGTCTCCTTGGCCTGCTCATAGGTGATCTCCTTGTCGGCGTCCGCCACAATGGGGGTATAGACGTCGTACATATGCAGCTCGTCCACGCCCATGACCTTTTTTCGCAGGGCCACATAGCGGTACATCTTATCCAGATTGCCGTGGACTGCCTCAATGAGGTTCAGATACACCGGCACCGGCACCTCAGTGGCGTCCAGAGATGCCTGAAGGGTGCTGTCGTAGTGGCGGGCGTTGGCGAAGAAGCACAGCTGCTTGAACTGGCCGTCCAGCGTGGCGGCCACGGTGTTCTTATACTGGCCCAGCGCCTTGTAGTAGGTCTCGAAGGCACGGCGGCGCAGCTCCCGGTCGGGGCTCATCAGCATGGGGACGAAGGTGGCGTCCGTCAGCTGATGGGCATTGCCGGCCTCGTCCACCACGTCGGGATAGACCATATCGGCGTTACGGAACACGCTGGCCACGTTCTCAGAGGCGTTGGCCATCTCGCCGGCGGAGGCCAGCAGCTTCTCCTCGGCAGGGGAGAGGATGTGGGCCTTGCGGCGGCGGATCTGATACAGGCTGCGGCGGTAGGTCTCCAGCTCCGGCTGGGCGGTGTAGAACAGATTCAGGGTATCCTCCGGGATCTCCATGATCTCCGGGGTGGCAAAGGCAGCAGCGCTGGAGATGGTCACCAGCGTGCTCATGGCTTTGCCGCGCATATCCTGATAGAAGCTGTTGCCGGTGTCCTCGTCGCCCTTGCAGCTGGCGTAGCCATACAGGCGGCTCAGCCGCTCCTCCACCTGATCCTGGAGCCGGAACCATGCCAGCAGGTCCTCGGCACTGCGGCCCAGCGTGCCACGGAAGGCAGTGATCTGCTCCGGGAGGGTCTTCAGGGCCTTATATTCCTCATTCCACGCCTGATCGCTTTCATACAGGTCCTTCAGGTTCCATGTGTATTCCTCCGGAACCTCACTGCGCTGGGGGATGATCTGGTTTGCCATATCTGATTCCTCCTATGATAAAGATACGTTAGAGACATTATACCATAAGTTTCCGAAAAGGGAAGTCCCCAGTTTCACGGCGGTGGCATAGAATGGGATGAGCCGCTTGGCTCACACATGACCTGTGAGGAGGAAGGACTCTTGTACACAGAAATCACCAACGCTGCGGCGGAGAATAAGTGCCCGGAGGGGAAGGGGCAGTTGCCGGGACGGTGCGCCGCTATGGCGTTTCCCTTTGTGGCCATGCAGGGGCAGGACCCCAAGCGCTACGATCAGCGGGAGGCCTTGCAGCAGGGGACGCTGTTCCCCGGACTGGACCTGCCGTTTCATAAGGAGCTGAAAAGCCGGTTCCCGGCGGCCAACACGGCGCTGTCAGAGCTGATGGCACTGGATTTCGCCATCGACGAGCTGGGGCTGTATCTGGTGACCCATGCCGAGGATCAGGAGGTGCTGGCCCTCTACTGGGAATATATCCGGTTGGCGCAGGAGGGGAGAGCCCGCTATGAGGCGCAGTACGGCCCCTTGACCCAGACCACCGTTACCGAGGGCGGCTACCGGTGGCTCAAGGACCCGTGGCCCTGGGATGAAGGAGGTTCGGACTGATGTTTGTCTATGAGAAGAAGCTGCAATACCCGGTACGCATCGCCAACCCCAATCCCAAACTGGCGGCCTTCATCATCAGTCAGTACGGCGGGCCGGACGGAGAGCTGGGAGCCTCCCTGCGGTATCTCAGCCAGCGCTACACCATGCCATACCCGGAGCTGAAGGCGCTGCTGACGGATATTGGTGTGGAGGAGCTGGGGCATCTGGAGATGGTGGGGACCATCGTTCACCAGCTGACCAGGAGCATGACGGAGCAGGAGGTGAAGGACGCCGGCTATGAAGCGTACTTCGTGGATCATACCGCCGGGGTCTATCCCACTGCCGCCTCCGGCTTCCCGTGGAACGCCGCCTCCATGGCGGTGAAGGGGGACCTGATTGCAGATCTGACAGAGGACCTTGCAGCGGAGCAGAAGGCCCGTGTGACCTATGACAACATCCTGCGGTTGTCGGATGACCCCGACGTCAACGATGTCATCAAGTTCCTGCGGGCCCGTGAGATCGTCCATTTCCAGCGCTTCGGTGAGGGGCTGCGGCTGGCAAAGGAGAAGATGGATCAGAAGAATCTCTACTTCGTCAACCCCTCCTTCGATCAGTAGGAGAACTGCAAAAAATGTCCGGCCCTATGGCCGGACATTTTTTATGGCTGCGATTATTTTGCCAGAATTTTCTTCAGCTTGGCGAAGCGGGGGAGGGAGTCCACCTTGGGCAGATCCGGCTCACCCTGAATCAGAGGCAGGGCGTACTCGATGAACTGGTGGTTCACGCCGTTGCCCTCGGCATTGATCCACTCACGGGGAATTTTCTTCTCCACATTGGCCACCTCCATCAGAGGGATCAGCTTGGTTTTGCAGGCATAGCGGCCGTCCCGGACGCCGCGCTCAAAACCAATCATGCGGCCGTTGATGCCGTTGACGGCGTTTTCCACGGCGGCCTTGCCCGCCATAAAGGACTCCTCGATATCCGTCTCGGAGGCCAGATGTGCGCCGCAGCGCTGCAGCAGATTCAGCTCGATGCCACGGACCTTGGCGCCGGTCTCCTCCTTCAGCACCTGCGCCAGAATGGCGGCCAGACCGCCCAGCTGAGCATGGCCGAAGCCGTCATTGGCGGCTACCTTGGCCTCGGAGACGAAGCCGCCGTCCTCATAGTGGATGCCCTCGGAGACGGCGATGATGCAGCTGCCTTTTTCGGCATAGATCCGCTTCACGTCCTCGATGAACTTGGGCATACTGAAATCCGTTTCCGGCAGATAAATGAGGTCGGGACCTGCGCCGTACTCCGACGCCAGCGCCGCAGAGGCGGCCAGCCAGCCGGCGTGGCGGCCCATGATCTCCATGACCACGATCATGCCGGTGTCATAGACATGGGCGTCGTGATAGACCTCCATCATGGACGTGGCGATGTACTTGGCCGCCGAGGCGTAGCCGGGGCAGTGGTCGGTACCGAAGAGGTCGTTATCGATGGTCTTGGGTACGCCCATGACCCGGCACTCGTAGCCCACGGATTGCATATAGGTGTTGATTTTGTTGCAGGTATCCATGGAGTCGTTGCCGCCGTTATAGAAGAAGTAGCGGACGTTATGCTTCTTGAACACCTCCAGGATCCGGCGATAGTCGGTATCGTCCTTTTCCGGGTCTGCGATCTTATAGCGGCAGGAACCCAGAGCAGAGGAGGGAGTGTATTTCAGCAGCCGCAGCTCCTCCGGGTCCTCCAGCCCCATGTCGAACAGACGGTCATTCAGCACGCCCTTGATGCCGTGCTCGGCGCCCAGCACCTGCGTGATGCAGGGGGACTTCAGCGCCGTGTCGATGACACCGTAGGCACTGGCGTTGATGACCGATGTAGGCCCGCCGGACTGTCCGATGATGCAGGCACCCTTTAATTCTTTCATGATCTATACCTCCACAGAAGAATTTTTAATCAAGCTCTATCAGTTTAGCACGGAAATGCCATAAAGTAAATGACTGGGGGTTGCAAAAAAGAAAAAGTGTGATACAATAAATCATGGATATATTATTCCAATCATTCCGTACAAGTCAAGAACTATTTTGCTAAAGGAGCGATTTTTATGCCACTGGTCACTTCCAAGGAAATGTTTGAAAAGGCCTATAACGGCGGCTACGCCATCGGCGCTTTCAACGTCAACAACATGGAGATCGTACAGGGCATCACCGAGGCCTGCCAGGAGGAGCACGCCCCCGTGATCCTTCAGGTCAGCAAGGGCGCCCGTGCCTATGCCAACCACACTTATCTGGTGAAGCTGGTGGAGGCCGCTGTGGAGTGCTGCCCCGATATCCCCATCGTGCTGCATCTGGACCACGGTCCCGACTTTGAGACCTGCAAGAGCTGCATCGACGGCGGCTTTACCTCTGTGATGATCGACGCATCCTCCAAGCCCTTTGCCGAGAACATCGAGATCACCAAGCGTGTGGTGGAGTATGCCCACGACCACGGCGTGGTGGTGGAGGCCGAGCTTGGTACGCTGGCCGGCATTGAGGATGAGGTGAAGGTGGCCGCTCATGAGGCATCCTATACCCGTCCGGAGGAGGTGGAGGAGTTCGTGTCCAAGACCGGCTGCGACTCTCTGGCCATCGCCATCGGTACCAGCCACGGCGCCTATAAGTTCAAGCCTGAGCAGTGTACCCGCAACGAGCAGGGCATTCTGGTGCCGCCTCCCCTGCGGTTCGACGTGCTGAAGGAGGTCTCCCGCCGTCTGCCCGGCTTCCCCATCGTGCTGCACGGCTCTTCCTCCGTGCCGCAGGAGTACGTGAAGATGATCAACGACCACGGCGGCCGGATGCCCAATGCCATCGGTGTGCCGGAGGAGCAGCTGCGTGAGGCGGCCAAGCTGTCCGTGTGCAAGATCAATATCGACTCCGATCTGCGGCTGGCTATGACCGGCACCATCCGTCAGTTCATGGAGGAGCATCCCGACAAGTTCGACCCCCGTGAGTATCTGAAGCCCGCCCGTGCCAACATCAAGGAGCTGGTGCGCCACAAGCTGGTGGACGTGCTGGGCTGCGCCGGCAAGGCTTGATAGCGTCTATTGACTCATAAAAAATTCCCGGAGAACGAAGGCTCTCCGGGAATTTTTTGTGTCTCGCTGCCGACGGGGAGTGTGGGGGACGGAAAAGCTCATGGGCAAGCGGAAGGACTTCATCGCCAAGGTGAAGGCGACCGCAGCTGAAACAAGCAGAGTGGGATCTGCTGGAATGGCGGATGAACGCCGAGATCAAAAGCGGTGAAAACCTTCTTGACGAGGCAACCAAGTGGGTGTATGCTGATGAAAAAGGCGTACAGGTGTTCGCCCTGTACGGCATTGGCGACGGCACCGAAGCCACTCCGCTGTATGCGGTGGGAGGGGAAGCGGGCTACTGTCCTTGCGGGTGATATGCAAGAATTTATAAATGGGGGGTATTATCATGACAAAGGCACAGGAACTGCTCTTTCACGGATTAGAGGATTTCTCCGTACCAAAGGGGATGGCGGCGGAAATATTCGTGAGACTTCACGAGGAAGATCAGCAAGTGCAGATGATGCGCTATATGGTGGCGAACGAAAAGGCAACTCCGGAAGAGCTTCTGGACGAGGCACGGAGAATCAGCGGGGAGTAAAGGATCAGTTCTCTATCCGGGACAGCGAAGGCCGGAGCCTAACGGAGGCGCAGCAGGACTACTTCAAGGACAGCAAGGTGCGGGATGCTGAGGGCCGTCTGAAGGTGGTGTACCACGGAAGCGGTGCTGTATTCACGAAATTCTCCGCAGACTTTATGAGCCAGAACGGCAGCTCTGAAGGACAGGGCTTTTACTTCACGGACTATAAGCCTATGGCCGAGGGGTATTCCAAGAAGGGTGGCCAACTGCAGGAGGGCTATCTGGACATGAAAAAACCCCTGAGCGACAGCGAGGTAACGCTGACCTCTGCGGAGGTGCGGAAGCTCATCAAGGCGATTGACCCCACAGGGGATGACCTTGTGCTGAATTATGATTCCAAAGGTGGCATGGGATATCCGTCCCGTGCGTGGTATAATCGGTCGGTAGAGGACACGCTGCGGGCTACCATGTCCACCAGCGACAGCGACAGCGAGATTCTGGCAGAACTGGCCAATGGCATGGGAAATCCCGGAGCTGTGCTGAAGGCTGCCCGTGAGGTGCTGGGATACGACGGATATATCGTTGAAGGCAAATACGACAACGCAACGGTATATGTCGCCTTCGACAGCAGCCAGTTCAAAAACGTGGACAACCAGTCCCCCACGGCAGACCCCGATATCCGGTATTCTATCCGGGAGATCAAGGGCGAGGACGGGACGAATTACGGCAAGGGTGTCTATTTGGATTCCACGTTGCTGGAGGGCCTGACGGACGCAGAGCGCACGGAGATGATGCGTGAGCGGGTGAAGGAGTTGGGCGGCCAGATCATCACGACCTATGACCCCAACGGAAAAGCGGTGGATATCCGTATCGCCACGCCAAACGAATATTTCAGAAACAAGAATGGCCGGAAGATTTCTGTAACCGAAGATCTTGCACGTAAAAACCGGAAAGTGAAGATCAAGCAGGAATCCGTCGTGCTGGCGGATGAGCTGATTGCCACCTCGCAGTACGATAGACCGAGGAAGGCCAAATATCCTCACGGCTGGCTGGACAACAACGGCAAGAACGACTGGCAGTATTGGACGACGTACATTCAGGATAAAAATAACACCGTCTGGGAGGCCACGCTGAACGTGGCGGAATCCGCAAACGGTGTGAAGTATCTGTATGATATTGATCCAATAGAAAAGGTGGGGCAGTCCGTTAAGTCGGACACATCCACCACCTCTGTGGGGCAGTCCGTTAAGTCGGACACATCCACCACTGGGGATATTATAGCACAGGACCAGAAGGAAAGTCAAGCACAAATTCGCAGCTCGACGCTTTCCGACCGGGACGTGCTGCGGATCGCCGCCCAAATGGCGAAAAACTCCGAGTCCATGCTGGACATAAAAAAGAGAAGGTGATCAGCTCAGCCTCCTTCTCCGCCCAAGGGCGTTCGGAGGTATTCGAGCCAAAACCTTCTCGAACACAGTATACGCAGAACCAGACGGAAAGTCAAGCACAAATTCGCAGCTCGACGCTTTCCGACCGGGATGTGCTGCGGATCGCCGCCCAAATGGCGAAAAACTCCGAGTCCATGCTGGACATAAAAAAGAGAAGGTGATCAGCTCACCCTCCTTCTCCGCCCAAGGGCGTTCGGAGGTATTCGAGCCAAAACCTTCTCAAACGCAGTATACGCAGAACCAGACGGAAAGTCAAGCACAAATTCACAGCTCGACGCTTTCCGACCGGGAGGTGCTGCGGATCGCCGCCCAAATGGCGAAAAACTCCGAGAGCCGGAGCCTGACAGATGGGGATCGGTCAGCACCTCTCAATTTCGGCTATCATGAGGCGAAGCATCTCATCCAGAGTT
>OBLO01001787.1_pt1 | contig 17945 bp, 15 predicted proteins | sample 1519401 | NCBI WGS metagenome assembly OBLO01 (sample SAMEA2602897, study PRJEB22501) | metagenome | reverse complement strand
ATCTGTCAGACACTCGTTGACCAGGGAACGGCCTACGCGACTCCTTCCGGAGACGTGTATTTCAGCGTGAGGGCTTTCCCGGCCTACGGCAAGCTTTCACACAGGGATATCAATGATATGCTTTCCGGTGCAAGTGTCGCTCCCGGAGAAGAGAAGAGGGATCCGCTCGACTTTGCCATCTGGAAAGCAGCCAAGCCTGGAGAACCATATTGGGAGAGCCCGTGGGGAAAGGGGCGCCCCGGCTGGCACATCGAGTGCTCGGCCATGTCCAAACCATACCTTCCCCTGGACATACACGGCGGCGGAATGGATCTTGTCTTCCCCCACCACGAAAACGAAATTGCCCAGACGGAGGCAAGCTGTCACTGTCAGCTTGCCAAATACTGGATGCACAACGCATTCGTGCAGATCAACTCTGAAAAGATGTCCAAGAGCCTTGGCAACTTCAAGACGATCCGGGATATCCTCAAAACGTGGCTTCCCGAAGTGCTCCGGTATTTTCTGCTCAGCAAGCATTACCGCTCCCCCATTGATTTCACGAGCGAAGGCATGGATGACGCGGAGCGCGCCCTTTCCCGCGTGTATCAGAGCATGAGCGAGGCAAAAAAGGCGCTTACCCGCGCCAAGTGGAAAAAGACCGCGCTTCCTGAAGACCTCAGAAAGGAATGGGACGGCCTGGAACAGGCTTTCATCAGCGCCCTTGACGACGATCTGAATACAGCCCAGGCCCTGGGACACGTTTTTTCCATGACCCGCATCGTAAACCGCCTGCTCGATGACAAGGCACTCAGAGCCTCCGAAGGAACAAGGGAAATTCTTAATTCCTACAGAGAGCGGCTTGGCCGCGTCGCCGGCATCACGGGGCTCTTCGGTGAGGATCCGGAAACGTTTCTCCAGAAACTGCGCGCCAGACGCTGTGAGAATCTCCACATCGACCCCAAGAAGGTTGAAGAGCTTCTGGCCCAGCGCCTCGAGGCCCGCAGGAACAAGGACTTCCAGCGCTCTGACGAAATCCGTGCCCAGATTGCCGCCCTCGGCGTTGAAGTCCGTGACACCCCTGAAGGACAGGTCTGGAATCTCGCGTAAATTCTGGAAATGACGTTCCTCTCCGGGGCTATTCCCGGCGGGGAACGTTTCAGAAACTCTTCTTTCAGAGGTAAGGTTTAGCATGGCCCCGAAAAAAATCTCACGCCTGTTCCGCCTTGCTGCGAGCATCACTCTCTTTGTCTTCACTCTTTCCGCCCTCTGGCAGGCTCCCGCGCAGGCGTTTTTCTTTGGCGGCGTCTCCCTGAAAGACGAAAAGGAAATGGGACACAAGTTTGACGTCATGATCCGCTCCAACCTGCCCATCGTGCAGGATCCCGAAGTGAGCGAATACGTGCGCTATCTTGTGGAGCGCATTGCCTCCTCCATTCCACCGCAGCCCTTCAATTTCCATTCGGCTGTCATTCTGCACAACGCCATGAACGCCTTCGCCGTTCCCGGCGGGTACGTCTACGTATTCACCGGGCTGCTCATGAACTTCACGAGCGAGGATCAGGTGGCCGGCGTGCTCTGTCACGAACTGGCTCACGTGACCCAGCGTCACGTAGCCAGCCGCATTGAAAAAGCGCAGATGATTACCCTGGGCTCCCTGCTGCTCGCCATAGCCGGCGTGGCCGCAGGCGCCGGCGGCGCGGCCGCGGCTGCCTCCTTCGGCGCAGGACAGTCCGCACTGCTGAGCTACAGCCGCGCCGATGAAACGGAAGCCGACCAGATCGGCATGCAGTATCTCATCAAGGCAGGCTACCCGCCGGTGGGACTCGTGAACGGATTCAAAATCCTCCGTCAGAAAAGCTGGATGAGCGGAACCCACGTTCCCACGTATCTTTCCACGCACCCGGACATTGGCGATCGTATCACAGGCATTACGGCCCGCATCAAGACGATGCCGCTTTCCATCCAGAACAAATCCTTTGACAACAGGCGCTTCCAGCGCATGCAGGTTCTCCTCTGGGGCCGTTACGGGGACGCGCAGGCAGCTCTGCAGCGCTTCCGTGGATCAGACGCGCTGTCGCTCATGGGCAGGGGAATGGTTTACTCGCGGCAGAACAACGTTGTCGAAGCGGAAAAAGCCTTTTCCGCCGCGGTCGCCGCGGCACCTTCGGATCCGCTTGTCCTCAGGGAAGCCGGGATATTCGAATACCGCAAAGGGGATTCACAGAAGTCCAATCAGCTTCTCTCCAGGGCGACGGGTATCGATCCCAGGGATTTCATGGCCCGCTTTTTCCTTGCCCGCCTGCTTGATGACAGTGGCCGGCACAGCGAAGCCCAGGCCCAGTTCCGCGATGTCCTGCGCTACGTGCCTGAGGAATCCGACGTCCACGAGGCTCTTGCGCGGAGCTACGGCGGCACCGGCAGACAGGCGCTCGCGTACATCCATATGACGTACGCCGCGCTGTACGCCCAGAGAAAGGATCTCGCCGAACGCTATTACGACAGAGCCAAAGGCCTCTCTTCCTCAGCTCCCGGCGATTTTCAGAAACTTTCCACCATTTATAAGGAACGCGTAGAAATATGGAAAAAGATGTAAACAGCCCTATGGACATGCACGCCACAACCATTCTGGCCATTAAGAAAAACGGGCACGTGGCGATGGCCGGCGATGGCCAGGTCACCCTCGGCCAGACAATGATTATGAAGCACACGGCGCGCAAAATCCGCCGCGTGGGAGACGGTAACATTCTGGCCGGCTTTGCCGGAACCACGGCTGATGCCTTCACACTCTTTGAACTTTTCGAAGCCAAGCTGAAGGAGTACCACGGCAATCTGACACGGGCCGCAGTGGAACTCACCAAGCAGTGGCGCAGGGACAAATACCTTCAGAAACTGGAAGCCATGCTTCTTCTGGCCGACAGGGAACACATTCTCCTGCTTTCCGGCACGGGCGATGTCATTGAACCGGATGACAACGTGGCTGCCATCGGTTCAGGCGGCCCCTATGCGCTGGCTGCTGCCAGAGCTCTTCTGCGCCACTCCGACCTCGACGCGGAAACCATCGCGCGCGACTCCATGCAGATCGCGAGCGAAATCTGCGTCTACACAAACGATCACTTCACTGTCGAAACACTCTAAGCCGGCCGCCTGAAGAAACCACAAGGGTACAGACACGTGAACGCGCGCATCTCCTCCGAAAACGCGGAAGAAGTCAGGCTCACCGCAGGATGCAAAATCAATATAGGCCTTACCATAACAGGCCGGCGGGCTGACGGGTTCCATCTTATCGATTCCCTGTTCCTCCCTCTTGACGAACCTCACGATGAGCTTTTCATCCGGGAGGTATCCGGCGGAACAATACGCGTGGAATGCGCTGAGCGGGGCATCGATACCCGGAACAACACGCTGACAAAGGCCTGGGAAGTTTTCAGAAAACACGCAGGGAAAGCGCCCGGCCTTCGCGTCCGTCTGGTAAAGGGGATACCTTGGGGTGCGGGGCTCGGAGGAGGGAGTTCCGACGCGGCCGTTTTGCTGCTCTTCCTCAGAAACTGGCTGGACAGACAAAGCGGCGGGGAGCTTCTGAGCGATGGGGAACTGGCCGCCATGGCCTGCGAAGTGGGAGCCGATGTTCCCTTCTTCCTGACCCGGACTCCGATGCGGGTAACAGGCATCGGTGACAAACTCACCCCCTGCTCTGTTTCCCTCCCCGGCAGCGAAATACTCCTCGTAACGCCTGATATCCGGGTGTCCACACCCTGGGCCTATAAGGCTTTCGACGGGATGGTTCCAGGCTTTTCAGTGAAGACTGCGTCCCCTGCACAAACGGTGCCGGCAACCTTGACAACGACTCACGAAGAAGATAAGGGAGTCAGTCTATTGTGTACTCCAGGCAACGCGTTCGTGAACGATCTCGAAACCGCAGTATTTCCCCGGTACCCGGAATTAGCAGATATTAAGCGTTCGCTGCTTGAACTTGGCGCGGCAGCAGCCTCCATGAGCGGAAGCGGTTCCAGCATCTTCGGAATTTTCTCCGACGCGGCGGTTGCGCGCAGTGCCGAAAGAGAGCTTTCCAAAAACTGGCCCGTACACCATTTGCATATTCGTACTGGGATGTAGCCAAGCGGTCAAGGCAACGGGTTTTGGCTCCGTTATTCGAAGGTTCAATTCCTTCCATCCCAGCCATAACCCCTGAGCTTTTCACCACCGGGCGGGGCAAGGCAGAGCAGCATGATGAACGACTTAAAGATTGTCACAGGAACTTCGAATCCTGAACTGGCCAAGGCCATTTGTGATCACCTTGGCTGTCAGTTAACCCAGACACTGGCCACCACTTTCAGTGATGGCGAACTTCGCGTCGAAATTGGAGCCAATGTCCGCGGCGACGACGTCTTCGTTGTGCAGCCCACGTGTCCTCCGGATGTAAACCGCAACCTCATCCAGCTCTGTCTCATGTGCGACGCCCTGAAGCGCGCTTCGGCCGGCCGCATCACCGCCGTTGTGCCGTATTACGGGTATGCCCGCCAGGATCGCAAGGTGAGCCCGAGGGCTCCCATCAGCGCCAAGCTGGTTGCCGACTGCATCATGGTCGCCGGCGCCCAGCGCCTTGTCACCATCGATCTCCACGCCGGACAGATCCAGGGCTTCTTCAACTGCCCCGTTGATAACCTTTTCGCCACGCCTGTCATGCTCGACCCCCTGCGTGAAGCCATGGAAGGCGATCCGGTCATCGTTTCTCCCGATGCCGGCGGCGTGGAACGCGCCCGCTCCTACGCGAAGCGTCTCAGCGCACCCCTCGCCATCGTGGACAAGCGCCGCGACAAGCCCAATCAGGCTCAGGCCATGCACGTCATCGGCGATGTCAAAGGTAAAACGGCCATCATCGTTGACGACATGATCGACACGGCAGGCACGCTGTGCGCGGCTTCTGAAGTCCTGCTCGAAAATGGCGCCACAAAAATTATCGCCTGCGCCACCCACGCCGTTCTCTCCGGTCCGGCCATTGACCGCATCAATGCCACTGAATCCCTCAATGCGGTCTTCGTTACGGACACCATTCCTCTGGGAGAGAAAAAGGAACGCTGCTCCAAGCTCCATGTCGTAGGCGTAGGCTCGCTCCTCGGAAAGGCCATTTCCAATATTCATACCGGCTCTTCCGTCAGCGTTCTTTTTGTCTAGTTCCGCGTACCGCGGAAAAGGCAAACCTCCTGTACAATTCATCTTCGCGCCCTGCGGCGCTTAAGGAGTAAATATTATGGCTATCGAAAAAACCCTCTGTGCCCAGAAGAGAGAAGGCGCCGGCAAAGGCGTCGCTCACCGTCTGCGTGCGCAGTCCCTTGTTCCCGGCGTCTTCTACAACCGCAAGGGCGAAAACATCAATGTGCAGGTTCCCTCTCTGCCTCTTGAACAGCTCTACTTTGAAATCGGCAACACCACCGTTTTCAATCTTGAGATTGACGACAACGGCAAGAAGACCACCTACCCCTGCTTCTTCTGGGACGTGCAGAAGCATCCTTACAAGAAGCGCTTCACCCATATCGATTACTACGGTGTCGATCTCGATCAGGAAATCACTGTTGACGTGCCTGTCGAATTCACCGGCACGGCCAAGGGCGTCAAGCTCGGCGGCTTCCTCGAAACCTATGTGGAAACCATTTCCGTTGCCGCCAAGCCTCTGGATATGCCCCACAAGATTTCCATCGACGTCACCGACATCGATATGAACCAGAGCCTCTCCATCGACAAGATTCAGATGCCCGCCGGTTCCCGTGCCGTGTTCGACAACAACTACACTGTTGTGGCCGTGCTCGAGAAGACCAAGGAAGTGGCTGAATTCGATGCTGCCCAGGCTGCCGCTGAAGCTCAGTCCGCTGCTGCTTCCGCTGCCTCTGCTGCCGCTTCCGCTGCCGCCGGCGCGGATGCCAAGGCCGGTGCCGCCGAAGGCGATGCCGCTGCCGCCGACAACAAAGCTGGCAAGTAACCGCCTTTCCGCAAGATATTCAAAGGCCGGCATCTCTTATCGGATGCCGGCCTTTTTCATATTTTTTTTCTCTTTTATCCGAAGGACACCGGAAGCGAAGCTTCCGCAGGTGTTCATAAAAAGGAGCGCATCTGCCATGGATTACCGGGGCGCGATCGTGGGACTGGGAAATCCCGGAACAAAATATGACGGCACCAGGCACAACACGGGATTTCTCTTTGACGACAGACTCTTAAAGCACGCAGAGGAAGAAGGAACCGTGACCGCGCAGAATGGAGGGCGATTCACCTGCGATCTCTGGCTCGTAAAGCTGGATTCTCTGGGTGGAACCTGGCTTGTGGCCAAACCTCTCACCTTCATGAATCTTTCCGGAAACTGCGTGCAGCCGCTTCTGGCCTGGCACCGCATCGCACCCCAGTCGCTCATCGTAGTTCACGACGAGCTTGACCTGCCTCCGGGATCACTGCGTTTCAAGTTTGGCGGAGGCAATGCCGGACACAACGGCCTGAAATCCATTACTCAGCAGCTCGGCACCCCTAATTTCTACAGACTCCGTCTCGGCATCGGACGTCCCGTCCAGAAAGGCGATGTAATCAACTGGGTACTTGGCCGCCCCCAAGGGACTGATTACGAAAACTGGCATGAAGCCATGGAAAGCGGCTTACTCGTTCTCGAGGCTTTTGCTGACAACGGTTTGGAAAAAGCCGTCGCCACGGCAAACGAAGAGACGAAAAAGCACATGGACTGACGAAAGGCCCCCCTGTTACGTAAGTCACACTCAACTGCATCATTGTTCTAGCCCCCTTCTAGTCCCGGTACCCCAGGACAGGAGGAGGCAATTTTTATTCGTTTTGGGGATGCTCAGAATTTTCGCCTAACAGCCTATCAATAAGGATAGTGTGAGATGTCTATCGAGAAAGTGAAATCCATATTCGAGTCTCTGCCAAAGTGTTCAACATGGTCTTTACAGCTTTTGCGAATCAATAATTCAAAGCAGAAGGATACAGCGTATGTAGGACGGGAAATTATTCTCTCTCCAGAAGAAGCACTAACCGGCTTTGTGTCGGAAATATCCTCAAAATATGTTTCCGATGCCAAAGCCGTCATGACTTCCTTTACTGATATCCTCGAATATGACGGTACGACGATGGAGCACACCATTTATAAGCTTGACAAAGGCAATCAGTTAATTTCCGAGGAATATAATTTTTTGCTGGAAGCACTTGCGAAGCCAGATACAGAAGTCGATCCATTTGAATTCGGTGCAAAGGCATATGTTTTGTGTGGATCGATGAAACTTGACGAAATGGAAAAAGGCATCAAGCTCATTTCTATGCAGAAACCTGTAACGACATTGAAACATAAATTCCTGAGATCAGAAGGGACTTTTAAAGAAATTAAAGACAAAATTATTACACTTCGTACAACTATTGATGTCATCATATTTGATGAAATAGTTTACATGCTCACTTTTGCCGGTGAGAACTTGTTTAACATGGAACGTGCATATAGGAAAATTTGTGAGGATAATTTACAAAAAATCAAAAAATGCAACATTGTTACAGATTTTAAATCTTTCAAGGATATTGCCAGTAAAGGACATAATCCGAGAAAGTTTGTCTCTTTTAATGATAAGCACTTACAAGGACTAAAAAATGCGGAAAATAGGAAACGTATTGCAAAAAAATTCTTCATTCCTATGGTGGACGATAAATTCAATACTACAGAACCTGAAGTAACGGACAAGCTGATAAAGCTTCTGTGTGATAGAGGAATGGTCGATCCGTTTGACGATACTCCCAAGGAAGTGTCTGGCTCCAAAAAATGGAATTAAAATCGGGGAGAAGTACAGGTGTCAACACTACTTTCATTGAGCCTTTACCATACTTCCTTTTTGCCTCTCTGGATATCAATTCTGTTTATGGACATCAAAAGTATAGTTGAGAAAGGCCCTCACCTGACTACAGAAATAGTCGGTTTACTGTGCATAGTTATTTCTCTTCCTATTTGCATATTTATTATTTTCATTGCACTACACACCAAAATCCGAGAAGGAACAATTCTCCAAACGCTTGTTTCAGTAAAGGAAGAGAAAAGAATAATTGCAGAATATCTCCTTGCTTATATTCTGCCGTTCTTCGCATTCGACTTTACACGTTGGGATCAAGTGATTCCTTTTCTAATATTTTACCTGACGCTTGGATTTTTATGTGTCAGGCACAATTATTTAAGCGTAAATATAATGTTGGAGATAGCTGGTTTCAGATTATACCGGTGTAGTTTAAAAAACGATGATGGCATAGTAACGGATCAAATCGTCATCAGCCACCGTCGCCTAAACAGCTTTGTTGGAGAATCACTATATCTGTCCTCTTTAAATAATGAATATAAACTGGATACAAGACTTAAATAACTGCCGCTCTGATATCTGTTGAAGCCGCGATTCAATGCGATTTTACTACGTGTTCAGGACAAGCATTAGAACTCGTTCAGTGCATGCTTCGCCAGCGTTCAAAACACCCGAGCAAGCGACAAGGGATAGCTCTGGTCTGGGGCAGGCCAAGTGCTTTCTGAGGAGCCTGCGCCTGAAATCGGAGAACATCGGTGGAGTCCCGCATCCGAGAAGGAGTTTGTAAAGCGCAACGGACCGACCAGCGTAAATTGGAGAAAAACCGGAGAGTGCCGATGTCCTCCAGCCCCACTAACGGATTATGCCAGAAAAATTTTTACAGACGTGTTTATGCCATTCCCAGAAAGTGTTTCCAGAAAGCGGAATCCTTCAGCTTTTGTTCTCTGAATTCAAGATATTGTTTATGTGTTTTAGGGTACATTGCAATTGTATACAATGTATACAAAATCACTTTTACAAAAATAAAGCTATTCACAGGTTTCGAGGCGTATTCCTTCACCATCTGCATTTTCTCATCAGAACCTATTTTTGTGATATCAAACAGGCCCTTATTGTAGTCACGAAGAGAAAAACAGAACATCTTGGCCACATCTCTGTCACAACGAATCAGCCTTTTGACCATTTTCCCCGACATCATAATGGCAAAAGTCAGAAAGTTGCATCCCCTGGCGAAGTTATTCATCATGGGCCTGTTTCTGTCCAAGTAATAATTCTGTACAAGGCTCTGTTTTGCGTCAAAATCCTGGTGCCAGACAGCGATTCCGTTCATCGTTATCAGCGGTCTGTCGTTGCGTAGGCTGTACTCGATGTCATCATCTTTGATAAACACAGGCAGCGGATAGCCTATCTCTTCCACACGCTGTGTCGGGATACAGCAGAACCACCAGCCTCCATACTGATTGGGCTTATTGAGCTCAACCTCATTCTGAAAAAGCATCCTGGCATCCCGCATATCCATATCGCGGCCTTTACCGCGAATCCTGAATCGCACCCAATACGCCGAATTTTCATATTGCACACAGGGATTGCTCAACGGCAGCATAGCACCGCACAAAAACCGATCCCTATATTCTCTGCGAAGACCTCCCAGAAAAGACCACATACGAAGAATAGCGGAAGGCTCAATCACGATGTCGTCATCCATCAGGAGGATATAATCCACCCTGTTTTTGCGATCCATATATTCGATAATGGCCCGCGTGAACCCCCCGCTCCCGCCAAAATTCTTATTGGGGATGATAGACACATCGGGGTTCTGCACGTTCAGGGTTCGTCCATTATCAACAACAACCAGTTCCAGTTCCGGTAGTTTCTGCCTCAGGGCTTTCAGAACTTCTATGTTCTTCAGCACGTATTCCTCTCGCTTATAGGTACAGATTCCAGCGCCGATGATTTTCCGTTCGAAGGAATCGAAGTCACCATAGTATGCACCGCTGATAAAAGCCCCTTCATCACCCATAGCTCTCAGCTGGAAGCCCAGAATCCCCTGCCCTATCTCTTCTATCGGAAAACTTCTTACATAATGACCGCCTACTATTTCTTCGCTCAGGAGAAACTTTTTCCCCTTTGCATCCTGCAGCACAAACGTTATCTCAAAGTCTCCCTGAACATATAAATCCACTGAAACTTCTTTTATCGTTGTGTATTTTTTCCATTTTATGGAACTAAATGAGTTAAAATACGTCAGAAAATCGAGAACATCTCCGCAATTTAAAGAGTTTTCTCTTCCGGCGTTCTTCACATACAGAGCCCTGATATCTTTTTCAGGGAAATTGTCGTTTCTGCATACGATATCATAAAGCTTTATCATTACTTCCTCTCTGACATGCGAAGTACGGCACGGCACAGCTGTGCTGTCCGTTATTCCGGTTTTTCCAACACACGGTCCAATAAGTCAAGGAACCCCCGGCACCTTGATTTGCGCCGCCAATGGGTATATTCAGGCTTCAGTCAGTCGCCCCGCGTCCGACTTCTTTTTTCCTTTCTTTTTCTCCTTTCTTTTCTTCTTTCCCCAACAATCTTCCTGCACATCGCAACGGCCAGCGTCCTGCTGTCCCCTCACCCTTAAAACATCTTCCACTGACTCTACTGACATGCAGAAAACAAACGATGCTTTTCTGGACGGTCTCTCGTCCGGCACACCGCTCAAACTCTCCACACTGAAAACACTCTCAATGGCCGATTTGATGAGCCTGGCCGAAAAATATGGCATTGAAAACGCCAGTTCCCTCCGTAAGCAGGAACTCAGCTTTGCCATACTGCAGGCCTGTGCGTCCCAGAATGGAGCTATCTACGGGGACGGCGTGCTGGAAATTCTTCCGGACGGCTTTGGTTTCCTCCGCTCTCCCCTCTGCTCCTATCTGCCGGGACCTGATGACATCTATGTTTCTCCCTCGCAGATACGCAAATTTTCCCTGCGCAAAGGGGACATTGTTGCCGGACAAATCCGTCCTCCGAGAGAAGGCGAACGCTATTTCGCCCTGCTCAGGGTGACCAGCATCGGCTTTGAGGATCCTGACAAGGCACGCAATCTCGTGCTCTTTGACAACCTGACGCCAGTTTACCCCATGCGCCAGCTCATCATGGAAAACGGCGCACAGAATTACTCCAACAGGATCATCGACCTTCTTGCTCCCATAGGCCGCGGGCAGCGCGGACTCATTGTTGCGCCTCCGAGAACCGGCAAAACGGTTCTTCTTCAGTCTCTTGCCAACGCTATCACGACAAACAGTCCGGAATGCTATCTCATCGTTCTGCTCATCGATGAACGGCCGGAAGAAGTGACAGATATGGAGCGCACGGTAAAAGGCGCAGAGGTTATCAGTTCCACGTTTGACGAACCACCGCAGCGCCACGTGCAGGTCTGCGAGATGGTGCTTGAAAAGGCAAAACGTCTTGTGGAGCGCAAACGCGATGTCGTCATTCTCCTCGATTCCATCACCAGGGTCGGCAGAGCGTACAACAGCGTAACGCCCCAGTCCGGACGCGTTCTCACCGGCGGCCTCGACGCAACCGCCCTGCAGCGCCCAAAGCGTTTCTTCGGTGCCGCGCGAATTGTGGAGGAAGGCGGCAGCCTCACAACAATAGCCACGGCCCTGCCCGACCCGGGTTCGCGCATGGATGAGGTCATTTTCGAGGAATTCAAGGGCACGGCCAACATGGAGATCTATCTCGCCCCCCCCCTTTCTGAAAACCGCGTCTCCCCCGCCATGGATATCAATCGTTCCGGCACGCGCCGTGAAGAACTACTTCTTTCCGAAGATGTTCTGAACAGGGTCTGGATCCTGCGCAAGATACTCGCGCCCATGACGCCGCTCGACGGTATGGAATTTCTCCTCGATAAAATGAAGGGAACAAAGTCCAACAGGGAATTCCTCAACGCAATGGGCAAATGAATGACCACGGCGTCAGGCGGGCATTGAGGCAACGCTCTCCATCAAAAACACCCAGAAAACGCTCGCAGGAAAGAGAGGCGCCTTTCCCCCTTCCTGACCGGCGCACTCGTTCCGTACACGGAAAACAGCAGAAAGAAAGAAGGGAGCAGCGGATTTGATCGCGGCTCCCTTCTTTCTTTTTGTATGACAAAAACTCTGTTCTTTTTGAACTACTCTCCCGCGTCCACCGGAACAAACGCGAATTTCCCGACATCAAAGAGTCCGCGCGTATTGACCTTCAGCGCAGGAATGACGCACAGCGACATAAAGCTCAGACTCATCACCGCGTCGACATCAGGGCTTACGTCGAAAGCCCGGGCCGCAGCGAAGATAGCTTCCTGCTTACGGGCAGTCTCTCCGGCAGTTTCCGTGCTCATAAGGCCGCCTACGGGGAGAGCAAGCGAAGCCAGGATCCGTCCCTGACGAACCAGGGCTATGCCGCCGTGCATACGGGCAACAGCCTCAATGGCAGCAACCATGTCCTCATCGGAATCGCCGGCGCAGACAATATTATGCGAATCATGAGCGATGCTTGTCGCAAGGGCTCCTCCGAGGAACCGCCCCTTACCGACGTACCTGCCAAGAATGCCCAGCCCGACCTTTCCGCTTCCCTTGTGGCGCTCGACAACGGCCACTTTGCAGAGACCGGGATTACGGCCGGCTGCGAAACAGCCGTCTTCCGTTGCAACGGGCATCACCCTGTCTTCGGTGACAAGGGAGCGCGGCTGCATGCATATGACATGCGCCTTCCCCGAGGGAACCGGAAGCCTGAGGGCACAAGCGCCGAAGTCTCCGAGACGCACACTGTCGAGAAGCGGAGCCGGCACAGGACAGGACGGAATATCCGCCGTAAGCCTGCCGTCTCTCACAACCTGACGTCCTGCGCACCAGACGTCCTGCACACGGAACGACACGAGGTCTTCGAGCAGGCAGAGATCCGCGGCGTATCCGGGGGCTATGGCCCCTACTCCCTGCAGGCCGTAGCAGGAAGCGGGATTGATGGTGGCCATGGACACGGCGACAGGGGCGGGGATGCCGGCCTTCACGGCCTTGGCGAGGATATGATTGATATGACCGCGCGCCCCGATATCGCCCGCGGGCCGATCATCCGCGCAGAAAGCGCACCTGTGGGCGTTGGCAGGGGTGAGCCCTTTCAGAAGAGCTTCGAGATTGCGGGCGGCGGAGCCTTCGCGGATAAAGACATACATGCCCGCGGCAATGCGGTCCTTCATCTCTTCCGGTGTCCCGCATTCATGGTCGTTCAGGATACCGCACCCGGCGTACGCCTGCAGGCCGGAGCCGGCGAGTCCAGGGGAATGACCGTCTACGGCAAGCCCCGCGTTGCGGGCATCCCTGATTTTGCAGAGCAGATCGTCATCACAGGCCAGAACTCCGGGGCAGTTCATAACCTCCCCGAGAGAGATGGTTTTTTCCTCATGGAGGAACGGCTCGAGATCCAGCGCGGTCAGTTCCGCGCCGGCGTCCTCGAAGGGCGTGCAGGGCACACAGGAAGGCAGGGCGAAATGGATGGACAGGGGCAGCCCCGCGGCCGCGTCATACATATAGCGCAGGGCAAGCTGGCCTCCGACATTGGCGATCTCGTGCGGATCGGCCACCACGCGCGTGGTGCCGCAGGGAAGAACGGCAGCAGCGAACGCACCCGGAGTGAGCAGCGTGGACTCGATATGCACATGAGCGTCCATGAGGCCGGGGATGAGATATTTTCCCCCGCAGTCGAAGACGGCCCGGGCGTTCACGGACTTCGCCTCTCCTCCGTGCAGCACAGCAGCGATTCTGCCGCTGTCGATGACAACAGTGGCGCCGGGAATCACCTCACAGTTCATGACGTCAACCACCTTCGCGTTTGTGAGCGCGAGACAGCTTTTCCTTCTGCCCAGAGCGGCGTCAATGCCCCTCTTCAGATTTTCAAGAGTTACTCCCGACATGCAAAAACCTCCTGGCGGATTGTTCTCAGATTCCTATATCCCAGGCCATGAATCCTGCAAAGATACCGCACTGCCCCGCCTGGCCGGGCAGGTGTGACATATCTCCCCTTTCCGGCATATGCCGGCTCCACGCTCTTCACCACACTTGAAAATGCCCCCCAATCACTTTAGAAGAAAGGGATATAACCTGTAGAAAGGAAGCATTCCCCATGAGAAGCATGACTGGCTTTGGCAGATACATCATGGAAGACAGCGGACTCACCCAGCAGTGGGAGGTCCGCAGTGTCAACGGCAAACGTCTTGAGCTCAAGTGGAGTCTGCCCGCGGCCGTCCGCAACATGGAGAGCCGTTTCGAGAAAATCGTGAAACGCCGCGCCTCGCGGGGGCGGGTCGACATCACCCTGTCACTGCAGTTCGCCTCGGGCCTCTTCGCGCCGCATTTTGACGCGGCCCAGGCATCGGGCATGCTGGACGCGCTGGCGGCCCTCGCCGAATCGAGGGAAGAAAATTTCACGCCGGACTACAACGCCCTCCTCGCCATTGACGGGCTGTGGGGCGCGCCGGCCGAGGATCTCGACGAAAGCGTGGTGGCGTCTCTCGAAAAAGGACTCGCCCTGGCGCTCGATGACTGGAACGAGGCACGCCAGACTGAAGGAGAGGCGCTCTCACGCGACCTCATGGCCAGGGTACTGCGCATGGAAGAGTGGACCGAACTCATCAGGGAACGCGCGCCGATCATTAAAAAGGATCGCACGGAAGCCCTGCACGAACGCATCAATGAAGAGCTCGCCTCCCTGAACTGCGGCGAAATAGAGGAGTCACGCTTCCTCCAGGAAGTCGTAACGCTCATGGACCGGCTGGACGTGACAGAGGAGATCACCAGGCTCTCGACCCATCTCGAGCATCTGAGAGAGCTTCTGCAGGAGGAAAGCGACGTGGGACGCCGCCTTGACTTCACCCTGCAGGAATGTTTCCGCGAGATTAACACCTGCGGAAACAAGATTCCCGATGTCCAGTTGTCCCGCCTCGTTGTCGATTACAAGAACGAACTCGAGAAATGCCGCGAACAGGTGCAGAACCTCGAGTAGGAACAAAACGCCATGCAGCAGGACAGGCTCATCAATATCGGGTACGGCAACTTCGTACCGGTTTCGCGCATCGTGAGCATCGTCAATCCGGCCTCCTCGCCCATGAAGCGGCTCAGGGAAGACGCCCGTTCTGAAGGCAGGCTCATTGACGCCACACAGGGAAGAAAAACCCGTTCCATCATTGTCACTGACTCCAACCATGTCATCCTGTCATCCATACAGCCCGACACCATGAGCCAGCGTTTCAGTTCAGGAGAAACAGAATAATGCGCCTTGGCACAGCTCTGGTCATCAGCGCCCCCTCGGGTGCGGGCAAGACCACCCTCATCAGGAAACTCACTGCTGAATTTCCCGGCTTCACCTATTCCATTTCCTTCACCACGAGATCCCCCCGCGCAGGAGAGGTAAACGGCCGCGATTACCATTTCACCACAAGGGAAGATTTCATAGCGCGCAGAGACAGGCACGAATTCGCCGAGTGGGCCGAAGTGCACGGCAATCTCTACGGCACGCCGCTCGCACCGGTTCTCGAAGCGCAGCGCGCGGGAAGGGATATTCTCTTCGACATTGACGTTCAGGGGGCGGCACAGCTCCATCTGTCCCTGCCTTCAGCGCATTTCGTGTTCATTCTGCCCCCGAGCATGGAAGAGCTCGAGAAGCGCCTGCGCGGGCGCGGCACGGATACCGATGAGGTCATCAGGGTCCGCCTCGCCGACGCGCGGCAGGAAATCCGAGAAGCCAGATGGTTTGACAGCCTCATCCTCAACGATGACCTTGACCGCGCCTACCAGGATCTCAGGGCCGCCTACCTCCAGGCCACCCTTGCCCCGAAACTCCACACAGCCCTTCTCGATTCTCTTCTCTTCTAAGGAGTTCCCCATGGCTGAGCTCATTGCAGCCCTCGACTTTCCCGAAACGGATCAGATTCTCTCCATGGCCGGCACACTCAGAGGCATTGTGCCCTGGTGCAAGGTGGGCATGGAAGCCTTCGTTCTGGCCGGGCCGGATATCATCGCAAAACTTTCCGGCATGGGCTTCAGGGTCTTCCTCGATCTGAAATTCTACGATATCCCCAACACAGTGGCGCAGGCCGTCAGGGCGGGCGTGAAAACGGGCGCCTCCCTCATGACCATACACTGCCAGGGCGGGCAGAAGATGTGCGAGGCTGCCATGGACGCGGCCGAGCAGGCTGCGTCAGGAGGAAAGAGGCCGTACATCTTCGGTGTGACCGCGCTCACGAGCTTCGGACCCTGCGAGATGCCCGGCATCAGCCTCATGCCCACAGACTTCGCCCTGGAACTCGCCCGCAGCGCTGATCAGTGGGGCCTTGACGGCGTAGTCTGCTCCGGCAAGGAAGTCAGGAACATTAAGAGGGAGACGAGCCTCCTTGCCCTGTGCCCCGGTATCCGTCCTGCGGGAGCCGACGCCAACGATCAGGCGCGCGTTTGCACGCCGGCCGCGGCTGTGCGCGACGGCGCGGACTTTCTTGTCGTGGGCCGTCCCATCACGCGCGCGGCTGATCCCGCTGCCGCGGCGCGCGCCATAATCAGGGAAATGGAAACGGCGGGATAACACGCCGGAGGCGGGCGGACCGGGCCCGCCCCTTTCCCATCAGAGGAAAAACAGCGTATCGCAGTACGTGTACGGATTCTGAGCTGATTCATTTCAAGGGAGGCAGAATGGCTCAATGGTATTACAGAAATGAGCCTGGAAGCTCCACGCTGAACGACGAGCAGAGCGCCGCCCTTGCCGACAGCCTGAACATCTCACCGTTTCTGATGAACATACTCAGACGGCGGGGGCTGTGCAGCAGAAAGGAAATCGACAGCTATCTCAACCCGTCTCTCTCAGGCCTGGTCAATCCGGAGAAATGGCCGCAGATTCCCGAGGCAGCCGACTTTCTCGTCAAAGCGCTTCTGGAAGGCAGGCAGCTCGCCGTCTGGGGCGACTATGACGTGGACGGCACCACGAGCACAGCCATTGTGCTCGATGTGCTGGAGTTCCACGGCTTCCATCCGCTCTGGCATATTCCGGACAGGCATACCGAAGGCTACGGCATCAACGTGCCCGCCGTGGAAGAGCTCGCGAAGAAGGGCTGCCAGGTCCTGCTCACCGTGGACTCGGGCATTTCGGACGTGAAAGCCATAAAGAGGGCCCGGGAACTCGGCATGGATGTGGTCGTGAGCGACCATCATCTGCCTCCAGAAAACCTGCCGCCCGCGACCTTCTTCTTCAACCCGCGCATGGGCGATCCCGCAAAGGTGCCCTGTCCCCATCTCGCCGGCGTCGGCGTGTCCTTCTTCCTCATGGCCGCCGTCAACGCGAGGCTCGGAAAGAAAGACGGCAAACACTTCGTCATGGACAGGGTACTCGACCTCGTGGCCCTCGGCACACTCGCCGATGTCATGCGCCTTACGGGACAGAACCGCATTCTCGTGCACGGCGGCCTGAAGCACCTTGTGAGACCGGAACGGCCGGGTATCGCAGCACTCAAGGCAGTCTGCGGCATAGGCTACAGGGAAAACGTCAGCGCCACGCAGGTGAGCTTCAAGCTGGCGCCGCGCATCAACGCGGCCGGGCGCATGCGTCACGCGAAAATCGCTCTCGAGCTTATGAGAAGCACGGATCACGCGGAGAGCGCCGAGCTTGCCCAGGAACTCGACGAACTCAACACGACGCGCCGCGACACGGAAAGCATCATTCTGGACGAAGCCAGGAACCAGGCAAGGGAGCAGCAGAAGAAGGGCAGGATCACGGGGCTTGTCCTCTATGGCAAGCAGTGGCACCCCGGTGTCATCGGCATCGTGGCCACGCGCATCATCGAGGAATTCAACGTCCCCTGCATCATCGTCTGCGACGACAAGGACACGCTCAAGGGTTCAGGCAGATCCATTCCCGGCTTCGACCTCTACGCCGGCCTCGCCGAGATACCGGAGCATCTGCTCGCCTTCGGCGGCCACAAGCAGGCCGCCGGCGTGCGCATCCTGCCGGGGCAGCTCGACGCCTTCAGGCACGATTTCGAGGAAATGACCAGACGCCGCCTCGGGAAGCAGCCGGAACAGATGCTAGATCGGAAGAGCACACGTCTGAACTCCAGTCACCTTGTAATCTCGT
>OBLO01001773.1_pt1 | contig 18043 bp, 15 predicted proteins | sample 1519401 | NCBI WGS metagenome assembly OBLO01 (sample SAMEA2602897, study PRJEB22501) | metagenome | reverse complement strand
CAATAACCATCCCCTTCCAACGTAGCTCACCCTGCAGCTGTTCGCCATAACGATGTAACGTTGGACCACGAACGGGCCAGAATGCCTGACCGCGCGGCGAACCCAGGCCCCCGGTACGCGACATCAGTGATTTTTCACTTTCGGTCGGTTTATAGGTTGAGCCTTTTCGTGACGCATCCTTCTGCTTATCACGTACGGCCTGCGCCTCGCGTGCTTCACGTTCCGCGCGCGCTTTGGCCGCGGCTTCGGCGCGAGCAATGCTGTTGCGCAGACGGGATTCGTTGGCGCGCATTTCGCCCAGTTGCTGTTGACCCTGTTGAATCGATGATTCCAGACTCGAAAGTGTTTTCTGGCGTTCGTTACGTGCCTGTTCCAGCTTAGCCTGCTGAGCGCGCTGTTCGTACAGTAGCGTCTGCTGCTCGCTCTGCTTATCTTCCAGCTCGGCTTTTTGCGAGTCGACCTCTTCGCGGGTTTGTTTCAGCTGCGCGATGGTTTCCTGTCGCGCCTGGTTCAGATAGCCGAAATAGGCCTGCAGGCGTTGCCCACGCTGGCTTTCTTCACCGCTAAGAATGAGCTGAATGCCGGTGTGTTCGCCCTGGCGAAAAGCTGCGTCTAGCTGCGCTGCCAGGCTGCGCTCTTGCGCGGCCCGCTGTTTTTCCAGCTTCGCGAGTGCTGCGTTCATCTCTGCGATTTGTGCATTCAGCTGCGCCAGTGAGTTTTGCGTTTCGCGCAACTGCCTTGCGGCAACGGCGATGGCTTGTTCCTGAGCTTTAAGCTGAGCGAGGAGGGTGGCGCGTTGTTGTTGCTGTTGGCGTACCGCGCGTTCTTTTGCCGCGATATCGGCCTGAATAGATTTGAGCTGGTCGCGTTCGTCCGCGTGGGCGGAAAAGGCGCACAGCAATACGCCAGCGCTAAGCGCGCTGGCGTAGAACAAGGGCCTGACTGAAAACTTACGCGGTTTCACGGCCCGAGTGATGGTATTAATCGCCTTTCCCCTCATGGGGAGGGATTATTCCACGATGAACAGCGGCTTACCAGTCATCTCTTGCGGGATTTCCATACCCATCAGCGTCAGCATCGTCGGGGCGATATCAGAAAGTTTGCCGCCTTCGACTGCTTTAACGTTCTTACCACCGACATAAATCAGCGGAACGGGCAGGTTGGTGTGCGCAGTGTGCGCCTGACCGGTGGACGGATCGCGCATCTGCTCTGCGTTACCGTGGTCTGCGGTGATCAGCAACTGGCCGCCAACGGATTCAACCGCTTTCGCGACCTGTGCAACGCAGTGATCCAGCGCTTCAACCGCTTTAACCGCTGCTTCCATTACGCCGGTATGACCAACCATGTCGCCGTTCGGGTAGTTACAAATGATGGTGTCGTATTTTCCGCTCTCAATCGCCGCAACCAGTTTTTCGGTCAGCTCAGCAGAGCTCATCTCCGGCTGCAGATCGTAGGTCGCCACTTTCGGCGAGTTGATCAGGATGCGGTCTTCACCTTTGAACGGCTCTTCTACGCCACCGTTGAAGAAGAAGGTCACGTGCGCATATTTTTCGGTTTCGGAAATACGCAGCTGTGTTTTGTCGTGCTTCGCCATCCACTCGCCAAGGGTGTTAGCCAGAGACGCTGGTGGGTAAGCAACCGCAGTTTTGATGTCGGCCGCGTATTCGGTCAGCATCACAAAGTTGAGGTTAACGACTTTCTTACGGGCGAAGCCGTCGAAATCAGCATTAACAAACGCACGAGTGATTTCACGCGCACGGTCAGCACGGAAGTTCATGAAAATCAGCGTATCGCCGTCTTCCATGGCGGCTTCAGCCTGGCCTTCAGCACGGATCACGGTCGCTTTCACGAATTCGTCGTTTTCGTCGCGGGCATAAGCAGCCTGCAGGCCTTCAACCGCTGTAGCGAACTGGAACTCACCTTTTGCCAGCGTCATCAGGTCATAAGCCTGTTCAACGCGATCCCAACGGTTGTCGCGGTCCATCGCGTAGTAACGACCAATGATGGACGCTACGCGGCCTTTGCCCAGCGCGGCAAATTTCTCTTCGAATTTCTGCAGTGAATGTTCAGCGCTGCGCGGCGGGGTATCACGGCCATCAAGGAAAGCGTGCAGATAGATTTTCTCAGCCCCGCGTTCAGCAGCCATTTCTACCATCGCCATGATGTGATCTTCGTGGCTGTGAACACCGCCCGCAGAGAGCAGACCCATGATGTGAACCGCTTTGCCGCTATTTTTTGCCTGGTCGACCGCATTGGTCAGCACCGGGTTAGCGAAGAAAGTACGCTCTTTAATTTCGACATCCAGACGGGTCAGGTCCTGATACACGATGCGGCCCGCGCCCAGGTTGACGTGGCCGACTTCGGAGTTGCCCATCTGGCGATCGGGCAGGCCAACTTCCAGGCCAGACGCATCAATCAGGGTATGCGGACGTTTTGCCCACAGGGCATCCATTACCGGGGTTTTAGCACTAAAAATGGCGTTATCCTGGCTGTCTTCGCGATAACCGTAGCCATCCAGAATCACCAGTACCATAGGTTTTTTAGAAACCGACATTGCGACAACCTCACACTTAATAGATAAAAAATAATTGCGTAATTTTACTACAGCTGAATCGATAAAGTAGCCCCGGAAGATCAAATAATCGACCAGAGCGCGCCGCAGAGGGCGTGGTTTTAGGTTTTTTTTTCCGTAGCGCCCCGCAAAAATGCAATCCAATGCACGCTCTGGCTGTATTTGCGCCAACGCGCAGGTATACTCCTTTCCTGGTTTTTTTAATCACTGAGTCGGGAGTTGTTACCCCCCATGCAAGAAATTATGCAATTTGTTAGTCGCCACCCTGTATTGAGTATCGCCTGGATTGCGTTACTGGCGGCTGTATTATTTACCACGTTTAAGAGCCTGACTTCCAAAGTGAAGGTGATTACGCGCGGAGAAGCCACACGTCTCATCAATAAAGAAGACGCCGTTGTCGTGGATTTACGTCAGCGCGACGACTTCCGCAAAGGCCATATCGCAGGCTCCACTAACCTGCTGCCGAGCGAAATCAAAGCCAACAATTTTGGCGAACTGGAAAAACACAAAAACAAACCTGTGATTGTGGTTGATGGTTCAGGCATGCAGTGCCAGGATTCAGCAACTGCGCTGATCAAAGCCGGTTTTGAGCAGGTGTCTGTACTGAAAGATGGCGTAGCGGGCTGGAGTGGTGAGAATCTGCCACTGGTTCGCGGCAAGTAATTTACCCGTCTTCTTTCATGCCGCAGGGTAAAAAGAACACTGGAGATAAGTCATGGCCAATATTGAGATCTATACCAAAGCAACCTGCCCGTTTTGCCATCGCGCAAAGGCGCTCCTGAACAGCAAGGGTGTGAGTTTCCAGGAGCTTCCGATTGACGGCGATGCCGTGAAGCGTGAAGAAATGATCAAGCGCAGTGGCCGTACTACGGTTCCGCAGATTTTTATTGATGCACAGCACATTGGTGGTTGTGACGACTTGTATGCGTTGGATGCGCGTGGTGGACTGGATCCGCTGCTGCGTTAAGGCGTACCGAAGTATTTAAAGGACAACACTAAAGGGTTTTCTCAACATGTCAGAACAAAATAACACTGAAATGGCTTTCCAGATCCAACGTATTTATACCAAGGATGTGTCTTTCGAAGCGCCAAATGCACCGCATGTTTTCCAGAAAGATTGGCAGCCAGAGGTTAAACTGGATCTTGATACCGCATCTACCCAACTGGCAGATGACGTGTATGAAGTAGTGCTGCGTGTCACCGTAACGGCTTCCCTGGGTGAAGAAACTGCGTTCCTGTGCGAAGTTCAGCAGGGCGGTATTTTCTCCATCAGTGGTATCGAAGGGACTCAGATGGCGCATTGCCTGGGCGCATACTGCCCGAACATTCTGTTCCCGTATGCCCGCGAATGCATCACCAGCCTGGTTTCACGCGGTACGTTCCCGCAACTGAACCTTGCGCCGGTCAACTTTGATGCGCTGTTCATGAACTATTTACAGCAGCAGGCTGGCGAAGGTACTGAAGAACATCAGGATGCCTGATGAACCAAAGTAATGCTTCAATGACTGTGATTGGTGCCGGCTCGTACGGCACCGCTCTTGCCATCACCCTGGCAAGAAATGGCCATCAGGTTGTCCTGTGGGGCCATGATCCTAAACATATCGCGACTCTCGAGCACGATCGCTGCAACGTCGCGTTCCTTCCTGATGTGCCTTTTCCCGACACGCTGCGCCTGGAAAGTGATTTAGCCACTGCACTGGCCGCCAGTCGTAATATTCTGGTGGTGGTGCCGAGCCACGTCTTTGGCGAAGTGCTGCGTAACATCAAACCATTGATGCGTCCTGACGCACGACTGGTCTGGGCGACAAAAGGTCTGGAAGCGGAAACAGGGCGTCTGCTGCAGGACGTCGCGCGTGAAGCGCTGGGGGACTCAATTCCACTGGCGGTTATTTCCGGCCCGACGTTCGCCAAAGAGCTGGCTGCGGGCATGCCGACGGCGATTTCTCTGGCCTCGACGGACGACACTTTTGCTGACGATCTCCAGCAGTTGCTGCACTGCGGCAAAAGCTTCCGCGTTTATAGCAACCCGGATTTCATTGGCGTGCAGCTTGGCGGCGCGGTGAAAAACGTCATTGCCATTGGTGCGGGGATGTCTGACGGCATCGGTTTTGGCGCGAATGCACGAACCGCATTGATCACCCGTGGGCTGACCGAAATGTCTCGTCTTGGTGCGGCGCTGGGGGCCGATCCTGCCACCTTTATGGGGATGGCGGGTTTAGGCGATCTGGTGCTGACCTGTACCGACAACCAGTCGCGCAACCGTCGTTTTGGCATGATGCTCGGCCAGGGGATGGACGTGCAGGGTGCGCAGGACAAGATTGGCCAAGTGGTTGAAGGCTATCGCAATACGAAAGAAGTTCGTGAATTGGCGCACCGTTTTGGTGTTGAGATGCCAATAACCGAGGAAATTTATCAAGTATTGTATTGCGGAAAAAACGCGCGCGAGGCAGCATTGACGTTATTAGGCCGTGCACGCAAGGACGAGCTGAGTCGCCACTAGCTGTAAGGAACTGTTGAATATAACGACCCGATCCGCGAAGAACGGATCGGTCGTTTTGCTACCTTCTGGAGTACGCAATGCCGTGTGAAGAACTGGATATCGTCTGGAAAAACATTAAAGCGGAAGCCCGGGCACTGGCGGAATGTGAGCCAATGCTGGCCAGTTTTTACCACGCAACACTGCTCAAGCATGAAAATCTCGGCAGTGCGCTAAGCTATATGCTGGCGAATAAACTCGCTTCTCCAATCATGCCCGCCATTGCGATTCGCGAAGTCGTAGAAGAGGCCTATGCGGCCGATCCTGAAATGATTGCCTCAGCGGCCTGCGATATTCAGGCAGTACGCACGCGTGACCCGGCTGTAGATAAATATTCCACTCCACTGCTGTATCTGAAGGGCTTTCATGCGCTTCAGGCCTACCGTATCGGTCACTGGCTGTGGCATCAGGGGCGTCAGGCGCTGGCGATCTTCCTGCAAAATCAGGTGTCCGTTACCTTCCAGGTAGACATTCACCCGGCGGCAAAAATTGGCCGTGGGATTATGCTCGATCACGCCACCGGCATTGTGGTTGGTGAAACCGCGGTGATTGAAAACGACGTCTCTATTCTGCAATCCGTCACGCTGGGCGGGACCGGTAAAGCCGGCGGTGACCGCCACCCGAAAATTCGTGAAGGCGTGATGATCGGCGCGGGAGCAAAAATTCTCGGCAACATTGAAGTCGGGCGCGGCGCGAAGATTGGCGCAGGTTCGGTCGTGCTACAGCCCGTACCGCCGCATACCACCGCCGCAGGCGTACCGGCGCGCATCGTCGGTAAGCCAGACAGCGATAAACCGTCCATGGATATGGATCAGCATTTCAACGGGATACATCATACGTTCGAATACGGCGATGGCATCTGATTTCGAGCTATCTTACTTGTCATCTTGAACCCGGGCTGTGCTCGCCATCCTCACGTACTACGTGTACGCTCCGGTGGCTGCGTGCAGTCCGTGTCCAACCTGACTGCGCCGATAACGCTCGAAAAATAACGGTAAATTCTTTCGTAGGTCGGATAAGGCGTCAGCCGCCATCCGACAAAAATCAACTACGCAATATCGCGCCGGGATAACCTAACTGGCGCCAGGCCTCATACACCACCACCGACACCGCATTCGACAGGTTCATGCTGCGACTGTCCGGCATCATCGGAATACGAATTTTTTGTTCGGCAGGCAGCGCGTCGAGGATGCTGGCTGGCAGACCGCGAGTTTCCGGGCCAAACATCAGATAATCCCCATCCTGATAGCTTACCGCGCTATGCGCTGGCGTACCTTTGGTGGTCAGGGCAAACAGACGTTGCGGATTTTCTGCGGCGACGAAGGCGGCGTAATCAGGGTGGCGTTGCACGGCGGCAAATTCATGGTAATCCAGCCCCGCGCGACGCAGGCGCTTATCGTCCCAGGTAAAGCCCATTGGCTCAATAATATGCAGACGAAAGCCGGTGTTGGCGCAAAGACGGATAATATTGCCGGTATTTGGCGGGATTTCTGGTTCGAATAAAACGATGTTTAGCATGCTGCCCCCTTAAGTACGGGGCAGCATAGCAAATTAACGTTTACGCCGCATTTCCACGTTTGGGCTGCATCGGGTAGTCAGCCACCTGTTTACCCAGTTCTTGTACCAGCGAATCACGGCTGATTTCGCTAATCGATTTCGCCCCGGTCAGGGTCATTGCCACCTTCATCTCTTTCTCGATCAGATTTAGTAGATTCGCCACCCCGGCCTGACCGTGGGTGGCCAGCGCGTACAGATAAGCACGTCCCAGCAGAACACTATCCGCGCCCAGCGCAATCATACGTACGACATCCAGACCGTTGCGGATCCCACTGTCTGCCAGAATGGTGATATCGCCTTTTACCGCATCGGCAATAGCGGGTAACGCGCGAGCTGAAGACAGCACGCCGTCTAACTGGCGACCACCGTGGTTAGAGACAACAATACCGTCCGCGCCAAAGCGTACGGCGTCTCGGGCATCTTCGGGATCGAGGATCCCTTTGATCACCATCGGGCCATCCCAGAATTCGCGGATCCACTCGAGGTCTTTCCAGGAAATCGACGGATCGAAGTTATTCGCCAGCCAGCCGATGTAATCCTCAAGACCGGTAGGTTTACCAAGATAAGTCGAGATATTACCTAAATCATGTGGGCGACCGTTCAGGCCAACGTCCCATGCCCACTGTGGATGGGTGACTGACTGCCAGTAGCGGCGTAGTGCGGCATTTGGGCCGCTCATCCCGGAATGGGCGTCACGGTAGCGTGCACCCGGTGTTGGCATATCGACGGTAAAGACCAGCGTGGAGCAACCCGCCGCTTTGGCGCGCTCCAGCGCGTTGCGCATAAAGCCGCGATCGCGCAGAACATATAGCTGAAACCACATTGGACGCTTGATGGTTGGGGCGACTTCTTCAATCGGACATACGGATACCGTGGAAAGCGTAAACGGAATGCCTTTGGCATCAGCGGCGGCGGCGGCCTGAACTTCGCCCCGGCGCGCGTACATGCCGCACAGACCGACAGGTGCAAGGGCCACCGGCATGGAGAGCGTTTCGTTGAACAGCTTTGTCTCCAGGCTCAGGTCGGACATATTCTTCAGCACGCGCTGGCGCAGCGCCACCTCTGACAGGTCTGCCACGTTACGGCGCAGAGTGTGCTCTGCATACGCCCCTCCGTCTATATAGTGGAACAAGAAGGGGGGGAGGATGCGCTGGGCTGCGGCGCGATAGTCGCTGGCTGCTGAAATAATCATGTGTTGTTCTCCCTGCTATTCTCACCAGGGTCACCGGGCAGGCGGGTGATACGCGCCTGGCGGGCCTGATCTTCATCAAATCGTTTAATCGTGGTGTGGACAAAACTGAGGTGCGCCATCATTGCTTTACGCGCTCCGTCGGCATCTCCGGCAACAATCGCATCCAGGACGGCCTGATGCTGCGCCGTCAGTTGCGAAAATACGGGTGGCACAAGGTACATACGCTGGCGGCTCTGTTTCACCGAAGACTGCAATACGTCGAAGAAACCGCGCATGGTCTGTAACAGCACCACGTTGTGCGAGGCTTCCGCAATGGCGAGATGAAAGCGAACGTCTGCCTGCGAGGCGAGATCTGGATCTTCGCTTTGTGTGGCCCGAAAACAGTGTCTGTCTTCTGCTTGGTCGGCAGCATGGCCCGGATAAGCTGAAGGCAGGGGGCTGCGGGCTCGGTTGCCTTGGGGGGTTCCAGAAATATGAAACCTGTACTGGGGATCCTCCTCCATCAGCGTCTTCAGCGGCTGAACGATGTTTTGTTCAGACCAGGCCTCATGCTGCCAGCGGATAAACGTCCCGCCGCCACGACGGCTAATCAACACGCCTTCGCTCACCAGTTTCGCCAGCGCCTCGCGCAGCGAGTTGCGCGATACGCCGAGCTGTACGGCCAGTTGGCGCTCAGCGGGCAACTTCATGCCCGCCTCCAGCTGTTGTTCTTCAATCAGCGCCCGCACACGAGATGCGACTTCGTCTGACAGGCGTCTGGGCATCACTATCATGGAATCATCCAGGTTAAGACATAGGCCTGCAGCGTGGTAATCACACCCACCATGCAGGTGAAAATCAGGCTGTGCTTCACGGTAAAGCGGAACAGATCAGACTCTTTCCCCACTAATCCCACTGCCGCACAGGCGATAGCGATAGATTGTGGAGAGATCATCTTGCCGGTCACGCCGCCGGTGGTATTTGCGGCCACCATCAATACATCCGAAACGCCGATTTGCTGAGCGGCCGTGGCCTGCAGGGCGGCGAACAATGCGTTTGATGAGGTGTCGGACCCGGTCAGGAATACCCCCAGCCAGCCAAGGAACGGCGAGAAGAAGGTAAATGCGCTGCCGGTATGTGCCAGGGCCAGTGCCAGGGTGGATGAAAGCCCGGAGTAGTTAGAGATAAACGCGAATGCCAGCACCATCCCGATGGAGTAGATAGGCAGCGCCAGATCTTTCAGCGTGCTACCAAAGGTCTGCAGCGCAGCAGATGGCTTCATTTTCAGCCAGACGATAGACAGCAGGGCGGCAAACAGTATTGCGGTACCGGTCGCGGAGAACCAGTCAAATTTGTACACCGCCGCGTAGGCTGTAGCTTCGTGTACGACCGGTGGCATACGGGCAACCAGCTTGTCGAGGAACGGAACCGGAATATTGACCACCCAGTGGTACATCGCGCCGCCTGGCGCAAACAGCGCTTTAAACGGCGGTATGCTCCACAGCGTGACGGTAGCGGTCAGGAACAGGAACGGTGACCAGGCGCGTACCACCTGCCCAGCGGTGTAGCGGGTGCGTGACAGATCCATATCGACCTGCGAAGCGCCCATATCGCCAAAACGGAAGATGCGTACCGGCTGCCAGCGTTTCAGGAACAGCGTCAGACACACCAGTGAGACCAGAGAAGAGATGATGTCCGGCAGTTCCGGCCCGATAAAGTTAGAGCTGAGGTACTGTGCGATAGCAAACGAGCCGCCAGCGACCATCACCGCAGGCCAGGTTTCTTTGACACCACGCCAGCCATCCATAATCGCCATAATCCAGAACAGCACGATAATGGTCAGGAACGGCAGTTGACGACCTACCATCTGGCCAATCTCGAAGCTGTCCAGTCCGGTAACCTGACCGGCAACCAGAATCGGAATGCCCATTGCGCCAAAAGCGACCGGCGCGGTATTTACGATCAGGCACAAACCTGCCGCATACAGCGGATTAAAGCCAAGACCAACCAGCAGTGCGGCGGTAATCGCTACCGGAGCACCGAAGCCTGCCGCTCCTTCGAGGAATGCCCCAAAGGAGAAACCGACAATCAGCATTTGCAGACGCTGGTCTGGGGTAATCGAGAGTATCGATGATCGGATAATGTCGAACTGTCCGGTCTTCACCGAGATTTTATAGACGAATACCGCGGCGATAATGATCCAGGCAATTGGCCACAGACCGTAGAAGAAACCGTACACTACGGATGCCAGCGCGTGATCGACCGGCATTTTGTAAAACAGCAGGGCGACTGCCAGAGCAATCACCACCGTCCAGGACGCCGCAACATAGCCTTTCAGCTTGAGCTTAATCAGGGCGAAGAAAAAGAACAGGATAGGGAGCGATGCGATCAGACTGGAAAGCCAGATGTTACCGGCCGGGTCGTAGTTCTGTTGCCAGAGATTCATTGCAGGTCTCCTGGGGGCCGCTGACATAATGGAATGAGTCTTTGCTCAAATCTTCGTCACATTATGTGTAAAAGTGGCCCTGCCAATATTGTTGTGTAGGGGTAATGACAATGAATGGTTAATCAAATGTTATTTATTGGCAACGGTATTGTACGCACATTTTAATGAAGTGTGAGGTGCTGGTAGGATCTGGTTATAATTGGTAGGGCCAATTGGGGGCAGCAAAGAGAAGTGAAAAGGCAATGGCATGATGCCATTGCCTTTGATGTCGGGAGTATTGTTACTTCATTACCACTGGAAGCCAGCACCAATGGCTGCAGAGTAATCGCCCTGGCTGTTGCTGGTTCCTTGCAATTTATACACCCAGCCCCCGCTTTCACTTACCATGGAGACACCAATGGCGACGGCACTTTCACCATTAAACGTACCCCCAGCAATCGAGGTCATGTTGGCTCCCGGTGCGTAAGCTTGTGGAAGACCAGCCATGGCCATTGCTGAGGCAATGCCGCCGCTCATCTTGTTTTCTACTCCTTTGATTTTACTGTTCATTTCACCCATTTTTTGATCGGTATAGGTGTTTGCTTCTTCTACGCTGCGTTTCAATTGCGCATAGTTCACCGCATCCGTATCGTTCACCGCCGCTGAAACATTGCCGATCCGAGTGGTACCGCCACTCCCGTCTCCCAGGTTGAGCACACTGTAGTTAACCGAGCCATCGGTATTGGTTTCATAACGAACGGAACCTGCTTCTGAGGCTTTCAGTTGCGCCACATTAACCGCGTCAGTGTTGTTCACCCCTGCGGCAACATTGGTAATACGACGTTGTTGAGTCGAGGAACCGACAGACACCGTATTCGCTTCATCTGCGACTGAATTTGTACCTAACGCCACGCTGTTTTCAGCAGCCGCAATAGATCCGGAACCTATCGCGACGCTGTCCGTACCTTGGGCATTTGCATCTACGCCATCGGTGTTGGTCTTGAAGTACTTGGTGCTCCCGGTAGTGACAATATCGCCGACAGAGTTTTCGATATTGGTGACGCGGGTATCAAGACTACTCACCTGCGTGTTCAGGTTATTGATGCTTTCGGTATTTGCGGCAACGTGGCTGTCGGTGACTTTCAATTGACCAACGTTTACGGCATCGGTGTCTGCCGAACCCGCCGCGACGTTAGTGATCTGACGTTGACCGTCTTCACTGCCGACAGAGAACTCACCGACAGAGTTCTGCGGTGCGTCCATGTTGTAGGCGGTGTAGTCAGTCTGTGCGCCGCGAGTGGTCTGAGAACCATTACCCATTGCAATACTGTTTGCATGGTTGGCGCGTGCGTTAGAACCGATAGCAATACCGTTGATGGCATCAGCCATCACCAGTGTATTCAGACCAATACCAATACCTGCATCAGCATTGACGATGGTTTTCGCACCCATTGCCAGTGAGTCAGTCCCGACAGCCAGTGAATCTTCTTCCGTTGAGTTTGCGTGGTAGTACTTGGTCGGTGTAGTGGCGACCGCACCAATGGCATTTTGTAACTGACGAACTGTTACTGCATCTTGCGCTTCAGAGCCGTCCGCAACGTTGGTAATTTGACGATAGCTTTCTCCATCCGTCCCCAATGACAACGCGCCCAGCAACTCTCTGTCTGTTGTATCGTAACCAATGACGACGCCATCGCTTGTTACGCTCGTTGCTTGTATACCGGTTGTAATAGCGCGGTTAGAGCTGGAGCCACTGCCCAAGGCGATGCTGCCCTCAATGCTGCTGCTGCTGTTCTCTCCAAGAGCCAGGCTCGAAGCACCGGATGCGACGGCGTTGTAACCCACTGCTGTTGCGCCGTCACCCGTTGCGTATGCATCCTGGCCTTCAAGCCCGCTATCATTCGTGCGGATGTATTTCACGCCGGTACCATTTTCCGTGATATAGGTTTCGCTGGTATCGCCGGTTATTTGGCTAATAGATTCGTTGTACTGAGAAATCAGCATGTTAGTTTCATAGAGCTGAGAGCCATTAACGGCGTCAGTACTGTCACTGGCGATTTCACCTGCTGCTACATTGGTAATCTTATTGGTACCGCTGGTACCGTGGCTGGCGCTGAACGCACCCTCTTCGTCATCCCAGCTCAGTGCATCGGTACCAAGGTTGGTGATGGACGTATTGATATCCGCGATAGCAGAGGTGTTTTGATCTACCTTCTGGTTGGTTTCATACAACTGTGAGCCGTTTACCGCGTCGGTACTGTCCTCAGAAAGCTCCCCGGCGGCGACATTGGTGATTTTACTGGTACTTCCACCGTGGTTTGCGCTGAAAGCTCCGATGTCTTCGTCCCATAACAGAGCATTATCAGTGAGGCCGGTAATGGAGGTATTAATGTCAGTGACAGAAGTATTCAGGTTATCAATTGCGGTGCTGTTCTGAGATATGTTGGTGGTATTGGCGGCGATATCGGTCGTATTCTGATCCACTTTTTCATTGGTTTCGAACAGCTGCGAACCGTTAACCGCGTCGGTGCTGCTCTCAGAAAGCTCCCCGGCGGCGACATTGGTGATTTTGTTTGCCGTACTACTTCCGTGGCTGGCGGAGAACGAATTCGCTGCCTCATCCCAGCTCAGTGAATCGGTACCAAGATTGGTGATCGTCGTATTGATATCTGCAATATCTGATGTGTTTTGATCTACCTTCTGGTTGGTTTCATACAGCTGTGAGCCGTTCACCGCGTCTGTACTGTCTTCAGAAAGGTCCCCGGCGGCGACATTAATGATTTTGCTGGCGCTTCCCGCGTGCTTAGCGCTGAATGCACCAGAGTCAGCATCCCACAGCAGGGCATCATCGGTGAGCGTGGTAACTGAGTCGCTCAGGTTGTTGATATTGGTGGTGTTGGTGGCGATATCAGTGGTGTTCTGAGACACATTTTCGTTGGTGGCAAACAACTGGGAGCCGTTAACGGCATCGGTACTGTCCGCGGCCAGGGTGCCTGCCGCCAGATTGGTGATCTTACTGGCGCTTCCCGAGTGGTTAGCGCTGAATGCACCAGAGTTAGCATCCCACAGCAGGGCATCATCGGCGAGCGTGGTAACAGAATCGCTCAGGTTATTGATATTGGTGGTGTTAGTGGCGATATCGGTTGTGTTCTGGTTAATGCTGTCGGTATTGGTAGTGATATCAGCAGTGTTCTGATCCACTTTCTCATTTGTATCAAACAACTGGGAGCCGTTAACGGCATCGGTGCTGTCCGCGGCCAGGGTGCCTGCCGCCAGATTGGTGATCTTGCTGGCGCTTCCCGAGTGGTTAGCGCTGAATGCACCAGAGTCAGCATCCCACAGCAGGGCATCATCGGTGAGCGTGGTAACAGAGTCGCTCAGGTTATTGATATTGGTGGTATTGGTGGCGATATCAGTGGTGTTCTGGTTAATGCTGGTCGTATTAGCGGCGATATCGGTTGTGTTCTGGTTAATGCTGTCGGTATTGGTAGTGATATCAGCAGTGTTCTGATCCACTTTCTCATTTGTATCAAACAACTGGGAGCCGTTAACGGCATCGGTGCTGTCCGCGGCCAAGGTGCCCGCCGCCAGATTGGTGATCTTGCTGGCGCTTCCGTTGTGCTTAGCGCTAAAAGCGCTAGTGCTGTCATCCCATAACAGCGCGTCTTCGGCTAATCCTGCGACAGAGGCATCTGTGTTAGTGATAGAAGTGTTAAGTGCGCTTAATGCACTGCCTACGTTATTGTAGATGCCAGTGCCCACCTCGTAGAGAGGGGCATTCACCGTACCATCAGAATTAACAGAAGCCCCTCCGCCGAGTCGATCGGCGACAGATTGACTTAAAGAATAAATTTGCGCACCTGTGACGGCATCGGTACTGCTGGAATTGATGTCGCCTTTAGCAACATAGGTGATCTGCCGTTGAGTGGTGCTGTTACCCACGGCGACGGAATTGTCTTCCAGGGCGGTAGAGCCAGTGCCAAGGGCAACTGAGTTGGTGCCTATCGCTTTTGCGCCATTACCAAATGCAGCGCTGTCATCGCCGCTCGCAGTGGATTGATTACCTAGTGCAACGGAAGTTATTCCGCTCGCAGTGGCTTTATTACCTAATGCAACCGATTTTGCACCGCTCGAATCGGCATAAACACCCATTGCCATCGAATAACTTCCACTGGCCGAGGAAGAGGCTCCCATTGCAATGGCCCGGTCACCGGCAGAAACCGATTTTACGCCAAGCGCTAGCGAAGAGTCGCCGGAGGATTGGCTGTATGAACCAATGGCGGTACTCCATTTCCCCATCGCAGAGGCGTTATAACCCATTGCGGCGCTTGCGCCATCTTCGTTGGTGTAAGTATTGGCTGTGGCAGCGGTACCAATTGCAATCCACCCTGTTCCCGTTGTACCGGATACAGTAACACCGCTGCCAGTATCGTTCCCTGCGTTGGCCAGCGCATCCGCTGAGATCATAATACCGCTAAGGCTGATGAGTGCGGAAACCGCCAGCTTTCTGCGGCCGCTTTTTTTGCCGCGGCTTTTTGCGGTTTCGCTGGTGACAATAAATGTTCCCGTAGCGGCATTCCAGAGGACTTTAAATATTTTGTTCATGGATAAGTGCTTTCCTTTTCTAAAATAGTTGTATCAATGGCTATTATTTTTTTTGCTTCTTTTTTGTATCTTTAATAGGTTGTATGCTTTCGAAAATAACATTCTTCATGTTGATGCCTATTTTTAGATACTTAAGATTATTGGGCGATACGCCTTTTAATGTCAGCGTGACATTTGTCCATGCTCCCGGTAAGAGTTCGATTGTCGAATCCATTTTCGTGTTGAGCAGAAGTTGTCGCCAGCGAGGCAGATCTTTTGCCTCGGAAGGTTTTTTCGTACCCCACGTCATATTAAACGCCAGGTTTGATACGGGAACGCTGAGTAAGTTAACCAAATCAAGATGAATAACACTTCCATCATCTATTGGCTCAATAGATAGAATGCGCCCGGCTAATCCAATATTGCCGTTGTTAATAATAAAATAGTGCGTTTGTGATGGGTCCAGTTCTGTGTAGTCGAATAGTCGTTGTTTGCGTTCAATGCGGCCAACGACTTCAGCGACCTTTTGGGTCGCCTGGATAAGTGTAGTTTGTTGTTTTTCTAATAGGTCTATCTTTGCTTCTTGTTCTTTTTGCTGTTTTTTTAGTTCTTCGACAAGGTGTTTATCTGCAAAGTAATCACAACCTGATAACAAGAATGTGAATCCTAAAACAAGCAGGGGAACAAATTTTCCATTATTGTTCATATAAAATATCCTTATTTATAATTTATATGGTGTAAATAGCTAACCTGTTATTTATACAGCTAACTCACCATTCTGCGGGCATTGCCAATAACCCATTAATGTATGGTTATAATGAAAATATTCATTGTTTCTATGGAATTGTGCAAGTACCCGACGCTCTTTATTAATTACCCATAGCAATGCCTTATAAAAATATAATCATAATATTTATGTATAGAGGCATTGTTTTATGGATGATAATGTTATTTAATTTTGTGGGTCAATTATATTCTGCGGGTCATGAGAAAAGAGGATGAAAAAATTCATTGTATAAATATAAACGGACATGATGGTGGAGTTTTTTTCCTGAAAAGCAGGAATTGCCGTTAAAAATGAACTTGTATATAAGCGGTGTAAATATTTCCAAGAAAAAATTCAGAATATAGCCCGATGCTCTCAAGACACCCGTCGTACGGCGGGTGTCTTGAGAGCCTGTGATGCGGGAGTGTTTAGAACTCGCTCTTCGCGAAGCCCGTCATCTCTTTCAGACCCATTTCACGGCCAAGCTCGGTCATCGGGTGGACGACGATCAGGCCGCGCACGCTCTTCTTCAGTTTGCCCATGTCAGCCTGCTCTTTTTTGGTGATGGCCCGACGGAACGGAAGTTTTGTCAGCTTTTGCGCTTCTTTGCTCAGCTTCTGGCTATGAACTTCACGCAGGCGTGCGATCTCGGCTTCCAGAGTTTCTTTCTCTTTTTCCAGCTCGGCGTATTTGTCGGCGGCTTCAACCAGGGACAGGTCTGCCTGCTGGTGACGAATAGCGTCCAGACGATCGCTCAGGCGTTTAATTTCGTTTTTTTCGACTTCTTTCATAGGATAGCTTCTGATAAAAATAGGATGAATGCCCTATAGTATGCGCGCAGAGCGGGATTATTCACAACTGCTCGAAGATAAATAATCAAATACCGTAAGTATTAATTAGCTAATGATAATGTTACTACATTGATTAACAAGGAATTTTAAGCGATAAGATCGGCCGTGGTGCTTTTTTTTGGCGTGTTCGTGGTGAAGCACGTTTTCCTCAATATAAACACTCAACTGATCCTAAACTTAAATGATCAACCGCACAGGCTGAGCGCGGTTAATACATGGAGGAGGGAAGATTATGGCGAAAATAGGTGAGAACGTTTCAATCCTGATTGATAAAACTGTCGATTTTATGGCTTCAAGCCAGGCTTTTCGCGAATATTTGAATAAAACACCGCCGCGCAACGTTGTCCCTTCAGAAATACCGCAGGAAAACGCGCAGCTGTATCTGCAACGTCTGGCGTACTATCGGCAGCTGTATCGACCGCAGCAGGAAGAGAAATAAGCAAACATCGTCTTATTTTTGAAAGGCTTTTTTTAAGCTGATTTTAGAAATCAGCTCGGTCAGGGAAAGGACCATGGTGGATCGAACCATCTGCTGGTAACGCTGGATCTGCATGGCATGCAAACCAGAGTCTGAGGTATCAAACTGGGGTGGCGGCGGGAGTGCCGTCACGCAGTGAAGTTCACCAAACGGTCCAAGAATTTCGTCGTCGGTGAATGCGTATTCGTTGCCGTCGTGATTCAGCTCCTCCCGCAGCGCCATCAGCAGCTCAGCATCTTCATACTCCGGGCGACTGAGTACGCCCAGGCCGTAGATTAACTTCAGACGAACAGAAAGATCGCCCAACGGACCATCGCCGTCGAGCAGCGGTTCTACGGCGTATTTCACCGCATAGTCGTCTTTGCGAAATACCTGAAGCACAAGGATATTCACCGCCTCGGTGAGCAGTTCTACGGCGGTGATGAGGAAGCTGCGTACGGTTTTGCCAGCATTCAGACGCTCAAGCACACGATTTTCAAAGGCCTGCGTTTGTTCCATTATTGCCTGCATATCTGACAATCTATTATTCAGGCGCAGGATATCCTGCGCCAGGTCCTGCATCATTTCTTTGCGTTATACGCGTTAACAGCCTCAAGCACGACATCACTATTGGCATCCAGCCCGGAAACTTGCGCCAGCGCGGCCTGTGGACCTTTTTCGCCAATCAGCGCGGCCAGTTCCTGTGCCTGCGGATCTTCTTCGCTGCGATAGTGCATCGCTGCCGCAATACCGGTAACCAGATTCGCATGCGGCAAACCATACTCCAGTGTACCCAGCAGCGGTTTAATCAGGCGGTCGCCAGCGCTAAGTTTACGCAGCGGCTGACGACCCACGCGCTCAACGTCATCTTTCAGATACGGGTTTTCAAAACGACCGAGGATTTTCTGAATGTATGCCGCATGTTTTGCTGCATCAAAGCCATAGCGTTTGATCAGTACCGCGCCGCTCTCTTCCATCGCACCTTTTACCACTGCGCGGATTTTCTCGTCGAGAATCGCGTCACGGATGGTTTGATGACCGGTCAATTTTCCGAGGTACGCGGTTATAGCATGCCCGGTGTTCAGCGTGAAGAGTTTACGTTCGACAAATGCCATCAGGTTATC
>OBLO01001771.1_pt1 | contig 18053 bp, 18 predicted proteins | sample 1519401 | NCBI WGS metagenome assembly OBLO01 (sample SAMEA2602897, study PRJEB22501) | metagenome | reverse complement strand
GAGATCCAGAAGGAAACGAAGTGGACGATTATCCATTGCCGTGTTCTTCGATTGGATCCATTAACCGCTCAACGAATATCATGACCGATGAGTTCGGTCAGAAATATCAGATTGAGTGGCGTTAAAAAGAAGGAAGCAGGGAATTATCCCTGCTTCCTTCTTGATTCTCCATCTGAGAATCGTACAGCAAAAAACTTACAGTATAGATGAACATTTAAAATGCTCGTCGGATACTTATGAACGGTCCCAACTAACGCCAGAAGGACCGTTACTGTAGTGTAACAATCGATTTAGAAATTTATTGAACAAATTTTTACATCTAGGGACCCATCTGGTCCCTGTACTCAAAAGCTATATGTATCGTGTCTATGAGCACGACAAAATATGAAAAAAGAAATGAGACAAATCAGTTCAAATATGAGAACATTTGTCTTATTGTGGTATTAGCTGAGTTGTACTCAGCTTACCATCTTGTTTGTCTGCTTATAAATTTAAATCATTGATATCAATTGGAATGACAGAGTCATCATCGATCATCTTCTGAAGTTCTGCTTCCTGTTGTTGAGCTTTCTTTTGAGCTTCGTCAGCTGCCACTTCTTCTGGTGTCTCAACGTCAAAGACAATACCCTTAGGAAGAACAACAGAATCTGTTACATTATCAACTACATCGACGATAGACGGTGGTCCGATCAGAGTACCATTTTCGACATCGCGTCTGATCTGCTTGATCATTGCGTTGACTTCGTCTTTGGTGTAAACGCTGTTCGGGTTTACAGAACCTCCATTTGCAGATGGATCCCAAGATCCACCAATCTGACCTTCTTCGTCCATATGAGAGTACTTTCCTAATTGGGCAGCACCTTCTACGACAACGACGATCTTACTGGAGTTTACGACGACTTCATCTAAGTAGTTATCCGCAACTACTTCAGATAAGTACAGATCCACATAGATTTCTTTGATATCTTTATCTGCAGAGATATCTCCATAACTGATGTTTTCAAATGAGCGGATTAATCGTTCATCATCACACATCTTCATGATATGAATATCTACGAGTTCATTCACCATCATCTTAAACGGTAAGGATACATGTAGACGAACTCGCTTATTGTCAAACAAGTCTGCATTGGTAGTGGTTACTTCAATACTTTTCGTCATTTTAAATGTCTCGTTGTTATTAAGCCAAATACGCCATCCCTGTAATCCAAGAATGTACATCTGACCTGGTGGTAACAACTTGACTGTTTCACTGTTTAAATCTGTCGGTAAGACTTTTGCATATCCAAACTTCTCAGAAATAGAACTGGATACACAAACGTCTGTAGAACGGACCTTGACAAAATAAGGAACGGTAAACCCTTCATCATTTTGACACAAGATCCAACCTCTTGGACACTTCATAGGTTCCCCTCCTTATAAGAACTTTGATAACTCGGCATAGAAATAGTTCATGCCTTTCGTGTTTTTCAGGATTTCATAAATCACCGGTTGGTTTGCAATGAAACTTCCAAGCATGGAAGAAGTCATAGCAAATAAGAAGTATGGAAAGACATCCATACCAAGTACGACCGTAGATTTATAGGTGTTCATGTAATACTCTGTGAAGAATCGGATGGATAAGTTTCGAAGTCTTGGAAAGTGATCCCGTAAGAAATTCATCAATCCATCTAAGTCTTTAATGTCTGCAGATTCCCATTCATCCTGCAGTGTCACATAATCCATACGATTTGGATTCAAAATTGTTCCAATCGCATAAGAATGCGCCAGTTCACCACTACTGATTTCCCAGAGACGCTCTAAGAAGAATCTCGCAACACAGTAGCTAACTTGGTTATACTCCAGTGGAGCCAGAGACAATGCATATTCCTTATTCAGGATACGCAAAAACATGTTTGTGTATACGGACACGCAAAGCTTCATTAGACCCAGGTTTTTTGAGAATAACTGTGGAGTCTTGTAATACTGCAGGGTTATGTACGCACCCTCCATTAACGCATACAGATCCTTCATACCAATATTGAAGACTTTCTCCATATCGGTTGCTCGTCGCGGTACCGCGTAGGTTCCATAAGACTGGACGAATACATAGGCTTTCATGCTACCAGCGGTACCTGCTACAATGAATGGTACAGCCTGAATTACCCGTACGGTATCCGAGTATACGAGGACGATATCTCCACGTTCAAACGCAGAGACAACATGCTCTGCGATCGGAGAGATACGTGTTTTATGAATTTGAAGGATTTGCTCCTCTATGTCTTTCTCAGAAAGTTTGGTTCCTGTCTTAATTGCTTGCAAGATACGGGAAGTAATTCCAGCACCCTGGTCCATTTTCTTCATCAAATACGAATCACTTACGGTGGTCGTTTCGACGATTAATGACATAATTTTTCACCTACTTTCATGGGGTTTCCTTAACGGACTGTTTTTGGGTGGGTTTCGAAATCCGTAAAGTAAGTATCTGAATTTATATACTATTTCGGTGAATCAGAGAAATCAAATACATAAACTTATCATCTCTGGTCAGAAAAGTGAATAGTCACAGAGATTACATCGGTAGGTGACACACAAAAGATTTCAATATGGGTGGAGATCATATCAAGAGCCCGGAGGTATTTATGAGAAAATCCATGATCAACGAAAACATCGACTTTGTTAAAACAAGAATTAATAAACCAGAAAGTGTCGATGAAGCAAAAGAAAAAGTCGCACTCGTTGAAGCAGAACAGAACAGCAGGATGCACAAAGTTGCCAACGTTGCAATGTCTGTAACTGCAGGACTTGCAGTTGAAGGCACTGTAATGGCAACCACATTCCAGGTGGGAAATGCTATCAGTGAAGGACTTACAGGTCAGTCACTGCATGGCATCGGCCTGACAGCAACATCAATGGCTGCAATAACGTTAGGCTTTGGAGCTGGATACAGAACCATGACAGCAGTCGAAGACGGACTGAAAATGGTCGATGACTACAGATCCAAGAAAGCTTACGAGGAGCTTCATTCACTGGAGTCTATGGACTTCAGTGATGATCCAAAGGAAGCATAATAAAAAAGAAGCGTTTCGGCGCTTCTTTTTTTTGATCTTATTTTTGTTGAAACTAAAATGTAAAATACTTTTAGAAAGGTGGTATTACCAATGAACTACCCTATGTTACACGGATCAGATGATATCCGTGATACTTTTTTATGGCTTGGAGGAACGGCTACAGAAGACTGGGATTGGCGTAAAGAACTGATTCCATATCTGGATAAAAGCATCGTTTATTATGATCCTTGTATCCGTCCAGGAGATAATTTGGAATGGGATGAGACTGCTCGTAAGAACGAACAGAAAGCCAAAACATATTCCCGATGCCAGGTCTATGTAATTGCATCCGGAATGAAAGGATGCTTTAGTATTGAAGAAATTACAGAAGCTGTAATCACTTCCAAAAAAGGAAGTGTTGCCGTGGCAATCTTAGATCGCGATAATAAATTTACCCCAGAAATGAAACGTTCGTTAGATGCGTGTATGGAGCGCTGGGTGGAACTTGGAGCAGTTCAGTGTTCGACACTGTTTAGCCTCGCTCGTTTTGCAAATGATTACAAAATTTCTCAGACAGTCGATTTATTCACAACTTCGAGATATGCACCTCTCTGACTTTATGAGAATCAAGGCAAGTACACACTTCTAAGAAATAGAGGTATATTATTTTTTTGCGTTCACGCAAATACATAACAAAGGAGACTTATTATGCCACGAAAAAAGAAAGAAAAGACTTTCCAGATCACTGGAGATACCGGGGTGGATACTGCTCTGGATGACTACGATGAGAGCGACGAGTTCGAAGATGACGAACCCGAAGCTCCGATTATCCAGAAGTTAAAACCAACCAAACAACATGTGGAGCAGTACTCGATCACTGAGGAACTGCTTCGTTTAAACCGAACCATTCCAAAGACGGCGCAGGGAAGAGCGTCTTGTCTTGGAACCAGTGCGATGACTTATCCGTCATCAAACAACTCGATGCGTAGTAACATGTTTACTTCGCATATGAACCAGTTCTTAAACTTGGTAGAACCTGAAGTACCATTCATGTTTACAACTGCGGAGAACGTAGCGGGAAAACACAGCAATTCCTACTACAAGACAAAAGGGGACATTGAGGTCATCCGTAAGATTGTCAAATATGAGGGACTGGTTCCGAATCCACAGGTATATTCTCTTATCATCTACGACAAGAAGAAAGACAAGTATGACATCATCGAACGTCATCCATGTGAAAACCTTGTGGAGAACTTTGGTTATGAAATCAACAACGATACCATCGATGCTCTGGAAGAGGGAGATGAAGTCAAAAAAGATACGGTACTTTATAAGTCCAAATCATACGATGAGTTCATGAACTATGGTTATGGCTTGAACGTCAATGTACAGTACACGTTAAACCCTTTCACCGCAGAAGATGCTGCGCAGGTTTCTGAATCCTTGGCAAACCGCATGATATCCATCGAAAACGAGGTCATCGAAATCAAGTTAAACGACAACGATTTTCTCTTAAACATCTATGGAGATGATGAGAACTATAAAGTTATTCCAGATATTGGAGAATTCGTCAATGGAAAAGTCGTTGCTGCATCCAGACGTCTCTTCAACGATCAGGTTCTTTACGACTTTAAGAAAAAGAATCTTTCTCGTTTGATGTCTGGTGATACTCGTTATTACGTCGATGGAAAATACGAGATTATGGACATCGAGATTTTCTCCAATAATGAAGAAATCCGAGATACCGATTTCAATGCGCAGATCAATCGTTACTTACGAGCACAAAATAAGTACTACGAAGAACTTCATAAGATCTGTAAAGAAATCAGAAAGTCCGGCTCTAAGTATTCCAGAGACATTGACTACATGTACAAACGTTCTGCAGACATGTTGGATACGAAGAAACGTTGGAAAGAAAACGATTCTGCATTCTCTAACATGCTGATTCGTATTAACGTAAAGAATCGTTGTGGACTTAGAAAAGGACAGAAAGTGACTGGTCGTTATGGAAACAAATCCGTTGCTTCTGTTATCGTACCAGATTCTGCAATGCCAATGACTGCAGATGGAAGACGTGTGGATTTACGTCTGAATCTGTTAGCAATCATTAATAGAACGACCGCAGGTCCAATCAATGAAATCCTGATGACTTCCATTGCATGGAAAGCTCGTCAGCAGATGGCACTCGCTCCAACACTGGAGATGAAAGAATATATCTTATTCTCGTTATTAAAAGATCTCAATCCAACATACCATGATTCCATGCATGCAACGTATCAGGGACTCTCAGATAAAAAGAAAGCAGAGTTCTTAGCAGATACCATCATGGATGGTATTTACATGCATGAGAAACCAATGTATGCAGAAACGTATCTGTTTGATCGATTAAGAAACATCATCAACAAATATGATTGGATCTTGAAAGACGATATTTACATTAATAAGTTCGGACGGTTAATCCGTACACAGCGAAAAGAATTTATCGGTCAGATGTACTTAATGAAGTTAAAACAGTCTGACCGTAGAGGTTACAGCTCACGTAATACAGGAGCTGTTGATATTACAGGTTTACCAACCAGAAGATACAAATCCAGATCTCATCTGGAACAGACATCTTCTACAGCAATCCGATTTGGAGAATATGAAACCCTTAAAGTTGGGGGCGCTGCATAGTGATATGCAGATGAAACCAGGTTTTTGCGGGGAACTGATGAGACTCCACTCATCTGCATCGAAAGATGTACTCGTTAGGCAATCACTACTAACTGCGAAAGCAGGGCAACGGGTAACGCCGAAGGTATAGTAAAAAGGTGATTGATAGAGACAATCCGCAGCTGCGAAAGTGGCTCAACGACTAGAGAACGCTAGACATCCATAATGATAGAAATATCAGAATGAATCAAAGATTCAGGTGGATTGAAAATAAGGCTTAGCACGAAGCAAGTATCTTAGGACCCAAGCGGGCACCGAAACGCCTGGCTCTTATATATCTGGTCATAGGACATATAAGATGAAGATATAGTCTAAACATCCGTGGAGACATGGAGAGTTCAGATGAACTGTGTAATTTAGCATATTACACCAATACAATACAACTTCTCAATTGGACTTCTTCCAGAAGATATCGCTATCTTCCATGCATTATATAGAACATCTATTAAGGGACGTGGAGACCTGTTAAAAGCTGTTGTTACGAATAAACGTTTAGGACCATCTCTTGATGATGTATACATCTCACGAGTAGCCGAAATCTTTAAAGTTAAGATGAAAGCTCTTGGAATTGAAGTTGCATTCATCGATGAAGATGATGATTTACTTACCTTCGATGATGAGATTATGAATGTCCATCATTTCAAGGGAAAAGAAATCGTTTGTACGAACTATCAGTTATTCATATTGGAACAGGAAGACAAGATTCGTCAGGAGGTTCTTACAGAATATCCTGCAATCATGCAGTCTGACCTGATTAAAGAGATTAAGAAACGTATTGATGATCGTTTCTATATTACAAATATTAAATACAATGAAGATGGAACTCTGTTATTAGAGTCCATCGGAAAGGATTACTAATGTACGATTCAACTATTGACGCACATTATCATATCTACAACATCCAGTGGGTGTGGGCGAACTTGGTTCGTCCCGCTCTGGATGAAAGATTTGATACACATGACCAATCAAAACTGGAGTCTCCGGAAAGGGAATGCTATGACAAATACATTCCGTTGTTAAAGAAATACAAATTCGGAACCCCAGAGTATAACCAGGTAAGAGAAGCAATGCGTAAAGAAGGCATGGCTCATCACATCGAAGTCAATCGTCATCATCCAGAGCATTTCAAGAATGGAATCTCAGATATGAATCTGATTGATTTAATTGAGCACATTTGCGACTGTTATGCAGCTTCCATGAACTCTGATACTGGATTTGATGCCGGTATGCAGAAAAATGCAGAGCGTTTTCATTATCCAAAAGAACTTCAAGAGATCATACATAATACTTCCTCTGAAGTCTTTAAAGGACAGAAACCATCCGACAATCCATATCCAGCACATCACGATTAAAAAAAAAGAAGACCTACCGATTAAGTTCGGTAGGTCTCTTATATTTTTTATTGTGTAAGATCGTACCATCTCTTTTTTGCGATCTCAACAGAATCCATGGCCCACTGTCCCAATGTAAACATCAGATCAAGGAAGTCAAGATCTGGTGTCGCATTGATAAATTTGGTATACATTTCTCCATCATAAGGAATCGTTTTTAATGGAAGTTCTCCTTTTGGTACGATGACACTTCCACCTGTTTTCATAGTCATATATCCACGACCAGATAACATGTCGATACTCACATTATCCCCAGCTGGAACTAAATACGTTTTCTCAGAAGTATAACACAAACGAAATACGTTTGTGTAATTCGCAATGGGAAACATTGCTTCTCTTCGTTCTTTATTTATGGCATCGTGCGATAAACTATTTAATACTTTATCAGGATCCGCCAATATCGTTGGGGTAAACATCATATGTCCCTCACTTACAAATTGTGCATCTATATATTTATTGGCTTCCTCTATGGGATTAAAATGCTCTATCGGTTCATCTATTAAGTAAATCATTTTTCCTCCTATGTATGGGCTGGATTAATTACTCCAGCCCTGTCGTTCTAATAATAAGTCAACTAAGTTTGAGCAACACTCATCATTTAAGATGAAGCTCAAATAATCCAATGCGTTACAACCCATTTCCAGATATGGGTTTGTTTCGACTTCTTTGATGCCATAATAAGTCTTTGGCATCGAATCCATGAAGATCTGAAATCCTAAGGATAGTTTTCGGAAATCCTCATTTAAGAGGACCTTTCCAAGATAAGCAATCTCATAATTGAAACTATCTTTCCCAGGTACTTTATTTTTATAATCCTTACGCTTCGGAATGTCTTCACAATGCCCATTTCCCAAACATAAGAACAAGACCGCCTGGAACACAAATGTCAATTGGGTTTCTCGGTCTAATAACGGTTTTACGAATGGTGCTTTATAACAACCATCACGTAATTCCTTTAATACCTTCTTCATCCCAGAAACCATATTATTTGCTTTTGATTTCTTATTGGTTCTAAGAAGATATGTGTACTCCAGGATTTTTTCGATCTCGAATCTCCAATCGTTTCCATTCATGAAACGATCAATAAAATCCAGAACTACGTTCTGGATCTCAACCAGATAAAAATAGCCGTGTTCATAGATTCCAACTCCCGGAGTATAATATCGATAAAGTTTCTCACACAATGTTCCTAGATTATTTGTGATTTCTGTAATCAGTAATGTGAGAAACCGGCATCGATATGTCTTGGTATCGATATCAAAATCCATTTGATCATCCCATCCTAATTTGGATAAGTGGATCATTCCCTGATATGCGGTACCAGGTGCGACACCATTTAATGCTCGCACCAGTTCTGTGAAATACAACTGCATATCGTGAACCGCATTATAGAACTCGATATCTGGATATTTGAAGTATTTCACATTTAAGATCTTCGGTCGATATTCGTTATCAACTCTGATCAGTTCTTCTTTGATGTATTTTACATCATCTTTGTTCATGTAGTTCACCTCCTAGATCTACAAAAATAATATATAACTTTTCCACCAAGGTTATACAGTAATTTAGGAATGAAAAATTCATTTCTAAGTACATAATTACCTTCAAGTAACCAATTTCTTTTGGTTAATTGCATTTTTAAACTAGACGCGTACGAAGGTCAGATGGATCTTCAAATAGAGATACACCCGTGATGGAGTGTATCTCTATAATTTACCGTACACTAAATTAGGAGGCGAGTACAAAAAAATACGGGGAAGACAAGCTTCCCCATATTTTGATTATAGATGTACGATAGAGTTGCTACCAACAACTCTAGCATCCATTGATTGATTTTGATTTGCAACGTTTGTTGCATGTACAGCAGCATTATAGCTGATGTCTTCAAAATCGATACGTGGAATATGTGTTACCATGTTCCGAATCAAATATTGATGTTCAATTTGTTGCATATTCTCGCCTCCTTTCTAATTTATTTCATATAGATATTATATAAGTATAATAACACAACAATGCGAGTTGAGTAGTAGGTTTTTAGCCTACTACTCAACTTTACGTATCCGACATTGTAATAACGAAGGAGGTGCGATTTATGTATAAATGGCAACGAGATCTTCATATGAAGAATGACCCGTTTTATCAAATGATAGATGTTGATGACTATGACCGTGCCCGTGCACAAGCTGCAACTGGTGAGAAAGTGGAATTCACTTCTATTATGGGAAGTGCCGCTCATACCTATGGAAACGTCTTAGCCTTCATGGAAAAATGGATCTTAGATCTTTTTCCCAAAGACTTCTTTAAGACAATTCATATTAACTCCAAGATTGCTCATCGACAGATGATTCAATCCGATGTCCGTGCTCAAAGTAAGAAGATCAATCCAAAAATCATTTTTAGACCAAGAGTCTCTGGATTAGATGAAGAGCGCTTCTTAAAAGGAACAGACTTCATTGAACGGCATACAAATACGATGCCCGCATGGGGTGGTGGAAACTTACAGCCATTCATGGCAGATCCTGCACACAATTATGAGATCAAATACTTGATGAATCGATCCGTTATGTATATTGATGTGACTTGTGTGTTTAATACGTATATCCAGTTGTTAAACTGGATGAGCTATCTTCCAAATAAAGTACCGGTCAATTGCCCAGGAAAGCTTCCAACTTGTCTGGAAAGTTATATTCCGACAAGCATGATCAATATCATTTCTGATATCATTCAGTTACCAGTTGTCGATGACAATGGTTGTACAAAAGCATTTATGGATTATATGAATGGACACTCCGAATATCCAATCACGTATAAGTTATCCGGAGCAACCGGTAACCGAGAGTTCTATCGGTACTATCCAGTCAATGTGGAATACTGGATTAACGACATCAATGGGGATGAAGGTGAGAAGGTCGGACAGGTTTATGATAAATATCAGATGACCTTTACTGTCCGTGTGGAATTTGAAAGTACTGGTTTTTATTACATCTTCGGGCATGAACTAGAGAAATACAAGTTCCGTACTGTAGATGATGAGGAAGCTTACTCGAATGGAAACGTGGTACCAGTATTTACAGATATTACCTGTAAAGAAGATTACAACTTAGCACCAGGATGGACACTCTATAGTCAAGCTTCTTGTCGACTGGAAGAAATCAACGATCATATCAATATCAAAGAAATGATCAACTTGTCGATTCTAAAAGCAATTGAGTACCATGAAAAGAATGGATTACCAGTATTAGACTTTTTGGATATTAAAGTAAGACGTCAGGGGGATCTCCTGATCGAGGGAAAAGACTATTACATTGATTATCATACCTTGGATATTTATTTCCATAATGATACGACATACTTCACATACAAGATCATTGTAAATCTGAACGTGCAGTATATCAATGAATTAGTCAAAGACTTGTACAAATTACAATAAAGCACTTAAAAGGGACTACGCGATTCACGTTCGCGTAGTCCTATCATTTTAAGGAGGTAAGAGCCGTACAGAGATTAGGCTCTTTCAAAAATGAAAAACAAAAGTAGTTAGCTTCCGGTAGGCATCCATCTGATGCCTGTATCGGCTATTATCGTTGTTAACCTGATTTTGTCAGTAATCACTTGGGAGTCACTCCTTCACGATCGTAAATACATCCCATAAGATGTCATTTGACAATGCCTAATCAATGACAAATAGTGATTTGGTTCGGTAAGGTACTATCATATTCAAGAGTTTTAGGTGGGCTCGTATGGCATAACGTTATCCCACCAGTACATACACAAAATCCTTATAGGAGGAAAAAACGTAATCAGAGTATAGCATTTCTGTACTTACAGAAGCGCTCCCAAGTATTTGAACAAGCATTTCACGACTTGTTCAAAAGATCTATGTAAACATATCATCCATCGAATCGATTTAGCTTAAGTAGTCACATCACGCCAATTACTCTCGAAGAATCATCGAAAGGATAGTTGATGATTTTGTATCTTGTCTACAAGCAGACGTTTCTTGATATGACTTATATATTACTTTATTGGAGTACGAAAATACCATACTCCATCCGATTTCCGATATGGAATTTTTGAGCGGTAAACCTCTAATGTTTACCGTAGTTAATAGTATGTTTAAAACTAGATTTCAAAAAACGTACGATTAAGCAACAGGAGGAACCAAAATGAAAATTACAAAACTCATACTAGAGAACTTTGAAGCAATTCAATACTGTTTAGGAACGTCCTACTTAGAACTAGACTTAGATTATTGCGAGAATAATATTTGTTTGTTGATTGGTCCAAACGGATCTGGAAAGACTACGATTCTTTCTTTACTGACTCCATTTTCCACAATCGGAAATCTGGATGTCAGAGATGGATATCATTTAGTTACCCCGCATAAAGAAGGTAAGAAAGAAATCTGGTATCAAAAAGGTCGAGATACCTATAAAATCCAGCATTACTATACACCAAGTAAAGAAACACATACAACCAAATCGTTTATCCAATTAAACGATCAAGAATTGAACGTCAATGGAAATGTGACGTCGTTTAAGGAAATCGTCAAAATTCACTTAGGAATCGAGTTATCCTATATGAAGTTGGTAAGACTTGGGCCAAACGTTAAATCTTTAATCGATTCCACATCTACCGACCGTAAAAACTTCATGGGAAAATTACTTGATGACATCGGCGTTTACCTGGAGTACTACAAGCATGTCAATAACAACTTACGTACCTTAAAAGAAATGATTTCTCACGCAGTCGATCAATCTAAACGTATGATGTATGAAGATCGAAAGGAATACGAAAAACAGATCAAGGAATACACCAATGTGATTGAAAATATCGAAACCAAACTTCGCATCTATCAAGATGACCTTGCGGTATGTAGATCCAAGATGGAAGAATTGGGAGATATTTCTGAGATCCGAGACTCGTTAGAGAAGTTCGGAAAGACCTTTAAGAAACTACAGAAAGTCAGAGATCGTCTTGGTAAGGATATAAAAGATGCAGCATACTATAAGAAACTCTTAGAAACAACTTGTGAATCCTTGGCAAACCGGGAGAAGTCCTATAGTACGACCGAAGCATTATTAGAACGAGAGTTAACAAGTCGTAACGATTGGGAAGATCGGGTTCATAAACTAAACGTCCGATTGGACAAAGAATCTACCGTAGACCAAGAACTAAAACGTCTTTACGATTTATTGAATGAAACGATTGAAAAAGTCAAGAGTCATCAAAAGATCCTAAAAGACTTCAAATCTGATATCACGGTCCATGATTTTGAAAACTTCTTAGTATATCTGAAGTCATCCCAACAGACCATTTCTACGTTGTATGAATTTGGAAATGCTCCTATGAAAGAAGTTGTGGGTCTGATACGAAGAAAACAGAACGTAGAGCATTATATCAGTAGTGGTCTCCTAGAAGGAAATAACCAGGATGATGATGAAGCATTCTTACGAACTTTAAAAAGTATCATCACAAATGGCGATCCGATCTGTGATAAGAATCGTTGCGCAGGACATCGAATCGTGACGCATATTAATAACCTCTTAGAGGAACGTGCTCAGAAAGCCAAGAAAAAAGATGGTGATTATTATCAGATGATGCATCACATCTATATTGGGTTATCTCCAATTTTGGAAGGGTTCCATCCATATGCGCAAATCATTTCCAAGTTTCCAGAAAAGATCCAAGAAGACTTCAAGATGCTAACCATGCTATCTCATCTGGAAAAAGGAGAACCTATATACGATGCAAAACGAATGGATAACTTTTATACGCTTTTAAAAGAACAGGAAGCTCTTAAGGAACGCATGGATATCCAAACTGATATCTGTAAGCAGATTAATACATATGAAACCTTTTCTGAAACGCAAGGTTTACGTGAAGATCTCGCAGAAGCAACTACAAATTTGGAAGATTGTAAAAACAAGATTATGGATTACCGCGAGGACATGGCCACATTACGTGCTGAGATGCAAGAATTAAAATATACGAAAGAATCGCTGACAGAAACCGTAGAGAGTTGCGAAGATTATGAATCCGTAAAAGAATCCTTAACACAATATCAGGCTAAATACGACCAGTATCATGAATGTATGAAGCGATCCAACGAATTACAGATTAACGTCCGAGGATTGATGAGTGATAAGACTCGTGCAGAAACCGAACGAAATAAACTACAGTCGGGACTTACTTTGTATCTGGAGAATAAAGAAAACCTAGAAAACTACCAGATGCACTTTGATAACATGAGTTGGGTTCGTCAGAGTCTATCCTCGAACAAGGGTATTCCAACGATCATTGTAAAGCATTATTTGAAAGATACGGTCAAAATGACCAATGATCTACTGGACGTCGCGTACCATGGAAACATCGTACTGGCGGATTTCGAAATCAGTCCAGATGAATTTATGATGCCAGTCTATAACCGTGGTAAACTATTACCAGATGTGAAGCTTCTAAGTCAAGGAGAAGTCTCTTTAACATCCGTGGCTCTTTCATTTGCATTGGTGAGTCAATCCCTAAATGGATACAATATCATGTCGTTAGATGAGATTGACGGAGCATTAGATAGTGATAATCGAAGGAACTTTCTATTGATCATGGAACGACAGATTGAACGAATCGGTTCCGAGCAAAACTTTATGATTACGCATAATGATGCGTTTTCCTCACAACCAGTTGATATCATCGATTTATCCGGTCACGAGGATAAAGAGATGTATCCATATGCAACTTTTATACCTATTCACAAATCAAAGGAGGAAACAAAATGAACTTATTACAGAACGAATTAGAACCCTTATTAACACCGGGAACGATTGTCGCGCATTTTAAGCGTGACGCATATTTGAAAACACACCGGTTAGATGCAGACTTTGATAAAAATATGTATCTCTATCAGGTATGTGGACTTGCAACGGATGTTGATCATATTACCTGTCATTACGTCGTTTATCAGGCAATGTATGGTAGACGTGAAGTATTTGTACGTGCGATCAATGACTTCTTGTCTCCTGCGGGTACTGATATAGATAAAAGACATGTACCGAGATTTTCAGTATATTCCGAGCCCGTAGAAGTTATTAATCCACAGATACCAGCACCAAAGAAACACAACGACGAAAAGAAGTTACACAAGAAGATTAAGAATCTGGCTGCGGAAGTAAAGAAGCTTCGTGAAGAAAATGACCAGTTAAAGAAAGAAGCTGCTAATACACATGCATTAAAGAAATCCGTGAAGAATCCATCCATATCTGTAGTACCAGATACTGTAAGGGAGGCTTCACCACTATCCTCACCAATTGTTCCAATTGTTCCAAAGACATCCGCTGAGTTACCAACATTAGCCTCAATGGATATGCATCTTCAGTCTCGCAAACATCAAGCGACAACTGATGCGAATCATGCACATCCAAACTCTGGTGTAACTGATGACACTTGCACATCTGCTGAGTTACCAATTGAGCCACATAGTGTAAAAGCTCGAGAAATTGCAGATACATTATGCGATGCATTATATGATGCGGCAACAAAGGAGATACCAAAAGAATTATTAAAATAATTATAAGAAGCACCTTATAGGTGCTTCTTTTTTTTGTCCTTCGGAGCACCTTCTAACAAGTATTTAATGGGATACTCTGCAAATACAGGGTATCCATTAGGTAACTCGTAAACCCTATTTAAGAAAGGACAGATAATATGGGAGATCCTGCTGGTAAAATGGTTGATCTATTGATGACCGAGGAAAGTGCTCGTATAATTCTGATCGCTTTTACTGTCTTTGCACTATGTGTCGTTTTGTTGCTTGCATGCATCTTGTGGCTTTGGAAGTTACGTAAAAGCGTCAAAGGAGAATCCAGAGCGGAATTCGAAAAAGAGCAAGAACAGAATGACTACAACGAGAAAGTGAGTTCCACACAAAGTGATATCGAATATCTTTCAGAGCTAATGGTGAGACTCACGGAGACTGTTAATGCATCCAACACACAAATATCCGCAGATGTCAAACGCCTGATGGACAATATGGAGAACACAGACGGTGGATGTGCATACGGACATGAGTTGGAAAAAGAAATCAATCACATCAAACGAGATGTATTAAGTGAACTCGCAGAAAAAATTGATCTATTATTAGATTCAGATAAGGAATCTATCAAAGGGTTTATCACCAGTGAATATCATTACTGGATGAACCTTGGGTATATCGACATCTATTCATTAAAGGTTATTGATGAAAGATTCGATAAGTACAGGAAGGAAAAAGGCAATACCTTTGTTGCTGACATGGTAAGCGAGTTACACAAATTGGATCGACAATGTGTAACTCAAAATTGTACGTCTGCACGTCTATTAGAAGAACGTGATCGCGTAGAGGTATTACCTTCTGAACATTTTCATCACTCAGAGGCAGATGTGGTTGATGCACCAAACAATACGAACAAATAGTGAATGATGATACAGATCACCGTAATTGGTATCTGTATCATCATTCCTCATTTTTTTAGATCGGATCGTTTATAATCGCTGTATAGGCGAAATGTCCGACCGATAAATCTGGTTAAAATTAATATTGAAGTAATATGATAGGGAAGACGCATAAACCATGGTTTATCAATCACATAAGGGATAAACAGCACATACTGAATGGCTAAGACTATGGTGGTGACAGCGGTTTCCCTGTAGATGTTTCTTTTTTGACGAATCCACTGATCTTCAAAAATATCATCCAATTCATATTTCTTTTTGTTCCGTACCCGGAATAATTCTTTTGCCAGACGGTCTACACCAATCCAGCTCGGAAGATCCTGGTAATGATTGTAAGTAGCAGTTACACGTATCGGATCATCCACGTTTACGTGTTCATTTTTCATAGATGACATTGCATACGATACGTTTTTGTATATTGTAAAATGGGGCTTTCCTTCACGGTCTTGATAAAAAAGGCTTTCGCCTTTTAAATCGTCACTCATATGAAGTGCAGACACGAGCACACTCGGAAAGTAGGTATGCCCATCTTCAAACTTTTTCTTCTCTAAGTTCTCATCGTAGTAGTAATAATCGTCAATGACTGCAGTAAGTAGTCCGCCACCAGCGTTGACGATCATTTTTTCGCCTAACTCTTCGATACTATCTTTTGGTGCTTTAAGCATCCAAGACCCCTTCTTTCTGTTATTATTTCTTGAACCATCGTTTCAGATCCGTCTCGTCTGATAGATGAATCGCGGATTCCAACGTAATTGGAATCAATATAAGTGTGATTGCGCAGGTAATCAAACTGCTTAGCTCTTTGGTCATGACGGTTGCAATCCCAAATACAACGGCACATACAGAGAATCCAAATACCAGATTCCACATAATATTTCGCAGTATGATTTTTCTACGGTAGTCACGAATCGATTGTTCGTGCTTCTTTTTATCTGACGGTAAACGTAATGTCATAGTTGTCACTCCTTTCACCTGATCGATTTTCGACCTTTATTACCGCGATATACAAGGTACAATCCATATACACCCAACACGGCAGGCCCAAAAAATAACTTAAATGGATCATGCGTTACGAGTACAATTTCTGAGTCAAATAAATGGAAGAAACGATATCCCAAGGTACCGACCATGATTATGAGTATCAGTGTGATTCCGACATAACTATCACAGATATGTGGAAGTTCATGGAGCTCTCGAATCGTACAGTGTGCGTCATGCATTTGATCTTCGATTGCATGTAGATACACTTGATATAATCCTCGTCCGCATCCAAGCATCACAAATCCTGCGAGTACACAAACTGCACTTCTCAAATAAGCACCTGGGTAATGCAACGAAACGTGTACTAAGATGTCAAATACGCGGTCAATGCCAGTCGATACAAAATGGGTTCCCAAACTAAGCACAAATGCGTATGCAAATAATATGTGCTTTGAAAGAAATCGGTTATCCAATGAAATATCACCTCGTCTTTCTAATTAGTGTTACAGAAATGTACCTTACGACTGGCAACAAAATCTTAACTACGAAAGGGGGACACGATCAAATGAAATATCGGACAGACCCTGTGATCTATGCAGATGAACGATATAAACACCCCGTCTTCGAACAGGAAACATTATGGGATCTTGAATTATATCCCCAGGTAGACTTCGAGTATTTATGTGAATCTACAGATTTATCAAAGTCTTACATTATTCGTGACGGGTTGTATCAGAAAGTAAGAACCGTTTTAAAGACACCAGCCGGTGACATGCGATTTAAGCAGACCGTTGGTCGATACGTAGATAAGAACTCACAAAAGCTTCACACACCAGGTCCACAATACTTAGTCCCATTTGGTGATATTGACAAGGGGATGTTTTATAAAATCTTTGACATCACGGAAGAAGAGATCAATGCTTCTAGTAAGCAGATCATTGCGATCTTAAAAGGAGCTGCAACAAATACAAACTTTCAGTTGCTTAAAAATAATCCAATCTTCTTCTTGTTCTATTGCTGTATCAGATACTACACCATTGAAACCAAAGATGAACGTGGATTAAATACGGCGCTGATTATTTATGCATTATCTGTATACCCATCCATATTTTCGAAGTACTTTAAGTATGGAGTCAGCGACGCAGGTGCGATGCTATATACCGTTGATAATCTGACTGAGAAGTTTATCTTAAAGAAAACCGGCCATGTATTTGGTATGTTGGCGACATCTATCCAGTCATCCTATTCATTTCTGAAGGACTTCATGCAAGATGGATCAGATAAAGAAGTGGTTCGTTTTATCCAGCGTATCCGTAATGACCAGAACTCCTTGATCAAAAAGATCTGTGATAATTACACCAAGAATCATGCAGCTGGAAAAACTGTCACAACAGTTAAAGACCAATTTGGTGATTCTCCAGTTAGATCGGAAGAGCGTCGTGTAGGGAAAGAG
>OBLO01001764.1_pt1 | contig 18111 bp, 8 predicted proteins | sample 1519401 | NCBI WGS metagenome assembly OBLO01 (sample SAMEA2602897, study PRJEB22501) | metagenome | reverse complement strand
TCTCCGGACGAAGTGGATGCCCGGGTGAGCCAGGCCCTGGAAGACGTGGGGCTCCCCGGCCGGGAAAACTACCAGCTGGATGAACTGTCCGGAGGACAGCGGCAGCGGCTGCTGCTTGCATCGGTGCTGGCCTGCCGGCCGGAAGTGCTGATCCTGGACGAACCGGTGTCCGCTCTGGATCCGGACGGAGCCCGGTCCCTGTATGCCCTGGTGCACAAAATCTATCAGCAGCACCAGATGACCGTGGTGGTGGTGGAACACGACCTGAACTACCTGCTGCCCTATATGACGGATCTGGTGCTGATCAGCGGCGGAGAAGCCCGGGTGCAGGGAAAATTCGAAGAGGCGGCCCGGGCCGCCTTTGCCCAGGAAGATCTGCGGGAGAACCTGCCGGAACTGTGGCTGGTGAAACTGGGCCTGGAAGAAAGATACCCGGTGAAGCTGGGCGACTGGAGGACGGAAGAGGAAGCAGAAAAAGAACTGCTCCAGAAATTTCAGGGAGGCGGCAAGGCATGATTGAAGCAAAAGCAGTAAACTTCGCCTATCGGAGAGGCGTCCCTGTGCTCCAGGATATCACCTGCCGGGTGGAAGACGGGGAAGCAGTGGCGCTCCTGGGCCACAACGGCAGCGGCAAGACCACCCTCAGCCGGCTGTTCATGGCCCTGGACCATCCCCGGAGCGGCCAGGTGCTGGTGGATGGGGTGGACATTGCCGGCTACGAACCGGCGGACCTGGCGGACAAGGTGGGATATGTGTTCCAGAATCCGGACCTCCAGCTGCTGGGGGATACGGTATATGATGAGGTGGCTTACGGGCTCCAGAACCGGAAAATGCCCAAAGAAGCCCTGGACCGGCAGGTGCGGGATGCAGTGGAAGCCATGGGGCTGACCCCTTATCTGGACCAGTATCCCCGGGGCCTGTCCTTCGGCCAGAAACGGCGGCTGGGGGTGGCGGTGGCGCTGGCTCTCCAGCCCCGGACCCTGATCCTGGACGAAATCACCAACGGCCAGGACGAACAGGAAAAAAAGCATATGATGGAATACCTGGCCCGGCTCCAGGAAGAAAAGCACATCACCCTGATCCTGATCACCCATGATATGGAAATCGCCCGGAAGTTCACCACCCATGCCCTGGTGCTCCACGACGGCCAGCTGGTCTATGACGGGAAAACCGGGGATCTGTTCGACGGGAAGCGGCCCATTGGGGAATGGGGCCTGAAGCAGCCCGTCCTGGCCCGGCTCAGCGCTCTGTTCAATGTAATGGCGGACAGTCCGGAAGACCTGTGTGAAAAAATCCAGCCGAAAGAAGGTGCCAAGGCATGAAAATCACCGCATTTACCAAACTGATCCTGGTGCTGGCGGTCACTGCCTGGGTGTTCCTGCTGCCGGTGTCCGCAGTGGCCAGCCTGCTGGTGCTGGAACTGGTGATCCTGCTGACCATCAAGCGGGACCGGATGACCATGGCGGCCATCGGCACCCTGACCGTATTCACCGGCATGATGGTGCTGCTCCAGATGCTGTTCGGCTCTCCCCTGTATGTGGCCCTTACCGGGGGCCTGCGGATGTTCGTGATGACCACGGCCTTCCTGTGCCTTCTGGCGTCCACCCGGATCCAGGACATTGCCCAGGCCCTGGTGGAAAAGTTCCACATGCCCTATGAATATGCCTTCATGCTCACCACGGCCCTGCGGTTCGTGCCGGATTTCCTGTCCGATTCCGCCATTACTCTGGATGCCCAGTCCTGCCGGGGCTATTCCAACCGGGGGAACGCCTTCAAACGGCTCTATGCCTACCTGGCGGTGGTAAAGCCTCTGGTGATGCGGGCGGTGGCCAAATCCGATACCCTGGCCCTGTCCATGGAACTGAAAGGATTCGGCCCCAACACCTACAAGAACCGCCGGCCCATGAAACTGCACCTGGGAGATTATGTGACGCTGCTGATAGTCATCATCCTGAGTACGTACCCGATATGGGTGAAACATATTTAAAGGCTGACGCATAACCCATCTCGTGTGCCTGGAAAGAGTCGGGGCTGCGGTATAATCCGCAGCCCTCTTTTCTACGAAAGGAAAATATCCAATGAAACAAACTGACATCGCCCCGCTCATTGCCCGGGAACTGTCCGTACACCCCTGGCAGGTGGAAAAGACCGTGGAACTCCTGGACGGGGGCAACACCGTCCCCTTTATCGCCCGTTACCGGAAAGAAGTCACCGGCTCCCTGCTGGATGAGCAGATCCGGACCATCGAAGAACGGCTGGGTACCCTCCGGAACCTGGTGAAGCGCCAGGAAGAGATCCTGGCCAAAATCGACGAACAGGGAAAACTGACCCCGGACCTGCGGAAAGCCATTGAAAATGCCCAGAAACTGACAGAACTGGAAGATTATTACCTGCCTTACAAGCAAAAACGGCGTACCCGTGCCCAACAGGCTCGGGAAAAAGGCCTGGAACCTCTGGCCACCGCCTTCCTCCTCCAGCGGGACCAGAAGGGAGATGCCCTGACCGCCGCCCGGGCCTATGTGGATCCGGACAAAGGGGTGGAGACCCCGGAAGACGCCCTGGCCGGCGCCCGGGACATTGTGGCGGAACTGGCGGCGGAAGATCCCACCCTGCGCCAGACCCTCCGGGAACAGCTGTGGAACCACGGTTTCCTCCAGACCGAACTGGTGGAAGAGGCGGAAGAGGCCCAGACCTTCCTGATGTACGCCGATTACCGGGAACCGGTCCGGACCCTGCCTTCCCACCGGGTACTGGCCATCAACCGGGGCGAAAAGAAAGGATGTCTGAAAGTCCATCTGGTGTGGGATGAACAGCAGGCCCTCCGGAAAATGGAATGGCGGGTGCTCCGCCGGCCCTGCATCTACCGGGACCAGTTGAAGGAAGCCCTGGCGGACAGCTGGAAACGGCTGCTGTTCCCGGCCCTGGAACGGGAAATCCGCAGCAGGCTGACGGAACAGGCGGAAGACCAGGCCATCAAGGTGTTCGGGGCCAACCTGGGACAGCTGCTGCTCCAGGCTCCCCTGGCCGGCCATACGGTTATGGGGCTGGATCCGGGCTACCGGACCGGCTGCAAGGTGGCGGTGGTGGATCCCACCGGCCAGGTGCTGGACCACGGGGTGATCCAGGTGACCCAGAGCGAAGGCCAGAAGAAAAAGGCCGAGGCCCTGCTCCTGTCCATGATCCAAAAGCACCATGTAACCCTGCTGTCCATCGGCAACGGCACTGCTTCCTATGAGACAGAGCAGTTTGCCGCCCGGCTGATCCAGGAACACCAGCTGAAGGACGTCCATTATCTCATTACCAATGAAGCCGGGGCTTCCGTCTATTCCGCCTCCAAACTGGCTCAGGAGGAACTGCCGGAATACGATGTGACCATCCGGGGCGCCGTATCCATGGCCCGGCGGGTCCAGGATCCTCTGGCGGAACTGGTGAAGATCGATCCCCAGGCCATCGGGGTGGGCCAGTACCAGCACGATGTGGACCAGAAAGCCCTGGCCGGCACCCTGGACGGGGTGGTGGAACGGGTGGTGAACCATGTGGGAGTGGACCTGAACACCGCGTCTCCCGCCCTGCTCCGCCATGTGGCCGGGATCACTGCCGCCACTGCCGGCAACATTGTGGCCTGGCGGAACGCCAACGGCCGGTTCACCGGACGTCGGCAGCTGCTGAAGGTGCCCCGGCTGGGCCCGGCTGCCTTTACCCAGTGCGCCGGGTTCCTGCGGATCCACGGGGGCAAGTCTCCCCTGGATGACACCCCCGTCCATCCGGAATCCTACGCCCTGGCCCAGCAGATCCTGGAAAAGCTGGGCTTTGCCCTGGAAGACCTGCAGGACAAAGAAAAACTGGCCCGGCTGGCCGCCCGGCGGAAACAGGTGGATGAAGCCCGGCTGGCCCGGGAACTGGAGGCCGGGGAACCCACCGTCCACGACATCCTGGATGCCCTGGTGGCTCCCGGCCGGGATCCCCGGTCCGATCTTCCGGCCCCTCTGACCCGCCAGAACATCGTGAAACTGTCGGACATCAAAGTGGGGACCATCCTCCGGGGCACCATCCGGAATGTCACCGATTTCGGCGCCTTCGTGGACATCGGCATCAAAACCGCCGGCCTCATCCACATTTCCCACATGAGCCAGAAACGGATCAAACATCCCCTGGATGTGGTCAGCGCCGGAGAAACGGTCCAGGTCAAGGTAATCAGCGTGGATGAGGGGAGGGGGAGGATTGGGCTTGCTTTAGTAAAGGCTGACGCATAACCCAGGCGCGGAATATGCACCCATCTACTTTGTCAGCAGCGGATTTTGCCTGTGGCATGTACGTCCTTGTACTATGCCCCAGCCAAAATCCGCTGCTTTCGCGTATCTGGGTACATCTTCCGCACCTGGAGGAAATCGGAGGCCATATGCTTTCGCGCATCTGGACCCATCTCGTGCACCTGGCTCCTTTTTCTGTCCGCCCGCTTTGTTCCGCATCCTATGCTATAATATCCCCGACAACACAAATCCAAGGAGGAATTGCCCATGTCTCAACTGACTCAACAACTGCTTGATCGTTTTCTCCGTTACGTGAATATCCCTTCCCAAAGCAAGGCCGGGGTCGCCGCTGTTCCCAGCACCCCGGACCAGTGGCATATGGCCCAGCAGCTGGAAGCGGAACTGGAAGTGATGGACCTGGAAAACATCCAGCTCAGCGACCGCTGCGTCCTTACCGGAATGCTGCCCGCCAACCTGCCCGCCGGCTTCACCGGCACCGTGCCCAAAATCGGCTTCTGCTGCCACCTGGATACGGTGGATGTGAACCTGAGTCCCCAGGTCCATCCCCAGGTGATCCGGAACTATCCTGGGGGCGACGTGGTCCTCAACGCCGATAAGAACATTGTCATGAAGGCTGCCGACCATCCGGAACTGGCGGACTATGTGGGCCAGGACATTGTGTTCACCGATGGCACCAGCGTCCTGGGGGCCGACAACAAGGCCGCCCTGGCCAATGTGATGACCATGCTCCAGACCCTGACGGACCATCCGGAGATCCATCATGGGGATATCTATGTGGCCTTCGTCCCGGATGAGGAAGTGGGGCTGAAGGGCTCCAAATCCCTGGATATCAGCCGGTTCCCGGTGGATTTCGCCTATACCATCGACTGCTGCGCCCTGGGAGAAGTGGTGTATGAAACCTTCAATGCCGGAGCCGCCACCGTGGAAATCCAGGGCATCAGTGCCCATCCCATGAACGCCAAGGGGAACCTGGTGAACCCCACCCTGCTGGCGGTGGATTTCGCCAATTTCTTCGACCGGAAGGAAACCCCGGAATGCACCGAAGGGAAGGAAGGGTATATCTGGATCAAGAGCATCCAGTCCAATGCCTCCCAGGCCACGGTCCAGCTGGCCATCCGGGACCACGACAAAAACCGGTATGAAGCCCGGAAACAGACCATCCTGGCCAATGTGGAACGGCTGAAGGCCCGGGAACCCCGGGCCCGGATCCGCTGCACCCTGGAAGACATCTACGGCAACATTGCCGACGCCATGACTTCGGACAACCGGGAAGCGGTGGATTTCCTCTATGAAGCCCTGGCAGAACTGGCCATCACCCCCAAAACCATTGCCATGCGGGGCGGCACCGATGGCTCCTGGCTGTCCACCCAGGGCATCTTCACCCCCAATTACTTCACCGGGGCCCTGAATTTCCATTCCCGGTATGAATTCCTGCCCCTGCCTTCCCTGGAAAAATCCTGCCAGGTGACCCTGAAACTGGTGGAAAAAGCCTTCCGGAAAGCCGCTGAAAAATAAAAAGGAAAAAAAATAAAAACTTCCTTGAAAAATGGACTCGTTTCCTGTAAAGTGTAAGGAGCTTCTATAGTCAAGTGAGTATTTAAGGGAAAGAAAGAGGAATCCTATGCTTCAGCGCAAGATCGAAAAATTCCTGCAGACCTGGAAACAGGTCCCGCAGCACAATCCCCTGGTGGTCAAGGGGTGCCGCCACTGCGGAAAGACCACTTCCATCCTGGATTTCGCCAAAAAGGAATACGCCCATGTGGTATACCTGAACTTCCAGGAAAAGCCCGATTATGCGGCCATTTTCCGGGATTCGGTGGACGTGAACTACCTGGTGATGCTGATCACCGCCCTGGTGGGTCCGGAAGCCGTGTTCGAACCCTACCGGACCGTCCTGATCCTGGACGAAATCCAGGAATGCCCCGAAGCCCGCAGTGCCCTGAAGGCCTTTAAGATGGACGGCCGGTACGATGTGATCGCCGCCGGGTCCCTGCTGGGGGTCAAGGGCTACGGCAAAGAGCCCGCTCCCATTGCGGTGGGCTGCGAAACCGTGGTGAACATGGTGCCCCTGGATTTCGAAGAATTCCTCTGGGCCAACGGCATCACCACCCCGGTGCTGGATATGCTCCACCAGAGTCTGGATAAGGAGACTCCCGTGCCGGAGGCCCTCCACCTGCGGCTCAACGAACTGCTCCGGCAGTATGCCCTGGTGGGCGGGCTGCCGGAAGTGGTGGAAACCTATGTCCAGACCCACGACATCAACGCCGTCCTGGAAAAACAGCAGGCCATCCTCCGGGATTATGAGGAGAACCTGTTCGTGGACGTGAACAAACGGGCCCGGGCCAAATTGAAAACGGTACTGGATGCGGTGCCCCTCCAGCTGAACAAGGAAAACAAAAAGTACCAGTATGCCCAGCTGAAAAAAGGCTCCAAAGCGTCCCAGTTCGAAGGGGCTCTTTCCTGGCTGGAAGAAGCGGGCATCGTCACCCGGTGCTACAACCTGACGGAACCGGGGCTGCCCCTGGAACGCCACGCCATCGATTCCATCTTCAAGGTCTATATGAAGGATGTGGGGCTCTACGCCGCCATGCTCACCGGGGATGACCGGCTGAAACTGCTCCAGGGCGATCTGTCCGGCTGTCAGGGAGCCGTGTACGAAAGCCTGGCCGCCGACCTTCTCAGCAAGGGCGGCCGGAAGCTCTACTACTATCATAAAAATTCCGGGCTGGAAGTGGATTTCGTCATCCGCTGCCAGGGCAAGAGCACCCTGGTGAAGGCAACCCCTTCCACCGGCAACACCAAGAGCCTGAAGACCCTGCTCCAGCAGCCGGAAAAATACCAGGTGGAACAGGCCATCCAGCTCACCGCTGACAATGTGTCCCGGAAGGGGCAGATCCTGGAACTTCCCCTGTATTTCGGTTTTCTGGTGGGATCCTATTAAGAAACGGGAGGTATGGCAATGGAATTTGATGCATCGGTTTATCCTTATCCTTCCCGGCGGCGGACCATCTTCGCCCGGAACGGCATGGTCTGCACCGGGCAGCCTCTGGCGGCCCAGGCCGGGCTGCGGATGCTGCTCCAGGGAGGCAACGCCATCGACGCGGCCCTGGCCACGGCCATCTGCCTGACGGTGGTGGAACCCAACTGCAACGGGCTGGGCAGCGATGCCTTTGCCCTGGTGTGGGTCAAAGACCATCTCTACGGTCTCAACGGCAGCGGTCCGGCTCCCGGCCTCCTGACCCGGGACAAAGTCCTGGCCGCCGGCTATAAAGAAATGCCCCAGCGGGGCTGGATCCCGGTGACCGTACCCGGAGCCGTTTCCGCCTGGGCGGAACTCCACCGGCGGTTCGGCCGTCTGCCCTTTGCCAAACTCTTTGAACCGGCCCTGGAATACGCCCGGAACGGCTATCCGGTTTCTCCCACAGTACGGATGCTGTGGAAAGCGGCGGAAGACATTTTCGCGCCGTACCGGGACGATCCGGCCTTTGCCGGATTCTTCGCCACCTTCCTGCCCAAAGGCACGGCTCCGGAAGTGGGCGAGACCGTCACCCTGCCGGATCATGCCAAAACCCTGGAACTGCTGGCCCAAACGGAAGGAGAAGCCTTCTACCGGGGCGATCTGGCGGAGCAGATGGACCAGTTCAGCCGGGCCACCGGCGGCTTCCTCCGGAAAGAAGACCTGGCCGGCTACCGGGCCCAGTGGGTGGAACCCATCCGCACGGACTACCGGGGCTATGATGTATGGGAGATCCCGCCCAACGGCCACGGGATCACCGCCCTGATGGCCCTGAACATCATGAAGGGTTTCCACCTGGAACAGCGGGAAACCCTGGACAGCTATCACAAACAGATCGAAGCCATGAAACTGGCCTTTTCCGATGCCCGGCACTATGTGGCGGATCCCCGGTTCATGCACACCCGGGTGGAAGACATGCTGAGCCAGGCCTATGCGGACCAGCGCCGGACCCTGATCGGGGAACAGGCCCTGGAACCCCGGTGGGGCAAACCCTTCAGCGGGGGCACCGTGTACCTGTGCACCGCCGATGGAGAAGGGAACATGGTCTCCTTCATCCAGAGCAATTTCCGGGGCTTTGGCTCCGGCATCGTGATCCCTGGCACCGGCATCGCCCTCAACGACCGGGGGAACAATTTCAGCCTGGATCCGGCCATGGACAACTGCCTGGCCCCCGGGAAGAAACCCTACCACACCATCATCCCCGGGTTTCTGACCAAAGACGGGAAAGCCGTAGGGCCCTTCGGGGTCATGGGCGGCTTCATGCAGCCCCAGGGCCATCTCCAGGTGATCCTGAACACCCTGGATTTCCATATGAATCCCCAGGCGGCCCTGGATGCCCCCCGGTGGCAGTGGATCGAAGGAAAGAAAGTGGAAGTGGAAGCCCAGGTGGATCCGGCCATTGTGGAAGGACTCCGGTCCCGGGGCCACGAAATCACCGTCAAAAAAGACCGGTCCACCTTCGGCCGGGGTCAGATCATCTGGCGCCGGGAAGACGGCACCCTGGTGGGAGCCACGGAGGGGAGGACGGATGGGACGGTGGCGGCGTTTTAGGGCCGCCCGCCAATGACAACACCTTCTTGTTGACATTCCTTTGCAGCAGCTGTATAATGCAATACATCACGATTAGAGGGGTTGATGGATATGGCATCCGTTAATGTTAACATCCGCATGGACGCGGAGCTGAAAAAAGAGTTTGAAGAATTCTGCAGCAACGTGGGCATGAACATGACCACCGCTTTCACCATCTTTGCCAGAAGGACCGTCCGGGAAAACCGGATTCCCTTTGAGGTTTCCGCTGACTGCCGCCGGGCAGCCGTCCACCAGGTGCCGGTGGACCCGGCTGCTGTCCAGGATGCGGCGGCGAAGAAACCGGAAGACATGTTTGAGGAAATCAAACGGGATTTCAATATTTAAAGACCGTGCCAGGAAAGAAAGGGCTGTGAAAAAATCACGGCCCTTTTTTAGTGCCTGGTGGAGGGTGAATCGTGGGTAGGGCAGTATAGAATCCCTTTTTGGGGACGGATTTTTGAACGTGGAGGCTGATCGGTGATCAGTCTTTTTTTATGCCCAAAATCTTTGATCATGGGGCAAATCTGTACAAAGACACAACTATATCACATTATACGAATCTATATAAAGGCGCATTTAAATCAAATTAATAATAAGTATTGACAAGAGATAAATTGAAAAATATAATAGCAAATACAACAAATCCTTATATTTCCATTCCATAGAAATACAGTCAAGATATGGAATGGATACCGGTATAGACCATGGAAATGCAGAAGGGAGCTCTTTTATGAACCATATTTATAAAGTGATCTGGAGCCGGGTCCGGCACTGCTATGTGGTGGTGTCTGAGCTGGCCAAACGGGCTGGAAAGGAAAAGAGCACCTGTCTGTCCGCAGCAGGGAAGACAGCGGCGGCTCTGGGTCTGGGAGCGGTGCTCCTTATGGGAAGCCCCTGCTCGGAGGCTTTTGCAGCAACAGGCGGGCAAGTCATCGGGGGCGGCGGTTCCGACAGCGGAGATACGTCTCAGGCTACGGGTCAGGATGCCACGGTCAGTGGAGGTTTTGTCAATCATGCGGAAGGAAAATATTCCAGCGTCAGCGGTGGGTCCAAGAACCATGCTACCGGCGAGAATTCCAGTATCAGCGGGGGCGGTGACGGGATTGCTTCTGGATTGTACTCCAGCATCAGTGGTGGCAAGCAAAATAAGGCCACAGGAGAATTTTCCAGTGTATCCGGTGGTGATCAAAATGAGGCTGCCGGGAAACAGTCCACCATCAGTGGCGGTACGGCCAATAAAACCACCGGTGACTGGTCCACCATTGTGGGCGGCGCTTACAATGTAGCCGGCGGCAACAGTTCTCTGGCTTTGGGCGGTATGATGTCCGCTGTGCAGGGGATGTATTCCGTGGGCATTGCCGGCGGGAGCACCAGTAAGGATGCCACCCAGGGGTTTGCAGCTGGCTACCAGTCCGCTGTCAATGTGGCCAATGGAACGGCCATCGGGTATCAGGCAGTGGCCAATACAAAGGGTACGATTTCTTTTGGCCATGTAAAGGGAGATACGTATTATGCTGCTGATCCCTGGGATCATACCATTAGTACGAATACTTTTGGTGATACGTATTACAACCGTCTCGTCAATGTGGCTGACGGTATCGATGACCACGATGTGGTGGTCATGGAACAGCTGACCGCTGCCAAAGCGGAAGCGGTGGCAACGGCCAAGAACCAGATCAAGGTCAAAGGCGACGAAAAGAATGTCCATGCCGTAGAAGCCACAGACAGTGATGGGGTGCAGACCACCACCATCAGCCTGCTGCCTAAAGTTACCCTGCAGGACAGCACCGATACCACAGGCAGCAAGGCCGTCGTCCTTGACGGCACAGCAGGCACCATTTCCGCCGGCCTCAGCACCGATGCAGCCAATTATATCTCTCTGAACGGCACGACAGGCCAGGCACAGGTGGGCGCTGTCAAGATTGGCAAGCAGGACTTCACCTATACGTATGACAGGCCTGACGGAATGAATGATGACGGTACGGTGAAACTTACGTCCACCCGGGCTAATGCAAATGGCACCTTTGTGACGGGCCTTTCCAACCGCACCTGGACCCCTGGAAACTATGTGACCGGCCGGGCAGCTACGGAAGACCAGCTGGAACAGGCAGGCCGCCACTTCCTGAGCATCAAGACGGCTACTACGGATGAAGATGGCAATCCAATTACGCCAGCAGAGGAAAATACCCTGGCCAATTATTACAATGATGGCGCCACGGGCTCTGCTTCCATGGCCTTTGGCGTAGGCACCACGGCACAGGGGGAATCTATCCCTGGCCATGGGCGTCAACAGCTCCGCTTCGGGCATGAATTCCCTGGCCATCGGCTATGGCAATGAAGCAGCCGGTACGCAATCTGTGGCCGTGGGCAATAGCACCAATGCCAGCGGCAATTTCTCCGTTGCCATGGGCCTTGGCGCGCAGGCTGGTACGAAGAATACAGATGTAGAGTCTACCGACCATGGTGCGGCTGTGGCCGTTGGCTATGGTGCAGAAGCTGCGGAAACTGGTTCAGCCGCTTATGGCTACTCGGCTATGGCAGGTGGAGTGGAATCTTCCGCCTTTGGTACCAGCGCCAATGCCGCAGCGGAAGGTGGTGTAGCCTTAGGTGCTCATTCTATTGCCAATAGAGGAAGTGGAGAACAGGGATATTTGATTCCTGATGAAGTCAAGAATATCTTGATTAAAGATGATGGCGATAAAGGCAACACGTCGGCAGATACGGATATTGATACTACCACTTGGGTAGCTACCTCTGGTGCTGTTTCTGTAGGCGGTACTGATGCGACGGGAGTCAAGATTACCCGCCAGATTACCAATGTAGCAGCAGGTTCTCAGAATTCGGATGCGGTCAACGTGGCCCAGCTCAAAGCCTTGGCAAGCCAGGGCATGAACTTCCAGGGCAATGACACGAGTACTTCTGTCCACCTCGACCAGGGCGGCACCCTCCAGATCCAGGGCAGCGGCCGCAAGAAAGACGAGGAATATTCCACCCAAAATGTGAAAGTCCTGACGGATACGGCCAATAAGCGCCTTTCCATCGCTCTGGACAAGAATCCGACGTTTGACTCTGTCATGGCCGGTACGGAAAACGGCACTTCCGGCGGACAGGCCGGCTCCATCAAGATTGTGGGAGCAGACAGCAGCAATGCAAACAAGGCCACGACCATCACGGCGGGCTATGCCGCTTTGCCGGAACTCGCCGGCACCAATGGCACGGGCCGCATCAGCTATACCGACGGGGATGGCACGGCTCATACCGTGGCTACCCTCGGCGATGGCCTCAAGCTGGCCGGAGACGCGGGAAAGGGCAGCGTTGCTCTTGACAACACCCTCACCGTTTCCGGAGGCGCCACGAATCTGGCAGATGGCAGTAATATCGGCGTCACGGCCAACGGCTCCACCCTTTCCCTGAAACTGGCCAAGAACATCACCGGCCTCGATACGGTGACGGCCGGCGGCGTCAAGATGGGCACGCAGACCGATGGCAATGATACCACCAAGAGCGGCAATTACGTCACCGGTCTTGATAACAAGACATGGACTGTAGGGCAGACCCAGCCGGTTGACGGCCGTGCTGCTACAGAGAATCAGCTGAAGAGCGTCTCTGATGTAGTAAATAGCAACAAGACCCAGATTACGACCAATACGAATAATATCGCCAAAGGGCTGAATTTCTCTGCCAGCAATAAGGTGGATGGCGCCTATAAGACGGTCAACCGCGCTTTGGGCAGCACAGTGGCAGTCCGCGCCAATGATGCCCAGGACGGTCATACCTACAAGACGGACAACCTGACCACGGAGATCGACGACAACGGCATCATCACCGTGAAGATGGACACCCAGCTCACGGCGGATAAGGTGACCGTTGGCAAGGATGGCAATGCCATCACCCTTGACGGAAACAATGGCAATGTGACCACCGGCTCGTCCACCCTGGGCGGCACGGGCCTGACCATCGCCAATGGCCCCAGCGTCACCACGGGCGGCATCAGCGGCGGCAACCAGAAGATTACGGAGGTAGCCAGCGGCGCATCCGGCACGGATGGATCGGGCAACCCAATATATGGCACAGACACCAACGGCGCCAATATCGGCGATGTCAAGAAAATCGCCGCCAAGACGGTCACCGTCAGCGGAGACAACAAGAATACGAAAGTCGCTAAGACTGCCAATGCAGACGAAACAGTGGACTACACGGTCTCCCTGAATGACAGCGTGACGCTGGGCAGCGATGCCGGGAAGAGAATCGCTCTGGATGGCACGGCCGGAACTATCTCGGCAGGCGATAAAGTCATGCTGGATGGAGCAAATGGCACGGCTACCATTGGCGGGGCCACCCTTGGCAATGACGGCACGAGCACGAATACGTATCTGACCGGCCTGACCAACAAGACTTGGAATCCCAATAACATTACCAGTGGTCGGGCAGCTACAGAAGATCAGCTGCAGACGGTATCTAATACGGTCAGCAAGGGATGGAAGGCACAGATCAATGGCACGGATGTCAAGACCGTTACGCCCAACGATAACACCCTGAACTTTGTGGCAGGAGAGAATATTTCTCTTTCCAGTGGCAGTGATATCAAGATTTCCACTGCACAGGACGTGAACTTCACTACTGTCCGGGTAGGTGGCACCAACAATAACGGTACCTATACCGGTGGTATCTACATCGGCAGCCAGACTGGCGGTGGGGCCAACAGCGGCAAAGGGTTTTATATCACCGGCCTCCAGAATACCAATTGGGACGCTAACAGTATTGTGGAGAACCGAGCAGCCACGGAAGCGCAGCTGAAAGCTGCCATTAATGACGTGAATGCTGGGACGGTGGCCAACGACAACTATGTAACGGACGGATCGGCCAGCGATGATGCGGACAATCCCGGCTCCATGAAAGTGACGTTGACGGAACGGAATAAGAACACGGTGAATATCTCCGGACTCCACGACTACTATGTAACCGGGGGCAGTGTTTCTACTGCGACAACAACCACGGATGGCGTGACGTCTACCACGGCCACCCTGACGCTGAACAAAAATAATGGCACCAGCGTGAAAGTGGATTTGTCCGGCCTGTCCAATATGGATTACCATCTGGTGGAAAATTCCGCGTCCGGTTCCGACGGTAAATATTCCGTAGACGCAAATGGGGATGTGACACTCACCGTGGCCAGTCCGACGGATACGGTAGGCAAGGAAATCACCATCTCGGGTCTGGCCAGTAAGGCAGATGTAGATAAGGGACTGAGCTTTACGGCCAGTGCTCTGGCAGACGGTGCAACTTCGCTGACACATACGGCTCAACTTGGAGATTCCATTGGTATTTTTGGTGGCAATAAACAGGATGGTCATACCTACAATACCAACAACATCATCACCACCATTGATACTAGAGGTGACATCCGGGTCCTCATGGATGATAATCTGGTGGTTGGCTCTAAGGACACTGGCGTGGATGGAAGTGTGAAAGCTACCGGCCAGGGCGGGGCATACCTGCAGATGAACGGCGCAGATGGCTCTCTGCGTATGGGCGATGCCAGCGGTAATTTCGCCGCACTGGTTCAGAACTATGGCAGCGATGGAACTGCTTTCCTCAATTCCAGTGAAAGCGGATCTCCACGTCTTCAGTACTGGGCAGCCAAGAGCGGTCAGAAAGAGGCCGATGCGGAAAAAACACTTCATACTATTGCCACCCTGGAAGATGGCCTGAAGTTTGCCGGAGATGATGCCAAGAAGGATACGTCCAAGGTTGTCAGCACTACACTGAACAGTACCATGAACATCACCGGCGGTGCCGTTACCAGCAATTTGACGGATGGCAACATTGGCGTGGTGAAGAATGGCGATGATGGACTGGCCATCAAGCTGAATAAGGACCTTACCAATATGGAGACCATCAGCTTTGCGCCTACTGAAGCAGACAAGCAGGGAATCAAGATTGGTTACCAGACTATTGCCAACAATGGTACCAGCCCCAATGCTGCTGCTGGGGATTACATCACGGGCCTGACCAACACCAAATGGTCGAAGGACGGCATCGTCAGCGGCCGGGCGGCTACGGAAGACCAGCTCCAGCAGGTAGCCAAGTCCATTGTGGATGGTAAGGAAACCGGCGGAGGCTTTGGCATCAGTGACAATGCAGGCACGGTGGTGAAGCAGGATCTGGGCGGCGCCATCCAGCTCAAGACAGCTGACAGCAATCTGACCACCACAGCAGATACGTCCGGCAAGGCTATTTCCATTGGTCTGAGCAAGATTCTGACCGACATGACCAGCGCTACTTTTAAAGACAGTACGACTGGTGCTACTACTGTTATCGACGGCAAGGGCATTGCCATTACGCCCCAGAACGGCAGCACAGATGGTCAGGTGAAACTGACGACCGACGGCCTGTCCAATGGCGGCAAGCAGATTACCAATGTACAGAGCGGTCTTTATGATACAGCCCAGAACAAGCCGGTAGATATTTCTACCATTACTACAAGCAACCCCATGCTGCAGAATGCAGCCACTATCGGCGATCTGCAGACGGTCAGCAACGGCGTGAAAACAGAACTGACGGACAAGGGCCTGAACTTCAAGGGCAATGACGCTACTACTACTGTCCATACAAAACTGGGCGACATCCTGACCATCCAGGGAACCGGCGCGGATAGCCGTAAATACGACGGCGGCGCCAATGTCCGCGTTGTGGCCAATGATACCACCAATACGCTGACGGTTCAGCTGGATCGTGACCTCAATGCCCATACCCTGACGTTAGGAAAAGCTTCCACCGGAACCGAAACAGGGGAAGCAGGGACACTGATCCTCAATGGGACAAACAAGGATAATGGGATGAGCCCGGTATCCATCGGGGTCACCTATCGGGGAAATAAGGACAATGAAGTCATGACGACGGCCATGTCCCGGATTACCTATAAGGGCGGTAATGGAAACGACCACACCGTGGCCACCCTGGAAGATGGTTTGCAGCTCTCTGGTGATAATGGTGAAACAGCCAACACCACGCTCAATAAGAAAGTGACCATCAAAGGCGGTGTCACGAAGGATAACCTGGTGGATAACTCCACAGATCCCACGAAGAACAACAACATCGGCGTCATTGCCAGCCAGGATTCTGGCGGCAATACCACCCTTTCCCTGCAGCTGGCCAAGGATATCACCGGTCTCCATACGGTAACGGCCGGCACGGTGGTTATGGGGAATCAGACAGTTGTGAATTCGAACCAGACGAATGAAACGGGGAACTATGTAACGGGCCTCTCCAACAAGGATTGGAACGGCACCTATGTTTCCGGCCGGGCGGCTACGGAAGACCAGCTGAAGGCAGTCAACGATTCCATTACCAAAGTCTTGGGCAAAGGGACTTTCGCCATTACGGCCGGTGGCAGAGGCGAAGCCGTGGATGCCACCATTGAACAGAATCTGGGCAGTGCCATCCGGATTTTCGGGGATGCTCCTGTAACCAACGAGAAGGATGACGGTTCTGGTGATTACTGGGACCGGAGCAAGGCCAACATTCTGACCAAGGTGAAAAAAGACCACTTTGGTGAGGAATATGTTTCCGTAGAACTCCAGGATCATCTGGAAGTGGGGGTCCACGAAGTGAAAGATACCAACGGAAAGGTAACCACTGAAGGGGTGGACGGCAGCATGCAGTTTAAAGGCAAGTCTGCCAAAGAGGTGAACATCACCGGCGATACGGGGATTACCCTGAGCGACAATGGCAAAAAGGCCGCTGCTCTCCGCCAGGCCGATGGCGCAGGCTATCTGGATCTGACAGGAACCACGGCTGGAACCAAGGCCACGGTGTTCGTTCATACAGGCACAAAGAATCTGGCCCAGCAGGACCAGACCCGGCTGACCTATACGGACCAGGGCAACAAGGCTCATGAGGTGGCTACCCTGGAGGATGGGCTGATCTTTGCCGGGGATGGCACTGAGAACACAGTAAGCCGGTCGCTGAACAACACGCTGAAGTTGTCCGGCGGCGCTGATATTACGAAACTGTCCGATGGGAATATAGGGGTAGTGAAGAATACTGCCGGGGATGGCCTGGAAATCAAGCTGGCCAAAAATCTTACCGGCATCGAAAGCATCACCGGGCTGACCAATACCACCCTGGATGTGACTGGCTTCGGCACCAGCCACCGGGCAGCCACGGAAGAACAGCTGGTCGCCATGAAGAGCAGCATAACCGATTCTTCCCAGGGCGGCGGCTTCGGGCTGGCTGACCAAAGCGGGAATAAAGTTCAGGCGAACCTGGGAGACACGATTGCCATCCAGGGGGACAGCAACATCACCACGGCCGTAAACGGCCAGGCCATTGACATCAGGCTGAACAAGGACCTGAAGAATCTGGACAGCATCACCCTGAATGGGGGCGTGAGCATCGATAACAGCGGCATCCATGCAGGCAGCAAGCAGATCACGGATGTGGCCAGCGGAGCCACCGGCACGGATGATAACGGCAAGGCCGTTTATGGCAAAGATACCAACGCCGCCAACATCGGCGATGTGAAGAAACTGGCCGGTAAAGCGGCACAGGGGGCTGTGGACAGCCTGGGCAAGCGGGAATTTGCCGGGGATGACGGAGAAAAAATCTCCCGAAAACTGGGCGAATCCATGAAACTGTCCGGCGGGGCGGATACGTCCAAACTCACCGACAAGAACATCGGTGTGGTGAAGAACGCCGACGGCACCGGCCTGGACATCAAGCTCTCCAGCGAACTGAAGGGCCTTACCAGCGTCACCACCGGCAACAGCACTTTGAACAACGATGGCCTGACCATCAACAACAGTGAAGGCAAGGCCGGTACCACCATCACCAACAGCGGCATCAAGATCGCCGCCAATGGGGAGGGGACCCACAATGTGGAAATCAGCAGCAGCAACGTGAGCATGGGCGGCCAGCAGATCCACGATGTGGCTCCCGGCACCAGACCTACCGATGCGGTGAACGTAAGCCAGCTGGGGGGCGTGGTCAGCGGAGTGAACAATGCCATCACCCGTCTGGACAGCCGGGTGGACCGGGTAGGGGCCGGAGCCTCCGCCCTGGCGGCTCTCCATCCCCTGGAATTCGATCCGGAAGACAAACTGAACTTCGCCGCCGGCTTCGGCCATTACCGGAGTGCCAATGCGGCGGCCATCGGGGCTTTCTACCAGCCTACGGAAAGTGTCCGCTTCAATGTGGGGGGCAGCTTCGGCGGCGGGGAGAACATGGTGAATGCCGGGGTGACCTTCTCCCTGG
>OBLO01001763.1_pt1 | contig 18119 bp, 17 predicted proteins | sample 1519401 | NCBI WGS metagenome assembly OBLO01 (sample SAMEA2602897, study PRJEB22501) | metagenome | reverse complement strand
GCATCTGCCGCACCTCGCTCGCCGTATCGGCACTTAGAATTATGCGGTATTGCCTAAAACTTTTTACTTTTTTCAAAGACAAATAAAACTTTCTTTCTCGCGTAGGAACCTCTTGCTAAATCCTGAAAATAGTGTATCATAACTAAGTGTGGCGCTGGGATTTACAATCCATCAGGATCGGAGTTTCAGTATGATGAAAAATACAATGTTGGAAATGTCCCGTTATGCAGCGCTGGCTCGCCAGGCTGTGGCAGAGGGTATTGTTCTGCTGAAAAATGAGGCTGTTTTACCACTGGTTTCCGGCGGCAGAGCGGCTTTATTTGGGTACGCGCAATTTCACTACTACCAAAGCGGCACAGGGTCCGGCGGGCTGGTGAACACCGCCCATGTGCCGAACCTCCCCGAAGTGCTGGGCGGTCCGGACGGCTACCAGCTGGATGCCGAGGTGCAGGCCCGCTATGCAGCATGGCTGGCGGAACACCCTTACGAGATGGGAACCGGCTGGGCACAGGAACCGTGGTTTCAGCCGGAAATGCCGCTGGATGAAGACTTTGTCCGCGCTGCGGCCCAGCGTGCCGAAACGGCGTTTATTGTCATCGGTCGCACGGCAGGGGAAGACCAGGACAATAGCAATACTCCCGGCAGCTTTCTGCTGACCGAGGGCGAGGAAAAAATGCTGGCGCTGGTTTGCCGTCATTTCAAAAAATCTGTGGTGCTGCTGAATGTTGGCAATATCATTGATATGCAGTGGGTCATGCGATACAACCCCGGCGCGGTGGCGTACATCTGGCAGGGCGGGCAGGAAGGCTGCCGCGGTGTGCTGGATGTGCTGAACGGTACCGTCAACCCCTGCGGCAAACTGCCCGATACCATCGCCTGCACCCCGGCAGATTATCCGGCGGCTGACCATTACGGGGCGGATGACCGCAACATCTATGCCGAAGATATTTACGTCGGCTACCGCTATTTTGAAACGTTTGCACCGGAAAAGGTGCTTTATCCCTTTGGCTTTGGCCTTTCCTATACAAAATTTGAAGTTCGGCTGTTGAGCGCAGATGAAACAGCCGATGGCATTACCGCCTTTGCTGCCGTCCAAAATACCGGCAGCTGCCCCGGCAAGGAAGTTGTGCAGCTCTACTGCACCGCGCCGCAGGGGCGGCTGGGGAAACCGTCCAAAGTGCTGTGCGCCTTTGCAAAAACCAGAACGCTGGCCCATGGGGAGAGCCAGACCCTGACACTGAAAGCCCCGTGGCGTAACTTTGCCAGCTATGATGACAGCGGTGTGACCGGGCACAAGTCTGCCTTTGTGCTGGAAGCAGGCGAGTATCGCTTCAGCCTTGGCACCGATGTGCGAAGTGCGGAAGAAGCTTTTACGGTCACACTACCGTTGATGGTGGTGGAACAGTTGGAATCTGCAGCTGCTCCGGCTGTAGCCTTTGAACGCCTGCGCCCTGGTGCGGATGGAACCCCAGCATGGGAACCCGTGCCCACCGAGGAAGAACGGCCCGAGCCCCGCCGCGCCGCCCGCCTGCCGCGGGAATGGCTCCAGACTGGCGACAAAGGCATCCGCCTGCGGGATGTGGCCGATGGTACCACTGCGATGGCAGACTTTGTGGCACAGTTCAGCGATGAGGAGCTTTGCACCATTGTCCGGGGCGAGGGGATGAACTCTCCGCGCGTTACGCCGGGGACAGCTGGGGCAATCGGAGGCGTCAGCGATGCTTTGCAGCACTATGGGCTGCCTGCCGCCTGCTGTTCGGACGGGCCGAGCGGTATCCGTATGGACTGCGGCACCGTTGCTTTTGCCATGCCTAATGGCACCTGCCTGGCCGCGACTTTCAACGAGGGATTAAGCGAAGAACTCTACTCGATGGAAGGGCTGGAGCTGCGCAAAAACCATGTGGATACGCTGCTTGGCCCTGGCATCAACATTCACCGCCATCCGCTGAACGGCCGCAACTTCGAGTATTTCTCGGAAGATCCGCTGCTGACCGGCAAAATGGCCTGTGCTCAGCTGCGCGGGATGCACCGCTGGGGTGTAACCGGAACCATCAAACATTTTGCAACGAACAATCAGGAGCACCGGCGTCACTTCGTTGAATCGGTTGTATCGGAACGTGCTTTGCGGGAAATCTATCTGCGCGGCTTTGAAATTGCCGTCAAAGAGGGGCATGCCCGCTCCATTATGACATCCTATAACCCGCTGAACGGTTACTGGACGGCCAGCAATTATGACCTTGTTACAACAATTTTGCGCGGCCAATGGTGTTACACCGGCATTGTGATGAGTGACTGGTGGGCCGATGGCAATGACCGCGACGGCGCAGGCAGCACCAAGCATGTGGCCGCGATGGTTCGCGCCCAGAATGATGTGTTCATGGTTGTGACGGACCCAGAGCATAACTCCGGCAGCGATGATCTGGCCGTTGCTTTGACAGAGGGACGGCTGATCCGGGGCGAGCTGCAGCGCAGCGCGGCGAATATCTGCCGCTTTTTGCTACAAACACCTGCGTTCCGCCGCAGCATTGGCCGCACCACGGCGTTGGATGCCCAGTTGGAAGCGATGGCCGAGCAGGATATGCAGCAGGCGGCGCAGAACGGCCAACCCCTGACATTACATGGAGGCGTAAGCATTGCCCCGGCCGCGATTGATAATGGTTACCGCCGCACCACTGCGTTTTGTGTGATGGTTGAGCAGGGCGGCGCATACACGCTGCATCTGCGCTGCCGCGCAATGCCGGGCAACAGCCCACTGGCCCAGATCCCGGTTTCGATTTTTGCGGGACGGGTGTTTGTGAAAACCATTACCATCATGGGCGCACAGACCGACTGGTGCGAGTTTACGGCGGCGCTGCCTGCCGTTGACGCGGGGGAAGTTTTCTACCTGCGTTTCTACTTCGGTCAAAGCGGTATGGAGTTGGACGCCGTGACGCTGGATCTGCTGTCATGACATTGACAAACAATCTCGAATATATCAGGTATACGGAGTAATTGTACGTACATCAAAAAGGACAAAAAATGGAAACAACACTGTTTTATGCCCGCGCCGCCTGCGATACAATGATGCGCAAGTTTGCTGCTGCCGACCTGCCGCCGAAAGGCCATTTCTATTATCACCAGGGCGTTTTTCTTTCCGGGGTGCTGAAAACCTGGCAGCTGACCGGGGAACAGAAGTACCTGGACTATGCCGCAAGCTGGGTCCACGCCGTTTTTGACGAAAGCGGAAAAGTTAAACAGTACAAGCGCGCTGACCTTGACGATATCCAGGCCGGCATTTTGCTGTACACCCTGTACGATGCAACCGGGGATGAATTCTACCGCCGCTGTATCGAAAGCGTTGCCGCCCAGGTGCAGGATATTCCACGCTGCCAGTGCGGCGGTTTCTGGCACACCTGCGGCTCGTCGAACCAGATGTGGCTGGACGGCTTGTATATGGCCTGCCCGTTCATTGCGGAGTATGCCCGCCGCTTTGACCGTCCGGAATGGACGGATTTGGTTGTCAACGAGATTTGCTTGATGCGGGAGCACACCCGCGATGCCAAGACCGGGCTGTGGTATCACGCCTGGGACGAGAGCCGCAAGGCAGATTGGTGCAACCCCGAAACCGGGCTTGCACCGGAATTCTGGGGCCGCAGCATTGGCTGGGTGCCGGTGGCCATTCAGGATGTGCTGGCACAGATGGACCCGGATGATGAACGCCGCGCCGCTTTGGAACTGTATGTGCGCGACCTGCTGACCAGCCTTTTGCGCTATCAGAGTGCGGATGGCCGCTGGTATCAGGTTGTGAACAAAGGCGATCAGCCCGGTAACTGGTTTTCCTTCATGCTGGTCTCCTTCTGTTTATTCCCGGTAAATCTGTGCAAACCGGAAATTTCTGATGAATAACATGGTGCAGGATCGTTTTCGATTATTATATTTTACTGTGAGATTGTGATATTAGCAATAGTGAAATGGGGCAGAGAAGAGTTGAAAAGGCAGACGGATAAGAAACAAAGATAAAATAGTAAAAATAGAATAGAACAAAGAAAGAATATGGAGATAAAACAGAAAGGAATAAACAATGAATGTAAATCCTATAACAAGATTGGATTATCCAGATCCGGACGTGATCCGCGTAGAAGACACCTATTATATGGTATCCACAACCATGCACTTTATGCCGGGCTGTGAGATTCTGCAGTCTTTTGATCTGGTGCACTGGGAGCATGCGACTTATGTCTATGAGACGTTGGATCATACGGATGCGCAGCAACTGAAAAGCGGTCAGAATATTTACGGACAGGGCATGTGGGCAGCTTCCCTGCGCTATCATGAAGGCCGATTTTATATCTGCTTTGTGGCAAATGATACCCGTAAGACTTATTTGTATACTTCGGAAAAAATAGATGGTCCATGGAAAAAGCAGCTGATGGAAGGCTTTTATCATGACGGCTCTTTATTATTTGATGAGGATGGCAGAAACTATATTGTATATGGAAATGATGAAATCTGGATTACAGAATTGAATGAAGATTTGACTGCACCAAAGAAGGACGGATTACATCGTCTTTTAGTCAGTGATCATAAGAACCCGGAGCTAGGCTATGAGGGTTCTCATATTCAAAAAATAAACGGCTATTATTATATTTTTCTGATTCATTCCCTGAGAGACCGCTGGATGCGGACGGAAGCATGCTTTTACAGTGATTCTCTGGAAGGAGAATTCACGGGTGGAGATGTACTTTGTGATGATCGTGGATATTGTGGACAGGGCGTGGCACAGGGAGGAATAGTGGATACGCCGGATGGAAAGTGGTATGCAATGCTGTTTCAGGATTCCGGAGCAGTTGGACGGATTCCTATTCTGGTTCCGGTTACCTGGAAGGATCATTTTCCGGTTTTTGGACAGAACGGACATGTGCCGGAAGAAATAGAGGTTCACAGTACCAGACCAGGATATATTTATCAGCCATTAGTGGGAAGTGATGATTTCTGTAATGGGTTGCTTCCGCGCTGGCAGTTTAATCATGATCCAGATCCACGGTACTATCATCTGGATGCATTGCAGGGAACCTATACAATTACAACACGGGAAGTTTGTACAGAGCTTACACAGGCAGTAAATACGCTTACGCAAAGGATGAGTTATCCGTCCTGCGCAGCTGAGGTTACTGTTGATGCTTCTGCATTGAAAGAGGGCGATGTCGCAGGTTTGTGTGCGTTGCAGGGCTGTTATGCTGCAGTTGGCATTACAAAACATCATGGAAAATATGAAGTCCTTATGCTGGATAAAAAAGAAGATGGTATATTGGATATGACGGAAAGAACTGTTGTTGAATCACACCAGATGGATTTTCGTCTTGAAGCAGATTTCTGTAACATGAAGGATGAAGCACGCTGCTATTACCGGGTAAATAAGGGAGACTGGCTACCCATCGGAACCGTGCATAAGCTGTACTTCAAACTGGATCATTTTACTGGTTGCCGGTTTGGTCTGTTCTGCTATGCGGCAGAGGAAACAGGAGGAAGTGCCTGCTTCCGGGATTTTAAGTATTATGATGTTGATGAAATCTCATAAAGATAGAACTGCATAAAATAAGTGTCGGAATTTACTCAAATTTTTCCTACTTTGGACATTGGTTTTTACAACGGTATTGTATAGTGAAGCAGAGGAAAAACAAAACATGTTTCAGAGGGGAGAAACGATTATGAGAATTAAGAGTATGATGAAGGGTATGCTTGCTGTTGTAATGGCAATGTCTATGGCAGCATGCTCCGGAGCACCTGCAGCAGACCAGACTTCTTCTGAGTCACTGTCACCGGCACAGACAGAAAGTACAGCAGCAACAGAGCAGGAAACAATCGTAACAGAAGTATCTGCAGAAACGCAGACGCAAGAAGAAACAGCAAAAGCACCGAAATATGTTTTCTGTTTATTGGTGATGGTATGAGCTATCCCCAGTTTCAGGCAGCATCTGACTATCTTGGAGCAATAGCAGATGAAGATTATGTCAAGGCACTTCCGAGCAATAGCTATGAAGACCGTGGAGGAGCAGTACTGGACGGACCGGAAGCAGGATACAAGGTTACCTATACACAGGCTGATGCAGAAGCGGTTACGGCTGAAGATGGAAGGGTTATTCTGATGGATGAGCATCTGGCAGATTCCGACGCTATGGATTATGATATGGATCGTGCAGATGGAGAATGGGCATTATCTGACTATGTACAAAAGGGTATTGAAGTATTGGATAATGACACCGGATTCTTTATGATGTGTGAAGGTGGAAAGATTGACTGGGCATGTCATGCAAATGATGCCGGCGCAAAGGATAAAACAGAGGATCTTCATAAAATGATAAAGGAGTATAAGTTTGATGAACAAGAATAAGTTTGCGATTACACCACCTATGGGCTGGAACAGCTATGATTATTATGACACTACGGTGAATGAGGAACAGATAAAAAAGAATGCATAGTATATGGCTATGCATTTGAAGGAATTCGGATACGAGTATATTGTTGCGGACATTGAATGGTATTCCAATGATGCCGGAACAAAACGCAAAGAATTTCAGTACATTCCGTTTGGAGATGACGTAATGGATGAGTTTGGGCGTTTTCAGCCCAGTCCCGGCAGATTTCCGTCATCAACAGACGGAAGCGGATTTACACACCTGCTTCTTATGTACATGAACTTGGATTAAAATTCGGTATTCATATTATGAGAGGTATCCACGTGCGGCAGCAGAAAAGCATCTTCCTGTTAAAGGAACATTTTTTACCGCAGACATGGTGGCAGATCCGTCCTCGATCTGCGGATGGAATCCGGATATGTATGGAGTGAGAAATACAGAAGCAGGTCAGAGCTATTATGATTCCCTGATAGAGATGTATGCTTCCTGGGGTGTTGATTTTATTAAGTGTGATGATATCTGTGACAGCTTTTCCGGATGGCATGAAAGCGAAATGTTATACAAGGCTATTCAGAAATCAAACAGGGAAATTGTACTCAGCCTTTCCCCTGGTCCTGCACATATTGACCGTGCGTGGCAGTATTGCAGATATGCAAACATGTGGCGTATTACGGATGATTTCTGGGATAACTGAGAGCTTCTTAAGAATATGTTCTGGAGATGTGAGCTATGGCAGGATCATGTAAAAGAGGGCTGTTTCCCGGATTGCGATATGCTGCCACTCGGCAAGGTCGGTAAAGGCTTTGAGACAGGAGAAAGAGACTGTCTGTTTACCAGGGAAGAGCAGAAGACCATGATGACACTATGGTGTATGTTCCGTTCTCCGCTGATGATTGGTGCCGAGCTTACCAAAATGGATGATTTTACATTGAGTCTTCTCACTAATAAAGAGCTGTTGGTGTTACTTTCCGAGGACTTCAGGGGAGAACAGCTGCGAAGATCAGATGGGGAGGCTGATTGGAAAAATACAAGCACAAAAACCGGCATGATTACGGCAGCACTGTTTAATCTCAGTGATACTGATCGGGAGATTTGTTTGAATATAGAAGAGCTGTCGGGACGGGAACCGGATAAGGATTCCTATGAATTTACCGAGCTGTGGAGTGGTGAGGTTTTACATAGCGGAAAGGAAGCATTAACCGTCGTAGTACCTGCACACGGTACGAAAGTGTTTTCTGTTCGATAGATAATAAAAATTTTATTCAGACCGGTATTGCTGCGGAGTAATACCGGTTATTTTTTTGAATTGTTTATGAAAGTAGGAGCTGCTGGAAAATCCAGTTTTTTCTGCAATAATATCCATTCCCCAGTTGGTTCTTTCAAGAAGCTCCTTTGCCTTATCAATGCGCATGGATGTAATGTAAGCACTAAGAGTCTGGTTAAATTTCTGATGAAATACATAAGATAAATAATCCGGACTCATATGCAGATATTCTGCAATAGAAGAACGGTTCAGATCAGGATCGGATAAATTGGAATAGATATAGGTTCGTACACGGAAAATAAAGTCTTCATCCTCTGCCAGCTGATCCTGAGCTGTTTTAGCAGGAGCAATGGATGATATGGAAGCTGCAGACTCTTGATGAGACTAATTTTGCTTAAGTTCTAGTGCGTGCCGGATTTCATCACATAATTGTGTCTTATCTATAGGTTTTAAAACATAGCTGGCACAATGAAGCTTTAACGCCTTCTGGGCATAATCAAAGCGTTGATGGCCGGACAAAATCATACATATTATGGGATATTCCTGCTCTTGCCTATATGCCGCGGCGCTGGCTCGCGCTGCCCGCACCGGACTGATGAGTGCTGAGGCGATTGATGCTGCAAAACGTGCCTTTGACGGCGTTGTGAACAGCCTGAAATGGCAGGGTGAGGATATCCAGATCGGTCATGTATGCATCGGAACTGGTGTTGGCAACTATCAGTTCTACTGTGACCGTCCCTGCGTCACAAATGACCTGCACGGTGTTGGTGCTTTCCTGCTGATGTGTACCGAACTGCAGGTGGCAGAGAATGTTTGTGCGCAAAACAGATAAATGTAAGAACTTTATTTTGCGGCGCAGACAATAGCAGATACCGCTGAATTGTATTGGGATAAGCCCGATACCGCGGGGGCAGAGGCTGAATATCATCTCTTCGTGGATGATGAACGGATGGCTGTGATGAACCCACTGGATGCTGGCCGGTTTGCAGCCGGAGCATTCCTATTACGCCCAAGCTCTGAGATAACCAAAAAAGAAATTGTGTCCTGCACTCTCAGAGTATCTGGAACGGCGACGCGATCATGGTGAATCCCATCAAAATTGAAGGGTTCCGTACACCAGGGCATACCATTCATGATGTGACCTTGAGGGATTGCACTTTACCGCAGGATGCGAGCATCCGTCTGGCCTTGTATGATGAGCTGACCTTGCAGAATATCCACAGCGCAGCTGAATAAGCAGAAATCCCGGTATGGTACGAACTTGAACAGCACCCCATTTGTTAGACAGTATGATATACTATTTAACAAGTGGGGTGTTTTGCTATGCCAAAAGGAGTACCAAACAAACGATATACGCCGGAATTCAAGAGAATGGTTGTAGAAACCATGGAAAAAGAACATCTGAGTATCTATGCAGCGATGCAGGAATTTGGAATTAACGACCATAAAATTATAGAGCGTTGGGAACGCATTTATCTGGAAGAAGGGCCGGAAGGGTTAGCCATCGAACGGCGTGGCCGCAGCAGCAAAGGCCGTCCGCCAAAGCAGTTGCCGAAGCAGGTGGAAGAAGATCTGCTAGCCGAAGTGCAGAGACTGCGTGCGGAGAACGATTACCTAAAAAACTTGCAAGCCTTGGTTTTGGAAGACGAGCGACGCCAGCGCAGAAAACGCAGGTAGTTCAAAAGCTGAGGCAAAGACATTCTCTGGATATTCTTCTCTCAATCGCTCAACTGCCCCGTGCCACTTTCTACTATCATCTGAAGCGGATGAACAGTTCAGATAAGTATAAAGCTGTCAAAGCGGAGATCACGGCCATCTACCACGAAAACAAAGGAAGATACGGCTATCGCCGCATTACAACAGAACTTCACAAGCGCAATTTTCTCCTGAATCACAAGACTGTCCAGCGGCTTATGAAGGAGCTGGGTTTAGTTTGCCGTGTCAGGATGAAGAAGTATCGTTCTTACAAGGGTGAAGTTGGCAAAATTGCGCCAAATCTGTTAAACCGGGACTTCCGCGCCGAAAAGCCGAACCAGAAGTGGGTCACCGATGTGACAGAGTTCAGTTTGTTTGGAGAGAAGCTCTATCTCTCGCCCATCCTTGATCTGTGCAGCAGCGATCTGGTCAGCTACACCATCTCTGACCATCCTGTTCTGAGTATGGTTACGACTATGCTGGATAAGGCTTTTGAGAAGATACCGGATGAAACCGGGTTGATCCTTCATTCTGACCAGGGCTGGCAATACCAGCATAAGCGGTATCAGCGGATGCTCCGCGAGAAGGGCATCCGACAGAGCATGAGCCGGAAAGGAAACTGTCTGGACAACGCCGTGATAGAGAATTTCTTCGGACTGCTCAAAAGTGAGCTGCTGTATTTGCAGGAGTTCCGCTCCATGGAACACTTCAAGCAGGAACTCGTTGCATATCTGGATTACTACAACAACCGCAGGATCAAGGCAAAGATAAAGGGCTTGCCGCCTGCAATTCACAGACAGCAAGCCCTTTCAGCTGCTTGAACAATTTTTACTTCAAAATATTGTCTAGCTTTTTGGGGTCACTTCAATTCTTTGTGATGCAGGCGGGGGAACTTTTTTGCGGCAGGCGTTTTTGATGTTCTGACGGAACCATGCCGCCCACCCCGGCATAACATGGAACAAACGGCCAGATACAACACCGGGGGGAAGCATTATGGCGGCAGCATGTAATTTGACTTTTTGTGTGGTTGGGCGGGATGCCCGCCAACTGGCGGCGGCGCGGGCGCTGCAGAACAGCGGCTATACCGTGCTGGGGGCAGAGGGGGCCGGGCAGGCGGATTACATCCTGCTGCCTATGCCGATGGATGCCGAGGCAGCGGACCTTGCCCGCATCCTGCGCGCCGCCCGCCCCGGTACGCTGGCCCTTGGCGGGCGCATCAGCGAACCGGTGCGCAAAGCGGCGCAGGCCGCCGGGGTGGAGTTGGTGGATTACTTTTTGCGGCCGGAGCTGGCCTGCCTGAACGCAGTACCCACTGCGGAAGGGTGCCTGGCCCTGCTGATGCAGCTGCGCCAGCGCACGATATGGGAAAGTGAGTTCCTAGTGTTGGGGTATGGGCGCATTGGGCGGGCGGTGGCCCGGCGGCTGCAGGCATTGGGCGGGCAGGTGACCATTGCCGCCCGCGCGCCGGAACAGCGGGCCGCAGCGCGCTGCGCGGGGCTGCATGCTGCACCGCTGACCGCGTTGGAACAGCTTCTGCCGCACTTTGATGCGGTCATCAACACCATACCGGCCCCGGTGCTGGGGGCGGCCCAGCTGCGCTGCCTGCCCAGGGGGGCGCTGATCCTGGACCTTGCCAGCCGCCCCGGCGGAACGGATTTTGCCGCCGCGCGGGAACTGGGCCTGCGTGCGGAACATGCCTTGAGCCTGCCCGCCCGCTGTGCGCCCGAAACCGCCGGTGCGCTGGTGGCGCATACCGTGGAAGTGATTTTACAGGAGCGTGCCGCCACGGCCCGCAGCGAAAGGGGAGTGAGCTGATGAATTCCAGCCTGGAACCGCCGCGCACGGTGGTGTTTGCCCTGTGCGGCAGCTTTTGCACATTTGAAACGGTTCTGCCGCAAATCATCCGCCTGCGCGCCTGCGGGTGGGAAGTACTGCCGATGCTGAGCTATGCGGCGTCGGCGCTGGATACCCGCTTTGGCCGCGCGGCAGATTGGAAGCAGCGCCTGGAGGAAGCCACCGGCCACCGCCCGCTGGAGGATCTGCGGGAAGCGGAACCTCTTGGCCCCAAGCATATGGCACAGGCACTTGTCATTGCTCCCTGTACCGGCACAACGATGGCGCTGCTGGCGGCGGGCATCAGCGCAACGCCGGTCACGCTGGCGGCCAAAAGCATGCTGCGCGGCGGCAGGCCGGTGGTAATCGGGGTATCCACCAACGATGGGCTTTCCGGCAGCGTGGGAGCGCTGGCGGCGCTGCTGCAGCGCAAAAATTATTATTTCATTCCCTTTGGCCAGGACGACAGCTACAAAAAGCCCTGCAGCCTGAAAGCGGATTTTACCCAGCTGCCGGATACGCTGGAAGCCGCTCTGCGCGGGGTGCAGCTGCAGCCGATTTTGCTGTAAAACCCGTGGAACAGAGCTGTTTTGTGCGGGTGCGGCATATGATAGAAAAGGGCGCTTTGGTGTGGGAACAAAGAGGGGCGGTGCGGCAATGGAATATATCGAAGTAACAGGCGGGAACCCGCTGCGGGGGAGCATCCGCCCGGCAGCGGCCAAAAACAGTGTGCTGCCCCTTTTGGCGGCAACGCTGCTGTGTGCGCAGCCCTGCACCCTGCGCCGGGTGCCCCTGCTGCGGGATGTGCAGACCAGTTTGGATCTGCTGCGGGCTGTGGGCAGTGGGGCGGCCTGGGCCGGGCAGGACCTTGTCACCCAGCCAGCCCGGCAGATCAGCGGGCGGGTGCCCACGGCGTTGGCGGGGGCTATGCGGGGGTCGGTGTTTTACCTGGCACCGCTGTTGACCCGCGCGGGCTGGGCAGAGCTGCCGCTGCCCGGCGGGTGCAGACTGGGGCCGCGGCCCATTGATATCCACCTGGCCGGGCTGACGGCCATGGGGGCACAGGTGTGCGCGGCGGCAGAGTGCGTGGTGCTGCGCCGCCACGGCGTTTTGCGTGGTACGGATTTTGCTCTGCGCCTGCCCAGCGTGGGAGCAACCCTGACCCTGATGCTGGCGGCTTGCTGTGCGGCGGGCGTTACCACCCTGCGCGGTGCGGCGTGCGAGCCGGAAATTGCGGATACAGCCGCTTTTTTGAACGCCTGCGGGGCAAAGATCACGGGGGCGGGTACGCCGGTGGTCTGCATCCGAGGTACCGGCGGCGAGCTGTTGGACGGCTGTGTGCATACCGTGCTGCCGGACCGCATTGCCGCAGCGACTTATGCGGCAGCCGCCGCCATTGCAGGCGGGCGGGTGACGGTAACGCAGTGCAGTCCGGTGTGGCTGGCGGCGTTTCTGGACTTTTTGCAGGGCAGCGGCTGCGAGGTTGCCCGCGGGGAAAATGAGTTTAGCATCACGCGGGATCAGGATACAAAGCTGCGCGGCGGTCAGGAACTTGTAGCGGCTGCTTACCCTGGCCTTGCCACAGATACTGCCCCGCTGGCTGCAGCGGTGCTGCTGGGGGCGGAGGGAGCATCCCGCATTTATGACGGCCTGTTCCAAAACCGCTTTGCCTGTGCGCAGGGCTTTGCCGCCCTGGGGGCTGATGCCCGCAGCGAGGGACGGCTGCTGTACCTTGGCGGCAACGCAAAACTGCATGGTGCCACTGTGACTGCACCAGACCTGCGGGGTGGGGCAGCACTGGTGCTGGCGGGCCTTGGTGTGGGGGACGGGAGCTGCGTGCGGGTGCTGGATGCCGGACATATCCGGCGCGGCTATGCCGACCTGGCGGGGGATCTGCGCCGCCTGGGGGCCGACTGCCGGGCAGGCCGCACCGGGACAGAAGCTGGCAGACAGACGAAAAAACTGTAAAAATATTGTCATAATTCACCAAAGCTCCGCAAAACCTGCGGGGCTTTTTGTGATACCCACAAATGTGAACATCTATTTTTTGGCTTTTTAGCGTGTGGGTATTGAAATTATTTGCAGAATTTGTTATTCTTATAAACAGTTATATGCGATATCTTAGGAAGAGCTGGCTGCACCGCAACGCGCGTAAGCAAAGTTTGGGGTGTGGGGCGGCACTTCCTTTATGGGGGTCAGTGTGTCCGCTGGCGGAAATCCGGCCCTGTTGCATTTGCAATTTTATATTCTTTAGGGGGATACACTTATGGCGTTCGTTCTCGATGAAGAGATGCAGAATGTAACCAACATTAAGGTTATCGGTGTTGGCGGCGGCGGCGGCAATGCTGTGAACCGCATGGTTGAAGCTGGCCTGAATGGCGTTGAATTTGTAGCAATGAATACCGATCAGCAGGCACTGGTCAACTCCAAGGCTACCCAGAAGGTTCAGCTTGGCGCAAAGCTGACCAAGGGCCGCGGCGCTGGTGCTGACCCGGAGGTCGGCCAGCGTGCAGCGGAGGAAAGCAAGGATGAGATCGCCAATGCACTGAAAGGTGCCCAGATGGTGTTCATCACCGCTGGCATGGGCGGCGGCACCGGCACCGGCGCTGCACCGGTCGTGGCCGAAACGGCCCATGACCTGGGCATCCTGACCGTCGGTATTGTCACCAAGCCCTTTGCCTTTGAGGGCAAGCGCAAGATGAGCATGGCCGAACAGGGTATTGCCAACCTGATGATGCATGTAGACAGCCTGATCGTGATCCCGAACGAGCGGCTGAAGCTCATCAGCCAGGAAAAGATCACCCTGATGAACGCTTTTGAAGCAGCCGATAACGTGCTGCGCCAGGGCGTTGAGAGCATCTCCAGCCTGATCAATGTTCCCGCTTTCATCAACCTCGACTTTGCTGACGTCCGTTCCATCATGAAGGATGCTGGCTTTGCCCACATGGGCGTTGGCGTTGCCAAGGGTGCAGGCAAGGCAGAAAACGCTGCCAAGGCTGCAATCTCCAGCCCGCTGCTGGAAACCAGCATTGCCGGTGCACGCGGCGTTATCATCAACATTACCTCCAGCCCGGATATCGGCCTGGACGATGTTGAGACTGCTGCTTCCATGATCACCCAGAGCGCACATCCCGATGCGAACATCATTTGGGGTACTGCGTTTGACGAGCGCCTGCAGGATGAGATGAGCATTACCGTTGTGGCTACCGGCTTTGAAAGCACGCCTGGCGTGGACGAGCCCATCCAGGCTGTTGTGAACGCCCAGCGCGCTGCCGCAGGCGCTGCACCTGCTGCTGCCCCGGCTGCACCGCGCCCGGCCGCTGCACCTGCTCCCGCCCCGGCTCCGGCCCCGGCCGCTGATCCGGTCATCCCCAACCCGGTATTCAGCAATGTGTTCAACCCCAATGTTGACACCCCGGTTTCCACCGCCCCCGCTGCCAAGGAAGATGACAGCAGCGAAGATGACGGTGATTACTTCAACGATCTGCTCAGCATCCTGAACAAGCGTTCCTGATCGCTGCGCGTTCTCTATCCTTTGCGGCTGCGGGCAGGCATGCTCGCATAAAAAACAAAACGGCCCGCTGACCAGTTTAGGAGGAAAGCTATGCCCAGCAGCCAAACCTTATCAGCCCTGCAGGAAAAAGGGTTCCGAACCACGTTCCGGGGCTTTGATAAAAATGATGTGCTGGCTTACCTCAATGCACTGGACAACGAAAACCGGCAGCACAGCGCAGAGCAGGAAGAGCAGATTGCCCAGCTGCAGGCCCAGCTGGATAAAATGCGCTCTGAACAGTCCGCTGCACGTGCCTGTGTGGAAAAGCTGCAAAGCGATCTTTCAGCCGCTAACCAGCGCGCCGAAGCTGCGGAAAAATCGGCTGCCGAGGTGGTTGCCCGTGCCAAATCGGTAGAAGAGCGCGCCACGGCAAACCTGAGCCGCAATAAAGAAAATCAGCAGGCTGTGGTGGAATGGCAGTTCCGTTGCCGCGATCTGCAAAAACAGATCGACGAGTACGAAAAGCAGATTGCTGAATACGAGGCGATGATCCCCAAAGGCGGTATGCCTGCCCCCAAGCAGGAACCGGCCCCCGCACCTCAGCCTACCCCGCAGGAAAAGCCGGAGCCGGCCCCGGAACCGAAGGCACCCCAGGCTGATGTGACCGAGGAAGCCCGCATTGAGGCCCGTCAGATTTTGATGGAAGCCCGCCTGAAAGCCGATGCGGCCGAAGAACGCCTGAAACAGCAGGCTGAAGAGCAGCAGGGCCGCATGACAGAGCATGCCCGCGATTTGGCCGCAAGCCTTGCCATGCTGCGTGAGCGTGTGACCCGCGTGGATGAACGCCTGAGCGCCGCCACTGCGGACCTGGATGATGCCACCACGGCAATTTATCAGGCATTGGATGCAACCGGTGCAGATTTTGAAGCCTTTGGTGCGGAGCTGCGCCACTTTGGAGAGAACGCCGCAAAGGAAAATTATCCCGCTGCCCAGGCAAAGGCGCGCCATAATAAGTCTGCTCAGCCAGCTGCCAAACGGGTGCGCCCTGTGCGCAGCCAGCCGCAGGTGCAGGCCAATAATGCAAACACCCACCGCCTGCGCCGCGCAGGTAATACCCGCCGCAGTGTGAGCCAGGACCTGAATGCCGAGCTGGAACGTTTGAATCAGCCGGCGGCCGCAAGAAAGTAAATACATAACCCGGCAGCCCGCGGAGCCTTGGTTTCGCGGGCTGCTTTTGTATTTGACTTGCAAAGTGTGGAAGTGCCGGATGCCCGCAGTGTTGTGTGACTGCGTGGAGTGTAACTGTTCCCCCCTGTGAAATAAGCCGCATAAGGGTTGTACAAGAGCAGGACAACACGAACAAAATAAATACTTTGTATAAAATGATTTTATATAAACAAATTGTATAAACAAATAAAGGGCGAAAGGAGGCCCCCGATGGGAAAAATTCAGTTCCCGAACCTTCGCGCACTCCCGGCCGGTCCACGCTGGCTGACGTATGGCGTGCTGCTGCTGTGTGCCATTCTGGTGGGCGGTGTGATCACAGCCTATGGCGGCATGCTGCTGGTGGTGCTGATGTGGGCTGTCTGCATGGGCGGGCTGTGCCTGCTGCTGCACTTTACCTGGCAGACGGTGTTCCCCGGTCAGAGGGTAGCACAGGATAAAACGTTCCTGCGCAGTTGGCTGGCGGGCTCCGCTGTGGGCGTTGCGGTCATCGCTGCACTGGTGTGCTACCGCCAAACGGTGTACAGTGATGACGCGATCAACTATTTTGCCAAGCAGACACTGCTGTTCGGCAGCTTTGGTCAAAGCGGATTTTACGGCATTCATGTGCTGCTGGAAAGCCTGTTGACGGCGGACTATAAGATGTTCATGAATCTCTTTATCAGTGTGCCGTATCTCTTTACCGGGCGCAGCATCAATGCGTTTATGGTGTGCTATGCCATCACCTGCTTTATGCCCATGTGGTTTGCGCTGCTGATGGGCGCAAAATACCTGGCCCAGCAGTTGCCCGCTTGCCATACGGCGCTGTATTACCCGCTGTGTATGGCGGTTATGGTGCTGTGGCCCATGTTTTTGTGGCCTGCCACCCACGGCATGCCGGATGCCTTTGGCCTGACTTTTGCCGCAGTGATTGCCCTGCTGTGCGCGGATTACCAGTTTGAAACGCTGCCCTGGCCGCGGCTGTTGGCGATTTTTGCTGCAACGTTTGCCCTGATTCTGACCCGGCGCTGGTACATGTTCTGGATCTTGGCGTTTTATGCTGTGTATGTGCTGGCGGTGCTGGTGGGGGCGGTGCGCCGCAAAACGCTGGGGAGTACCCTCAAACATATGCTGCTGTTCGGCGTGCCCAGCGCTGTGATCATCGTGGGGGCGCTGCTGCCCACCTTCAAAACCATCCTGACAACCGACTACGCCGATATTTACGGCGCTTACTACGGCGGCGGCTTTGGCAACAACTGCCTGGGCCAGCTGCGCACCCAGGGACTGATCTGGCTGGTGCTCTGCGCGGCAGGCTTGGTGTGGCTGCTGTATTGCCGCAGCACCCGTGCACAGGCTATTGTAGCCGCCGCGGCCAGCCTGGGGGCGATGGTGCTGTTTACCCGTACCCAGTCCCTGGGCGACCACCAGAGCCTGATCCTTGCGCCTTTTTACCTGTTGATGCTGTTTGGCCTGTGCGCCAAACTGACCCAGCAAAAGGCAAAGCCCTGGCTGCGCAATGCTGCGGCGGGTGTTCTGGCCGTATTTTTGGTGGTCAACTTCGGCAACGCCCTGCGTCTGCCCGGTAAAAACGTGCAGACCCTGGCCCTGAGCAGCGAAAGCCTGGACCTGACCCGCCGCACCGACCTGGCCCAGATGCGCGCCGTGACAGATTTTGTGCTGGAGCATTGCACCGAGGACCAGACCGTTTACATCAATATGGATTCCAATGGTTACAGCGGCACTACCTTTGCCTACAGTGACCCGGCCCACCCCCAGCTGCAAACGATGATCCTGTGGGAGAGCAGTGTGCCCTCCACCCATGGCTTCCCCACGGGAATCTGGACGTCAGAATATGTGATGGTGACCGATCGTGTGGATGAGGGCGGCATTGTCGGCCCCATCAACGTAGCGCTGCGCACCCAAAGCCCTGCTGCCGTCCATTATGAGTATGTGACCGAGTTCCCGCTGGACGGCATTACCCTGTATTGCTACCGCCGCACAGCCCGGCCGGATGCAGAGGAAGCCGATTACTTCAAGCAGGTGTTTGCCGAATACGACGCCCGCTGGCCGGAAATCTTCAGCCAGAGAATTGACGAATATATGCAAAGCGTGCAGTAAGCAATAAGGGCAATACCGCATAATTCTAAGTGCCGATACGGCGAGCGAGGTGCGGCAGATGCCAAGCCAAAAGCGCAGATAATACTGGATGCTGCAAAGGTGAGCGCCGCCAGTGGCG
>OBLO01001753.1_pt1 | contig 18181 bp, 14 predicted proteins | sample 1519401 | NCBI WGS metagenome assembly OBLO01 (sample SAMEA2602897, study PRJEB22501) | metagenome | reverse complement strand
CGATATTATATACTAATATTCACAAGTGATAAATCCCCCCATTCCCGCTGGGAAGATAAACACCCCCTTCATACCCTTCACCCGCGGCGCTTCCCGACGGGAATTGCGGCTGCCTCCCAGCATCTGCGCATTCCCCCGCCCGGGAGGAAGCTTCCCCCCCGGCCGCAGCTCGCCCGCCATGATGCGGTTCTTGAAATATTCGATGACGCCTTTGTAGGCTTTTTCCTGTTTTTCCATAGACACTGCATTCCTTTCACTTTGTCTTTATCATATCATATATAAAAATCCGGATTGAACCGAAAAGATTCTTTTTACAGAAAACTCTCCAATCTCGTCTCCTGCCAGCTTATAATCTCCTGCTCCAATTTACAGTTGTGCTCCAGCATATACCGCAATATTCCCGCATAGCTGCTGCCCTGTTTTATCATTGCTTCCGCCTTCGCCCGATCGGGTGCTTCCAATGGCTTCGCATATGTCTGAAACCGCTGCAATTCCTGCACACCCATCGCGCACAGCTGAAACGGCAGTCCCGTCTTTCGGATCAGATGCCCCGCGATCGCCAGACCGTCTGGATCGAGATCGCCAAAATGATGCCAGGAAAGTCCCGGATTTTCTCTGGCGATCCGCTGCAATAGCGCCTGTTTCGTGCGGGTATGGTAGCCGCTCAGAAACAGATAAAATATATGTTCCCGCTCCAGCCGGTGAAACGAGGTCAGATTTTCCACCGTCATCAGCGCCGCATCCCGGATCTGGATGCTTTTTGCCTTCTGGAATGTCTCAAAAGGAATCGACATCGGCAGATCGTGATAAATCCGAAGTTCGCGTCCGTCTTCAAGGCAGATCCGTGCATCCCCTTTCAGATAGATATACGCCGGATTGGAATAAATGTAAAATTCCTCCAGAAGCGCCGTCTGCCGCTCCCGTTCTTCTTCCAGCCCCGCAAGCGGTTCATCATACCGCCCCGTGTGCTCCAAAATTCCACACGCCTTTTTCCGGTATATCTTTTCCCACTGTTTACTGTCATGCAGAACTGCCTCTGACATTTCCCGCTCCAGCGTAGTTCTCTGCTTTTCCTGATTTTCTTTTAAAAATTGCACCAGATTCCAGATAGCTTCTGCCTCGGTTATCTCTTTTTCTACCTTCTTTTCATCCAGCTTTCTCGCACGGCTGTTTTTCAGTGTCTGAAGCTTTTCTTTTCCATATGCCTCCAATAAATCGCATTGGCAGAAGCGATGATAAACCTCTTCCAGCCGTTTTTTTAGAATATTCTTTTCTGTCCGGTTCAGGCAGGCATAGTAATCTTCCCAGCGTTCCGGGACAGCACAGATCTGACGGAGAATACCCGTATTCGGAGGAACTACATGAATAAGTCCCTCCGATTCCATCTGACGGATCAGTCGTTCAAATTCTTTTTCCTGGAAAAGCTGTTCCGGCGGGAGAAAATCTTTGTTGTAACCCTTGAAAATATCGGATGGTTTGACCGAAAACACTTGTTTTACCTTGTTTTCACCGACGTAGGTGACGCTTTTTTCGTATTGATCCAGCAATTTACTTAAAAGCTGTTCTTTCCACTCTTTCCGATCCGCCATTTTTTCTCCTCATTTCCTATGCCTGCTTCACCAATCCTTCTACCGCATTCGTATACCGTCCTGTCACGATCAGGCTGACGGTTGAATCGATGAACTGACCGATACTGTTGATCTTCTCCGGCGGGGCTGCATAGAATACCTGGAAGTGATTTTCTTCGAAATAACGGACCATCTGCTCGATCCGCTCTCTCGACAATGCCGAGAATGCCTCGTCGATGAATGCCAGACGGGCGCAGCAGGTGTTTGCCGGGTAGCACTGCAAAAGACTCGCCGCCAGAATGATGAAATACGGGGTCTGCTTCTCGCCGTTGCTGGCGGAACCCTGTTTTTTTGATAACTCTGCTGTGATCTCGGTCTGTCCCTGACGGCTGCTGATCTCCATATCGTAAGAGAAATATCTCCTGTAATCCGTGTATTCCCACTCATCTTCTTCCGCCAGAATGATACTCATAAACTCCTGAATATCATTCTCCATCTCCTCGTCGTCGCGCGCCGAATTCATATAGACCTGCGGGGAACTCATATATTTTTCCAGACGCCTGCAGATGCGGAAGAAGAGAGCGCGGTCTGGCTTTTCTTTCATCACAAACTTGTAGGTATCGTTGCCAAACGGCATATGGCGCAGTTCGCGGTTGATCGCGTCCATCTCACGTTTTGCCTCGCGGACATTCTCGTCAATCTCCGCCACGAAATCGTTCATAAACGCGCTCTCCAGCCGTCCTGCCTGCTCCTGCAGCTTCTGCTGGGCTTCCTCCACCTTGACGTGCGCCAGGTTCCGGTATTCTTCCCGGTACCACGGGATGTAACCGATGCCGCGCTTTCCGACGTCGATTCCCGCCAGGCGGCAATACGCCAGCTGTGCGTCCTCCAGCTGGCGCTCCCGCTCTGCCAGCATATTTTTGCTCTTGTCGATGGAAAGCTGTGTCGTCACGCGGATCGTGCCGCGCTTCTCGCTTTCGCGGTTATATTCCTCCAGCATCGCCTCTTTGAGTTCCATGTTGACAAGGCATTTTTCCTCATATGCCTTCTGGCATAAATAGATCTCCGTGCTGATACGACCCAGTGTTCCTTCGCAGCCCTTTAAATCATTCTTACAGCCGCCGAGCTCACTCTGGTTCTGGTTCACACTCTCATTTGCCTCGCGTGCCAGCCGTCCCGCCGTCTCCAGTTCTTTCAGGACTGCGGTAAAGTCCGGATTTGCCTCGATCTCCTCGCGGTCCTTTACCAGGCTGTCCCTGCGCTTTCCGCAGTCCTTCAGCCCATATGCCGCGCCAAAATCGTAGTGTCCGCCGTCCCAGTCGATCTCCTTGATCGCATCACGGTATTTGATAACCTGTGAAAGTGCCTCTTTATCGGCCCGCTGAACCACCTGTAATTCTTCCAGTTCTTTTCTGGACTGTTCCAGCTGGCAGCGGATCGCGTCTGCGCCGAGACACAGCTCGGTCCGTCTCATATCCATCATCGCAACCGCATAGCTCTTCGCCAGCATGCCATCCCGCATGAGTCCGCCCTTCGGGTATTCATGCAGCTCTTCCAGATTTTCACAGAGATGAATGCCGTTTAACAGATAATTGGCGTAACGTCTCGCATAGACGTTCGGGATCCGCAGAATCTCCGCCGCGGAACCTTCCACCGCCTCTGTTTCCGGAAGCTTATCCGTGATCACGACATTTCCATCATAGATCCGCTCTTTCTGTAAAATCTGCATCGCCTTATGGCAGTGCGCGCCGTCCACGATGATATAGAAACGCTTTCTTCCCAGAAATGTCTCAACCGCCTTTCTCCACTCCGGAGCGGTCACCTCCTGGACCAATTCGGCAAAAATGTGGACCTCGGTCTGGATACCCTGTTTTTCTAACCCTCTCTGAATCTTATTCCGGGCATTTTCCACCTCCGCCGGGAACACAAGGATATTCGATTCCAGACGGCGGATCTTCTCCTGCAGCGCCCCTATCTCTTTTTCGCGCTCTTTACACTGATCCTGCAGGTGGATCTTATTTTCCTCATAGATGCCGTCCTGACGGTGCACCTTCTCGCGGAATGCGTCAAACGCCTCCCGCTTCTTCGCCGTCTCCCCATCCGCCTGTTCCAGTGTCTCCAGATAGGTGTTTTCCGAGGATAAGGACGGAAGATCTGCTTCCAGAAGCTTGATAAGCGCGCTTATCTTCTTCTTCAATTTCAAAATCTGCGCCAGCTTGTCCTCCCAGTTCTTTTTCTCACGATCCGCTTCCTCGATCTGGCGTTTCAGGGAATCCAGGCTTTCCTGCATTCCCTTGACCATATCGTTATTTTCTGCAATTCGCAGGCGTTCCTGTGCGGCTTCCTGCTGCCGGATGAGCTCTCCCGCCCGCTCGGTCAGGCGCCCGTACTGGTCTTTTAAAGCCTGATAACGGTTTTTCGTCTGCTTTTCTTCCTCTTCCTTCTCCCGGAGCGCCTGGTACGAAAGCATCAGCTCCCGGATGCGGAGTACCCGCTTTTTCTTCTCGTATTCGTCACTCTGGCGAAGCACCTCTTCGAGCTGGATTTTGCCCTGTCTGAGACTCTCATAGAGTTCCCGCAGGCGCTCAAACTGGCGCTTCTGCTCGCGCAGTTCCTCCAGCGACTGGACTTTTCCCGGTTCCAGGACACAGTCCTGAATAAACTGGTCGATATTATTTTCCGGGTTAAATGCCATCATTTTCAGAAGCTTTGTCCGGTATTTGGCTGCGTCCACGCGGAGTCCCAGCGCCCGGAGTACCGCCTCCGTGCCGCGGTCCCGTCCCATAAAAGAGGAAAGCTTCATCGCCTCGCCATTCACTGTCAGCTCATTTTTCGGCGTGATGCGGAGTGCATTTCCCTCAATCCGTGTAAAATCGATATCGTCAATCGCCGCCCCCGGACAGATAAACCAGCTGCTGACCGGCTTGCCAGACTCACTTGGAGACTCAATGCATACTCCGACCGTGAGCGGCTGTCCCAGCGTCGGATCGGAAAATTCCATCGCAATATAGCTGACAACGCTGCCATTTCTCAAATAACGCGCCTCGCCATTACTGCGCGTGTCGCCGCGCACATAGCCAAGCACCGTCCGGTCTCGGTCCTTCGCCGCCTTGTTAAACTGCGTGTTGCCCGTCAGGAGATAGGTCATCGCATCAAGCACCGTCGATTTTCCGCTTCCGTTGACACCGGTCACCAGGGTCGAACCTTCCAGCTCGATACAGACATTCTGGAAACGCGACCACTGGACCATCAAAAGTTTTTTCGCCGATTTCCTATTCATGATCGTCTGATTCTTCATCGCCGTCTTCCTCCTCTTTTGTCAGCTCCGTTTCCCATTCGTCCTCACGGCTCCACTTTTCCTGCATCCGCCGGTTGACATTTTCCACAAATTTGCCAAACTCCTGTGGTTCCAGCACAAACTGCATCGACGGATAAAGACAGATCCGGCAGTCCTCCTCGCTGAGCTTTCCAATCACCTGCAGAAGCTGATATTTGGTAAACAGCGTCAGAATCGATGCAAAACTGCTCTTGTCAATCTGATCCCGAATGCCATATTTTTCCATCTCATAGCGCAGATCGGTCACCGAAATCTCAATATTTTTCGAAAGATTTCCAGAACGCACCCGGTCCGCATAGAGAGTCCAGAGGCAGCATAAAACCACACTCTCCATCTTTTTGAGTGTCACATGGTTGATCTGCAGTTTTCCATTCTCGCCGAGATCCCGGCAGTTCTGCAGCATAATCACGCCATTTTCCCGGTCAATTACAATATCGTATCCGATATATCCCAGGTACGCTGAAAATGGTTCCGAACGCTTGGAAACAAAATAGTACGCTTTTTTGCTGTCCTCGTCACGGTCGCGCACGATAAAGGTCTGCTTCAGAAGACGCCTGACACTTTTCTGGAACATGTCCTTCTCAGAGGATGTATATTCATTCCATATTTCTTCAAATCCCATGTTTTATTTCTCCTTCCGGCGTTCGATTTTAAAGCGCCGCAGAAGCATCTGCTGCGTTTCCAGATAACCATCCTCCGCCTGTATCTCATACCCATTTTCCGAACCATATGCAACCGCCGAGAGCGCGCTTAAAAGATCCCGCTTGCTCTTCATCGGAACCTCCTCGCTGGATATCTCCGTCCGATCTCCTAAAAGCGCCTCCAGATAATTCTTCATCTTATCCTTCGAATACGGGTTCTCTGCCTCCCTCTCCTGTGCCTCCCTCGCACGATCGATGTCCTCCTGTGTCATTTCTTCCAGCTCCGCATAGGTTGCCTCGCGGATCATCTGCTCCCGTCGCGGATAGCGGATCGAGTCGGTATCGATAAACTCATTATTTTCCAGCAAAAACAACCCGTTCATCGACTCCGGCAGTTCTTCCTTCCAACCGAGTGTGTTCATCTCCGCCGCAATCACGCGGATCGTCTGCTCGACATGCCCGCGCACATCGCTGTCCCGGTTTTGAAGAAATCTCGCGCGTCCAATCGCAATCTGTAAATAGATATTAATTTTATGCTTGATATCCCGCATGATCTGGTCGTAATCGACTGAGAAAAACTGCAGAATCGTCTGGATCATATCCAGCACCTTATTCTCCGCCTCAATGTGTTCCAGTTCTTCTTCCTTCGCGCATCCCGCCACCAGGCCCTCAAACAGCTCCTGCCGGTTCTGCATCGCTTCCAGCTTTGACCGGATAAAGGAACGGTACATATGAATATTCTGCTGTTTCGTCAGACGCGCGTACTCGCGGATAAAATCGCCCTCACAGTATTCGAGGACGTTCTCGGTCAGACTTTCCAGGCTTTCCTCGCGCACCATCCGCTCGATGATTTTTTTGATAAAGGTCGCCAGGCGCTTGAGCGCACCGGAGAGCTGTTTCGCGTTGCGGTAGACCGAGCGCAGTGCATTGACATAGATATCCGGTTCCCACTGGTCGGGATTCTGCAAAATATTATAAATATTGAAAATATAACTTGAAAATTCTTCCCACTCCGGCTTCATCATCTTCTGGAGAAATTCTGCCAGAAAGACGCCCTGCTCCGTCATCATGATATGCTTCTCATACGTCGCATCGTCCGTGTCCTCCTCCAGCCATCCGACCTCTTTCGAGCAGAATTTGCGGATCACGGAATTGGCAAGCTGGTTGTAATTCCGGTCGGTTGTCATCTCATCGTCCAAATAATCAATGTGATTTTCCAGAAGATAGATGGCAAGCGCATCCCGGATGCGGCTGCGGGCAATGCGGTAGGTGATCTCCCGGTCATACTCATGATAAATGAGCAGAAGACAGTCCGAATAAATGCGGTTGCTGCTGCCGCTTGCCAGGCAGTTGAAAAAGCCGATTGGGAGAGCGTCAAAAAGGTTTTTATTTATACTCACGGTGTATTCCTTCCATATATTTATCTGTATTTATGTTTCTGATTTTCCTGAATATTTCAATATCTGAAAACACCTAACTACCAGCTCTTCCAAAAAACGAAAAGCCGGCAGTCTCAGTCGTTTCTTCTTAATAATTATATACTCTATACCGGGAAAATGGCAAGGCTGGGACTGTTTGGACTTTGATTCCGGTTATTTCAAAGAGACGTTTCTTCCTTTATTTAACGTACTCACAAACTGCATCACACATTTCGTCAGCTTCGCAATGCTTTCACTTTCCTCCGCCCCCGGCTTCATACCCATTCCTATTTCCCGGATGCAGGTCGGGGAAACCGGAACGCAGTAGACATCTTCAGTATTTCCGCGGATCATCAGTTCAGACATCATTGAAATGCCCAGCCCTTTTCCCACCATGCGGATCACCGTCTCATCATCCACATAGACAGACTGCTCCTTTGCCCTGACTCCCTCTTTTGCAAATGCGGCGTGTACATCGATGTCAAACCGCCCATAAGGCATCAGGAAATCTTTTCCTTCAAATTCACGCAGCGGAAATTCTTTGCGCCCATTTAAGGGATACTGCTTTGGCAGAATCGCATACAAAAGTTCATGATACAGCGGAATCCACTCGCATTTCGGTTCTTTCTGTCTGCTCGCAAAAATGACATCCGTCTTTCCGCTCTGTAATAATTCAAATGGTTCCAGCGCATGATCGACCATGCGGAGATCAACGTCCACCTTCGGGCAGAGGCGGCGGAACCGGTATAAAATCTCCGGCATCCAGTACATCGCGATGCTCGCATATGCCGCCACACGGATCGACTCCTCCTGCTGTTCCCGCACCGCCTGAATCTTATTTTCCAGGGTGGCATTTGCCTGCAAAAACTGGCGGATATCCGGCAACAGGTTTTCTCCCGCCTCCGTCAGCGCGATGCCGCTGTAACTGCGGCGGATCAACGGAAATCCAATCTCCCGCTCCAGGCTGTCCACCAGATGGGTCAGCCCCGACTGTGTGTAGCCAACCACCTCGGATGCTTTCGAAAAACTTCCAAGATCTACCGCCGTCATCAATATTTCCAGTTTTTTGGCATCCATGCCGCACCTCCTTTTAGAATATTACATTTTGTCATATTTCTATTATAAACTAGATTTTCACAAACCACAAGGAAGGCTTTATAATGATGATTACAAAAAAGTTTTCAATTCTCATGTAAAAGGAGTGAGTATCTATGACGCAGACCTGTCTTTCCCATAAGCAACGGCTTTTAGTTGCCGGAACATTATTCGGTATGTTCTTCGGCGCCGGAAATCTGATTTTTCCGGTACATCTCGGTCAGCTTGCCGGACGCCAGTTTCTCCCGGCAGCGATTGGATTTATTCTGACTGCCGTCGGCATTCCGATCCTGGGTGTTGCCGCGATCGGAAGCACGCATTCGGAGGGACTTCAGGATCTGTCCCGCCGCGTCGGACACAGATATAGCTATTTCTTTACCTGTCTGCTCTACCTGACAATCGGACCGTTTTTCGCTATTCCGCGGTGCGCTACGACCTCCTTTACCGCCGGAGTCAGACCTCTTTTAGGAACACAGCTTTCCGAACAGACTATGCTGTTTTTGTTTTCGCTGATCTTCTTTGCGCTGGTGTTTGTATTTTCCATTCGTCCAGGCAGCATCACGCTCTGGATCGGAAAAATCATCAATCCGCTGTTTCTTCTGTTTCTAGGCGTTCTGATTGTGACTGCCCTGCTTCATCCGAGCATTGCGGTTTCAGGGGCAGTTCCCGATGCCTCTTATCAGAATGGAGCTTTCTTTTCCGCGCTCTCCCAGGGCTATGAAACCATGGATGCGATTGCCGGACTCGCATTCGGGATCGTGGTCATTTCGGTTATCCGCCAGATGGGCGTGCGGGAAGATTCAACCATTGCAAAAGAGGTTCTGCATTCCGGTATGCTGGCTGGGCTTCTGATGGCATTTATCTATCTGCTTACCATCCTGATTGGAGTACAGTCACTGGGACAATTCGAACTTTCAGAAAACGGCGGCATCGCCCTCTCCCAGATTGCAGACTACTACCTTGGACGGATGGGCACCTGGATCCTCGCCATCGCGATCACGTTCGCCTGCCTCAAGACCTCCATCGGGCTTGTAACGAGCTGTGCGGAAACCTTTGTGAAACTGTTTCCCCATGCCCTTTCCTACCGTGCATGGGCGGTCGTTTTTACCCTTTTTTCACTCATTGTGTCAAATATAGGACTGTCCGCTATCATCACTTACTCGGTTCCTGTTTTGATGCTGATTTACCCGCCAGCCATCACGCTGATTCTCCTCGCGCTGCTTGGAAATGCATTCCAGCATAACAAAAAAGTCTATGTCTGCGTTACCATTTGTTCCTGGGCAGCTTCCATCTTTGACTTTTTAGCAGCTCTGCCGGACGAAATGCAGTCTGCCCTACATCTGGAACCCGTCATCGCATTTGCCAGACATACGCTTCCGCTGTTTGATTTGAACCTCGGATGGATTCTGCCGTCGCTTGTCGGGCTTTGTATTGGACTTCTCTGGAGACAGAAAGAAAAATCAGCAGACCGCTCACACCTTCCTGTATTCCCCATATCTTAATAGTATGAACGAACCGCAGGAGGCAACCATGAAACGAACTAAATTTGCAGCTGCCCTGGCTGTGCTCACTCTGCTTACCACCCTGACCGGGTGTGGACAGGCGAAGGAGGCGGACGGGGCGCTTGAACCGGTCACACTCAATGAGGTAGCCCACTCGATTTTTTATGCGCCACAGTACGCCGCGATCGAGCTGGGCTATTTTAAGGATGAAGGCATCGCTCTGACACTCGTAAACGGTGCCGGTGCCGACAAGGTTATGACCTCGCTCATCTCCGGGGATGCCGATATCGGATTCATGGGCTCAGAGGCAAGTATCTATGTCTACCAGGAAGGTTCCGCCGATTATGCTGTCAATTTTGCCCAGCTGACCCAGCGTGCCGGAAACTTTCTCGTTGGACGAAGTGCCGAACCAGACTTTTCCTGGCAGGATCTGAAAGGCAAAAAGGTGCTTGGCGGGCGCGCGGGTGGAATGCCGGAAATGGTCTTTGAGTATATTTTAAAGAAAAATGGCATCGATCCAAAAAATGACCTGACAATCGATCAGAGTATCAATTTCGGGCTGACAGCGGCGGCGTTTACGAGTAATGATGCGGATTACACGGTCGAGTTCGAGCCCTTCGCCACCACCCTTGAAACCGAAGGAAATGGCACCGTTGTCGCCTCGCTCGGCGTCGATTCCGGTTATGTCCCCTACACCGCCTACTGTGCAAAGCAGAGCTATCTAAATAGGCATCCGGAAATTATCCAGTCGTTCACGAATGCCATCCAGAAGGGCTTAGCTTACGTCAACTCCCACAGTGCGGATGAAATCGCCGAGACAATCCAACCTCAGTTTCCGGAAACAGACCGCGCGGCAATCGCCCGCATCGTTGAACGCTACAAAGCGCAGGACACCTGGAAAAATGATACCATTTTCCACAGGGACAGCTTTGAGCTTCTGGAAAATATTCTGGAAGAAGCAGGTGAACTCAAGAAGCGGATTCCTTATGAAAAACTGGTAACGACCACGTATTCTGAAAAAGCGGCTGGATTGCAGAATGAATAACTAGCCATGAAAAAAGCTGTCGTGTATCACTATTCAAACATGACAGCTCTTTATTTTTATGCCGCAAACACTCCCATTACCTTCTTAAAATAGTCCCAGAGTCCCGCTTTCTCCACCGTTTCTGCCGCTTCTATCTCCACACTTCCCAATTTCCGTCCATCCAACCGGTAGACCAGATGTCCGATCACATCACCTTCCCGAACCGGCGCTTTGCGGGATTCTTCCATCATCCACTCTTTTTCGATTCCATCCAGATTCTCTCCTCCCATCGAAAGGTAAGAAAAGGTTCCCCGCAGACGCCCTGCAACCTGTTCCTGGATGCCGCCTGCCACCGTCGTTTCCGGCACAGCTCCCGGATTTTCATCTTTGTAAAGATGACAATTTGCAAACCCATAATTTAATAATGTGACCGCATCCGCAAACCGCGCCTTATAATCCGGTGCTGCCAGGATGACGGCAATCAGATCAACGCCATCTTTCCGCCCGGTTGCGGACAGGCAATATTTTGCCAGCGATGTAGAACCTGTTTTCAGTCCCGTCACCTCAAAATTTGTCACCATTTTCAGCAGCTTATTCGTATTGGAAAGTCCAAATTCTTTCTCTCCCTGCTTGGTCCGGTGCGTTATATTTTCCATCCAGATCGTTGAATACTGAAAAATTTCCGGATACTTCGTGATCAATTCCCGCGACATGAGGGCAATGTCGCGCGCCGACATCGCGTGCGTCGTAGACGCCGTCAGACCGCAGCAATCCTCAAACTTTGCTGTCTCCATTCCAAGCCCTTTCGCCCGCTCGTTCATCATCGCAACAAATGCCTCCTCACTGCCGCCGATATACTCTGCCATTGCCACACTGGCATCATTTCCCGATGCAATGACAATGCACTTGATCAGCGTTTCGACCGTCTGTACCTCCCCTTCTTCCAAAAACACCTGGGATCCCCCCATGGATTTCGCATGCGCGCTGGTCGTGACCTCATCTTGCAAATGAATTTTTCCCGAATGTAACGCATCAAAAATCAAAAGCAGAGTCATAATCTTCGTCACGCTGGCTGGATTTCGCGCCTCGTCCGCATTTTTTTCGTACAAAATAGTTCCGGTGGAGGCCTCCATAAGGATCGCCTCCGGTGCCTGGACGGGAAGCTCAGCGGCATTTTCTGCTGCCTGCGCTGTCTCTGCGGTTACTGAAACGGGAATCCACAGTTCCTCCGCGTAAGATGTGAGCATACCACTTCCCCCCAATTTACCAATTCCAAGCTGTATGCCTGACACACATTCTCCCATCGTAAGCACAACCGCTACACCAATCGCTGCCAGCCCTCTCCAAGCATTTTTGTTTAAATACTCTCTTCTCCTGTCTCTGCCCCCTTCGTCCCAACACATACATTCTTTTTCCCGAAACAGCTTCTTTTTCACAAACCAACACCATTTTCCCACACGCTTCCATTTCAAAATACCACGCCTCTCCCTGCATGATACATTTTTCATTCATATCTTCCTCCGCCTGCACATACTCTCTTCTCAAGATATGGCATATCCGCCCGTCCCTATGCCAAAGAGAATTGTAAGAAACTGTCATAGACCACCTTTCCTTTTTATGGTATACTATAAGAACACAGACAGGCTTATAAAAACGTTTTCCGCTCTCTTTCTTGCTGTGTCAAGTCGGTGGCAAACTTTCTCGGCCTGTTATTACTATCTGACGCAAAAAACGACAGATAAATATGAATAAACAAAAGGTGAAAACTATGATGAGAAGAAATTCCTCCCTTGGAAGCGTTGGATTTTCTGCACGTGGCGGACGTTCCAGGCGACGGCACGGCGGTTCCTCCAAAATTCCGTATTTAATTTTAATCGGCATTCTGATTGTACTGCTTGGAATTGCCGCGTTCCTCTGGGTGCGCCGCTCTCCGGCAGAACATGTATCTTCGGTTCCAGCGGCAACCGAAACGGATTCTGAAAATGGAGTAATTTCCCTTGATAATGCATCTGCACCTGCTGATGACAGCCTCGAGGGTGTCATCGCTCAGGCAAAGCTTCTGGCAGACGGTTATGACTATGACGGGGCAATCAATCTCCTGTCCAGCAGTACATACGCATCTGACGAGTCCGTGACGGCAGCGATCGACGAATACAACGCCACTAAAGAAACACTGGTGCGCGCTGATCCGCGCAAGGTAACGCATGTATTCTTCCATACACTGATTATGGATACCTCGAAAGCATTTGACGGCGACAGCCGCGAAAAGGGTTATAATCAGGTCATGACGACCAAGGATGAATTTATGAAGATTCTCCAGTCGATGTATGAGCGCGGTTTCGTTCTGGTACGTCTGCACGATGTAGCGTATGAGGTGACCGCAGAGGACGGTTCCAGGCATTTCCAGGAGGGCGATATCATGCTTCCGGAAGGTAAGAAGCCGTTCGTCATGTCACAGGATGATGTCTGCTACTACGAATACATGGATGGCGATGGCTTTGCCTCCCGTATGATTATCGGCGAGGATGGCAAGCCAACGAACGAGATGAAGATGGACGACGGTTCTGTTTCCGTCGGTTCCTATGATCTGGTGCCGTTACTGGATGATTTCATCAAAGAGCACCCGGATTTCTCCTACCGCGGCGCAAAAGCGTGCATTGCTTTTACCGGTTACAATGGCATCCTGGGCTACCGCACCGATTCCGCCTACAATACTGACGAGTACAAAGCGGAACACCCGGATTTCAACTTTGAGGAAGAACGCGCCAACGCAGCAAAAGTCGTCCAGTGCCTGCGCGACGACGGTTTTGAAATTGCCTCCCACAGCTGGGGACACCGCAACATGGGTACGATCCCAATGGATAAATTCCGTGAAGATACCGATAAATGGGCAAATGAAGTCGAAACGCTGACCGGTCCGTGTGATATCATCCTCTTCCCGTTTGGAAGCGATATTGGGGACTGGCATCCGTATGATACAAGCAGCGAGCGCTTCCAGTACCTGTACAACAAGGGATTCCGTTACTTCTGTAACGTAGATTCCTCCCAGTATTTCGTCCAGATCGGCGACGATTATATGCGACAGGGGCGCCGGAACCTCGACGGCTACCGGATGTATTACGACCTTCCGGAAAGTGGAGTCGGCGGCGATCATTTGAGTGACCTGTTTGATGTCAACGAGGTATTTGACCGGTCAAGACCTACTCCGGTGCCGAAGATGACGGAGTAAGATAAAGCTGTAATCCAATTTTAAATAAAAGAAAGAGAAATCGAGCATTTGTTCGATTTCTCTTTCTTTTTTAAAAACCCCGGAGTCTTCCACACTCCGGGGCACACCTTTTCTTTCAAGCACAGCTTTCCGTTGCAAATCTTAGAACTGCACAATCTCCTCAATCGGCTCTGCCTTTTCCACGTAATCTGCATAAAGCATCGGACCTTCGCCCTCATACTCCGGCATATACTCATATTCTACGCGGGCACGTACTTTGACCCAGTCTTTCGTCTCAAGCAGACGGGCATTTTTTGCCTTGCACATGAAACCTAAGAACGTCATATCTGCCTCGCAGCAGGTCATCGCCATACGTCCAGGAACAAAGTTGTTCTTCGGGAAATCCGGGGTTTTCAGTACCATGCCGGTAAATTCAACGGTCTTTCCACGGTAACGGTCCGGTTTATCCATCGCATCAATATACCAGATACCATATGCCTCCGGCGGAATCTCGATCACTTCGGCATTGACATCAAATGGAAGATCCGCTTCGGTCACTTCCTCAATTTCGCCCTCTGCGTCCTCAAATACGATCTGAACCTGCGGGTTCATGCCCTTTAAAGTACGGCGGTATACATCCAGATCCTCGATCTCGTCGCAACGGTTCATGATAATCATTTCCGTGTTGCGGACCATGGCACCAATCAATGGTTTCATGTTCTGCAGGTATAAATCAAATGTGGAACCATCGATGATCGTGATCTGCTGATACAGATCCCAATCGTTCGGAAGTTTCAGGGCATCCAGATTCCACATACCGTTCCACTCCATCAGAACTCGCTCCGGATTGTAAAGAAGCTCCAGATCCTGTAGGTATTCCGGCGTCAGCTTTTCCGCTTCCTCTATATAGACAACCGCTGTATGAGTCTGCTTTAAAAGCTCCTCATCATACTCTTCCTCGCCCTCTTCGCAGACAATCAGAAGTGTTTTTCCTTCGGTCTGGAAATAATCCTGCTGCATTGTAAATTTAATAAACTGGGTTTTTCCAGCTTCCAGAAAACCATTGATGAGAAACAACGGCATCTTATCTTCATTCATAGTTCATTCTCCTTGTATTTACGCGTTGAACGCTGCCTTCAGACCCTCTTCGTCCAGCTCGGCACCGATCACGCACACCTTTCCGGTAAAATCCGGTGCTCCCTCACGGATCTCAGCCTGCTCCGGAACCATATCAAAATGCAGCCATACGCCCTTTTCTTCACTCGGAACCATGCCTTTCGCACGCAGAACCTCGCCGTATTTATCACCATAAGCCAGATCATCCAGAATCTTCTGCAGATCTTCTTTCTTCATCACGCCGACATTCTCCAAGCCCCAGCTTGTAAATACATCATCTGCAGTCTGTGTCCTTCCGTGTCCGGGGTGGTGGTCTGGGCAGCCTCAGCCACACTCGTCATCATGGTCGTGATGAGGATGCTCATGGTCATGATCGTGGCAGCCACAGTCATCATCATGGTCATGATGATGGTGCTCATGATCGTGATCATGACAGCCACAATCGCAGTCATCGTCATGGTGATGATGCTCGTGCTCATGATCATGGCAGCCACAGTCGCAGTCATCGTCATGGTGGTGATGCTCATGATCGTGGTCATGGCAGCCGCAATCGCAGTCATCGTCATGATCATGATGGTGATGATGCTCATGCATATGCTCTCTTGCCTCTTTCATCAGCTCCTCTGCCATATCGTCTTCCTGCTCGATCATCTCAAGAAGCTGTGCGCCGGTCAGCTCGCTGCATGGAGTGGTCACGATGGTTGCCTTTGCATTGTGCTGGCGAAGCATCTCAACCGCGCCCTGTACCTTCTTCGGATCCGCTACATCGGTACGGCTTAACACGATCGTGCCTGCATTTTCGATCTGGTTGTTGAAAAACTCACCGAAGTTCTTCATATACATACGGCATTTGTTGACATCTACCACGGTAACCGCACTGTTTAACATAACCTCAATCTCAGAAGCTACATTTTTTACTGCATTCATAACATCAGACAGCTTGCCGACGCCTGACGGCTCGATGATAACACGATCCGGCTGATATTTGGTCAGAACTTCCTCGAGGGAACGTCCAAAATCGCCGACCAGAGAGCAGCAGATACAGCCGGAGTTCATCTCACGGATCTCGATGCCAGCGTCTTTTAAAAAACCGCCGTCAATGCCGATCTGTCCAAATTCATTTTCAATCAGAACGACTTTCTCGCCTGAAATTGCTTCTTTTAAAAGCTGTTTAATAAACGTAGTCTTTCCTGCACCCAGGAAACCGGAAATAATATCAATCTTTGTCATTTTACTTACCTTCTTTTCTGTACAAATGTGTACTGACTGTAAATCATTGTCCGCCCGGTACCTGGCATCCCGGCAATGCATAGCTTTACATCGCCCGAATCTGCCGAAGTTCCGATCAGCCACTTATTATTTTACACAAATACCTAGTAAAGTCAAGCATCGGCAAAATCCCGTTACTGGGCGCGTGTGAACAGTAACGTTTTTAGCCTCACATATATGCAGCCTTTTTGAGACCAAAAACGCCCTATAAAGACACAGTAATCGTCCGCTTCCAGCTCGCCCCAGCATACACTGCCGTGATAAGCTCTGCCAGCCAGAACGCGTGCCAGACACCGATAGGACCGATGATCCGGCTGAGCACAAATGCGATCGGAATGATAATCACGACATAGCGCATCAGGGAAATTTTCAGAGATTTAAGTCCCATTCCAAGTCCCTCAAACGCGCCGGAAGCAATGACGGAAACCGTTGACATGACAAAGCCCGGGCTGATGATCCGGAGCGCCGTTCTGCCGATCTCCACCGTCGAAGGCGTCTGCGTAAACAGCCCCATCAGGAAATCCGGCACCAGCTCGCCAAGCAGGGTTCCCGCTGTCATGATAATGCCAACAATCATGAAGGCCGCGCGGAAGATCTTTTTCACCCTCTCCTGCTCGCCTGCACCGTAATTGTAACCGATCAGCGGGCGCATTCCCTGCACCACGCCGCTGGCTCCCTGATAAAGCAGTGCCTGCAGCTTGTAGTAAACACCCAGCACCAGAATATATACCTGCGAAAATGGTGCCAGAATCGCATTGAGCGCCGTCAGAAGCAGGGATGTCAGCGCCATATTGAGTGTTGCCGCGATTCCGACTGAATACATACCGCCGCAGATCTCCTTCGACGGGCGCATTTCCCGCAGCGAAATCTCCACATTTAACGGTTTCACATGGTTTAAAATCAAATAAAACAGCAGCGACGCCGTCTGCCCGATTCCTGTCGCCCACGCCGCACCGCGGATTCCCAGTTCCGGCATGGGGCCTAATCCAAAGATAAAGATCGGGTCCAGCACGATATTGACGACGCATCCAATCAAGACGGCTGCCATCGATATTTTCATCTTTCCAACCGACTGGTAGACCTTTTCATATGCCATTCCCATCGTGTCGATCGTTGAAAACAGAAACACATTGCAAAAATACGTCAGTCCGTAGGAAATCGTTACCTCATCGCTCGTAAACATCCGCAGGAAATACGGAATCACCGCCATTCCTAAAATCGTTAAAATCATTCCATGTAAGGCACTTAAAAATACTCCCTGCGATGCTGTCTGGTTCGCCATCCGTGTTTTTCCTTCGCCAAGGCGTCTCGCCACCATCGCATTGATACCAACGCCAAACCCAACCCCGGCTGCGTGCGCGAGGTTCTGGATCGGATAGACAAGCGAAACCGCCGTCATCGCGTCCTCACTGATCATTGCCACGAAAATGCTGTCCACGATATTGTAGAGTGCCCCGGCGATCATCGATATGATGACCGGGATTCCCATCGAAAGCAGCAGCGGGACAACTGGTTTTTCTTTCATGTAGGTCTGATCCATTTTTCCATCTCCATTCCCTTTTTTATTTTTCACTTTTCATGAGCGTTTCTGACACATTCTTCGCAGAAAAAAAACACCTGGGTTTCTTCTGCAAAGCATTTCTTATCAAATAAAAAAGAGACTACGGACTTTACTGTTTATCTCAGAAACAGTACAAACCCTATAGTCTCTTTAACGCTTAGACAAGCTATTCGATTTTCGTTTTCTATCGCCGACCAGCAACTCTGCAAGCTTTTGCTGGCGATCTGCCCATTCCGGCAACCGAATATTATTATAACCGCAAGCCATTTTATTTGTCAACCACTCCCTGGCAAATCATCGCGGCAAACGCATGAACATGTTACTGTACACGCATACGTGTCCAGTAACGGAATTTGCCGTGGCTTCGCATTTCAATACGGCAAATTCCTGCTGCCACCACGTTTTCTTACGGCACTTTCGGTTCCAAAAGTGCCTACCCGTG
>OBLO01001742.1_pt1 | contig 18259 bp, 18 predicted proteins | sample 1519401 | NCBI WGS metagenome assembly OBLO01 (sample SAMEA2602897, study PRJEB22501) | metagenome | reverse complement strand
ACGGCGCTTCCTCCCCTGTCTGAAGACAGAGGTTTCCGCGCCGAATTTCTATGAAGGCCTACGTCTACGAGACCTTCGAGCAGCTCGGCCGTATCCCGGCCAACATCGTGATTCCCGTCGGCAACGGCACGCTCTTCATCGGCGCCGTCCAGGCGCTCGAGCATCTGCACGCCTCGGGGGCAATCGAGCGCTTCCCCAACATCATCGCGCTCCAGAGCGAGAAGTGCGATCCGCTCTACCGCGCCCGCGAGGCGGGGCTTGAGGATCCTGCACGCGTCACGCCCGCGCCCACGATGGCCGAGAGCATCGCCATCGGCGTTCCGATGCGCGGCCGCGAGATCCTTGACATGATGAAGCGCCACGACATCAGGGTCGTGCACGCTCCTGAGGACCGCATCCTCGAGGCCCGAGCCCTGCTCGCCCGCCGCGGCATCTACTGCGAGCACACCACGGCCGCCAACTACGCCGCCTGGGGCCGCTACTGCGAGCTCTACGGCCCCACGCCCGACACGCTCATCACCATGTGCGGCGCAGGCATCAAGTCCGACCACTGACCCGCACGCTCAGCCGTTGCGGCTCCCTGCACCTCAGGGAACCGCAACGCGCATCCGCCCCCTTCACCATCCTCCCTGCGGCCTCCTCCCGCCTTCCCATCCTGCTTCCTGATGCCTCGGACACCGCCTTCAAGTGCTGACGGAGAGCACGTTCCCCGAGTATTTTGACTCAAGACAAAACCCTGTCCCACGAAGGGAATACGCCGTAGGCAAAACGCCTTATGGCTGTCATTTATAAGAGACGTGAAATTTCAGTTGAATTGCAAACCTTCTTTGACGGCTTGACGCAGGCCACAAGACGGCGTTTTGACGTCCGAATCCGTCCTCGAGCAGGCACATGATTGAATGGCGCGGGCCCCTCGCCCGCCCCCCCGAACGCGCTTCGAGCGCCGCCGCCTTCCTGTCGCTCACGCTATGCGCCTTCTTCGGCATTCTGAAGACGAAGGGCGCGCTGATGGGCTTCGGCAACGGCACGATCTAGCTCATCGTCTGCGCGTTCTTCCTCTCGCGCGGCTTCATCAAGATGAGGCTCGGCCGCCGCATTGCGTTTCGCATCATTCAGGCGATCGGCAGGAGCGCCACGTCGCTCGGCTATTCGATCTGTCTCGCAGAACTCATCATCTCTCCCGCCATGCCGTCGGCCACGACCCGAGGAGGAGGCGGCGTCTTCTATCCGATCGTCCAGTCGCTCTCGAGCGCCTTCGACTCCGAACCCGACCCCACCGCAGGCCGCATCGGCAAGTACCTGATGCAGGTCGGCTTCCATGCCGACGCCGTGACCTGCATAATGTCCCTCACCTCGATGGCCGGCAACCCGCTCTGCGTGGGTCTGGCCGCGAGCGCCATCGGCGTCGAGCTCACCTGAATGCAGTGGGCGGTCGCCGCCATCGTACCGGGCCTCGTCTGCCTGCTCCTCGTGCCGCTCGTCCTCCTCAGGATTGCGCCGCCCGAAATCAGGCAGATTCCGAATGCACGTCAGATCGCGCGTGACGAACTCGAGAAGATGGGGCCGATGTCCCGCGACGAACTCGTGCTCTCCTTCGTCTTCCTGATGTGCCTCGTGCTCTGGGCCACGGGCAGCCTCACGGGTCTGGGTGCCACGTCGATCGCGATGCTCGCGGTCTCCATCATGCTCATCGCCGGCGTCCTCACCTGGAAGGACATCCTCGCCGAAAAGGGCGCCTGGGACGCGATGTTCTGGATGGGCGGGCTGATGGCGCTCGCCACGGTCCTCTCCAAATCCGGCTTCATCAAGTGGGCCGCTGCCTTCATTGCGGACGGCATCGCGGACGCGCACATGGGCTGGATCTCCTCCTTCCTGATCATCTCGCTCATCTACATCTACTCGCACTACTGCTTCGCTTCGGTGACGGCCAGCATCTCCGCCATGTATGCCGCCTTCGTCGCCGTCGCGGCGGCCTGCGGCGCCCCCGCCCTGATGGTCGCGGTCGCCTTCGGCATCTTCGCCAACCTTCCCATCTCGCTCACCCACTACGGCAACGGCGCCGTCCCCGTCTATTTCGGCACAGGCTACGTGAGCCAGAGCGAATGGTGGCGCAACGGCTTCATCGTCTGCACGGTCAACACCGTCGTGTGGCTCACCGTCGGCATGACCTGGTGGAAACTCATCGGCCTCTGGTGACCGGAGCTTGATCAAACGGCCCGATCGGTCCGCATCCCTCGGGGATGCGGACCTTTTTCGTCATGGACCGTACGGTTCGATGAGGCATCAGCGGCGCCTGTCGGCAATGAATTCAAGGCCCCTCGCGGCGCACCAGGCGCAGCAGAGCCCGAGCAGGATGCCTGCCATGACGTCCGTAGGGAAGTGCACGAAGAGATAGAGGCGGGAGAAGGCGATGAGGGCCGCCAGCACGAGGGCGGGCCGGAAGAAGGCCGAGCGGCGCAGCCACAGCACGGCGGCCGACGCAAAGGAGGCGGCCGTGTGGCCCGAGGGGAAGGAAGGATCGGGCGGACACGCGGGCAGAAGCGTGAAGCCCATGATGTCGCAGGGACGAAGTCGATCAAAGAGCGGCTTGAGTCCCATGTTGCCGACAAGTGCGACCAGAGTGAGCGCGAGAAGGATTGCGGCTCCCGTGAGCCTCGTTCTGCGAAAGAGGAGAAGAGCGACGCCGAGCGCGATCCAGACGGCGCCGTGATCGCCCAGCGCGGTGACCGCACGCATCCAACCGTCCCAGGTGCCCGACTCGAAGGCCTCCCTGATGGCGAGAAGCACGGGAAAGTCGAAGTGACGGTTGAAGAGATCGACGGCCATGGAACGAATCAGCCAGCGGGATGAAGGGGAATGACGCGCTGGTTGGAGCTTCCGAACCAGCAGCCCTTTTCATGCACCTTGAGCTTTTCGACGTAGGGACCGTCGACGAGCACGTCGACGTACTCGAGCACGGGGCAGTCCGCCACCTTCTCGTGGCGGCGGCCCGTCCAGAGCCAGATGGTCTTCGTGTTGCCGAACCTTTCGCGCACGGCCCTGACGATCCTCAGGACCTCGTCCCGATTCTCGGGTTCTAGCGGATCGCCGCCGAGCAGGCTGAGGCCCTCGACGAAGTCCTCCTCGAGCGCCTTGAGAAGCGTCGCGAGGGTTTCGTCGGTGAAGGGCCTCCCGGCTCCGAAGTCCCAGCTCTCCTCGTTGAAGCAGCCGGGACAGTGTAGCGTGCACCCCGAGCAGAAGAGCGAGACGCGCACGCCGGGGCCGTTGGCCGTGTCGCAGGTGCTCAAGCCGATGTAGTTCATCGGAGGATCCTTACATGCTCTTGCGGTTGCGGATTTCGGCCATCTTGCCGTCGTTCATGCGGGACATGCCGTTGACGTTGGAGTAGCCGAGGTAGCCGCAGACGCGGGAGATGACGGAGAGGTTCGCGCTGCCGCAGTGCGGGCACTTGAAGAGCACGTTCGTGCTGTGCCTGCCGCAGTCGCCGCAGTAGGCGCTGTCGAAGTTGACGCCCTGATAGAAGCCCTTCTTCATGCCGCGGCGGATGACCGCCTTGACGGCCTCGAAGTTCTCGGGGTTGTCGAGGCGCACGTACTGGATGTGGCCGCCTTCGCAGAGATGGAAGTCCGTGAACTCGCGGTCCTGCTTCTCAAAGGGCGTGATGTCCTCCGTCACGTTGACGTGGAAGGAGTTCGTGAAGTACTCGGGGCTGTAGTGCTCGGTCGAGCGGAACACGTTCTCGACGCCTTCGTCGCGGCAGAAGCGGTCGTACTGACGGGCCTGCGTGGCGCAGAGCGACTCGGCCGGCGTGCCGTAGATGGCGTAGAGGTGGCCGTCCTCCTTCTTGAACTGCGCGAGCTTTTCCTTGAGGTGGCGAAGCACGGAGGCGGAGAAGTCGCCGCCCTCTTCGACGAGGCGCCTGCCGCTCCAGAGATAGGTGGCTTCGTCAAGGGCCGTGATGCCGAACGAGGCCGTCATGTAGCGCACGAGGTCGCCCACGCGGTCGTCGGGGCTCTTCGTGCCCTCGTAGAAGCCGCCCTGCGTGAAGGCGAGCGGGTTGCTCGAGCACTTCTGGTTGCGGATGATGTCGTAGCGCTTCTTAAAGAAGGAGCGGATGAATTCGAGACGCTCGTCGAGAATGCGCCAGAAGTCATTGCGCCAGGTGTCGGGATGACGGAGCTGGGCGAGCTTGAGGATGATCGGCAGGTTGAGCGAGACGGCGCCGATGTTGCAGCGCCCGACCGTGACGGCCCTGCCCTCTTCATTGCACCAGAGCGAGAGGAAGGCGCGGCAGCCCATGGGCGACGTGATGGCGCCGTACTGCTGGAAGATCTCGGAGACGCTGCCGTTCTCGGACGAAAGGCTCAGGTAGTCCGGGTACATGCACTCGGAGGAGGTCCTGACGGCCTCGTCGAAGAGCTGGGCGGACCACTTGTCGGCCTCGATCTGGCGCTCGTCATAGAGATAGACAAGCTTCGGGAAGACGACGGGCTTGCCGTCCTTGCCGTGGCCGTTGCGGCGGACCTGGAGCATGATGCGGCTGATCGTCATGAGCCACTCGCGCTCCTCCTCGGTGAAGAGCTCGGGATTCCACTGACCGAAAGTGATCGTCGTGAAGGCGAAATCGCCGCGGCTGCACGGCACGGTGTTGAGCTTCAATTCGAGGGACTGGAAGCCCTGCTCGAGCTCGCGCACGACGTCGCGCGAGGCGACGCGCTCGACGGTATCCTCGTCAAGGCCGAGGTCGCGGTACTTGGCGCGGGCGGCAGCGAGGCTCTTCTCGACATAGGGCAGGAGCACCTTGTCAAGCTCGGGCAGCGTGAAGCCGCCGAACTGCTGGGCGGTCGCCACAAGCGTGATGTCACCGATCACCTGAAGAGCGGAAAGCACGGACTTGGGCTCGGAATACTGGACGTTCGACATCTCGAAGCCGCCCTTGAGGACGTGGCCGATGTCGAAGAGGCAGCAGTTGATGCAGCCGAGGATCATGTCGCGCAGGTCGTGGATGTAGATGTCGCCGCGCTCGATCAGGGCCTTCTCCTTGCCCGAAAGATAGAACTGCTTGTAGAGGCTCTTCGTGAGGTAGCCCTTGATCAGGGAGCCCTTCGTGGAGACGAGCGAGCTGTCGTAGTTAGCGTTCTCGCGGTCGCCGAGGCGCAGCACGTCGTCGGCATCCTGACGGAGCTGCTCGAACGTGCGGGCGTACGTCGTTTTGTAGTAGCGGTATTCGGCATAGGCCTCCGCCACCTGCTTGTGCTGCTGGGCGGAGAGAACGGCGATGACAAGCTCGTGAAGCTCAAGCACGGACACCTCGTCGCGGCCCTCAAGGCGCGAACGGACCTCACTGACGATGCGGGCGAGCCCCTCGTCGTCGATGAGCGTGTCGCAGCGGAAGGCCGCCTTCTTCACCGCGTCAACGATCTTCTCGTCAATGAATTCTTCGGTCGTGTTGTCCTTCTTGATAACCGTCAGCATGTCGTCGTCCTTCTTTTAATCCTTCTCAACAGCGGCCGTCATTGAAACCAACGGACGGACCCGAAAAAACGAACTGCCGCCCCATGGGCGGCAGGGACTTAATCTTATGGAAAAGCCCCGAGAATCTCAACACTCTTTTCTTCGACAAACGGATGTTTGCGGTATTGACAAACCTGCGCAAAAGTGCTTCCTCAAAACATCCCCGGCGGTCCGGAACGCCTCCCCGCATCCGCTCCTCCTTAGAGGGAGGCGCGTTTGAAGTCCCTCCCACGCCGGTCCGAACCGCCTTTTTTCATCCATTCTTTTTTTCTATGAGAAGCATCGGCACCATACAATCGGACGCCGAAAAAGTCACTACATCATGTGGTTTGACAACACCACAACCACAACATCTTGTGTTTTGCACAGATTTCACTCCAGAGAAATGACGCCCCGAACAACGGTCGAAAGCAATGGGGGAGAGGGTTTTACAAGCGGGTGAAGGAGGAGGCAGCCGAACTCGGGGAGGTGCGCCGGCACAAGATGTGGGAAAGGGCGTCCGACGGCGTGCGCGGGCGGCGGCGAAGACGGATGTGAAAAAGGCCGCGCCTTCACGTGAGGAAAGTGCGCGGCCCGTTGCCCCGGATTCAACCTGAACCTCGGGAGGTTCGAAGCATCAGCTTCAGAAGGCGTTCTTCAGGATCGCCTCGACGTCGGACGCCTCAAGCGGCAGGAGGCGGCCCACGGGGCCGCGGCGGCAGCAGTGGCGCGCGAGCGACTCGACGGGGCATTCGTCGGCGCCGAGCTCGCCCATGCGGGTCGGCATGCCGAGGGACTTGTAGAAGGCGACGAGCGCCTCGATACCCTTCTTCGCAGCCTCGGCGTCGTCGGCCTCGACGATGCCGAAGACGTTGCGGGCGAACTGCGCCAAGCGCGCGGGCGTGCGTTCAGAGACGTAGCGCATCCAGGCGGGGATCACGACGGAGAGGCCCATGCCGTGGGTGATGGCCTCGTTCCAGCCGGAGATTTCATGCTCGATGGCGTGACAGGCCCAGTCCTCCTCGCGGCCCAGACCGAAGTAGCCGTTGTGCGCGAAGCTGCCGACCATGCCGATCTGGCACCAGGAATCGTAGTCGCGGGCATCCGCCCAGACCTTCGGGCCGAATTCGATCGCGGTGCGCATGGCAGCCTCGGACTGCGCGTCGACGTAGGCCGTCGCGGTCGTGCGCGTGAAATAGCGCTCCATGATGTGGGAGATCATGTCGACGACGCCGGCGGCGACCTGATGGCGCGGCAGCGTCATGAAGCATTCGGGATTGACGATGGCCGCGGCGGGGCGCAGGCATTCGGCGCCGATACCGGCCTTCGTGCCGTGGTGCGAGATCACGCACCGCACGGACTGCTCGGAACCCGCGGCGGGGATCGTCAGCACGGCGAGCACGGGCAGGGCCTTTTCGGGAACGGCGTGGCCGTCGAAGAAGTCCCAGCAGTCGCCCTCGTACTCGAGGCCAAGGGCAATGCACTTGGCGGTGTCGATCACGGAGCCGCCGCCCACGGCGACGACAAGACCCACGCCTTGATCGCGCATCCAGTCGCCGGTCTCGCGCACGAAGCACAGGCGGGGGTTGGGATGGACGCCGCCCTTTTCAATCACCGTCATGCCTGCGGCCTCGAGGCTCTTCCTCACCGAGGCGAGAAGGCCGGAGCGGACGACGGAGCCGCCGCCGTAGACCACAAGGCACTTGTGGGTGCGGGCAACGGTTTCAGCCAGACGACCGGCTTCATTTTCGGCGCCGCGTCCGAAGACGAGGCGGACAGGATTGTGGTAGGCAAAGTTCAGCATGCTTGTGAGGCGGGCCTCCGTCCCCTCCTCTTCATGCCGGGAGGGACGGCGGCCGGCGGCCTTGTGTTTTTTTTCCGAAAAAAATAAACGCCGGGGTCTGCGCTCCTGGCACTCCCGGCGACGTCAGGTGCGCAGTTTATCCGTTTGACGGCCGCCCTGCATGAAAAATTCGGGTTTTTCTTTAGGGATTTTCTCCTATATGCAACACCCGCTTTCTTCGCGGAAAAGGCATCACGACCGCAGATCCAGCCGCCCGAAAAGCCCCGTGCGGGAGGCGTGCAGGCGTCGGAAGACGCGTTCGCACGACACCCTGCGAGGGCGAAGGAGCACCCGGTCCCCCACCCTTCACCGCATCACGCGAGCGTCAGGCGCCCCTGCGCGCAAAGCGCCTGCGGCGGGTGTCGAAGAGGCAGACGGCGGCCGCGGCGCCCACGTTGAGGCTTTCGCACGCGGCCTCGATCGGAATGTAGAAGCGACGGTCGGCAGCCTCAAGGCCCGCATCGGAGACGCCTGGTCCCTCGGCGCCCATCAGCCAGCAAACGGGACCCTCGGCAACGTCGTCCGCCGCGAGGAAGAGATCCTCGCCGCCGCGGGCGTCGGCCGCGTAGATGCGGCCGCGATAGGCCCTGCGGAAGGCCTCGGGCGTGATGTTCTCGATGAAGACGGCGCCGAAGTGCGCGCCCATGCCGGCGCGCATCACCTTCGGGGACCAGAGGGTTGCGGCGACGGGACTTGCCGCCACGACGCGAACGCCTGCGGCGACCGCAGTGCGGATCAGCGTGCCCGCGTTGCCCGCGTCCTGCACACCGTCGAGATAGAGCGCGTCGGCGGACTTCCAGGCGTCGTCGGCGGGCGCGGGCGGAACGGCCGCCTCGCACATGACGCCGACGCCGTGCTCGACGGGCGAAAGCTGGTCGTAGAGGGCGGGCGAGAGCGCAAAGAGGTCTGCGCCGCTCTTCCTGCAGAGCTCAAGGGCGAGTTCGCGGGCCTCGCGCGAGGCGCGGTCCGCATCGATCAGAACGGCGTTGACGCGGCAGCCGGATTCGAGCGCCACCTGCATCAGATGGATGCCCTCCATCAGGGTGGCCCTCTCCTTTCTCACGGCACGCGCGTCGCGCGCGAGCTTTTTCCAACGCTTGAACTTCGCGTTGGCCTCGCTTTCAATGAACTTTTCAATCATTCTCGTTCTCCTTGGCTGCCTTGCCGGCGATCATGGACTTGACGGGCTCGAAAGAGCGGCGGTGCTCGGGCGTGATGCCGAGCGTGCGGATCGCCTCGACGTGCCTTGCGGTGCCGTAGCCCGCATGAGCGGCGAAGCCGTAGCCCGGATAGATCTTGTCGAGTTCGGCCATGCGGGCGTCTCGTGCGGTCTTCGCGAGGATCGAGGCGGCCGAGATGGCGGCGACCCTGGCGTCGCCCTTCACGACGGCGGAGGCGGGAGCGGGCAGCCCCTGGGGCGTGCGGTTGCCGTCGACGAGGATGAGCTCGGGCCTGACGCCGAGCCCCTCAACGGCGCGCTTCATGGCGAGCATCGTCGCCTGAAGGATGTTCAGCGTGTCGATCTCGTGGACGTCGGCCCAGGCGACGCACCAAGCGAGCGCGCGCTCGCGAATGAGCGGCGCGAGCGCCTCGCGCCTCGCGGCCGAGAGCTTCTTCGAGTCGTTGAGGCCCTCGACAGGACGGTCGGGATCAAGAATCACGGCCGCCGCGCAGACGGGGCCCGCGAGCGGGCCGCGGCCCGCCTCGTCGACCCCTGCGACGAGCGTCGATGAAAAGAGCGGATCCTCCGAACCGAAGAGGCTCGGCAGGGCGGGGGGGGGGTGCGTTTTGGAAGCGGCGGGATTTGCCCCGGGCCGGGCCCGGGGGATGAAAGGGGAAAAGAAAAGGCGCTCCGCGGAACCGGCCGGCGAAGCGCCCCTGCGGGCTTGCCCTCTCTCAGAGCTCTCGAGCCCCTCAGGATCTTGCGACGCTCATGATGACGTCGGCGGCGAGAGCGGGCGTGTCAGCGATGAGGCTCTCGTGCATGGCCGAGAAGCGTTCCTCGAGCATCCTGCGGCGGGCTTCGTTCTGAAGCGCGTCCTCAAGCGCGTAGGAGATCGGATCGGGCTCGCAGAAGAACTGCAGGAACTCGGGCACGACGTTTTCGCCGAGCAGGATGTTCGGCAGGGAAACGCAGTGGATGAGCGCCTTCTTCTGCATGATCATGCCCGTGAGGGCGGGCATCTTGTAGCCCACGACCATCGGCTTCTTGTAGAGCGCGCACTCGAGCGCGGCCGTGCCGGAGGCGACGAGCACCGCGTCGGCGGCCTCGATCGTGCGATGGCTTTCACCCGTGACGATCTGCATCGCCTGGGCAAGGCGCGGGTACATGCTCGCCACCTGCAGGATGCGGGTACGGGCCTGCTCGTCGACGGCGGGAATCAGGACGTGGGCGCCGCCGTTGCGGGCGAGAAGACGCTCGACGGCGTTGAAGAAGACCGGAGCACAGCCCTTGAGCTCGTCGACGCGCGAGCCAGGCATCACGGTGATGACGGGCAGGCCGTCGTCACCAATGCCGAAGCTCCTGCGGGCGCCCGCCGTGTCGGGCGTCATCGGGATGATGCCCGCGAGCGGATGGCCGACGAAGGTGGCGGGCACGCCGGCCTTGCGGTAGATCTCCTGCTCGAACGGGAAGACGAGCAGCATGTGGTCGACGGCGCGGCGGATCGTCTGGATGCGCTCGGGACGCCAGGCCCAGATCGAGGGGCTCACGAAGTGAACGGTCGGAACGCCGCGGCGGCGCAACTTCTCCTCGACGGCGAGGTTGAAGTCGGGAGCGTCGACGCCCACAAACACCTGCGGCATCGAGTCGCCGAAGCGGGTGATGAGGTCCTTGCGGAAGCTCAGCAGGCGCGGCAGGTGCGTGAGCACTTCGACATAGCCGCGCACGGAAAGCTCGCGCGAGTCGTACCAGGCGCGAAAGCCCGCGGCGCGCATCTTGTCGCCGCCCACGCCGTACTGCGGAGCACCGCCCATGCGTGCGGCCACCTCAGGAATCACAAGGCTCGCGATGAAGTCGCCGCTCGCCTCGCCGGCAAGCCAGACGGCGCCGTTGCGTTCAAGCGTCGGAATGGAAGACTGAATGCCCATGAGTTTCCCCTCGTTGATGGTACGGTTCGTAGTGGTGAGAATGAATGCGCCGGGCGGATCAGCGGATCACGCCGCGCGGGCTGCTGCCGATGAATTCGATGAAGCGGGTGAGCTGCTCGACGGCGTCCGGGAAGTCGGCCTTGAGGGCCTCGATCTTCACGAGCGCCTCCTTGACGATGAGGCCCTCGCGGTACAACAGGCGGTAGGCCTGGTGCAGCGCGCGCACCTGCGTGTCGGAGTAGCCGAAGCGGCGCAGGCCCACGGTGTTGAGGCCGTGAGGCGCACAGGGGTTGTCGGAGCAGATCACGTAGGGCGGAACGTCGCGCAGAACGGCGGAGGCGCCGCCCACCATGGCGTGCTCGCCGATGCGCACGAACTGATGCACGCCCGTCTGGCCGCCCACGATTGCCCAGTCGTCGACGCGGACGTGGCCCGCGAGCGCGACGTTGTTGGCGATGATCGTGTGGCTGCCGACGCGGCAGTCGTGTGCCACGTGGACGTTGGCCATGAAGAGGTTGTCGCTGCCGACCGTCGTGACGCCCTCGTCCTGAATCGTGCCGATCGAGAACGTGCAGTTTTCGCGGATCACGTTGTTGTCGCCCACGACGAGCACCGTGTCCTCGCCCGCATACTTCTTGTCCTGCGGATCGCAGCCGATCGAAGCGCCCGCGTAGATCACGTTGCCGCTGCCGATCGTCGTGCGGCCCTCGACGCAGACGTGGCTGCGCAGGTGAGTGCCCGCACCGATCCGAACCTTCGGCCCGACGAGGCAGAAGGGGCCGACGACGACGTCGGTGGCGAGCACGGCATCGGGATGAACGATGGAGGACGGATGAATTTGAGCCATGACAATTCCTTTTTTGACCTTGTTCGCGCGCCTTCTTCGGAAATTTCGCGGCATCCCGCCGCCCGCCGTGCATCTGACGTTCTCGTGAAACGGAGCACGGGCGCCCGTGCGCGCAGGCTCCCGCAGGGGCGGAAGCCGAGCAATCCCAATATTATAGATTAGACTGCCCGTGCGCCGAGAAGACGGATCGCGCCCCGGCGAGGAGCCTCCCGCCGAAAATGCCATACGCCGCTTGCGTTTCAGGGCGTTCCTCCTCAGGAACACGCGTGCAGGGCGAACGCAAAAAAAGAGGCCAGCGGTCCTTGGGACTGCGAGCTGAAGTTTTCCAACCAAAAGGAGCGGAGGACTCATGCATTGCTGCGGCGTTCTCCATGCCCTCCATGAGCCGAATCCCGCCCGCCATCCGTTTCGAACTTCCCGGGAGATGTAACAAGAGGTCGGAACGAAACACTTCGAGCATCTCGGAACAAACCCTTGAAACGCCTCTGCAGGAGACGCCCCGCATGACTTTGAGCGAAGAACGCCCCACAGGATTCTTGCATCTCGTTGCAAGCGCCCCGCCGAGGTCAAAAACAAGGCCTGCAGTCGTTTTCCTGCAGGCCGAAATCATGTTCTTGAAGTCTCCGGAGGGCAGCTTCGCCTTCCTGATGCATTGACTGTACCTGAAGGGCCTCCCGGTGCTGTTTCGTCATTGGGCCTTCTGTAACAGAGCTTCCTACCGCGCCGCTCCGCCTCCCTGCCCTCCGCACACAAGATGCCTCGTGCAGAGGGATATATCGCCCGACTGCGCTGCACGGCCTCGTGGAACGCACTTGCATTCTGACGCATTTTGGCGGGATTCCGCCGCAGCCCGACGAAACAGGCAAACCCGAGGCTCCGAAGAAGCAAAAAAAGAGGCCCGCGGGCAACGCCTGCAGGCCTGAAGCTTTCCAACCAAAAGGAGCGGAGGTCCTCCGTGCTCGTCGCACTTCGTTCTCCATGTCTCGTACTTTAGGGCATGTCGCTTCGCGAGCTGTTTCGACTTCCCGGCGGACGTAACAGAGCGCAGGACGAAACCTCGCCCGCGAACCTAGGGTTAACCCTCCAGACGCTACTGCGAGAGGTCTTTTCAGTTGCGGGCGCAGGCGAAAGGCTCGCGGCGACTTTTGCATTCCGTAGCATCTCAGGCGCCTTTCTTACGGGTTCTCGGAAGGAAAATTCCTCCGAAAACCCCTGCGGCACTGCATAACGGCATGCTAGAATTCGCTCCGCACTCTTCAGGGGAGTAGCTCGGGCGGCCGCAACGGCCGCCGTCCTGCGTCAACATGCTTGAAGCGCCTTGCTTTATGGCGCAGGAATGCGAGCCTCGGGGACTCATCGTTCCCGGCGCGGCATGAGCAAGACCTGCGGTGTGTCCTCTTCCGGATAAACCGCAAGGACGCCCAGGACGCGCCCGGGCCGGCGCATCGGGCAGGAAGAGGATGCGCCCGCAGTTTCTTGAACACATGCCCCACGCGCCGTCCCCGACAATCCCCCATGCTTGAAGCCCTTCAGACTCTTCTTCTCTCCACCGGCGTCGTCACCGCAAGCGAAATCGGCGACAAGACCATGCTCATGGCCATCTGCCTCGCCGCCAGATTCCGCAGGCCTGCTCCCATCATCTGGGGCATCCTCGTCGCCACGGTCCTCAATCACGCGATGGCGGGCGGCGTGGGCGCCGTGCTCGCCACCCTCATCACGCCCGAAATCCTCCGCTGGATCCTGATCGTCTCGTTCGCCGCCATGGCCGCCTGGATGCTCGTCCCCGACAAGCTCGACGACGAGGAGACGGACGAGGGCCGCATGAAGCGCTTCGGCGTCTTCGGCACCACCGTCGTGCTCTTCTTCCTCGCCGAAATGGGCGACAAGACCCAGCTCGCCACCGTGGCGCTCGCCGCGAAGTTCCCCGCCGAGGCCCTCTGGGTCATCTCGGGCACGACGCTCGGCATGATGATCGCCGACGCGCCCGCCGTCTTCATCGGCAACAAGCTCGCCGAGCGCCTCTCTATGAAGCTCATGCGCCGGATCGCCGCCGCGGTCTTCGCCATCCTCGCCGTTGCCGCCTGGCTCGGCTGCTGATCCTGCCGCACTCACCCCGCCGACACGGCGGCAGGGGCCTGAAGCCTCGAAAAATAAAAAAAAGCCCGCGGTCTCAGTAACAGCGGGCGAATAAATCCAACCAAAAGGAGCGGAGGACTCGTCACCTTCCGGCGTCGTTCTCCGATGAGCTAACTTTACCTGACGAGCTCTCCGCCAAGGTTTCAGACGTCGGGGCAAATGTAACAAGTCTTCAGGAAAAACCCTAGGTTGATTAGTAGTTACCCTGTCTCCCTCCCGCTCTTGCCCGTCACCACAGGCGAATTCAAACTTCACAAGAAAGGCCTAGGCAGTTTGTACTAGATGCATTTTGTTGCATTTCTAGGGATTTCTTCGTCCCTTCAGGTGCCTTTCGATCCCTTTGGCAAGGCTTTTTTCCCTGTTCGCGCTTCCCAAAAAAATCCTGCGCGGAGAGGATTCTCCTGCGCAGGACTTCTGCTACCGCCGGCTTTGACAAGCTTCAGGCACGTCGGAACTTCAGGGCCCTTAGGCCTGCTTGCCGGCGTCGGACGTCTTGGGCGCGACGGGGCGGTAGGCGCACATCATCTCAGCCTGGGCGACGACCTTGCCGTCGACGCGGGCGACGGCCTCGAAGATGCCGAGACCGAGCTTGGAGCGGATGAACTTGCCTTCGATCATGAGCTGATCGCCGGGCTGCACGACCTGCTTGAAGCGGGCCTTGTCGATGCCTGCGAAGTAGAAGAGCGAGTTCTTGCGGTCCGTGCCTTCGGGAAGGCGGGAGAGCGCGATGATCGCGCAGGCCTGGGCCATCGCCTCGATGATCAGAACGCCGGGCATGACGGGCACGCCGGGGAAGTGTCCCGTGAACTGCGGCTCGTTGGCAGTGACGTTCTTGAGCGCAACCACGCGGCCGGCCTCCGTGTCGAGTTCGACGATGCGGTCGATGAGAAGGAACGGATAACGGTGCGGAAGCATGTCCATGATGTCACGGATGTCGAGCGTACTCATATTGGAACGTAACCTCTATTGAAAAATGGGGCCTTGGCGTGCGGCGGGATGCCGCCGCTCTCCGGGGGCATCTTCTTATTGTCGCGCCTTTTGAAAAATTATTCTTCGGCAGAACGGATTAACGCCTCGAGTTCAGCCATGCGGCGGGCAAGGGCCTTGAGCTCCTTGCGCATGGCAGGAAGACGCGAGATCGTGGCGCCGACGAGCTGGAAGTCGCGGCCCTCCAAGGCGGGGAAGAAGCCGGTCTTCTGGGCGGGTTCCTTGCCCCAGCCCGTGATGGCCGTGCCCGGACCGATGCCGGAACCTGCGGGGATGTTGATGTGGCCGTTAATCATGGCCGCGCCGCCCACCATGCAGTGGTCACCCACGGTGGTCGAACCCGCGATGCCCACGCAGGCAGCCATCACGACGTGGCGGCCGATGCGGTCGTTGTGGCCGAGCTGGATCTGGTTGTCAAGCTTGGTGCCGTCGCCGATCACGGTGTCCTCGAGGGCGCCGCGGTCGACCGTCGTGCCCGCGCCGATCTCGACGTCGTCGCCGATCACCACGCGGCCCACCTGCGGGATCTTGACCCACTCGCCCTTGAAGGGCGCAAAGCCGAAGCCGTCGCCGCCGATCACGCAGCCGGGCTGGAAGATGCAGCGGTTGCCGACGACCGTGCCGCGTTCAAGCACGCAGTTCGGGTAAAGAATGCAGTCCTCGCCCACGACCGTGTCCTCACCCACGACGGCGCCCGTCTTGATGACGGTGCGTGCGCCAACGCGCGCGCCGCGGCGCACGACGGCGAGCGCCTCGACCGTTGCGCTCGGATCCACCTCGGCGCCCTCTTCAACGAAGGCGCGCGGATGAATGCCCGCAGGCGTTTCGACGTGGAAGAGAATCTGGGAGGCGAATGCAAAGAAGGCGTACGGATTGTCGCAGACGAGCACGGCGCGGCCGGGTTCGTCCGAACCGAAGAGCGCCTCGACATCCTGCTCGCGCATGATGAGGAGCGAGGCCCTCGAAGCCTTCATCGCCTCGGCGTAGGCGGCGTTCGTGAGAAAGGCCATGTCGCCTTCGCCCGCAGTCTGGGGCGGCATGAAGCGGGAGACTTCGGCGCATTCGCCCAGAAGGCGCATTTCAAGCCTTCCGCGGCTCATTCCGGACACGCGGGCAATCAGATCGGTAACGGCATAACGCGGCAGATTTTCGGCCATGACGGCTCCTCAGTATGTTGTGGTTTCGTTGTTGCATGACGGCGAACGGGCCTCAGGCCCGTTCATGCCGCTTTGCTTTTTCCATTATTTTTTCTTCTTCGCAGGCTTGACGTCGGCGTCAAGCGCCTTCATCACGCGGTCCGTGATGTCGACCTTGGGACTGGCATAGAAGAACTCGTAGAGCACCAGATCGAACTTCTCGGTCTCGGCGATCTGCTGGATGATGCGTCCTGCGCGTCCCTGCAGCAGGAGCACCTCCTCGTTGCGTCGCTGATTGAACTCATCGCGGGCCTCGCGGCTGCGGCGCGCAACGTCGCGCTCCATCTCGGCGAGCTCCCTGCGCTCGGTGACGCGCTCGCTCTCGCTCATGTCGGAGGCGCCCTTCTCGAAGCGCTCGAGACGCTGCTTGAAGCGCTTGGTGAGCGCATCAATCTCCTCCTGACGGCGCATGCCCTCGGCATTGAGGCGCTCGCCCGCTTGGGCGGCGGAGAGAGAGTCGCGCAGAATGCGCTCCATGTTGACGACGCCGATGCGAAGATCCGCGGCGCCCACGGGCGCGAGCATGGCGAGGCCGAGCACGGCGGCCGAGAGAACGGAGGGCAGAAGCTTTTTCACGGTGTTCACCTTTGGGCTTGAAAAAAACGGGGCGCCCGATTTGGGCAGCCCCGTCTGCAGGCATTTTCGTATTTTACCGCCGCGCACGGCCCGACGACGGGCCGCCCGCGCGGCTCGGCAGGTCTTAGAAGCCCGTGCCGATCTGGAACTGGAAGCGCTGCGTCTTGTCGCCTTCCTTCTCGTTGAGCGGGAAGGCCAGCGAGAACTTCAGCGGGCCGAGCGGAGAGATCCAGGCCACGCCGATACCGGTCGAGTAGCGCAGGTCGCTCATGCTGAATTCCTGACGCCTGTAGTCGGCATGGCCGTTGGCGTTGACGAAGCCTTCGTAGCCCCAGGCGTAGCCGGCGTCGAGGAAGCCGAAGATACGCAGCGTGCGGTCGCCGCCCGGCAGCGGGGCGAGGAGTTCAAGCGAGGCATTGACCATGCGGTCGCCGCCCAGATTGTCCGCGTCGTCGTTCATCTTGTTCGTGCTGTCCTTCGGACCGAGCGTGCCGGATTCGAAGCCGCGCACCGAGCCGATGCCGCCCACGTAGAAGTTCTTGAAGAACGGGAACATGTCGGTCTGGCCGTAGACGTCGCCGTAGCCCACTTCGCCGTTGAAGGCCAGCGTCCACGTCCTCGAGAGCGGGAAGTAGTGCTGGTACTGGTAGGTGAACTTGTAGTACTCGATGTCCATGCCCGGCAGGCCGACTTCACCGTTGAGTCGCTGGTACACGCCGCGCGTCGGAGCGAGCGAGTTGTCGCGGGAGTCGCGGGACCATCCGACCGTGGCGGCCACGGACACGGGATCGGCGCCGTAGCGGTTCACGTAGTCCTGATAGCGCTGCGGGGAGTTGCTGTTGGCGTCAACCTTCGTGGATTCGATCTTGCCGCCGAGGAACACGCGGTCGTTTTCCGTGAACGGGATGCCGAACGCGAGCGAGGCGCCGCGGGTTTCGTATTCCACGTCGGCGACGTCGAGCTCTTCAAGGTCGACGCGGCGGTCATAGACTTCCCACGAGCGGCTGATGCCCTCGGGCGTGATGTACGGTTCGACGACGGAGAGCGCGTAGGTGCGCTGGGACTTCGACGTGTTGACGTCGACGGACACGGACTTGCCGGTACCGAAGACGTTGTTCTGCGCGAAGCCCGCCGAAAGGATGATGCCGTCGGACGTGGAGTAGCCCGCACCGAGCGAGACGGAGCCGGTCGGACGCTCCTTCACCTTGATGTCGACGTCGACCTGGTCGCGCGTGCCAGGCACGGGCACCGGGTCGGCCGTCACGGACTCGAAGTAGCCGAGACGGTCGATGCGGTCGCGCGAGAGCTTGACCTTGGAGCTGTCGAACCAAGCGGATTCGTACTGGCGGACTTCACGGCGGATCACCTCGTCCTTCGTGCGGTTGTTGCCCGTGATGTTCACGCGGCGAACATAGGCGCGGCGGCCCGGGTCGATTGGGTAGGCGCCCTCGACCGTGCGGTTCTGGCGATCGGCGATCGGATTGGGCGTCGCGGTCGCAAAGGCGTAGCCGAGCGTGGAGAGCTTGTCGACGAGCGCCGTGGAGACGTTGTTGACCTGCTCGGCACTGTAGATCTCGCCCGCCTTGAGCGTCAGGAGCTTGTTGAGCTCCTCGTCGATGCCGAGAAGGTCGCCCGTGAGCTTGGCGCCGGCGATCGTGTACTTCTCGCCCTCGGTCATGTTGATCGTGATGTAGACGTCGGACTTGTTGGGCGCGATGGAAACCTGGACGGAGTCGATCTTGAAGTCGAGGTAGCCCTGATTCATGTAGAAGGAGCGGATCGTCTCAAGGTCGGCCGCAAGCTTTTCACGGCTGTAGAGATCGCGCTTCGTGTACCAGCTGAACCAGTTCGGCATGCCGAGCTGCATCTGGTCGAGCAGCTCGTCGGCATCGAAGAGGCGGTTTCCCCTGAAGCGGGGCGAGGGGATCGACGAGGGACGGCCCTCGTCGGCGGTGGTCGTGGTGCGCACGCGGTTGCGTTCGAGCGGCGGGGGGGGCGGCTTGTTCTTTCCGCCGCAATAGCCCCCGGGGGGGGGCTGGGGGGGCCGCACCCCGGTCTGCCGGGGGTAAGCTGGCCTCGGTCAGAATATGG
>OBLO01001725.1_pt1 | contig 18400 bp, 18 predicted proteins | sample 1519401 | NCBI WGS metagenome assembly OBLO01 (sample SAMEA2602897, study PRJEB22501) | metagenome | reverse complement strand
TAGTGGCCGGGAATCGGTTGGCGCAACGGTGGGCAAGAATAGCCGAAGCGCCGCCGGTGGCGGAAGAAGCGAGGCTATTTCGAGGAAGCGCCCCGATTGGCGGCCACGGTAGTGGCCGGGAATCGGTTGGCGCAACGGTGGGCAAGAATAGCCGAAGCGCCGCCCGATGCCGCAAGCACCCCTTGCAAAAAATATGTCATTGCGAAGCCAGTGCGCACACTGGCTGTGGCAATCCGTGGTAACCGCGCACTGCACCCCTTGTTTTGCCTCCGGCGGGGCACTTTCTGCCAACAGCGGCAGAAAATACCCAAAAATGCCGCCAAAACCCATGGTTTTGGAATCCTTTGCGCGGCTGGAGTGCCGCTTATGTGGGAAATTTTCTGCCACGCGAACCAAATGCCCGGGTTTAACGCCGTGCTTTCGCATCGTCTTTGCGCCTACAGCCGCTGGCCGCTCACGCGGGCCCGCGCGGGCCTGGCGCAGCAGGGATGGCTTCTGCGTCTACCGCTTTCGGGGCGTCGAGGATGCCGCCCCTACACGAATTTAGGGAACATGCTCCCATAGGGGCCGATGCCTACATCGGCCCGCCCATGGTACCCCTTGCCAAAACGCTGTCGTTGCGATAGGTGCACCGCACCCCCCATCCACATCTTTTTCGATTCCCATGTGATCCCCGCCGGGCCGGGCCCGGCTTATCCATAAAACCCAAAGGAGGGCATATTTTATGCGCGATTATATTGTCATGACCGACAGCTGCTGCGACCTCACCGACCAGATGGCCCGGGAGCTGGAGCTGGAGGTTTTGCCCCTGACCATGCACATGGACGGGGAAAACTACCCCAACGACCTGGCCGGTACGGCCATTTCCAACCAGGAATTCTATAAGCGTCTCCGCGCCGGGAAGATCGCCACCACCTCAGCGGCAAACGTGGGCCAGTTCCAGGAGGCCATGCGCCGGGTGCTGCAGAGCGGGAAGGACATCGTATGCGTGTGCTTCTCCTCGGCTCTTTCCACCACCTACCAGTCCGCCGTCATCGCGGCAGATGACCTGCGGCCGGAGTTCCCGGAGGCGGAGATCTATGTGGTGGACTCTCTCAGCGCGTCCCTGGGGCAGGGCCTGCTGCTGTATCTCGCCGTGCAGCAAAAGCGGAAAGGCTTATCGGCCCTGGAGCTTGCCAAATGGGTGGAGGACAACCGCCTGTCCGTCTGCCACTGGTTTACCGTGGACGACCTGAACTTCCTCAAGCGGGGCGGCCGGGTCAGCGCCACCACGGCTCTGCTGGGCACCATGCTCTCCATCAAGCCCATCATGCACACCTCCGACGAGGGCAAGCTGGTGCCTGTGGGCAAGGCCCGGGGCCGCAAGGCCGCCATCAAGACGCTGCTGGACAAGATCGGGACCCTGGGCATCCATCCAGAAAATCAGACCATGTTCATCTGCCACGCCGACTGCGAGGAAGATGCCAAGGCCGTGGCCCAGACCATCAAGGATCGCTTCGGCACGCCTACGGTGCACATCAACTACATCGGGCCCGTCATCGGCAGCCACACCGGCCCCGACACCATGGGCATCTTCTTCGTGGGCACACAGCGATGAACTGGATCGAGGTACGTATCGACACCTGCCCGGCGGCACTGGACGACCTGTGCGCCCGGCTGGAGGGCATGGGCGTCACGGGCCTGGTCGTTGACGACGAGGCGGATTTCAAGGATTTTCTGAAAAATAATCACCAGTACTGGGACTATGTAGACGACGAGCTTCTGCGGGAGAAAAAGGGCCTGTGCCGGGTGACCTTTTACCTCTCCGACGATGAAGATGGCCGGCGGCAGCTGGCGGATGCGGAGGGGATGGTTGCCCACCTGCCCGACGCCCGCCTGTCCCGCTCCGCCGTGCAGGATGCCGACTGGGAGAACAACTGGAAGCAGTTTTATAAGCCCATGGAGATCGGGGAGCGGCTGTTGGTGATCCCGGAGTGGGAGCAGGCCAAGGTCGATGGCCGTGTGGAGCTGCGGCTGAACCCGGGGCTGACCTTCGGCACCGGCAGCCACGCTACTACCCGCCTGTGCCTGCAGGCCCTGGATGCCCATATCCACGGCGGCGAGCGGGTGCTGGATCTGGGCTGCGGCAGCGGGATCCTGTCCATCGCCGCCCTGTGTCTGGGGGCGGCAGAGGCTTTTGCCTGCGACATCGACGACAAGTGCGTGGATGTGGCTTATGAAAACGCCGCCATCAACGGCATCGGTCGGGACCGCTACACCGTCCGTTGGGGCAATGTGGTCACGGATCGGGCCTTGCAGGCCGAGTTCGGCGGAGAATATGACATGGTGGTGGCCAACATCGTGGCGGACGTCATCATGGGTATTTCCCCCCAGGTGCGGCCCTTTTTGAAGAGGACCGGCTTGTTTCTCTGCTCCGGCATCATCGACGACCGGGCTGCGGAGGTGGAGGACTGCCTGCGCCGGGACGGCTGGGAGATACTGGAGACCAACCAGAGCGAAGGATGGTTCAGCTTCCTGTGCCGCTGATCGTGCCGAGGCGATAGACCGGGCACTGATTGGGCCAATGGCGGCTATCGTAAAATACGCCCCCGCCCTAAAAAAACAGTGAGTCCCGCAGGCAGTCGCCTGCGGGACTCAGCGTGTCGAAAGAATCTTTTCGCCCCGTTGACTAAGTTTTGGAACTCTGAAATAGTTTCAAAAACGATTGATTTCAATGGTGAGGGAAACCCCTTCTGGGGTTTCCCTCACACACCTTTGTACTGGGTCGCCGCCGCCCTGTCCGGCTCCTTGATGCTGGGATTTTCGGAAGTGATCCGTCTGCTGCATGAGATCAATCAAAAGACAAAATAAACATATCCCCTCCGACCAGGCCGGAGGGGATATGTTTTTTGTCCGCCTGTTTCCTCACCCCAGCAGGCCCGTGATGTCTTCCACCGTTAAATGCGGCTGGAGGGCCAGGTCTATGCCGTAGGCCATCATGCGGCTCAGCTCCCGGACCCGCTGGTCGATGTCCCGGGGGGTGACAAACAGCGGCTCGCCGTCTGACGGGGCCTCCTCCCCGATGAGCTGGTCGGCGCGGATCACCGTGGGCAGGCCCAGGGCCAGCACCGGGACGCCCAGGGTGTGGCGGGATACCTCCTTGCGGTGGTTGCCCACCCCGGAGCCGGGGGTCAGACCCGTGTCCGTCAGCTGCAGCACGGCGCAGAGCTTTTCCCGGCTGGCGGCGGCCAGGGCATCCAGAACGATGATGCACCGGGGGCGCAGCTTTTCTGCGGCGGCGGCAATGAGCTCGGAGCTCTCCAGCCCCGTCTCCGCCAGGACCCCGGTGGCCAGGGCCGCCACGGAGCTAAAGCCCGCGAACTCCTCCGGCATGGCCTGCAGCATGTGGCGGGTGACCAGGATGTGAGGCAGGGCCAGGGGGCCCACGGCGTCTGCCGTCAGGGAGCGGTTTCCCAGGCCCACCACCAGGGCCGGCCCCTCCCCCTTGGGCAGCAGTGCCGCCAGCTCCTGGGCGATGCACCCGGCGCCCCGGGCGAAAAAGTCGTGCTGACGGTGCAGGTATGGCCCCAGCTCCATGGTGATGTATTTGCCCAGGGGGCGGTGCAGCTCCCGGGCACGGCGGGGGTCCGTCAGGTCCATGGCCGTCAGGGCGTAGCCGTCCTGCTCCCGGCGGCGCACTTCCAGGCCCGGGCGGCTGGTCAGGCGGGTGGTTTTCATCTGCGCCTGCGCCGCTTCCAGCGCCAGATCCGTTCCCAATACGCTCACGCTTGTGGTCACACCCCTTCATAGAACACAAAATATTGTGGCTATTTGGTAGCATGCCGCCGAAATCTGAAAATATTCAATTATTTCAGGAAAATCTCAAAAAAGGACTTGCAATTTGCGGAAAACAATGCTAAAATATCATCCTGCGTGGATGTTTTTTAAGCGAAGCGCAAAATTGATCATCGGGGAGGTGTATGGTTTGCCGAATATCAAGTCTGCTAAGAAGCGTGTTCTGGTGTCCGAGGCTCGCAATGCCCGTAACAAGGCCAATCGCTCCGCACTGAAGACCGCTATCAAGAAGTTCGAGGCTGCTGCCGTTGAAGGCAATCGCACCGAGGCCGAGGGCGCTTACAAGGTCGCAGTGAAGAGCATCGACAAGGCTGCTGCCAAGGGTCTGCTGCACAAGAACAACGCAGCGCACAAGAAGAGCGCTCTGACTCTGAAGCTGAACAGCATTGGCTAATGAACCGCACCAAAAGGACACCCGTGAGGGTGTCCTTTTTTTACCTGCCGGAAAAAACGTTGTTTTTCCGGCAAAAGGCCCCCGGGGCAGCTTCCATACGCGAAGCGGCCCCGGGGGCTGTCTTGTTTTGATTTAGCGCAGCTGGCCGTAGACCTCGTCCGTCACGGGCTCCAGCCACTCGTTGGAGGTGTTCTCGCCGGGCACCTCTACCGCCAGGTGGGAGAACCAGCTGTCCGGCGCGGCGCCATGCCAGTGCTTGACGCCGGCGGGGATATTCACCACGTCCCCGGGATGAAGCTCCCGAGCGGGCTTTCCCTCCTCCTGATAGTAGCCACGGCCGGCCACGCAGACGAGGATCTGTCCGCCGCCCTGGGAGGCGTGGTGGATGTGCCAGTTGTTCCGGCAGCCGGGCTCAAAGGTCACGTTGAAAATGCCTACCTGGGAGGTAGACAGGGAGGCCAGATAGCTCTGGCCGATGAAATACCGGGCAAAAGCGTCGTTGGGTGCGCCGACGGGGAACACCATCTGGCTCTCGTGCAGCGCCTTGCCGTCTGCGGCAGGCTCCTCCGCCCAGACCTCCTTGGCCATGCGGAAGGCTGCCCAGGCCTTGGGCCAGCCTGCGTAGAAGGCCGCGTGGGTCAGAATCTCCGCGATCTGCGTCCGGGTCACGCCGTTTTTCTTGGCGGACTCCAGATGATAGCGGAAGGAGGAATCCGTCAGCCCCTGGGCCATTAGGGCCACCACGGTCACAATGCTGCGATCCCGCAGGGCCAGCTGCTCCTCCCGGCTCCATACCTGCCCGAAGAGTACGTCGTCATTCAGCTCTGCGAATTTGGGGGCAAACTCCCCCAGGGCATCTCTGCCCGCTGTCTGTTTCACTGCCATTTTCTGCTGCCTCCTGTTCTATCAAATATCCAGCCTGCTGATCCAGCTGGCCACGGCCCCGGCATCGGCGCTGCTGCGCAGGCTCTCCTCCTTGTGCTCCCGGCTGACGCGGCTGGCCTCGTCGTTATAGTTCAGATCGGCGGCTCCGCCGGGGTGATGGCGAACAGGCCGGCTTCCGTCGCCGCGGCAATATCCTTAGTTTTTTTTCGTAAGATCATCCCTTCTTGCCATAGATTTGCCCCGGTCTGTATTGACGGCGGGGCCGTTTGGATGTACGATGCTATTAAAGTTCATTTATACTGTACAACTTAAAGTATACTTTAAGTCAAGGCTTTTTTTGAAACAGGAGGACAGAATATGGTCTACACAGTGGGGGAAATGGCCAAACGGCTGGAGGTACCCGCCTCCACCCTGCGGTATTATGATAAGGAGGGGCTGCTGCCCTTTGTGGAGCGCTCCTCCGGCGGGATGCGTATGTTCCGGGACAGCGACCTGGAGTGGCTGCAGGTCATCAGCTGCATGAAGAAGGCGGGCATGCCCCTGCGGGACATCCGACGCTACATCCAGCTGGCTATGCAGGGTGATGACACCATCGACACGCGGCTGCAGATGTTCCGCCGCCAGCGGGAAGTGCTTTTGCAGCAAATTGACGACATGCGCCGCACCCTGGAAACCGTGGAGTACAAGTGCTGGTTTTATGAAACCGCCCAGGCCGCCGGCACGGTGGATATTCCCTCGGCCATGGCGGAGGAGGAGATCCCGGAGCGTTTTCGGGCCATCCGTCGGGAGCTGCGCTGCGGCAGCGGGGAAGACGGCCGGGAATAACGGCCCTTTTACTTGACTTTTTCACTGCAATGCGCTAAAATCTAATTGCTTTCCCGCCAATCCGGATGCCGGGCGCGGGAACAGAACCATGCTGCGCACCCCCGGAAATGCAGCTGCATTTCCGGGGGTCTATTTCTACAGTCGGAGGAGAGAGAAATGAAACATTCCAAGAGCACGCGGAACTTTGCCAGCCGGTGGGGTTTCGTTCTGGCCTCGGTGGGCTCTGCCGTGGGCATGGCCAATGTGTGGGGGTTTCCCAACAAGCTGGGCAGCAACGGCGGCGGCGCGTTCCTGCTGATCTATCTGCTGTTCATCTTTATTTTCAGCTATGTGGGACTGCCGTCTGAGTTTGCCATGGGCCGCCGGGCCGGTACCGGCACTCTGGGCGCCTATGAAAACGCCTGGGCCACCCGCGGCAAGGGTATGGGCAAGGCTGGCGGGCTTCTGGGCTGGCTGCCCCTGGCGGGTTCGCTGTGCATCGCCCTGGGTTACGCCGTCATCGTGACCTATATCCTCAAGGCGCTGGTGGACTCCGTGGTGGGCACGCTGATGACGGCGGACACCGCCGCCTGGTTCGGCGAGTTCTCCTCCACGCCCTTTTCCGTGGTCCCCTACCATATCATTGTGGTGGTGGGCACTCTGCTGACCCTGTATCTGGGGGCCCACAGCATCGAAAAGACCAATAAGATCATGATGCCTGTGTTTTTCATCATTTTCCTGGTTTTGGCGGTGCGGGTGGCGCTGCTGCCCGGTTCGGCAGAGGGCTACCGATTCATGTTCACCCCGAACTGGGCGGCACTGAAGGACCCGATGATCTGGATCTGGGCCATGGGCCAGGCCTTCTTCTCCCTGTCGGTGACGGGCAGCGGCATGATCGTCTACGGCGCATACCTCTCCCCGGAGGAGGATGTGGTGCACATGGCCCAGCGGACGGCCCTGTTTGACACCATTGCCGCCGTAGTGGCGGCGCTGGTCATCATCCCGGCATGCTTCTCCTACAAGCTGGACGTGGGGGCAGGCCCGGGGCTGCTGTTCGTGACCCTGCCTACCATTTTGCAGGACATCCCCCTGGGGCGGCTGTTTGCCATCATTTTGTATGTGGCCATGATCTTCGCGGGCGTCAGCTCCCTGCAGAACATGTTCGAGGCGGTGGTGGAGTCGCTGATGCACAAATTCCCCAAGCTGAGCCGCACGGCGGCCCTGGCCATCCTGTGCGCGCTGTGCCTGGGCATCGGCCTGTTTATGGAGCCCATCGCCAAGTGGGGCACCTGGATGGATCTGGTGTCCATCTACATCATTCCCATCGGCGCCACCCTGGGCGCGGTGTCCTGGTTCTATGTGATGAAGAAGGACGACCTGCTGACGGCCGTCAACACCGGCAGCCGCAAGACCCGGGGCGCCCTGTGGTATAGCGTGGGCCGGTATGTGTATGTGCCCCTGGCGCTGGTGCTGTGCCTGGTGGCACTGATCGGCGGCGTGGCCTTTTAAGAAAAAATTGAAATTGGGCATAAGAAACCCCTCCGGAAGCCGCGGCTTCCGGAGGGGATTTTGCGTGAGGAGGAGCGGGGCGTAGGGGAGCCTTTTAGGAGTGCGGATTGCCACGACCAGCGTTCGCACTGGTCTCGCAATGACGGACTTTTGCAAGGGGTACGGTGAGACGGCGGGACACATGGGTCCCGCCCTACACGGCATTATTTTGTAGGGGCGGACGACTCTGTCCGCCCGGCTCGGCGTGTTCCTTGTGGTGCGTAGGGGAGGGGCTCTCTTGCCCACCGTCGTGCCAACCGACTGACGGGCACTGTCGTACCCGCCAATCGGGGCACTTCCTCGAAACCGGCTCGCTTCATCCGCCACTGGCGGCGCTTCGCCGATTTCCCCTCCCGCAGGCGACCGCGAGGGTCGCCCCTACGGACGGGAACAAGGAGCGCGGTGAAGCGGGGCGTCGAGGACGCCGCCCCCTACGGAGGGGAACAAGAAGTGCGCCGGTTATCGGGCGGGGCAGAACTCCGCCCCTAAGCATGGCCGCTGGGTGCGGGGGGTGCCTGCTCTTATGGCGTGGACAGGGTGCCGGTGGGCGGCAATGATGAGACATCGGCGGCGGTAATGAGATTGGGTTCCTCTATTTGAACGGGGGTACCATCGGGGTTGGTGGGGAAACAGAAAGCGTAGCCATACTCGGAATTTACGGGAAAATTCCGAATCTGCTCCTCGGTGAACAGGCCCACTGCGATGGGCCAGGTGATGATCAGGTCTTCGTCCTGTTCCTGCAAATTCACCAGGCGGAGGTCATAACCCAGGGCGGCCAAACGCTTAAATTCACCACCCAGGCTTCCGGCGGCTACCTGTTCCCCATTTTGGAATACATCCATTTCTAAAAGGAACTTTACATTCCGGCCCGCGTACTGCTTTCGGGCGGCGTTGACCTCCACAAAGCAGAAATACTCGCCGGGGTCCGGGGCTTTGTAGCAGGCTTCGACGCCGATTTCGTAGTTTGTAATGGACTGGCTGGGGGAATAGTTCGTGTCTCCGTCCTTATAATCTTTCAGCGGCAGGTAGTGGGCCGTCAGCAGCACGGCTATGGCCGTGACCAGACACAGGCAGGCCGCCGCACACCAGCGGTGCCAGGTGGGTGCGGGCCGGCGGGGGCGGACGGGTTCATGGGCCCGGGCCACAAAGTCATCCCGGATGTCTCCCAGGACCAGGGAAAAATCTTCTTTTTTCATAGCATAAAGCCCCTTTCCGAAAGGCGGCGGCGCAGCTGCGTGCGTAGGCGGTGGAGGGTGACATAGACATGATTTTCCGAGAGGGAGAAACCCTTGGCAATGTCGGCCACGCTGTCAAAATACCAGTAGCGGCAGACAAAAATGCGGCGCTTGGTCTCCGGGAGGGCGGCGAGAAAGTCGTTGATAGCGGCCACCAGCTCCCGGCGGTCCAGAGCTATCTCAGGGGTGTCCCGGTCGGAGACGATGTGCTGAAGCTCCTCAAAAACCGCCTCCGCTCCTCCGCCGCCCCGCTTCTGCGCGGCGGCGCTGCGCAGCCGGTTCAGGGCCAGGTTCCGGGTGATCCGGCCCAAAAATACCGCAAGCATCGCAGGTCTGTGGGGCGGCATGGCGCCCCACGCCCGGAGATAGGTGTCGCTGACGCATTCCTCCGCGTCCCGCCGGTCGGGCAGGATGCTTCCGGCGATGCCGGCGCAGTAGGCACCGTATTTTTCCGCCGCAGCCGGGATGGCGCGCTCATCCCGGGCCCAAAACAGCGCCACAATGGCGGCATCGTCCATAGTCCTCTCCCCTCCTCTCCTTTGGCCTTTCACTTTTATAGACACCATCGGGGCGTGTTTCTTACAGGAACCGGAAAAAACTCCCGGAAACGGATTCCGGGAGTTTTTAGTTTGTAAAAAAGCCTCATAGAGTTTACCGCCCGCATACGGCAGAAAAACGAAGATTTTTCGACAGTCGCTTTTATCCCCACAGGGCAGTGAGCATGGGGATGATCTGCTTTTTGCGGCTCATGACGCCGGGCAGGAAGAGGGTGTTGTCCTTGGGCTCCACCGAGAAAGCGTTGCGGATGGCGTCGTCGCTGCCCACATAGAGCAGCTGCGTGCCCTCCAGCAGCACATCCGTCAGCATGAGGATCACCATGTCGTAGTGGTGCTCGTCCCGCAGGCGGGTCATTTCCTTCAGCAGCTCGTCCTTGCGGCTCATGATGTCCAGGGAGTCCAGGCAGGTGATTTGCCCCACGCCCAGCATCTGCTCGGCAATGTGGAACTCCTTGAAATCCGAGGCGATGAGCTCCTGCACGGGCTTATCCGGGCTGACGGAGGAGAACAACTCCTTGCCCAGGTCATCCAGCTTGATATTGGCGATGCGGGCCAGGCGCTCGGCCATGGAAATATCCCGCTTGGTGCAGGTGGGGGACTTGAACATCACCGTGTCCGACAATATGGCCGCCGCCATAAGACCTGCCATAGGCCCGGAGGGGATGACCCCGTGCTCCTGGTACATGGAGGCGATGATGGTATTGGTGCTGCCCACGGGCTCGTTGCGCACATAGATGGGCTGGCCGGTCTGGATATCCGCCAGACGGTGGTGGTCGATGATCTCCAGAATCTCCGCCTGGTCCAGGCCCGGCACAGACTGGGCAAACTCGTTGTGATCCACCAGCACCACCTGCTTGCGCCGGGGACGGAGCAGGTGATAGCGGGACAGGGTGCCCACGACTTTTTCGTTTTCATCCAACACCGGGTAGCTGCGGTAGCGGCTCTTGAGCACCACCTCCCGGACATCATCGATATAGTCGTCCAGATGGAAGCACACGATCTCGCCCCGCTGGCAGGGCCGGGAGATGGGAATGGCCTGGTAGATCAGGCGGCAGGCGCGGCCGGCGGGGAAGGGGGTGGAGATGATGCAGGTGTCGCCGGTGTAGTTCTCCAGCTCCTGGTCAACGTCTGCCCGGCAGATGATCAGGCAGCTAACGTGGTGCTCCAGCGCCCGCTGGATCATGTCCGGCTGGCTGGCGCACAGGACGATGTTGTCGCTGCCGGAAAAGCGCAGGTTTTCAGCACTCTGGGGCATGGCCACCACCACATTGCCGCTGATGCTGGTGGGAATGCCGCTGCCCTCGTTGACAATGCGGCCCTCCAGAACGCTGACCAGGTTGAACACCGGCAGCTCGTCCACACGACTGTCCACCAGGGTCTCCATGCTGAAGGTGGCGATGTCGCCGGCGGAGAGCATGCCATAGAGGGTCCCGTCGTCATTCACCACAGGGACGGCGGAGATGCGCTGGTCGCGCATCACGTGCCAGGCCCGGTCCATGGTGACGGAGGAACTCAGACAGGGGGGGGTATCATAGTCCAGGTCGCAGACCTGGGTGCGGACGGTGCGGATAGCCAGGGGCTCGTCAATGCCGAAATGCTTGAGCATACGGCTGGATTCATCGCTGACATGGCCCAGATGGGCCGCCACATAGCGCCGGTCGCCCAGGGCGTTGCGCAGCGCGGCATAGGATATAGCGGCCACAATGGAATCTGTGTCCGGATTGCGGTGGCCGGTTACATAGATCTCGTTCATCCTTTTGCCTCCAAAGAGCTTTTTTTTCATTATAAAACGGGGGAATTTGATTTTCAATACGAGGATATTATAAATTTTAGTCGTTTAACTCTTTTTTTTCCGTGAAAAGGCAGAGAGAAAGGGGGAGGAGGGCTGAAAAGCGAGGCGGGAAGGCCTTTTGAGGGACATGGGCAGTCCCCCCGCGGCGGTGCCGCCCTGTGCCCGCAGCAAGAAAGCCCCACCGCCGGTGGGGCTTTCTTGCTCATGCGCTGTAGGGCACAGTAATGCCGGGGTATTCGATGGTGTCTGCGTAGTCGCCCTTATCATCTATGCCGAAAGCGTCCTCCGGGGTCTGGATGATGTCCCACTCCTGCAGCAGCGCCAGAGTGCGGGTGCACTGGCGGTTGAGGTAAATGGAGAATTCCCGGTCATGTACCGTGTCATCCAGGGTGATCTGCACCAGGCAGTTCTGGTTGCTGTAGAGGCTGGTGTCGGTCATGTCCATGGCCGCGATGTCCTCCAGAGTGGCCTTATACAGCGCATTGCACTGCTGGGCCGTCAGCTCCCGGGAAACCTCTGCCGTGGGGATGGATACCCAACCGTAGCGGAGGCTTTCGGCGGACATTGTGCCGGCGGAATCCAGCACCAGACTGCGGCGGAAGGTGTCCGTCTCCAGCAGGGGCTGCACGATGGCCATGTCCGACGTGGGGAGATAGTATTGGCGGGAGAGCCTTCCGCCGTCTTTCAGGTTGTAGGTGATGAGGAAGCTGCGGCCATACTCGGTGTAGCCGCCCTTGGGAATGGTGCGGTCAGCCAGAGCGTGATGAGCCAGGAGAATGGTGTCGATCTCATCGGGGGAATCGAACTGGGCGGGGCGGTGGGCCAGGGCACCGCAGACAATCTCTGCCGACTCCACCTGATCCGCCTGGGGGACCCGCCGCTCAAAGCTGAAGAGGTCGGCCTTGACGCACAGGCACAGGGCGATGAGCACCGCGCACAGGGCCAGCAGCTCCGGCCAGAGCTTGCCGAAAACCCGGGGCGTGCGGGCGATGAGCATCTGGGAGCCGATCATGCACGCCAAGCCCAGGACGATGATGCAGGCCAGCAGCGCCACGGTGTTGCTGGTGCAGCTGAGGATCAGCGCCAGCAGCAGGCCCAGGCCCAGGCCACCCAGCAGGCCCACTACCCACCGCACCACCGGGCGCAGGGGCCGGAAGGCCAGGGTGTCGCCGGAGGCTTCGCTGCGGCGGATGCCGTAGAGCAGCCGGCTGGCCGCCAGCAGCACCAGAGCCGCGATGCCGTATACCAGCAGGCTCCTCCAGGCGGCGTGAGTCAGGAGCACGTCGCTTCCGTCTGCGTATGTTTCCTTCAGATCCAGGGTCAGGCGCAGGGCCGGGGTGAGCCAGACCACGATGTTGTCCCGGCCCATGGAGAATACGTTGTCTTTATAGCTGAGATAAAAGAGACTGCACATGGTGTCCATCAGGATGCGGCAGAGGACGGCAGTGCAGTTCAGCGCACCGAAGGCCACAGCCATGGCCGGCAGCCAGGCACACAGCATGCAGCAGACGATGCCCAGGGCGAAAAACAGCAGGAAGGTCACCAGGTTGAATGCCAGCCACGACAGGGTGGGGCCCCAGCAGGCCGCTGCGCTCTGGGGAAGCATCGTGAGCAGGAAAATGATTGCGCTGCAGCAGACTGCGCCGCCTGTGCCACACAGCACATGGGTGCCGAACTGGCATGCACGGCTTGCGGGAAAGCTGTGCATGCCATAGGTGGCCCGGGAGCTGGACAGGTAGGAAAACAGCGCCATGGCCAGCACGATGCCGAAAATGAGGTTGATCCAGATGGCACAGGAGGTGGCTGTGCCGATGGCCTCCAGGGTCACGCGCTTAGCGGCGTCCACATCTCCTGCCAGTGTGCCTGCGGAGATGCCGTTCCACAGCCGCAGAGGCAGGATCAGGAACCACAGGAATGTGTACCCGGCAAAGAGCGGCCAGCAGCGGCGCAGATCGCTGCGCAGCAGGGATCGGTTAAAGAAGGATCTTGTGAGCAGCATCGTCCGCACCTCCTAATTCATAGATGAAAATTTCCTCCAGGGTCAGGGGAATGGCCTCCAGCAGCAGGGGGCTTGTGATCTGCATGCGGCGGCAAATCTCCTCGCTGCTGCCGCGCATGATGTAGGTGTGGACCCGGCCCACCTGAGAATGATGGAGCACTTGCAGCTCCGCGGGGAGGGCAGGCTCCTGGGGCGTGGGGTAGGCCACCTGAATTTTCACGGTGCTGTCCTGCAGGTCGGAGAGGGTGCGCTCCAGGAGCACCTTGCCCTGATCCATGATGCCCACATGGTCGCACACGTCCTCCAGCTCCCGGAGGTTGTGGCTGGAGAGGAGCACCGTAGTGCCCCGGGCAGCCACATCGTCCAGCAGCACCTGCCACACCTGGCGGCGCATCACCGGGTCCAGGCCGTCCACCGGCTCATCCAGCACCAGGTACTCCGGCATGCAGCTCATGGTGATCCAGAAGGCCGCCTGGCGCTGCATGCCCTTGCTCATGCGGCGGATGGCTTTCTTTTCCGGCAGGCAGAACAGTCCCCGGAGCTTTTCGAAGCGCCCCCAGTCGAACCTGGGGTACATGCCCGCGTAGAGCTTGGCCATCTCCCGGATGGTGGATTGGTTATAGAAGAACCAGTCGTCGGGGATGGACACCACCCGCTCCTTGGCGTGGCGGTTTTCAAAGGCAGGCACGCCGTTTATCAGCACCTGGCCGCTGTCCTGCTTGTAGACCCCGGTGATGTGGCGCAGGAGTGTGGACTTGCCCGCGCCGTTGGGGCCCACCAGACCGTACACCGCCCCCTTGGGCACGGTGAGGGTGGCGCTGTCCAGAGCTGTGAAGCCGTCAAAGGTTTTTACCAATTTTTTTACTTCGATCATTTTTCTTCCTCCTCTCTCCACAGATCCAGCCACTGCTGCTCTGTCATGCCCAGCTGCCGCAGCTCCTCCACGGTGTCCCGCAGACTCTCTGTAAGCTCGGCCATGCGGCGGCGGTTCTGGTCGCCGTCCTCGGCCACAAAACTGCCCCGGCCGGACACGGTGTATACAAAGCCCTCTGCCTCCAGCTGGGCGATGGCCCGCTGGATGGTATTGGGATTGATGGCCAGCTCTGTGGCCAGCTTGCGCACGGAGGGCAGCTGATCCCCCGGCTGCAGAACGCCCGTCACCATCAGCCGCCGCAGTCCGTCCCGTACCTGCTGGTGGATGGGACGGCTGTCCCGATAGTCCAAATGCAGCACAATGCTCCCTCCTTCCGAGTGTTTTTGGTGTATTAGTCGTATTAGTACGGTTAATATATCATGGGCGGAAACCTGTGTCAAGGGGGAAAATGGGAATATTTTTTGATGGGGACGGGTAATTTAAGGGAAAAGTGAAGATGGAAGAGGGGCGGCCATTGCACCCGCCCGCTGCGGGGGTGTTTACGTGTGGTGCGTAGGGGCGAAGCTCTGCCTCGCCCACGGGCGACCGCAAGGGCCGCCCCTACGGAATGGCGTGTAGGGCGGGGTGACCACACCCCGCCGGAGGCATAACTGCAAGTGCGGTGCAGGGGGATTACGGATTGCCACACCAGTGACGTCGGTCACTGGCTCGCAATGACAGGTTTGCAAGAGCTGCGGTGGGCGGCGGGACACATGGGTCCCGCCCTACAGAAAATTTTTGTAGGGCGGGGCCCGCGTGCCCTGCCGGGAGGCTGCGGTGCAGGCCCGGTGCGGGTCGTCCGGTAGGCCGACCCCTACGCACCGTTTACCGGTAAAAAGCCGTAGGGGGCGGCGTCCCCGACGCCCCGTGCCCCACACACGGGCAACCGCATAATTCGCTTCCTACATATTTACAATAAGGAGGAACGAATATGAAGGTCATGGTCTATCAGAAGAGCTGCATCCAGTGCGGACTGTGCGCGTCGGTCTGCCCGGAGGTGTTCACCCTGCTGCCGGGGCAGCCCGCCCAGGCCCAGACGGAGGACATTCCCGTGGATCTACAGATCAGCGCCCAGGCGGCGGCCGAGGGCTGCCCCACAGATGCTATCGCCGTCCAATAAAATTATTCCCGAAAATTATTCCCGTTTTTTCAAAAAGCGAACTCGATAGGAGAAAGCCAGCGTCGGCAAGTCACGTTTACTGCCGGAAAAACGGCTGGTAAACTCAAAGCCGTTGTCCGTCTGGACGCACTCCACCTTATTGCGTCAGCGAATGAAAATTTTCTCTTGACTCCCGGGGCAAAAAGTGATACCCTTAACGCATTACAGGCAATGATGGGCGTGGCGGCCCGGAGCTGCGGGAGGAAATGCCCGCCGGTTGGCACCGTTACAGCCGTTGAGTGCGGAAGCTTTCCGAATTCAGGTGGAACCACGGACTATGATTTAGTTCGCCCTGAGCTGCGTAGGCAGTTCAGGGCGTTTTTTTATTTCTTCCGAACTAAAAAATTTTTACCATAAAGGAGAATCGCTATGAAAAATACCGAGAAAACCATGGACAAAATCGTTGCCCTGTGTAAAAACCGCGGCTTCATTTTCGCAGGCTCCGAAATTTACGGCGGCCTGGCCAACACCTGGGACTACGGCCCCCTGGGTGTGGAGCTGAAGAACAATATCAAGAAGGCCTGGTGGAAGAAATTTGTCCAGGAGAACCCCTACAACGTGGGGCAGGACGCCGCCATCCTCATGAACCCCCAGACCTGGGTGGCCAGCGGCCATCTGGCGGGCTTCTCCGATCCGCTGATGGACTGCAAGGAGTGCAAGGAGCGCTTCCGGGCCGACAAGCTCATTGAGGACTGGTGCCATGAAAACGGCGTGGAGCTGCCCAAGCCCATCGACGCCTTTTCCCAGCAGGAGATGAAGGAGTACATTGATGACAAGGCCATCCCCTGCCCCTCCTGCGGCAAGCATAATTTCACCGACATCCGGCAGTTCAACCTGATGTTCAAGACCTTCCAGGGTGTCACCGAGGACGCCAAGAACACCGTGTACCTGCGGCCCGAGACCGCCCAGGGTATCTTCACCAACTTCGTCAACACCCAGCGCACCACCCGGCGCAAGCTGCCCTTCGGCGTGTGCCAGATCGGCAAGTCCTTCCGCAACGAGATCACCCCGGGCAACTTCATCTTCCGCGTCCGCGAGTTCGAGCAGATGGAGCTGGAGTTCTTCTGCAAGCCCGGCACCGATCTGGAGTGGTTCCAGTATTGGCGCAGCTTCTGCCACAACTGGCTGCTGGGCATCGGTCTGAAGGACGAGAACCTGCGCCTGCGGGATCACGACCCGGAGGAGCTGTGCTTCTACTCCAAGGCTACCACGGACTTTGAGTTCCTCTTCCCCTTCGGCTGGGGCGAGCTGTGGGGCGTGGCGGACCGCACCGACTACGACCTGACCCAGCACCAGAACACCTCCGGCAAGGACCTGACCTACTTTGACCCCGAGACCAACCAGCGCTACATCCCCTATGTGGTGGAGCCGTCCCTGGGCGTGGAGCGCAGCGTGCTGGCCGTGCTGTGCGACGCCTACGACGAGGAAACGGTGGACGAGAGCAAGAACGACGTGCGCGTGGTGCTGCACCTGCACCCGGCTCTGGCCCCCTACAAGGCAGCCATCCTGCCCCTGAGCAAGAAGCTGTCCGAGCCGGCCCGGAAAATTTACGACGAACTGTGCAAGGAGTGGATGATCGACTTCGACGAGACCGGCTCCATCGGCAAGCGCTACCGCCGCGAGGACGAGATCGGCACCCCCTTCTGCATTACAGTGGACTTTGACACCGTGGGCGACGGCGAAAAGGCCGGGGACAACTGCGTCACCGTCCGGGAGCGGGACAGCATGGAGCAGGTGCGCGTGCCTATCAGCGAGCTGAAGACCTACCTGGCGGAAAAGCTGGTATACTGATATGAAGCCGAAAAAACAGCTTGCCCTGGGCACCGTGCTGCTGGCGGTCACCGCTGCCGCCTGTGTAAACCTGGCCAAATGGGCGGGCAAGAAAATTGAGGAGCGGACGAAGAAAAAGAAGTAATATTTATAGCACACAGAGGGACAGGCGCTGGCCTGTCCCTCTGTCTTTTGACCGCCAACCTGTGCTGCCCCGGCTTCTTATTTTCTGCGTAGGGGGCGATGCCCTCATCGCCCCGCTGGGGTTTTACGGCCCTTTTTTCCCGTATTGCAAGACACGTCGGCACTTCTGCGGCAAAAAACGGACTGAATTCAGTCCGTTTTTGCTTTCACCCCACCCGGCGGCCTTTGGGAATGCGGATGGTGAGCAGGATTTCCTCCTCCGTATCCTGACGGGAGCATCCCGCCTCCACCCCCGCAGAGCGCATGAGCGTCAGGGATCGATCCAAACTATTGAGAAACAGCCGCACATCCTTGAGGATGAAGGTGGGCCGCCGGCGGGGCGGCGTTGCCTGGATCTCCCGCAGCAGCGACTCTATGTACTCCTCCGCCTGGGCCACGTTCATATGCCGCTGGATGATGGTCTTGGCCGCGGCGATCTGTTCCTCCTCGTCGGCCAGGCGCAGCAGCGCCCGGGCGTGGCGCTCGGATAGATCGCCCTGGCCCAGCAGCTCCACCACCGACGGCGGCAGGCGCAGAAGACGCAGCTTATTGGCCACGGCGGACTGGGATTTGCCCAGCTTGCGGGCGGCCTCCTCCTGGCTCAGGCCCCAGCGCTGTATCAGCTGGGCAATGGCCGCTGCCTCCTCCATGTAGTTCAGGTCCCGGCGCTGGAGATTCTCCATCAGTGCCAGCAGGGCTGAATCCTCCTCCCCCACCTGGGCGATGAGGCACGGCAGCTCCTTCAGACCCGCCATTTTGGCCGCCCGAAAGCGTCGCTCCCCTGCCACCAGCTCATAGTCCTTGCCCCGGGTGCGCACCGTGGCAGGCTGCAGGATCCCGTACTGCCGGATGCTGTCCGCCAGTTCCGACAGCGACTCCGGCTCGAACACCCGGCGGGGCTGGTGGGGATTGGGTACGATGCGCTCTAAGGGTATGTATCGCACACGGCTGGAGAGGAAATCACTTTTCAGAATATTTTTCACACAGAACGCCTCCTTTTTTCCGAATATAACAGAAAGGGGCGAAAAAAACGTGGGAAACCTGTCGGGAAATCCTTAAAAAATCTGCGGCACTGGATTCTCCGCGCAAAAAGCCCCTGCCTTCAGATATAAACCGAAGGCAGGGGCTTGATTACGATTCAGCTTAGGATTACTTGATGAGCTCGCCGGCGGCCTCCTTGGCCTTGATCTCCTTCATGGCGTCCTTGTGGCTCAGGTTCACGCGACCCTTTTCGTCGATCTCCGTGACCTTCACCCACATCATGTCGCCCACCTTGCAGGCATCCTCCACCTTTTCAATGCGGTGGTCGGCCAGCTTGGAGATGTGC
>OBLO01001723.1_pt1 | contig 18406 bp, 15 predicted proteins | sample 1519401 | NCBI WGS metagenome assembly OBLO01 (sample SAMEA2602897, study PRJEB22501) | metagenome | reverse complement strand
AAAGCGGAGTCGCTGGTTCTGACAGATAGACCTAATGCATTACGGGACTTGAAGCAGCTGGTGCGTAAGCTTCTTAGGAAGCCTGTTGGTCATCCCGAGGACAATATGTCTGAAGAACGACTGGAGGCATTCCAGAGGTTCAACAAGAACATGTGTACAGGAGTGGTTAACTTTGATGAGTTTAACCCGAAAGAATACGCTTTCTTTTCGGTCGGCAGCGACCAAGTCTGGAATCTAGGTTACATCAAATATAACGAGGATTGGTTTTTCCTTGATTTCGCCAAGAAAGAGCAGCGCATTGCGTTGGCTCCGAGCATCGGCCTGGACACGTTGGATGAACGCCAGAGCAGACGCTTGGCAAAGGGTGTTCGGAATTTCTCTCTATTGTCTGTCAGGGAAGAACGAGGTGCCGAACTCATATATGAGGCGTCCGGTATGCGGGCGGAGGTTATTTGTGACCCCACGCTTGTCCTCACTCCAGAGGAGTGGGATGCTGTTTCGAGTGATTCTTTGACCCCGAAAGAACCTTATATTTTCACTTACTTGCTTGGTGGGGTCGGGTCCGAGGCGTCTGATGTTTTAAAGCAGCTTCATTCGCTTAACGGATATCCAGTGATTTCATTGACCGATCGTGACGATGGCAGCGAGCTTCCTGCTGGTCCGGCGGAATTCATTTCCCTCATTAAGAACGCGACCTTTGTCGTTACTGATTCGTTCCATGCCGCAGTGTTCTCGTCGATTTTCGAAACCCCTCTGTCCATAGTGCATAGAGATGGGGTGAGTATGTTCTCGAGGCTGCAGACCTTGGCCGAGAAATTGGGCACGGAGAACAAGATCTACAATGGTGGAACCCTATCGTTGGAAACGGCATCTGATTATGCGGGCGTCGCCGAACGAATTGCCGGAGAGCGGGAGAGATTTAACGCATACCTGTCTTTGGCCCTCAACCAAAAATCGTCGAATGACTCACGACATGAGGTGGTGAACGGTTGAAGGGCCAGCGCAAGACGGGTGCTTTGCTTGGGTATGCGAACATCATCGCGAAGAATCTGGTAAACATCATCTACGTGCCGCTGCTGTTGCACTTTATTGGGCAGGCTGATTATGGCGTGTTCCAGATGACCAACTCTGTGGTGTTCGCGCTCACGCTGCTGAGCGCCGGATTCTATGGATCGTACGTGCGCTTCTACATGCGCGAGAAAGCGCAAGGCAATGAGCTGGGCATCCGCCGTCTCAATGGCATGTTCCTGCTTGTCTACGCTGTAGTAGCGTTGCTGTGCCTGATTGGCGGTACGGCGTTGACTATTAATGTGCGAAGCTTCTTTTCGGGCGGCCTGACTGCCAGTGAGCTTGTGCTGGCACGTGAGCTTATGGGGATCATGACAGTCAATGTGGTGGTCCAGTTGCTGTCCACACCGTTTGACTCCTACATCGTGTCGCACGAGAAGTTTGTGTTTCAGCAGTCCAGACAGTTGCTTACTTCCATCGCTCAGCCATTCCTGGCGGTGCTTCTGCTCTGGCTGGGCATGGGCGCGGTCGGTGTCGCCTGTGCGCAGCTGACCATCACTAGCGTGTTGCTGCTGATGAACATCTGGTATGCCACGCGCACGCTTGGCATGCGTTTTACTTTCAAGGGCTTGGAATGGTCGATGTTCAAGGCCATCGCGGTGTTCAGCTTCTGGATCTTCCTCAACCAGATCTTCGATCTGGTGAACAACAACGTGCCGAACTTCCTGCTGGGCGCTATGGCCAGTGCGACCGCGGTGGCGGTGTTCGCTATCGCACTGCAGATCAGGAATATCTTCTTCTCCATGAGCACTACCATGTCGAACGTGTTCGTCCCCATGATTAATCGCATCGTTGCCGAGTCGGATGACAACAATGTGCTCACACGGCTTATGACGCGTGTGGGGCGGTACCAGATGGTGCTGTTCTGGTACCTATTCGGCGGATTTATTGTACTTGGACGGTATTTCATCCATATCTGGGCGGGGGATGCCAATGCCGATTCCTACTGGCTTGTATTGATTATGACTTTACCAGTTATGGTTCCGCTTACTCAGAACACTGGCATCGAAATTCAGCGCGCGAAGAACAAGCACAAGATTCGTAGTCTGATCTACATTCTGACTTCGGTCATTGACATCGTGATTTGTGTTATTTTCATCCCAATCATGGGCTACTGGGCCACTGCCATCGGATACCTAGCCAGCATCGTGCTTGGCACTGGTCTGTTCATGAATTGGTATTACCACACCCGTATCGGTCTCGACATGGTCTACTTCTGGAAGAACATGCTGCCCACCATCGCTCTGGCTCTCATCGTGACGGCCGTCTGCCTGCTGGGAACGCATTTCCTGCCAGTGAATTCCATCCTCATGTTCCTCGTGTGGGGTGTTGTCTATTCCATCCTGTTTCTTTCCGGCGCGATGAAGGTGTCGCTGACCGGTGAGGAACGGGAGAAAATCATCGGTCGAATCAAGAGAAAGGTAATTCGATGAGCGACTCAAACGTCATGGAGAGGGTGATTTCCTCGCCAGACGCCGATGCCATAGGCGGTTCCGCAACCTATTGTGTTGGCTGTGGAACCTGCGCATTCCTGGATCCGGCGTTCACTATCGCCAAGAACAACGACGGCTGCTACCAAGCGTTCATGCAGAGCGGGATTCAAAACCCTGCCAAGGTTGAGAGCGCATGCCCTTTCGCAAGCTCAGCCAACGAGGACGTTATCGGAAACGATCTGTTCGGCTCGCAGGCTGGCGTGCGGCACGACCAGTACCTGGGCTACTACCTGAACGCCTACATGGGGTACGTGTCCGCGGATGGTTGGCGCTCCCGCGGCAGTTCCGGCGGCATGGTCAGCTGGCTTGCCTCGAAAATGCTGGAAGACGGACTGGTCGACGCCGTCGTGCACGTTAAAGACGGTCCCGATCCGGAACATATGTACACCTACCAGGTCTCGCACTCGGTCGAGGAATTGAAGACCGGCGCCAAGTCCAAGTATTATCCCGTGGAAATGAGCGAGGTATTGGCTTACGTGCGAAAGCATGAAGGGCGTTACCTGTTCATCGGCATCCCTTGTTTCGTGAAGGCTGTTCGTCTGCTGCGTCGTCAGGATCCGGTGTTGAATGAGCGTATCCGCTACTGTATCGGCTTGGTGTGCGGACATCTGAAATCCGATTTCTTTGCGAAGAGCGAGGCTTGGGAGTCGGGCGTTCCCTTGGAGGACATCGCCCGCGTGGACTTCCGGCATAAGACGCCCGGAAGCCCCGCGTCCGATTACGCGGTGGAAGTGAAACGCGTCAGCGGTGGTGAGCCGGTGGTGAAGCGGACCGCGGAACTGTCCACCACCAACTGGGGTCTGGGCTACTTCAAATACAACGCGTGCGACTACTGCGACGACGTGCTCGCGGAAACCGCCGACGTGACCTTCGGTGACGCATGGATTCCCAAATACGTGAACGATGGCGAGGGCTGCAACGTAATCGTGGTGCGTAATCAGGACGTGCAGGATCTCATCGATGCACACCGAGACGAGCTTGTACTGCATGATTCCGATTCCGCCGAGGTGTACCAGTCCCAAGCGGGCGGTTTCCGTCACCGCAGGCAAGGGCTGGCCTACCGTCTCCACGCGCATCAGGAGCGCGGAGAATGGACTCCGACCAAGCGTGTGAAGCCGTCGTTGGACGGAATCAGCGAACAGCGTCAGAAGACGTATGCCATGCGCACCACGTTGAAGAACGAAAGCTTTGCCGCGTACCGCGAAGCGGTGGAAGCTGATGATTTCAACGTGTTCAAAAAGCATATGAAGCCTGTGGAAAGGCAATACGCACGGGTGAGTGTGCCGTTTAAGAAGCGTGTGCTTCGCAAAGCCAAGCAGTTGGTCAAAGCCATGTTGCCCGCATCTGCGGTGAAGAGCATTAAAAATCTAATGGGGGGGGGGCGTAGCTAGCGGTACTCTCTACCTGACTGCGCGTTCTTTCCGTACTTTCGTTTTCGTAGCGTCGTCGACATTGGTACCAATTAAGTGTACCGATGTCGTCGACGCTTTTTCTATTGCCCATTCAGCTTTCAGCGACGAACAACCGTATGTTCTGTCTGCCTAGTGACGACTGAATGACCGATTTGAATACACGAAAAACAATAAGGAGAACTCGTATGTCAGCAAAACAAGCCATCAAACAAATTGTTCCTCGTCCGATATGGGCAAAACTGCAATCCGTAAAAGAAGCCCATAATGGAAGAAAAGCGGAGAAGACACAAAGCCAACGCTTCATGCGTTGGATTTCCTTGGACGCTTCCACGGATAAGGTTCGTGTGGAGACCCGTTTGGCTTTTGATATTCACAGGCTTGAAAAGGGACTGAGCCACGTCCATTTCAGGCTTGGCTTCGGCAAAGGCGTGCTCAGTGAGATTTCCAAGCGTTTGGTTCTGCTGGAGAAAGCAGATCCGGAATATTCTGTGAATCCGCTGTATATCCAGGGCTTGGCGGTATTGCATGAATATCAGCGGCGTCATGAGGAACAGGGTTACGATCTTGCTCAGGTCGAAGCCATGTTTCCCGAATCCATTTGGAGGGCTGCACAAGAATATAAAGTCGATGATTCAGCGGTTAATGCTGGCTCGTTTGTGATGGAATCGGCCTCTAAAGTGAATAATCTCTCTGTGGATTTCGTCCAGCTTGCGCAGAACAGGTATTCCGTACGCGAATACGCGAGCAAACCCGTCTCCCAAGACTTGCTCGACAAGGTTTATGAAGTGTCGATGAAGACTCCGTCCGTATGCAATCGTCAGGCAACCCGCGTGTACCAGATTGCCGATCCGGAAAAAATCAAAGCTGCATTAAACATTCAGGGTGGTTTCCATGGATATGACATGCCACCGGTATTGCTGTTGGTAACCTCGGATATCCGCGCGTTCATGAACAACGGTGAACGTAACGAACCGTTCGTGGATGGTGGCTTGTTCTCCATGTCGCTGCTGTATGCGTTGGAAGCGTACGGTCTTGCTGCCTGCCCGTTGAACGCCATGTTCAGCCTATCCCAGGATCGGAAGACACGTACATTGCTGAACATTCCTGACTACGAGTTGCCCGTGATGTATATCGCGGTAGGCAACTTCCCAGAATCCGTACCAGTATGCCGCTCGACGCGACGAGATCCGAAAACCATCGTCAAGAAAATCTGACACTATAGGACGGTTTCAATGTGTGAGTGGGTGGTCTGATTTAGGTAATCAGACCACCCACTTTTGTCTATTTCGGAACCAACTCTATTTAATGAGCAGCAGCCACTTTCGTAGTGGGCGGATGCGTGCGATGACGAACACTGCTAATAGTGAAAACAGCAGAATGGATACTGTGTTAAGCGATGCGACTCGAAGCAGATGCATGTTGTCTGGAATGAGGGCGCGCAAAACTTGTGCAATGATCAGATGCACCATGTAAATGCCGTACGAGTACGAGGCGAGTCCGGTCATTGCGGTCGACAGCCAGCCTGGGCAATGCTTCCAGAACGTTGAATAGATAGCCGCATTGGAAAGTGCGAATGCAAAGAATGCGATTGGGAAGAATCCTGCAGTCACTAGGAAAAGCTCATTGGTTAAACGTAATTCAAGTGCACTGACGAGCCACAGCGGCACCGCGGCCGCAATCAACAACCATAAACTGGTCTTACGGGAAGAAATATGGAACACGTCCTTCTTCAATAAGTAGCCGAACAGCATGTACAGCAAGCCAAGAGATCCGCGACCGACGCAGCCGCCGAGAGTGATCTCATAATCAATGTCCACGCTAAACCAAGTGAGAATCGTTTGAATGGTAGGCAGCACAAGAATGAACGCCGTTCCGATTATCGCGAGCAGAATGATATAGCGGGTGTGCTGGGGAAGTGGCGTTTTCTTACTGCCATGTTTTACTTTTTGCTCTGTGTTTTGCTTAATCGAGGTGCTGGAAGTGACGTCTTGCTGTAGCTGTGGGTGACGAAGAAAACAGGCTAACACGGGAATCAGCAGATAAATGCCAAGCAGCATTTGCATATACCAGAAATGAATCATGGCGGGTTCGTCGATGAACAGCATGGTGCGCAGAAAATCCGCTACGGTTTGCAGCGTGCGGTTGGCGGCGAAATGGGGTAGGAAAGCGATTGCACACCAGCATTCGAACGAAACGAACATGGGCAGATAATTGTGCATGAGAAAACGCTTGAGCTTCGGACCGGTGTAATCGCGGCCAAGCATCAAATAGCCTGAGATGATCGGGGCGGAGGGACCTCGGATTTGGAAAGTCGAGCCGATAATAGCAGAGATGAGGGTGGAGGAGAAATCTGAAAGCGAGGTGGCTGATAAAACACTATCTAATGAGATCCCCCCCCCTATGTTTTTGCCCGAATTTGCCGAGCTTGCCCCGAGCAGGGGGACAGGGAGCGTGTGTACCGACACCACCGCCAGAATGGCGATAGCCCTCAAAAATCAATGGCAACCGAGCGTGCCTGTCGTTCATGCTTTACATTTCCAGCATTCTGCTGGTCTGTTGCTGTTGTAGTCATAGGTGGTTCCTTTTCATATCCTTCTCCATCCCCAACCGTACCTATGAGGGTGGATGCGATACTATCTAAATCCCAAACTAAGCAAGAATCCAAGCGTTACAATGGTTGTGAGAATGCCTAAGAGCCTGTGCGTTTGCGATGTTGCGGTGCCGGTCGATTTGGGATTCACTGTCCGAGGAAGGGAATTGGAATGGGCGAGAAGGTGTATAGGCCGATACTGGGGGAGGGGGAACATCTCCTGTCTTCAACAGATAATCCTGGTCGTGTGAGAGGGCTGTCTCGTGATGAGAATAATCAAAATCCAGGTATTCCTGAATTTGAAGAATACGATATTGACGATTTTCGAAATGACTCTGATGCACAAGTGGATGACGATTCTGCCCGGGAAATTAGCGAACTTCTCGCAATGATTGCCGTTGCCGGAGGAACTTGGATTTTCAGTAATTACGTGCTCCCTTGGTGGAAAGAGACTGCGTGGCCTTGGACCAAAGAAAAAGTCCGCGACATAAAAGCAAGATTAACTGCAAAGGAAGAACTTCAGCCTGCCGCAACTGCGGAATCTACAACAAAGGAAGAGACAGAGCTAAGTCAGCAGCTAGACGAAGCCTTATCGTTAATAGACAGGTCCTTTGAGAACATTTGTTTCGATATGAGTGAGGAAGAGGCTAAAGCGCGCGTCATGAATCTTGTCCATCATATGATTGGCATGGCTAATGAAATACGCATTATGAGTAATGCGCGGATTACTGAAGCGTGCGAATCAGAAAAGCAGAGTATCGAAAAGCAGAAAGACGTTGAAAAATTCCTTTCCGAAAAAGTGGCTTACGGTCTTAACCGTTTGCTTTCAGATGAACGTCTGGAATTAGATTCAGACGTTTCAGCGGAATTGTTCGCATTGACTGGCGGAGGGATACGAGACGAAGGCGAATATGTGCCAGTGCAGACAGACAAGCTTAGAAAGGCTATGCTTGAGGCTGAGCCCAATAAAAGCAATGCCGACGATATGGCGCAGATTTAAAGCTCGCGAGCGCGTGATTCGGATAGAAGTGTAAGGGTATGGTTTCGTCTTCTCCAATCCCGGTTTTTCTTTTTGACGAATGAAAAACCGCACGTAGGAAGCGGGCCATGCCTTTCACGTCAGGACCAAAAACCCAAACCACACAAGAATTCGGACGTTCTCGAATCGCTGATGCATATATGTGGCCCGTTCAAACTGTATAGACTGTAAATGGTGCAATCGGTAATGTCGAGGAGGATGAAATGACGAAAAAGGTACGCTTCTTTGCTGGTGTAGAAATTGATAAGGATGAGAAAAGACATACGTGGAGCGCTGACGCTTGGCGACGTTTTGTGGATCTCTGCGCGGAAGACTCGCAGACTTTTGAGATTCGAGGTCGTGAAATAACAGGAAAGAGTGAGCAGTGTTTTTCTCCTGCTGTTGTTTATTTGCACTTGACTAAAAACCGTGAACTGCTTGATTGGCCAGAAGTCGGGGACATCGAAGGCACTATCTCCAACCTTGCGACGAAAAGAGAGCAAACTGGCATTGCTTCAATACTGGAATACACATATTTGTTGCCAATCGCTGGTACTCCCTATATAGCATTATTCCGTTCTTCATCTGGACCTCTTCCGTCTGCGATCGCGAGTTGGATAGCTTTGAAGAGGAATCTGATGGAGGATGGAAGTTCTTTTGAGCTGCAGCCTGTATTGCGCAATAACGCTAGGCAGAAGCTGAATAAGTCTCTTGGTGTTAAAAGTTTGGAAATCAGATTTGAAGGAAAGCCAAATCGAGATTCTCAAAGCGTAATTGAACGAGCTGCCGCGGAGGCAGTGTCGGTGGCAGCCGAAAATGATTATGCCAATATATCTGTAGATTTGCGTATCAGCACTGGAAGGGCAACTGTAGTAGGAGAGTCGACTGAAAATATTCGAAAAGAAGCTCTGACGATATTGTCAAATAACGACATATCCTCTCATTCCTTGGAGAAGGTTTTTGGCGGAGTAGTGACCAAATTAAGGGCAAATACTATTCAAGCGAGCCAGGACTCTGATAAAAGTGTTACAGAACAAGTAGATTTCATTAAAGAATCCCTTACGGAAGACGTAAATTTTGGTTCCATGAGAGATGACGAAATGACGCCGGAGATTATCCTCTCTGGGATGATGGAAGCTGTCAGTAAATTCCGCAAGAGAGCGGGTGAGTATAGCTGAGGGAAACGGGACTCCGATATGAGGCTCATAGGGAAACTGAAGGACAAGCCTTCATTAGTAACTTACTTAATCATCATTGTGGTTGGGCTGCAGGCGGTTCTTGTCAAGTTTGGGGTTCCAAATGTGCTCTTGCCTCTTCAAGGAGCTGATGGTGTCAATGATCTTTATCTAGCCATGCTTAGTGTGGCGGCACTTCAGGCAAGCTTTGCGGGTGTTGTAGTTGTATTCGGATTGTCGACGCAACCTCAGGCATTCAGAAATTTGCGGGTAAAAGCCGGTTCTGCGCTTGTGGATAATTGGATGTCTATCAGCTATTCAGGCTTTTTGAGCGCTGGATGTGCCCTCGTTGCGGCACTCACAAATATGATGAAATGCGAACAGTTGGCTCCTTGGTTTTTTGAAGTTTCAGTGTTGTTTTGCGTGCACGGGGTCGTACGTTTACTTTGGCTTCTAAAGCAGCTTATTAAAGTTGTGCGCGACGTAGATTCCAAAGAAGCTCAGAAGGAGAGCGAACGCTGATAAGCATTCCTGAAACTGACACTGTTTGCGGTTCCCGGGCGGACCGTGCATTTGATCATGGAACTAGTCTTTTCAATCCAACAATCGTGGTGTGATTCAGACGGTATGATATGGCCTGATTTTTGTTCCGCCCTTATAGTGGGGCGGCTTGCGCCGCTTGGTTTGCATGATACCCGGTTTCGGTCCGTTCCGGTGTCCTGTGGCCCAAGGGCCGGTGCAGACGCTTCGAGTCCCCGCCACGAGATCCACCGGAACGTCGCCAATTCCAGGTCCCTCAAATCCCGGAAGGGCTTGCGCCGCCATGCGAGGCGGCCCCATGATACCGCCTGTTCCAGCGCCCGCAGCGGCAGCCCCCCGGTGTCCATGGCGGTGGCGCACGCCCGGCCCATGATCCTGCGGGCGAACACGCCGGTGACGAACATGGATGCTCTGCTCCAACTCACTTCAGCGTGATTTAGGCAAAGCAATACAGTTTGTTAATTGATTTACATGTTTTTAATGGATATAGACAAGTGATTCGTTCACACCCATTAAAAACTGCCGGTGACTGAATCCGTACGTTATCGATGTGTTGGACATATCCCGATTGGATGGTTTAGCTTCCAACATGTTCCCTGAATAACGGTTGAGTATTAGTAATAAGAAGGGGATGGACATGTACATACTGTTCGAGTACTGTTATGTCGCAGCCCACGAGCTGGGCAATAAGTAATCGAAGCAATAGTTTAGCTTCCATTAAATACTCAACCATTTCCAGTGATTCTGGTTTCTTACTGGCTTGGTGGAAATGCTTGATACCGTTATACGATTTTGCGACTCCGTCGACCCATTCGTCAACGTGTTCATGCACCAGTAGTGGTGACAGACAATTTAGGATGGCCCGGATTTGTGGACGAAAGTGATCATCTTTCCCCATCAGAGTATATCCCAGATGTTCTATGGCGACTCCAACAAGCAAGAACTGAGATTCTAGTGGAAGATATTTCTCATTTTCAAAAAGCCTGACGCAGGCTTGAATACCTGTTGGGCATTTACCGATGAGTTCGAACCATAGTTTGATACCGTCCTCTCTAATGTCTGAGAAGTTAAATACCGGGTCGCGTCTATGTGTGTTTTGAACATCTTTGGGGCTTGCGACGGCTATTTCAGGTGTTAATAAGTTACGAAAAACCGTCATTTTTTTGGGATAAGGCTTGTCGTCATTGCGAGTCACTTCAATTGATTCAACGCTCAGTTTGTGGCCGTAAGCTATCTCTAATAGTCCGAGCAGTTGGAGATGAACGCGTATATGCTCGTCGATGTTTAGACGTTTCTGCGAATAGGTGGAAAAGATGGTGTCTGAATAGAGGCTGGCGCGAGTTCCATTTGCTTTCGATGTGGTGCTTCCTACAACTTTTAAATTTGCGGCAAATTGTTGATTGTCACCTACCCAGCCAAGTCGGATTGAGTGTTCCTTTCGCAGACCATAGGCGATGCTTGCGTTGGTTGAGTTTTTATTGTCAAAAGGTATCCAGCAGAACATCAAGGATTCCCCTAACCATGAATTAAGTGCTGGAATCGTTGCCCTCATTCTATTAATTTCGGAGTATTTTGAGCCGAAGCTTCTTAATGTGGTATCGGACATTTGGACGAGTCGACCGACTTCTACCACTCGTCTGAAATTATAGGGGCCACCGCCAAGGGTGAAATCAGTGCTGACGAGTCGACAGTCAAGAAGAAGGCAGCTTTGCTCTTTGGGGCCGGCATAAAAAGACATGATTTTCGGTGATGATTTCATACGGGCAGAAGATAAAGCTACCGAACCGTCTGCTTGTTTGACCGCGCTTCCAGGCGCCAACTGCCTAAAGTAGTCGCTTTCGGGATTTGCGCCTTCATTATGTAGTTCCAGCAGAACTCGTCCGCTGTTCTCGTATAGCATGCCAGATGTAAGAAAACAGTCGTCTTCGTAGACTTTCCCCAGCAATGGTTTCTCGAAGAACATGCATAGCCTCCTATTGCTGAGCGTCGATTCGTTAAAGTGTTGTTATACCATGATACGTAGAAACGGCATGGTTCCAAACAGTTTTCGCGGTGCTTGTTGAGAATAGCTTCGAATTAAAGATTGAATCCGTTATTGATGTAAACGGGATTCTTAGCTAGTGGCACTGGCGGTTGACGTGGTTCCGCTGTTTCTGAGGATGGATGCTAATATACTGGCTTTAACAACACGTTTTCTGTTGCAGGGGTGGAATGGAAAACGATTCGCACGGATGCTATTTGAGGGGTGTCTATGGAAATCATAGATGGGGTTAATATTCCTGATGAGTTGATGGAAGCTCATAACAGGGGAGAACTGGTCTTCTTCGTCGGGGCTGGAGCCTCCATGGCGCCGCCAACCAATTTTCCGTCATACAGGCAGCTTGCCGAAGAATTGGCTAAGGAGGCAGGCTATGAAAAACCTAAAAAGAGCGATCTCGAACATCTTGACGGCTTCATAGGTTCGCTGAGTGACGACGGCATAACGGCGCACGAATATGTGAAACAGCGTTTTAGGGGAGAAGGGGTTGAGTTCAATGATGAACATGCTGCCATTATGTCCCTGGCTGGATCACGGCCGCCGGCTCGTGTTGTGACAACGAATTATGACGACTTTCTCGCCTGTGCTGCGAAGACAGAAGGGATTGAAATCGAGCGTCAGTACTATGCGCCGGCTTTCCCACCTGGGCATGATTTTCAAGGTCTACTACATTTGCATGGATCCGTCAAAGGTGACGCCAAATATTTAGTTCTGGATGATAGAGATTTCGGTCGAGCATATCTGACGGAAGGTTGGGCCGCCCATTTTCTCGTGGAATTATTCCAGAATTACACTGTTTTATTTATTGGATATAGCGTTAATGATCCAATCATGCGATATCTGGCATTGGGAATGCCTGAACGAGACAAAAAGAGATACGCCTTTGTTGGCGATAGTGAATTGAATGAAGACGTTAAAGAAAAATACGAAAGACTCCACATCGAAACCATCACATATCCGGTAGTCGGAGGCGAGCATTCGTCTCTAGCGAAGGCGCTAAAACAATGGGATGAAAATGCGCGTTCTTCTGTTTTTGAGAGAAGAACGCGATTCCGTTCAATTCTGGAAAAAGGGATCCCTATCAGAAAAACAGATATTGACTATGTCAAAGAATCGCTCCTAGAAGAGGCTTTCGTCGATGATTTCGCAAGTTTGGCACGAGATGCGAACTGGTTGGTTTGGGCTAGAGAGCAAAATCTGTTTCCTTGGATTTTCAGTGATGAAGAACCCAAAAATAAAACAGAACGGAGAATATGTGAATGGGTTGCTCTGCTTTGCGTCAAGGATGGTGGGGATAAGATAATCCTCAATTATCTCGCTTACTGCGAACAGCGCATTTCCAAAGCGATATTTGAAGAGCTAGCCTCAATGGTTAGCCATGTCGGTGAGGAAAAGTGTAGGGCATTGGAAACGGTTCTGCGAACGTCTATACCGGGTATTACGTGCGGTTTCGCTGATCATTCCAAGGCATATAGGGAAATGGGGATGCCAAAAACTGCACTTGGATGGCGATTGCTCTTGCAGCCATACCTTGTATTGGATTACAAGGATTTGAGTTCCATCAAGAACGAAAAATCTCTGAAAAAACCGTGCGCAAAAGTGAAATGTGACGCTGGATTGCGTGGATATGAAGGCGATCTCGAAGAAATCTGCGGACTATGCATCGCTTCAAATGACACATTGTTGCAATTCGAAAATTCGATGTGCGAAGCAAGTGATTTATTGAACGATTATTATGGCTCTGATCTTGTGGAAGGTTATTTGTCTTCGGATATACGTGATTTGGAAAAGGATGATTTTTCATTTCTCATGGACCCCGGGATTGAATTTGTGATCAAAGTTTTAAAGGAAGTTGCGCGTTCATGTGATGCGAAAAATGTGCTCATCGAACGATGGCAAGGGTATGGGCACGTTATTTTTACGAGGCTTGCCCTTTATGCTGTGGTGCAATCCGACTGGATTCCAGATAGGAAGATTCGATGGATGCTTCAAAATGATTGTTTGAACTACTATTTGTATGGAGATGATACGATTGATTATGTTGCAAGTATCTTTGATGATTTTTCACCTGAAATACATGACGAACTCCTGAAATATTTTAAAGAGAGTGGAGGGAAGGTCGGCATTGATGGGTGCCAGAGATTCCTTTATTATTTGTTGAGAAAAATTGATTGGCTGGAAGGCCGCTCATTGTATGAATCGATTCATGGCACCGGATCTTTGGCGAACAAAAACAAGCTTGTCAGTGTGGAATCTGGCGCTTCTGAAATAGGCGAGAAAGAATTGGCGTTATTGTTGGCTTCGGATCCCGACGCTGCGATTGATGCTATTCTTCGTCTTCCTAGACGATATGACGATTTTGAATCTCTCAATTTTGAAACTGTTATTGAACGTGTTATTCCTCCCTTCTGCATGAATAACATAAGTAGAATACGATCAGTTTGTCAGGCTCTCTCATCTAAGATTGACCAAGATAATAAAAAGGTTTCCATATTGATGGAAACCTTGGTTATGTCGATTGATTCCTTGGATTTGGAGGAATGCAGGGCTAATATCTTCGAGGCGATTCAAGATGAAAAATGGGAGATGTTGGGTGTTGGTGTTCTCTCTCAGCTCCTGTGTCAACAGATAAGTTCATTTGGTTACAAATATAGCGAGGATGAATTTCGAATTTCTAATGTTTTCGCGCTAAACATTATGAAAAAGTATTCGCCGGATTTTGAATGTGCTGATAAATCCCTGGAATCGGTTAAGCGTGCTTGGCCGTATAAAATGGTCGATTATTGGGTTAAACGATGCAAATGCGTATATGGAAAGAGCGTTATAGGAAAAGGGCTTCCTGAGGAGATGGATAGCGCATTGAATATTCTTCTTTCTGGAAGCGCTGATGCAAGACTATGCGCCAAAATGGGACTGCTGCATTATGCGGGATATTTTTATGGAATTGATAAAAAATACGCGAATGACAATCTTCTTGGTCTTCTGAACGACGACGAAACGCGCGATCTTTCATGGCGAATTATGTTGGGTAATCCCAACGCCAATTTACGTAGATTTGTTATGAAGTATTCGGTTATTGTTTCTTTGACCAAAGAAATCCCATCAGCGGAAGAGAAGTTTAAAAAGAAGCTGTATGAATTCGCTGCTATGGTGATGTCTGATGCAAGCCTTAAATGTGCTTCTTTTGATAATTTATTTATGAAAATCATCAGTAAAGATAATAGAGAAAACGATTTGAATCTCTTTTCTGATGTTTTCTATAAATTTTACAGCAAAGGGTTTAATGGTCGTTCGTCTCGAAATATCTGGGATAAATGGATATCGAAATACTATGCGAAAAGGATGAGTGGATGGCCTTGTATCGCTTCTTCGTACGAGAGGAAAAGACTTATTGATGCTATTGCTTTTCTAGGCGAAGCAATTGAAGATGCAATGAAGCTCGTGCCGGAAGAAATGTTGACAAGCATGAGCTCTGAGGACTATTTCGTCGCTGTCGATGAGGAATGCGTGACCGATCCCAATGCTTTGTCTGCATACTACATTTGGCGCATCGAACATCTACCTAAAACGGTTGACATCAATCGTGTCAGGTTGTCGTATCTACTGTGGCACTTAAAAAAATATATGTCAGAAGAAAATATCTCCGAAATAACGGCCAAGGCCAAAAGCCTTGGCTATGTGGAAAGATAGGCACGCACTTTTAAGGATCCCATGCGTAAGGAATGATTAGGCTCCGACAGCTCTCGGTTTGAACTGCACCCCAATTGTTGGGCTGAAACTCAGGTTCTGCGAATGGAAGGGCGGGCTTATGTCTGCACATCTCTCAAGATGACTACGGAACGCGGGTTGTGTGCAGACATGAGACGAGAGATGCATGGACGGGAAAGTCGTGCGGAAACTTCGTGAAGATCACAAACGGATTCTGAGTGAACGGTACGGTGGGGTAGATTGCCTCCGGCTTGATAATCAGTCTGAAAGAACTCGGATTCGTGTGTATCTCGCTTATATGTGGCAGATTTGGAGGTCTGACCAGAAGTTATCTCGCTTATGTATGGCAGTCGCATCTGGAGAACGGTAGTGCCCGAAAGATTGCGCACTTTGGATCATGGCCGTCCATGGCGCGATGATCAGTTCGCTTCCTCCAGCGTGCCGCCAAGCCGGGACATGTCGAGGTAGCGGCGCGAGCTCCACTCGTTCGCGGTCACGTACCGTATGCGCACGCACGAGCACCAGCGCTGTTACCGTCCGGGAAGCTGCCGACGACGCGCGTGCGGCGGCGGATCTCCCTGTTCAGCCGTTCGATCATGTTGTTCGTGCGGATCCTCCTGCGTGACGAGCCGATTAAGCCTGGTCCCGGGCATGTGCCGGTCGATCCGCATGGTGTTCTCGGGCATGGTTCCGTCTCCTGGTTTCCAATCGCGGTTCTTTCGTTTTGGCGAATGAAGAAACCGTACGCAGGACGCGGGGCCATGCCTTTCACGTCAAGCCTGAAAACCCAAAGTGCGAAAGAAATCGGACGTTATCATGGTGCGCGTCTGTCGTCATGACCACAATGCGAGTGATCGCCAATCCTCGGGGAATCCCATTTCCGTTGCAGGAATTTCCGGATAGCGGTCCATGAGGCTGATGAATTTGTTCTTCCATGCGGAGCCATCGATTTGTTGCAGCAGGTAGTTTTCCATGGTGAGGAAAGCGGCGGGGCCGGTAGAGTCTGTTCTGAAGGCGTCCCAATCGTTGCCCCACCATTCATTGGCGTGTGAACCGCTCCGATGCTTAGGCAGCTTCGGAACGATACGGGTACTGGTCTCGTTCCAGAAACGATCATGATGTGCAACCATGTTGCGGACTTGCCTAATCGTTTCCAGCCAATTTGAGAGAATCTTGATGTCTCCATGTACTGCGGGATTAGGATTTGGGTTAAAAATATGAAGCTTCGCTGCTAGCTTTCTTTTAACAGAATCGGGGGATCCCTGATAGAAATAACCTTTCAGAGTTCCGTAGCTTAGGCATCCTACTATCATCCAATACGGTGGCAATGGGTCTTTATATGTTCTTTTGAAATGTTTAAGGTATGGCAGATTGGATTTCGTGAACGATGCTCTTAACGAGTTAATGCATGCCAAATAATCATCAAAGCTAAGCTCAGGCAATCCTTCAGGTGTGGTATATCCAAATTCGCCGCCAAACAAGGAAAGCTCGTGTGCGAGAAAGCTTTTGAGATATATTTCAAAGGTGATTATGCCATCGAACACGAGAGTTCTCAGTTCCTGATCGAATATATATCTGCACCAGATTTGCTGGAACTGTGTCCCCTCTCTGAATGGGAGGACATGCTTGTGGTCGCATGAGGAAGATGTGCTAAGGAACGGATACCAGTATCCTTTTAGACGAAAATAGCCAACCTGTTCGAGGTGGCGTTCAAGGGTCTCGGCATCTACTCCGCCCAGGCCGTTCTTAATTAGAGTGACTGCCAGATCTGAAAAATCTTTTGGTGGGTGCTGCGGGTAGGAAAGAACTTGAGCATTGCCGTCATGCGAATTTGCCATGGAGTCCCCTCGAGCAAGAAAAATGCCACCCTAGTGTGCTTCAGTGAGAGGCATTGGTGGCTTTTAACAAACAAATATTCTACCAAAGGTAGAACTTTTTGTCCAATAAAAGACACTTCATACTGCTAGTGGTTAACCTAAGGCGAAAACGCTAAATATGGTGAGTGCATACAGGATTCATCTCATTTCACTCTGTCGAAGTGTGGTCATGATTGCGATTCGATTGGGTCGAATCGGCAGATGATTGACTTGTTTTTCTACTCTCGGTTTGTTTCTCGCCTCCTCCATATAATCGACAGGGAGAAATGGTAGTCAAAGGAGAGTTCCACAGGGTTCCGAGTTCGTAAAGGGCGTCGGCTTGGGCAAGGGCGTGCGTATCAATCTCGGTAAAGACGGCATCAGCAGCGTATCGTTCGGCAGACGTGACGCATCGCATGTCACCGTAGGCAAGCGGGGAACGTATGTGGGTGCCAGCATTCAAAAACGCCAACCATTACCCGCGAATCTGCGAGCCGAACGGCCACAAGGCCAGCTTGGCCATCTTGAACGACTGAATGCCGAACGGGATACCAATGATGGTGACGCAGTTCAGCAGCCCGGCACCCACATAGCCAATCGCCATCCACACACCAGCCAGCACGAACCAGATGATGTTCAGCAGCACGGATCCCACGCCGCCGCCATACTCCACGGTCTTACCGAACGGGGTCAGCGTGAGTCCCGCCATCTTGAACGCCTGAATACCCAGTGGAATGCCCACAATGGTGATGCACAACACCAAACCGATAATGGCCCAGCTGGCGGCGAGCAACAACCCACCCAGAATCAGCCACAGAATGTTACCAATAAGTCGCATACGCACATGATACTGACATGCCGTGCCGATGCCGATAAGTGGCAACGGATAACAACAAAAGATACAAAAAGCAGCAAAGCCATGTGGGAAGGATGTATTTTGCTTCGCCATAAGCAAAAATGGCGAGGCGGATTTATCGAACCTTAATCGAACCAAGTTTTAATACGGTTGCATTGCTTGGCGATGCCTCCGAATATATTGGTCAAACTTTTATTTTGCTTTCCGAGGTGTTGCTGGCAGCAGCGTATTGAATGGATTTTTGCAGTCACTTAATTGATGCGGCTGCAAAAGCGATCGGTATTTTCTGGCTGAATTCCTTAAGTATGGAGCGGCAGAAAACAAGATCTTTGATAAGTGCCATATAAAACTGCTCAACATCTGTTTGATTGAAAGCCCGCTACAAATCTGCCATACATACCGCAGATAGACCGGTTGAAATGGGAAAGATGCGCAGAGTGTGGGGCGTTCGCCTTGGGAACGGATGCCCCACACTTGTTGTGCGGGAATTTATAGCATTCCGATCAGTCCGTGATCGTGGCCGTCGCGTGCGAAGGCTGGGATCGTGTCTATTCCGGCGTCGACAGTGATTTTTTGCCCCCCTTCATACACTTTGCCAGTGCGTAGATCCGTCCATGTGATGCTAGCGTTTCCGGGAAGCGTCACCTCACGC
>OBLO01001718.1_pt1 | contig 18449 bp, 21 predicted proteins | sample 1519401 | NCBI WGS metagenome assembly OBLO01 (sample SAMEA2602897, study PRJEB22501) | metagenome | reverse complement strand
AAAGGAGGGGAGGGGCCCCAGCAACTAGCCTTTTTCCACAACCGCTCTGTTGTGTGTTTTATTCTTGTGTTTTGTTCTGTGTTTTTCATTGCTGTTCCTGTTCTGCTGTTTATTATTACCTCTGTTGTGTTCTTTTTTTTTGTTCTATTTTTTGTCGTGTTTTTTGTGTGTTGGGTGTGTTGTGTTTTGTGGTGTGTGGTATGATATGGGTGTTGGTTAAAAAGACACAAGGATGGAGGTAAAAAAATGAAGAAATTGTGTCGGCAGATGTTTGAGAATTATCTTAAGGATTGTGGTCTTGACCCGCGGTGGTGGGATTGTATTGAGGCCGCTGAGTTGATGGTTTGTTGGCTTGCGGCTCATGATTATGAGATTTCTCGTCTGAATAGAAAAAAAGAAGCCCTCTAGGTTATATGCCTAGGGGGCTTTCTTGTGTGAGGTTACTCTTCTGTCTTGTCTTTGGCGCTTACGGTGATTTCGAGTGCGTCGAGTTTGTTTTTAACTGCTTTTTCGACGGTGGCCGCAATGTCGCCGGGGTTAGACCCGAGAGCCTTGCTTAGCGTTTCGATTGCTGTGGCTTGTGCGGTAAGCGTGGTTTTAAGCGCGGCGATATCGTAGCGCGTTTGGATTACCGAATCAAAAATATTTCGGCCGTCGAGACCTCTGGCTGTGTAGAGGGCTTCAGTGGCGCGGTCCTTGAGCTCGTTGCGTGTTTGGATGACCGAATCAAAAATGTTTCGGCCATCGTTTCCTTTGGCGGTGTAGAGTGCTTCGGTGATTTGTGCGGTTGTCATGATATCTCCTCCTTGCAGGATTTCGTTTGCTTTGTTGATGACGTAGTTTACGTCAAGTCCGTTGGGTGCGAGGTCGGGACATCCGGCGTGATTGGTTCCTGGCACTTCGCGGTGGAGCCAGATGTTTCCGTTGAGTCCGTCGTGCCATAGGTGGTCCCATCCGTGTCGTTGGGCGATGTCGGCGCAGAGTGCGGCGGAAGCGTCCATGCAGGCTTGCGTGCAGGGGATTCCTTCCATTCCGCCTTCGTGCTCGATACTGATGGTGCTGTTGTTACTGGCGTAGTTGGCGTCTGACCATGAGCCGTTACTTTCGTCCACGTATTGGTGGATAGTGCCGTCTCCGCCTATCCCGTAGTGCGCTGATGCTGTGCTTCCGGGGGATTGGAAAAAGTTGTCTGCGCTGGTTAGATAGCCTACCATGATGTGTAGGGTGATGTGGTCTACGTGGTATCCGCCTCGCCCGTTGTAGTGGTTGGGGGAGCCTATCCATGCTATGCCATTCATTGCCTAATCTTCCTTGCTGTTGTTTTCTTTTTTGTTGATGTTGAAGATGTTGAGAATATTCGAGCTGGATAGTTCGGGGTTGATTTTCACGCAGTTTTCGATGATTGATGTGATTTCAGTCAGACAAACACCTGCGCATACGGGGATGAATGCGGGTAGTTCGATTCCGAGATTGATGTAATCCGAACCGTATTCTACGATTAACGCCACGCAGATTACTGCTAGATATGTGAACTTGTGGCCGAGTCCCTCCCTCATTTTCTCGCTGGATAGTTCGCCGTGCATAATCGCATTGACCACGCCGGTAATATAGTCAATCAGCACCAATAAAAATACAATGCCGATAACGATTAATTCATGGATTGGCATGAATATTCCTCACTTTCTTATACCTGATTGCTGTAGCAAGCCGCCAAGAATCATGCTGAACTCAGCCTTGATTTGCGGTGTTCCAAAACGCAGTCGCCCGACGCGATAGGCGTTCAATATTTTCTGCGTCATATCGTCGGAACGTTTGAGCATCATGCAATCACTATCGACCAGTCGGTAATCAAACGTAAAATCCCTAGTGATTTTCGGCTGTTTTTTAGATATGATATACAATACTTCATCTATATCACTTAATTGTTGATATACGTTGAAAACACCATATTCGGTCGTTCTCAGCGTGAACGCATAACCGGCGTTGTTAAAATCACTGATGAGGGTATTGGCGTTGTCCCTAAAATCATTGTTGATTGCATAATTCGCGTAATTTTCGTCATATTTGCGTAGGAACGTGCCGAATTTGGATGAAGCAACCTTGGCGCTGAACCCGCCGTAATCGGCCAATTCCACTATGATGAAGCCATCACAGTACCGTTGGTATTGCGTGTGATTATCCAACTGTGGCTTAAGATTGATGTTGAATGCGCTGAAGTACGGGTTAGCAAGGGTTACGGCGTTACTGCACATGATGATGCGAACCCTATCATTCCACCGGTCAACCGTATTATAAAATTCCTCAAGCGAGGTCACTTCACCGCCCAAATACCGCATATTGTCGGGGAAGATTTCATCGAAAACAATGGTGCGCACCTTGGGATACGCAACCGATTTCACTTGTCCCGCCTGACTGAGGGCGATAAAATACCCCATGATGTGCCATGTGGGGCGTGTCTTGCCGTGCTTGTCCGTGGTGGCGTCCCTATCGTCCAGCCAATGACATTCGGCTTGGTTCCCGGATACGCGGAACTCCAATTCCGGGTATTGCTCCGCGATATCCGCGAACCATGTGCCCTTGTTTTTCTGTTCCTCCGCCGTCCTGCGTAGATAGATGAACTGCCAGCGTTTTTTAATCCAGTCGCCTATGACCAGTTTTTTAGCACCATAGGTTTTTCCGAGGCCGCGCGCGCCAATGACGAACATCCAAGGCGCGTGGTAGGATAGCACGCGCCCATAATCGTAATAATCGCCCTCGGCTAACAGTTTCTCCATATGTATCATTATGGCGTGACATACGGACTTTTAGAAGTTCGGCGGCGCGCTCTTCCCATCCCAGACTACTAGCAGATTATATACAGTCCGATACCGGCTCGGGTATTGCCCGAAAACACCGTCATTAAGCAGATTATCCAATAAACCGCCCAATGAGGTTGCTTTCGGCAACGCTTCGGCGTATGCCGGGCCTTGATGATACGCAGACACCCATAGTATCTGCATTTTCGCGTCCGAGTAGACTTGCGGATAATTGTTGTAATCCGTCTCGAACTGGTCACGTTGCCCCTGATGTGACCCAGGACGTTGCGCCCATGTCTTGAACGCCGCCGATTCCGCAGGAGTAAGGGGGCGTGTAAACGTCCCGCCATTGCCCATGAGTGCCGCTATCTCAGGGCATGTTTTGGCAAACGTCTCATAGCCTGTCGGGTCGGCGGTTTTCATTGCATTCAACACGTCCAAACGACGGCCAAACGACCATTGCGCAATCCCAATGCCCTGCCTGTTGGCTAATTCTACCGCGTCCCACTGCAATGAGCTTTCCACCGTGCCGATACAGTAGAGCGCGTAACTGCTTTTGCCGTCGCCTGTAGAGGGCGTGGCCTGGCCGCCCGAGTCACTGGGCGCTTTAGCACTGCCCTTGGCCGTCCATGTTTGGGCTGCGGCTTTGTAGAAAATCATGGTACCCGCGCCACTGTCGTTGTTGTGGTAATGGTAGATAAGATTGTCGCCCTGTTGTTGTATCCATACGTCACTGCTGGATATGCTACCCGAGTTGTTAGAGCCGGTAGGGTTCGAGCCGCTGTCATTGTCGCCGCCGTCCGGTTTTTTGCGCGGGTGCAAATATCCGATATACGCTTTTTGCAGGGGGAGTAGTTTACGCACGCTTGGCTCGGGGTTTTGCGTAATCACGTCGATGGAATCGCCCTGTATTCCATCTACGACAATGGCCACGTGCGTTGACGGATAATTGGGGTAGCAGACCTGCCATATGGCGACATCACCGGGCATAGGGTTCCACGTGTTGTCTTTTTTCTCGAAAATCTCCCCGACTCTTGCACTTACGGGATGATGCGTGTATAATCCGCCGGCCCAACCTGTCGGGGTGATACAATCCTGAACACTACACCCGTACTCATCCATGCAATACTTGGCCCACAAGTCCCAGCATTGCGGCCCCCAACTGCCGTCCATGTCCCAAAAGTGGTTTTCGGTCTGTTTCACCCATGTCCTGAAGTCAACTGCCATACATACCAGTATACCCCGCCCGGCGTACCGGACGGGGTATGTGTTTGCGTTTATCAGTGGAAAATCGGGAGCGAGCCGACTACGGTAATCCAGCCGGGAGCGCCTGAGCCTGATCCAACAACATCCCAGACGGTAAAGTCTTTGCCGTCAAAATGGACTGACACAACCGTGCCGTCATCTCTTGTTCCGACGAACGGAACCCAAGTGCCCCACTTTTTTGCCCCATTGATTGTAGCAAACGCATTCCTATCCCATGCGTTCTTATTAAGGCGTAGGTAAAAAAGCATTTGCAGTCCGGTAAGCTGGGGGTAAAATTCGCCGCCCGAGGTGCCGGGGGTGGAAACGTCGGCAATGACGGAATCCCTTCTTGCAGAGTCGGGCCCGCCCATGATTGCCGAAGCGATGTGTTGCCCGTAATAGCGGGAGCCGGTGGTGTTGGGGTGAATGTCAGTCATCCATGAGCCGTTAAACATGCCCCATGTGATGCAAGTCGGGACTACGTGGCAATTTTGACCCAAGCATCCCTCTTGGATGGCGTTAAGCTTTTTCATTTCTGCAAAAGTCGGCCACGTGTTGTCCCACAGCATGGGGAAAACCCAAATCTCTGCACCGGGGAATTTGTTCACAGCGTTAGAGATAGTGGCGGCAACATTACTTGCCGTAATGGTGCTGGCGTCGTTGCGCCCACCGCCGATCACCACGTATTTTACGTTTGACACATTCGCCCCCAGTTCGGTTGCGGCGGCGTCAATCTGCTGGGAGAACGTTTTGCCCTGGCCGGTTGTGATGAAGCCACTCCCGCCTACCGCAAAATTACGCAACGTCATACCGAGGCGATTTGATGCGACTGCTATCATCGAATCGGTGGCGGGCGTAGTGGTGCGAAAACCCTCAAAATAGCTATCTCCGATAGCAACCAAGATGCTTCGGGTGTCGGATTTAACCGCGAATCTTGCATCTGCCTGCTGTCGAGTGTAGACGTTGGCCAAGTCGGCCTTGCCGTTGACAAGACTCACAATCTGCTGTGCCGTGCCAGCGTATCCGCCTTGCTGGGTGTATCGCGCGTCCGCCTGAGAGCGCGTATATACTTCAGAGGCGTTAGCCTTGGTATCCACCGTGTCGGACAGTGCGGATACGGCACTCTGCAGGGTGGTGAGCGCCAAGTTTTCCGCCTTGGCGTTGATAGTGGACATCAAGGATTGCGCGGTGCCAACCGACGTAACGCCTAATGCGTTAAAGTATGAGGCTTGTTCGGCAATATCGTTTTTATTGGTTTGCGCCTGCGAGAACGCACTGTCCGCCGTGTTTTTTGCGGTATTCGCAACGGATGTCGCTGTTGTCGCGTCCGTTTCGTTGCGATACATCTGCGAGTCGATTTTACTCATATCCGCAGTGTAGTCTCCGCGCCATGACGGTTTATCGTCCGGGCTGTCTCCGAACTGGCTGAGATTATAGTGTGGGGTTTTGTTGATGCTACTCATGTGAGGATTCCTCCGTTTCTGTAGAACGTGTCGGCGTCCCGACACGTACAATATTATACCTGTCCGAATATTGCATGTCCGATTCCTTGGCGGTCAGGCCGGTGGTGGACGGTGTCGCGGCGGCGGCCAATTTGGATTCTATGCGTTCATCAATTTGATTCCACACTGATTCAGGCAACCCAATTACCTGCAACCGTCCATTATTGCCTGCCCTTATCGTAGCTTCATCACTATTGATTCTGATTAGTCTGTCAAACCCACCGCCGCTCTGGAACCCTAGTCCTGATCGCGGCATAATCCCAACGCACAAGCCAGATGGCGTTTTAGATAGCCATGCCGCGTAGGCTTCCGTGCTTGCTGTGCTTCGGACGGCCACCCCCAGCGGTTCCGTGGGCGTACCGTCGCCGGTAAGCGTATTATCATGCGCAACCGCCTCCATTCCTCCCGAACTACCGCCACTCACATAGCTAATTGTGACGGTATTACCCGACGTTTCGATATTGATACCATTGCCGGGCTTGATATTTCCGGCGGTAAGCCGGTCGGCTATCGCCGACGCGATAGCCTGCGTGACACTCTCCGTGGTGGCGTACCCGTCAAGACTGGGGATATCCTCCGTGCGGGCTATCGTATCCGCCACGCCCAGAGGATTGCCGGTGTTCCCGTCGCCGGTAAGGTCGGCGGTATGCTCGACCACAGCCATGCCGCCGCCGCCCGACTGGGAGGCGGCGTAGATTGCCGCGTCAATCTTGGACATGTCGCCATTGTAATCGCCGGTATACGTGGGCCGGTCACCCTCCGTATACTGGCTTAATTCGTAGTGTTCGGTGTGATTGGTGGCGGTCATGCTCGCTCCTCCGGGGTCTCAAAGTTAGCTACTGTCGGGTTGCGCTGGACGTACTTGGCGTCGGCGTCGCCCTCGGTAAGGTAAATGTCAGCCGGTTCGCTCTCGGGGATGCTCTTGCCGTAGGGGAATTGTGAACGTCCCGGAAAGTCTCCGGGCACGCAATTGTCTACGGCGGTGGCGCGTAGGTCATACTCGCGGGCGGACAGCCCAAGCGCGTCATACATGGACGCCTCCAATGCCATATCATCGTAGTCAGCCCAGAACAGCGCATGATTGCGGGTATTATCATACATCCCGTCAAGCACCGTCTGCAAGGCGTCCTGCTTGCCGTACACTGGCGACCATGCCAGTCCAGTGGCCTGCGATTGATCGATTAACTGAATAAGCTCCTCGCGTAGGATTGCCATCTGGTTGACAAGGTTGTCTGCGATCTGCTGGACTGTGGTATTATTGTCCGCAATCGATTGATTCACCTGCTCTACCAGTGTATTAAAGTCAGACTGCAAGCCATCGAGATTGCACCGGATACACTCAATCAATTGGAGCGTGGTCAATCCGTCACGGTACGTGAATGGCACTGACGTGGGAATACGCTCCAGCGGATAGGCGCGTGGTATAAGGGCGTTAATAGCGACCATGATTACTCCCCTTCCCCATAGTTAAGGCAGTTACTAAAAATGGTATCATACGAGCCCCACACCTGCATGAAACACGGTTCGAGACTCCGCACGATTTCCATGTCCACGTTGATAATCGCCTGCCGGTATTCCTGAATCAGGCTCATGGCGCTCTGGCTACGCCCGGTCACGTGGCTTTTGCCCTTGGAATTGCTGGAATCATGCTGGTAATCGGTCGCACTCCGGGCGGCGGTATGGCTGGTTGAATCCTGCGAACTGGACGCGGTTCCCGAACTGTCCGCCTGCGACTCGTTCGCATGTGAAGCGTAGCGGGCGAAGTCGCCCTGCACGCCGGTCTGCGGCACGTCACTATCAAAACTTCTGGACGTGGTGGTGCTGGAATTATCCGACTTGCTGGTGCTGTTGCTGGCCGAGTCCTGTGTGCTGGATGCTCTGCCGGACGATTGGGATTCGCTTCCGTTCTCACTGTCCGTGGTCATGTCCATGGAATCCAACGGATTATATTCCATGTCCAACGTCCGGTAGCGCTCGTTGAAATACGGCATGATCTCCGCCATCGTCATCCCCAGATAGAAGGTGAACTGTTGTGCGGTTTCCTGTCCTATCTCCCGTAGTGCATAGTGACGAACGATTTTCTCATTGAGTTCGGCGCGATGTGATTCATCGTAAATCGGGTAATAGTCGGCGGATAGGTGTAGTTTAGTGTCCGTATCGTATCCCATGTCAACGAGATTGCCAAGGGTTTCGGTGTACTCGCCGGGCGCTGCCATTGCATAGGCGCTAAAATCCTGTGCCATATGTGACCTCCCCCATTTGGTAGCTGATACGTGCGGCAACGATATCATGATATATTATCATTGCAACAACTTGTTTTTTCAGTAGCTCCGCGGCATGCCTGGACATGGACAAGCCCCCGTTTCTATAGCTATCCAAAGCCTTTTCAGCCTCACTGATTTTATTGGCGACTTCATACATTTCATGAACAAGTCTTACCATAGTGTCACAGGTCATCATTACAATACACCTCCGATACCCGCGTCATACGAGGCGGGCATATCAATATCAGTCGTGCCCGAAGTGCAGGAATCAAGCGCGTTGGGTACGCCGGAACTTTGCGCGTCCGCATACTCAACCCAGACATTAAGAGATGGCCACAGTCGGTTGATCTCCGTTGCCGCCGCCTGCCGGGCCTTCAGGAAGCTCAACCGGAACACGTCTACTTTTTCGTTGGCTTGCGCTACTTCGTCGGAGATGAGCCGTTCCTTTTTCTCCGTGCCACTGGACTGGATACCCAAGTACCCCAATACCTCGTTGGTTACTTGAGTTTTTTGCTGGACGAACTTGTCCAGCAGGTACGGGGTGGTGTTGGGCCACGGTTGGAACATGCTACCGGGGTCAAGCGAATCATATCCGACAATATAATCCTGTCCATCCTGCCGTTGTTGCAACATGTTCTGCACGGTCAACTTGGTACGAGGGTCGGCAGTGATAATGGTCGGCAGTTTCAGGCTCTCCAAGTTCACGTCATACGCCTTGTCAATGTCAGCCAGTCGCCGTGCATACTGCCATAGAATATCCTTGAAACTCATGCGGCGCATACGATTGTCCCAAATCGGGATACACTCCCGGCCCGCCTTGAGTTGCTTGTAATGATAGTTGACGCCAACCGGCTCGAAGCACGTCGGGTTATTATACACGTTCAATCGCCCTTGATATCCGGCCTGCGTCACGAGGAACCGGCCTATACGCTTGTCCTCGAAAAACAACGCGCAACCGTATTCGCACAGACACATTTCCAACCATCGTTCATCCACGGTGGGCGGCAATCCGCGCCAACTGAACCGGTTTAATGCCAGTTCCTCCAGCAAATGATAGTACATTGCATCAAGGCTAGCGGCGCGCGCCTTCGCGTAATTGCCACGCGGATGCAACGCGCCCCCGACCCGATTCCTTTTAGACCTGCTCATACTACCATCATATCACTCATAACTGATGCCCGGCAGTGGATCATTGTCCGCCCAGTCCGTCACACCAATATACTCCGGCTTGCTCCAGACGGTCACGCCCCGCTCGAACATGCCCTTGATAGTCAGACGGTATTCCTCCGGCAACGTGCCGCGAACATACGCCTCCTGCATCTGCCAGAACGTGAACTTTTCCATGCACTCCAGTAAGGCGGGTGGGGTGATGAAACGCTGGACGAAATACCCATACCGTAGCATGTACTCGCCTGCGGCCCTCAGGGCACTGGGGGCGCATGTTTTGAACCTGACCAACACACCCATGATGCCATTGCTCAAGTTAAACATGTCGCCACCGAGCGCGCCGGAGGTGGTCGGCGGCGTCAACTGCATCTGCTGTACCTGCGCGTTGATTCCCGCAATGGCGTTCTGGTAGTCTCCTTGGGCGGCGTAGGCGGCCAGCCCATAATTGGCCTGTGAGGTGATGGCATTGAGCTGGTTGCCCAATGCGGTCGCGCCGCTCGCATAGGCGTTCGCCTGCGAAGTGGACGCCGTATTGGTGGCAATCTGATTCGCCGTACTCGCCGCGGCGGTGGAATTTGAGATCGCCGCCGACGAATTGATGCCGTGGTTGGCGATGTCCATCTGCGCGGTGCCGAGGAACGCGCCCCCAATGGCGTTCGCCACCCCCATTGGACTACGGGAGGCGATGGCGTTCAGACTACCGCCGATAGCTCCCGCCATGCCGTTGAGATTATTGTTACTGATGTTCTGTTGCACCTGCAACCCGGCCATCTGGCTGGTTCTGTCCTGACTGATGGCAAGAGACTGGTTCAGCGAGTTCGCCGTGATCGCATTGTTCGCGGTGCGGTTCTCATTGGCCCAATTGGTCTGCTGTGCGGCGTATTCGCGTTGCCCCATCGCATTAGAGTTGGCGACATCCGCCGACGCCAATGCTTTTTGTCGCGTCCACTGCGCGGATTCCTGAGCGTAGGCGCGGGTGTATGCACTGTTCGCCATAGCCAATGCCCCGCCATTGTTAACGACGGAAAAATGAGGCAGATTGGTGATGCCAAAGCTTGCGCTGAGCATTTCACCGCCGTCAATCGGCAGACCGTACCCCTGATTGTTGATTTGAATCGGGTGTAGCGTGTCAGCCCCGGCCTCATTATATCCGGGGACGTAGAAATTGATTCGTGTACCGGACGGCGCATATGTGTACGTTTCTCTGATAGTGAGATTATCGGACTGGATATCCTCCGGCCTGTAGTTTACCGTCGTGCCGTTGAGGCAACTGCATTCCACAACGCAATACGGGTAACAGCGGAGTTTACGGAGATTGCGATATCGTTGCGGGATGTTAAAAAGGCCCCTGAAATTGTCTACCGTCATGACGTCCTCGTAACGCATGTCCGAGTCCACGCCGCTTTGAAAACCATAGACTCGTCCATGTTGCGCGTCAACCGACTGGCCGAAGATTTGTGTTACCTCCTGACCGTAGCGGTTGATGTAATCCTGGGGGATTTTCGGCACCATGTACACGGCGCAAATGCCTTGGGTAATCCACGGGTATGATGTTCCGGCCGCCATGATGTTCCACACGTAACTCATTCGAGAGTCACAATAGTAGACATTGCATCCATCCGTTGCACCCTCGAATATACTGCCCGTCGCCGTCCGCAAATCGGGTTTCGACTCACTGCCGGGGGATTTGGTCAAATCCGTGGTGCTCACAATGATGATGCCATAATCAACCCAATTCAATCCGCCATGCACGGTGTCCAGATGCTCCCCGGATATGATGGAATGATACCGTTGCGCCGTCGTTACCATCTCACTGCCGGTATCCAGACCCTCCGGGAGTGCCAGATAGGTGCGCCCGTAACCGTTCCACTGGTGTTCGTTGGCCACACCGATGTGACCGCGCGTCACATAGCAACTGCCGAACGTGACATCATGCTGAAAACTCTGCCATACATCCAGCATCAAAACCAACTGGGTACAATGGGCGTTGACGTATTCGACGCGCTGGATGAAGTAATACCATGCGCGCGGCCCCTCCAATCCGGGGTAGTCGTTATAGGCCACCAGATAATTCCAATTTGACGCCTCATTGAATGGGAGTTCGACGCGGGCGGGCGCGTTGAAGATGTGCATGATGGCCGGGCGGCATTCCACGCCATCCACTTGGTCGAACCATTGTTCTTGTGTTTCACGTGAAACAAACCGCACGACGTCCCGATAGGATGCATCCCACGGAACGCGACAAAGTTTCAACGTGGTGTTAGGCGTCCATTCCGCCCACGAGAAATTAGCTTCCACGTAGGGGTTCACATCGTCAATCATTGTCAAGCCTCCGGTATGACAAGGCCCGGAGCGCTCACGTGGGTTGTGCTCCGGGCCTTGTATTGCATCTCGCCGTGAGAGAGGGTAGCCAACCGGCCACCCTCTCATTATATCACGCGGTCACGGTCACGCTCTTTTTGCCGGATACGCCGAACAGCGTGGCGGTGATGTCGGACGAACCTTGCTTGACGCCCGTCACAAGGCCCGACTCGGACACCGTGGCGTTGGCCGTGGTGCCGGACGTCCAAGCGGCCTGCATGGTCACGTCGGCGGTTCGCCCGTCAATCATAGTCGCTACGGCAGTCGCCTGCACCGTACGACCCGTAGTCACATTCGAGACGTTGACGGCAATGGATGCAATGATGGACGGGTTGAATCCAATAACACCCTCGCCAACCACCGGCACGTTCAGGGCGGCGGATACGGTGCCCGGTACCTCCGGGGTCGCCGGATTCGTATACAACGCGGTTGCGGTAATCGGGATAGTGGTGTTCGGTTCGTCGAGGCCGACCACCAGCACACCGGTGGGCGAAATGTAGGTATACTCGCTCTTCGGCTTGGCGGTGTCACCGATACGATATTCCACCGCGTCGGAACGGAACGTGGCCGTGCCGTCATTAGTGATGGACGTATCGGCAACGACCTGCACCGCTCCGCCACGCGCCACGTTCGACGGGGTGGTCGTGCCGCCGCCGTACATGGCGAGTTTAAGCTGGAAGGTCGGCGTCTTGGCCGTCGTACCGGTCGGAGCCACCACCTTGGCGGTGGAACCCGTGCCAGTCCAGAACATGACGGCGGGGGCGAAACCGGACACCGAGATAATGTGCTGGACATGCAAATAATGGTTGACCGAATTGATGTTCACCGGGTTGGTCTGCTGGGTCATCTCATTGATAACGGGGATATCGATAAGGAATTTATCAGTGGTGAGAATCGCCTGCACGCCATCAATGCCGAACCTATCCTGCGGGATAACGATGATCCGGTCGATGGTCGGCTCCGCGTCGGTACGCTGGAACACCGTGGCCAAACCCTGAACATCAAGCGCAGACTTGACTTCGGGCGAGCAGAACAGTACGAGTTCGTCGGGGCGGGCAAACGTCGGCATGTGACGCGCATTATACCGGGTGCTGACAAACTTCAGCGTATCCGCCCATGCGCGAATCTGGCGCAACATATCACGCGCGTCGGTTTCCGTCGAACCCATGTCATTGAGGTCGTGCCCCATATGGACGCGCCAATAGCCGCCCAGCTTCGCATACTCGACGAACTGGTGGCACATGGCCTCGAACAAGTCAACCTCAGCCGCATTGTAACAAGAGGTGAGAATCTGGGAGGTGAGCGAGGCCAAACCGGTTTCGGAGGTGAACGCACGCTGGAGCGTCTTATCATCCGTGGTAGCGGGGTAGAAGTGGGCGAAGTCCAGGCGATGATAGAGCGAGTCCACGTCGATTTTCCACTTACGGAAATTATCCGCGCCCAAATATTCCGCGTCCGGGTCGTACACCTGTGCGAGCGGCATACCTACGGCGATTTCCTGCCACGTATCACCATACGCCTGAGACGCGCGCTGGAACACGCCAAGCGGATTATTCCAACGCCACGTGTTCACGTACGTGCCGCCGATACGATTCACCAGCGCCGAGTAAAACTCGTTCTTCAACTGGGTGCTGGACATGAGGGTGGCCATCTGGCGGTCCATGTTCATCTGAGTGGCCGAGGGCATACGCCGCTGATATTCGGGAGACGCCTCATTGCGAATCATGTTGAGAATCTGCGCGTTGTTAAAATCGGTGAGCGGGCGCAGTTGCTGTTTCGGCGTCACCACTGGAGTGGTTGGCATGATAGTCATTCCTTCCTAATCACTAGTCTTCAAAAAGGTCATCGAATGTACTGTAAGTACCGTTGTAGTCATCGTCGGTCATTTCAGCCGATTCCGGCGTCGTATTATCGTCCGGGCCATCGTTGAGCACGTGGTCGGCGGCGGCGTCGCGCATTGCCTCAATGGTTTTGGAGAGTTCCGCCACGGTCGCTTCCAAAGCACTCAACCGGTTGGCCATGTCGGCGTCCTTATCGTCGCCCGCGTCCTCCGGTTCGCCATTGTCCTGCGTTTCAGGCTCCGGGTTCGGCGTATTATCGTCGGTCGGCTCGGCGTCCGGCTCGGTATCAGGCGTGGTATCCGGCTCATTGGTTTCGGTGTTGTCCATAATCACCCCTTAAAGTAAGTGGCATGGCGGCAATCACGCCGCCATGCCGGTTTGCTAGGCTGTGCGGGTTCCCTCGCCGTCGCTGGGCGTTGGCTACGCACGTCTACATCCGACCGAATCGCCTTACCGATTTGCCTTACGGTCGGGCCATCGAATCGGCTTGGGACGCACACCCCGCTACCGGATATTATAGCATAAACGTATGGCCGTCATCATTGATATGGCGCGAACCGGGTATAAACTCATCATAGGGGATGGGGACGGCTCGATGCACGCCGCTCAACCGCATGACGGTATCGCCGCCCGTTTCCACGCCGCAATACTTGCGATTGCCGAGGATGCGGAGCCTTTCATAGGTGTGGTCGTTTTTCCACGCGCCTAGTTTTCGGTCATCCGTTTCCATGCCTGCGGGCGCGTCCAGCCCTTCCAGTATCATGCCGTCGGTATCGGCGTAGAGTACGCGGTCGGCGTTATCGTTCATGGCGCGGGATAGTATTCGCCTCCCGTAGGCGTTGACATATGCGGCGGTTGGCAACCATGCCAGACTGTTGACCGACTCGGGTTTGTCCACGGTAAAATCCACACCACCGTCTACGGACGGTTTTGGATGCAACATGGGCCGGTACAGCGAGGCCCCGAATTTCCCTACCAGCGAGTTCAGTAACAGTTTCGCCATCTGTTTGCGCTCACCCGTCGCGGTTTGTTTCACGTGAAACCATTTGTCCACGTATGTGTAGTAGAGTCCATGTGATTTGCGGAACTTCCAGCCGCCGACATGCTCCCACACGTGGATGTCATAGTTTTCGGTCAGCGTTTCCCAATCCACATCCGTGACCGGCATGGTGACAACGCCGAGCGTGCTATCCAATCGTTCGCCCTCATACCCCCATACGGGTAGGATATTGGTGAGTGTCGCCGTTTTTCCCGGTTTCAATCGCGCGTCAAACGCAATGACATCGATATGCAACGGATAATCAGAATCATGTCGATACTCCCCGTCGTACCATATGGGTGAGCCTACCGGCATGGGCGCATCACGCATGATACTCGGGTAGAGACTGTTCACATCCCAGCTTCGACAATCCCGATATTCGCCCGGCCTGCTGTACACTATCGCCCCATAGTAGGCGGGGCGCATACGGTGATAAACCTCTTTATCCAATGGCGGGAAATGACGTTTGAATCCGGCGTAATCCCCGTCGATATAGTCGGTCATTGCCATAGACGCTATCGTAGTGCCCTTGAGGTGCAATGCGGCGCATTCCTGCGCGATATTCCACGTGGTTTCCAAATCATCAGCACCGCCGAATGTTTCACGTGAAACATTCAGTCCATCGTCGCGCGTGACATTGCGCACGTCCACAAAATCCACGGTGATGCCCCCCATACGCACACGAAAACTATAGAAGTGGCCTCGAATGTTGAACGTGCCCCACACGCCGTCCTTGGCTGGGTTCGACTGCACGGGGAGTCGTTTCAGCAATTCGGCGGCTATGGGCTTGATGTCCTGCCATCCGTGGGCGCACCATACGCGCGTGTGATAATCGAGCAGGGTGAGACGGATAACGGCGTTTGCCGTCAATGGTTCCACGCCGTCATCCGTCAATAGTGTTGCGCCGTCTGTTGCCGCCATTCGACGCTCTTTCATGATTCCATCCTTTTAGTGTCGTGCCGCGCTGGTCATCCATTCATCAAGTCGTGTTTCTACATCACCCGCGTCCGCTTTGGTTTCCCATTTATGTGTCTTGTCATTATACCATGCGGCCTCACGTACTACGGTGCTAAAATTCGTGTTGTTTATCAGCCATCGTTTTTGACGGTTCGATAACGAGGCGAATTTTTGAGCGATGCTGGAGTCGAATGCTTCAAGCTGTTGCGCGACTCTATCAAAATCCGCAACCCCCTCGTTCTTGGGGATTTTTCCAGTGCCTGCATGTAATGGCGCTCGACCTATAAGCCCGGCGTATTCGAGTATCTCCCGTTCAAGTTTCCTCCTGCCTCCTTCTCGTATCATCATACGCGCGTGGCTTATGCCACGCTCCGAACCGAACACGTTCACCCGGTTGCGCGTGAGTTCGTCACGCGCCGAACCGCCAACCGTGTGAGTGCCCAACACATCAAACGGCGATTCTCCCGCGCGTTCCATCTCACGGATTTCGCCCACGGTGTAGTTGGCCATGCTCAATGCGTCGAATTGTTGGGCGCGTTTGATTTTCTTCCGTGCCTCGATACGGCGGCGCTGTTGCTGTCGTAATGTTTTTCGACGTTTTGACGGGGCGGCGGCGATTTCCGCGTCGGTAATCAACGGACGTGCCGCCAGTTCCCTATCAAGTTTCGTGACATGCACGTCCGGGACAACCTGGTAAGGCTCGTTATCCCGCGCCATCAAGGCTTGCTGTTGTTCCCCGAATTCCTGTCCGATACGGCGTGCGACTTGTTCGAGTTGTTGTGCGCTGAGTTTTCCCAGAAACGTTTCGGTGATTTGTTTGGGGAGGTGTCCGGTGCTATAGTCCCTGACTGCTTGTTCTCGGCGTACCTGTGCTGACCTGATGGCGGCGTTGCGTTTCAGATTGTTGGCGCGTCGGTTGTTTTTGCGTTTTGCCACGGCCCCTCCTCTTATGAGTGTAAAACACCCCCCGCCGTAAGGATGGAAAACGACGGGGGGTGAGTCTGGCGGCAACATCCCTATAGGGACGTTACCATGCTATCACATGACGTGGACAAGTAGTCTACTTGCGACCCTTTTCTGATACAAGTTCGAGGTCGAAGAATTTATATCCACGGCGGCTCTTCTTTTCAACCACCTTGAGAACGAGTGGATGATTCCACGTGTCCGGTGTGCCGAAGATGGCGAACAGATTGCCAAAAGCGTGCGCCAATGTGGGCGAGGCGGCGGCGAAGTCCCCTTCCTCCGCGTGGATAACGACGCGGGTGGAGGAGTTGATTTCACCGGTTTCCTGATTGGCGACCTCGATGGCCTGCGCAAGCACGTTGGTGACATGCAGTGGTTCATTAAGGTGTTCGTCAACCTTGTCGGCGGTCTGCATGGCGTTATAGAGCGCCATTTTACCGTCCGTAGTGTCAGTGTTGAAGAAATGGGATACGGCGTTAGCACCGTTAGCCGCGAAATTGTTGCCGTTCGTTACGGTCAGTTCGTTGTCAGCCATGATTATTGTTGCCTTTCCTTATAGGGTTAGTGATTATTCTTCCTCGGAGATGATATCATCTTCAACCACGTTGCCGTTGGCCGACCCCGGATAGTCGATAATGGTATCATCTCCAAACTCACAGTTAGCCCAATAGATTGCCTCGTCCATGCGCGTCGCCTGAGCATGATATTCGGCGGACATGGGAAGCATGTCCTTGTTAATCTTGCGGGCTTTTTTCATTGCCATGTCAGCCGTGCGAAACGCGCCATCCACGACCACCTCGGCGTCAACAAGTTCCCCGTTGTCGCCGCGTGTGACACCGCGCACAATACTATAGTGCTTGGTTCGCTTAATATATGCCATAATCATGCCGCCTTTTCTTAATGATGCTGTTGCTGTGACATTCTTGCGATGTCTTCATCAGTATACCGTGCGTCGGTCAGATTGTCAAAACGGAGGCACGCAACTTTGATGATAGTCTGAGCGAACTCATCACCCTCCCAAGTCCGACACATCTCATAGCAGGTTGCGCCCTTGACATGGCAGACAGCGCACCACGCCACCATTGCCGGACAGTAAATAAGCCCGAACAACATTTCAATGTCCTGTGTTCGTGATAATGCGGCGTACATTGACGAACTTGGCGAGATGCTCAGACAAATGTCCGCCGCGTGTTCGATACTGTCGGCAAACGCCACCTGACCACCCTGAGGCTTATAAAAAGCCTTAAGCAATGCTATAGCACGGCAAAACGTTTCCCAATCGCCCTCACCACGGTTGTACTCCCGCAAGTGCAGGTTACGCTGACGGCCACGAATGACACGGCGCACACGGTCATCGTCCAGCACGCCATCGTCAAACCAATTCGTACGGTCATCATTGCTCTTCATCTTTCTATATCCTTGCCTCCATAGTCACAGTAGGACACCCTTTCGCTAAACACTTTGCATCATACGACACAGCATGCTTAAGCGAATCAACATCACGGTAATTGGTGAATTCCACGTCAATATCGTAGGGGTCCCCCTCACCCTCCCACTGGAATGGGTCAATATTCAACCTCATACAATCCAGTTCGATAATTCCGTTATGGACGCGAGCCGAAGCGTGAATAGTGCCATCGATACACTTCATAACCCCCTTATGCTTCCTACAAAATCTGATAGGAATGGAGTACTCCGGTTCGCCAACCAAAGAACTCATTACATCAGTGAGACCCGTTCTATAGATAAAATAGTTGTCAGGCAAAAGACTGTTAAACAGGTCTACGATATTATCGTCATTAAAATAATCCATCTTCATTATCATAATTCCACAACCTTATAACGCAATTCGATATAATGAGACACGCTCAGGATGCTCAGAAACAAGACTCATCAAGCGATAAACAAAACCCACCATATTATCCATAGCCGAACAAGCCTCACCAGTACAAGGGTCATACGTTTCAGTAAAAAACCTTACAACCACAAATCTCTTTAAACGATAACGCAAGACAAGAACCTCTCTCCCGTCCAGCTCACGTGTCTCGAAACGAACAGAAACACCAGTCATCTCAACCACCATCCTTCCTTATTCCTTGGTTGATAATTAACATAATACCACACCACAAAACACAACACACCCAACACACAAAAAACACGACAAAAAATAGAACAAAAAAAAAGAACACAACAGAGGTAATAATAAACAGCAGAACAGGAACAGCAATGAAAAACACAGAACAAAACACAAGAATAAAACACACAACAGAGCGGTTGTGGAAAAAGGCTAGTTGCTGGGGCCCCTCCCCTCCTTT
>OBLO01001704.1_pt1 | contig 18538 bp, 17 predicted proteins | sample 1519401 | NCBI WGS metagenome assembly OBLO01 (sample SAMEA2602897, study PRJEB22501) | metagenome | reverse complement strand
ACCCGGGCTACCGGGTGTCCGTGGATGTGGACCGGGATATTTCGGCGCTGCAGGGATAAAAAGGGGGTGTGAAAAAATGCTTTTTCACACCCCGTCACTAGTCACTAGTCACTAGCCGATGGAAGCCAGCTGACGCAAGCGAAATAAAGGCGCTGTGGATGATTTTTTCACAGCGCCTCTTTTTTACTTCACCTTCTCCAACAGCTCCGGGAACGGGGCCAGGACTCTGGGCAGGATCCCGTTCATGCAGGCGATGGCGATGCCGTAATTGGTCATGGGCACGTTCTGTTTTTGGGCGGCGCCCTGGCGGTAGGCCACTTCCTGGGGATTCAGCATGCAGGCGCCGCAGTGGACTACCAGTTTAAAGGAAGAAAGGTCGTCCGGGAACCCCTTGCCGCTGCTGTAGTGGAAATCTGGCCGGGCTCCGGAATATTTCCGGATCCAGTTGGGCAGCTTCACAGTGCCGATGTCGTTGCACTGCCGGTGATGGGTGCATCCTTCGGAAATCAGCACCGGGTCTCCGTCCTTCAGGTCCTTCAGCTTCAGGGCACCTTCCAGGAAAGGGGCCAGCTGACCCTTGTAGCGGGCGAACAGGATGGAGAAGCTGGTGAGCCGGATCTCCGGGGGCACCATCTGACTGACCGTATGGAAGGCCTGGCTGTCGGTGACCACCAGGCTGATTTTTTGGCCCAGAAGGCGGATCATGGCGGGCAGTTCCTGGGGCTGGACAACCAGGACGCTGCAGTGGCCGTCCAGGAGTTCCCGGATGGTCTGCTGCTGGGGCAGGATCAGCCGTCCCTTGGGGGCGCTTTCGTCACAGGGTACCACCAGCACCACCAGGGCATGGGGTTTCAACAGGTCCAGGAGCAGGGGCTTTTTCACTTCCTCTTTGCCCAGGGCTCGGGAAATCCGTTCCTTCAGTTCCCAGATCCGGGTGCCGGCCTGGGCGCTGACCAGCATGCTGTGGTCCTTCAGGTCTTCCGGCAGGGTGAAGCTGGGGACCAGGTCGCATTTGTTGAACACCACCAGGTAGGGGATCTTCCGGTCCCGGATTTCCTGGAGCAGCTTCCGGTCGAAATCGTTCATCCCCGTGGCGGCATCCACCACCAGCAGGGCGATATCCGTGCTCCGGAGCACCAGACGGGCTTTTTCGATCCGGGACTGGCCCAGATCCGTATCATCGTCCATCCCCGGGGTGTCGGTAAGGAGCACCGGCCCCAGGGGCAGGATCTCCATGGCTTTGGATACGGGATCGGTGGTGGTGCCTTTGTAATCGGATACAATGGCCAGGTCCTGGCCGGTAATGGCGTTGATCAGGGAAGATTTGCCGGCGTTCCGGCAGCCAAACAGGCCGATATGGGTACGCTCCCCGGAAGGGGTGGCGTTGAGAGATGCAGGCATACAGGGTCCCTCCTTGGGAAATGGGCTTTGCCGAACATTAGACAAAGCACAAAGAATGATTGTTTGCCCTTATCATACAATAAACGGGGGAAAGGTGCAAGGGCCGGGGGCATTGCCCAGAACCTGCATCGCCCCCCCCTCTTGATTTTTCAGACAGTTTCCATGTATACTTATTAGCGTTTGTAGGCGGAGGGGAAAACTACTATCATATGCAGCAAGGGATGTGAACGTATGGAAGAAGTCTATGGAGCTGCGTTGGCTGATCTCCTCAGCTATGAGGCGCCCCGGGGGGTGCCGGTGCTGCGGGAAGCCTTCGGCAGCCTGGAAAAGGCCTGGAAGGCGGGAATAAAGGATCTCCGGGCCGCCGGCCTTCTGACCCCGGCTCTGGAAAAAGTCTGGAGGGACCCCCGGAAACCGGCCCTGCCGGAAAAAATCTGGGACTGGTGCCAGGTCCATGGGGCCCGGATCATCAGCCGCTGGAGCCCGGATTATCCGCCCCTGGTGGACCAGCTGGGAGCCCCGCCTCCCGTCCTGTACGTGAAGGGAAGGCTGCCGGAGCAGCCGGCCTGCCTGGCCATTGTAGGGTCCCGGAAGGCTACGGATTACGGTCTTGCCGTGGCGGCCCGGTTCGCCCGGGCGGCGGCTCTGGAAAAGGTACCGGTGATCAGCGGCGGGGCCTACGGCATCGACGCGGCGGCCCACCGGGCGGCCCTGGAGGCGGGAGGCCTTACGGTGGCGGTCCTGGGCGGGGGCCTGGGAGAACTGTATCCCCGGCGCCACCTGCGGCTGTTCGACAAGATCTGTGAGCAGGGCGCCCTGGTGACGGAACAGTCCCCCTGGACGCCGCCCCTGCCCCAGAACTTTCCCCTGCGGAACCGGATCATCGTGGGCCTGTCCCGGTCGGTGCTGGTGGTGGAAGCCGCCATCCGCAGCGGGGCCATGAGCACCGCCCATGCCGCCGCGGACGAAAACCGTGACCTGTACGCGGTTCCCGGTCCCATCGATTCGGAAACCAGCCAGGGCACCCACTGGCTGCTGAAACAGGGGGCCAGGCTGGGGGACGATCCCCGGGAACTGCTGGACAGCCTTCTGGGACGGGAACCGGGCACCTGCACCGGGCCGGCCGAAGAAGAGGAACCGGACCTGTTCGGGGAAGTTTCCCCGGAAGAACAGGAACGGGCCGGAGCCCTGTACCGGTGGATCAAAAAACATCGGGCCCAGTCTCTGGAAGACCTGGCCGGTGCGTTTCCCTGGCCCCTGGCGGTGCTCAGCACCCTGCTCCTGGAACTGGAGCTGGGGGGCCGGATCCGGAGAAACAGCCGAAATCGTTATTCTGCACTTTAGGAGGAGAAAATCGTGACAAATAAACTGGTCATTGTGGAATCCCCTACGAAAGCCAAAACCATAGAAAAATTCCTGGGTAAAACCTTTACGGTCCGTGCCTCCATGGGGCATCTGCGGGACCTGCCCAAGAGTCAGTTCGGTGTCGACGTAGAGCATCATTTCACACCCAAATACATCAATATCCGGGGCAAGGGTCCCCTGATCAAAGAACTGAAGACCCTGGCCAAAAAAGCCGACAAGATCTATCTGGCAACGGACCCGGACCGGGAAGGGGAAGCCATCGCCTGGCACCTGAGCTATATCCTGGGAGTGGACCCGGCGGCAGCCTGCCGGATTTCCTTCCATGAAATCACCCAGACGGCCATCAAGGGGGCCCTGAAGGAACCCCAGGCCATCGATATGGACAAGGTGGATGCCCAGCAGACCCGGCGGATCCTGGACCGGATCGTAGGGTATCAGCTGAGCCCGCTCCTGTGGCGGAAAATCCGCAAGGGCCTCAGCGCCGGCCGTGTCCAGAGCGTGGCGGTGAAGATCATCTGTGACCGGCAGAAGCTGATCGATGACTTCGAACCGGAGGAATACTGGACCTCTTCCGTGGTGCTGGCTCCCGGGAAGACCCCCAAGATCACTGCGGACGTGGTGAAGCGGGACGGGAAGAAACTGGAGATCCACAACCGGGCGGAAGCGGACCAGGTGACGGAAGACCTGAAGAAGGCCAGCTACCAGGTGACGGACTGCTCCATCCGGGACCGGCTGCGGAAGCCGGCGCCGCCCTTTACCACCAGCAGCCTCCAGCAGGAAGCCAACAAAAAGATGAACTTTTCCACCAAAAAGGTCATGATGCTGGCCCAGCAGCTGTACGAAGGGGTGACCCTGGGCCGGAAGGGCTCCGTGGGGCTCATCACCTATATGCGTACGGACTCGGTGCACCTGGCGGATGCGGCGGTCAGCGAGATCCGGGGCTATGTGGACGCCAACTACGGCCCGGATTACCTGCCCAGGAAACCCAATGTGTACAGCAGCCGGAAGAATGCCCAGGAAGCCCACGAAGCCATCCGTCCCACCAGTGTGGCCCGGACTCCGGAAGCGGTGGCTCCCTATCTGGACCGGGACCAGCTGCGGCTGTACACCCTGATCTGGAAACGGACCGTGGCCAGCCAGATGGCCAGCAGCATCAGCACCCTGACCACCCTCACCATCGCCGGGGACAACTACGAACTCCGGGCCACGGGCTCTGTGGTGAAATTCGACGGGTTCCTGAAACTGGCGGACCGGAAGGATGAGGAAAAGGACAAGAAGGTACCGGCCCTGGAAAAAGGCACGGCGCTGAACCTGATCCGGGTGAACGAGGCGGTCCAGCACTTTACGGAACCCCCGGCCAACTTCACCGAAGCCACCCTGGTAAAGGAACTGGAAGAAAAGGGCATCGGCCGGCCCAGCACCTATTCTCCCATCATCCAGACCATCCTGGCCCGGGGCTATGTGGCCAAGGAAGGGAAGAAGCTGCTGCCTACGGAACTGGGGAAACTGACCATCGACATGCTGACCCAGTATTTCTCCCCCTTCATCGATGTGCCTTTCAGCGCCCATATGGAAAGCGAACTGGATGCCATCAGTGAACACCGGACCGACAAGGAGACGGTGCTCCAGGAATTCTACGGTCCTTTTGAAAAGGCCCTGAAGGTGGCGGACGAAAACATCCCGGTGGTGGAAAAACCGGTGATCGTCAGCGACGTGAAATGCGAGAAATGCGGCCGGTTCATGGTGGTGAAGGAGGGGCGCCACGGGAAATTCCTGGCCTGCCCCGGCTTCCCGGAATGCCGGAACACCAAGCCCATCCTGGTGAAGGTGGGGGTGAAGTGCCCCCAGTGCGGCGGGGAACTGATCGAACGGCACAGCAAGACGGGACGGCTGTTCTACGGCTGCGCCAACTATCCCACCTGCCGGTTCACCTCCTGGGACAAACCCACCAGCGAAAAATGCCCCCAGTGCGGCAGCATGATGGTGGAACACAAAGAGCGGAACGGGAAAACGGTGCTCCACTGCAGCAACGAGAAGTGTCCTAATGCCAGTTTGAGAAAAAAATAGGGTGTGTGAAAAAGTTTTTCACACACCGTCACCAGTCATCAGTCACTAGCCGAAGGAAGCCAGCTGACGCTGGCGGAACTTATGGCCTCCCGGAAGGCACATTCACAGAAATTCGCCTTGGCGGATTTCTTCCTTAGGCTGCGGACTAGTGACTAGAGACTAGAGACTGTATTATAGAAAGGTTTATACACATGACCATCCATATTATCGGAGCCGGGCTGGCCGGCTGTGAAGCCGCCTGGCAGCTGACCCGGCGGGGGATCCCGGTGATCCTCCACGAAATGCGCCCGGGAAAAAGCGATCCGGCCCACCATACGGCCCTTTTCAGCGAGCTGGTGTGCAGCAATTCCCTCCGGGCCAACAACATCGAAAATGCTGTAGGCCTCCTGAAAGAAGAGATGCGCCGGCTGGATTCCCTGATCCTTGCCGCCGCTGACGCCCATCAGGTGCCGGCCGGGGGCGCCCTGGCCGTGGACCGGGAAGGATTTGCCCAGGCAGTGACGGCCGCCATCCGGGAAAATCCCCTGGTGACCCTGGTGGAAGAGGAAGTCACCGATTACAGCCGGTTCGCCCCGGAAGACTACGTGATCACCGCTTCCGGACCGCTGACCAGCGGGGCTCTCTCGGAAGCCATCCAGCAGCTGGTGAAGAAGGATTACTTCCATTTCTTCGATGCGGCGGCTCCCATCGTCACGGTGGATTCCCTGGACCAGGAAAAGGTCTACAAGGCTTCCCGGTATGACAAGGGGGAGGCGGCCTACTACAACTGCCCCTTCACCAAAGAGGAGTACATCCGGTTCTGGCAGGAACTGTGCCGGGCGGAAACGGCTCCGATGAAGGATTTCGAGCACAATGTGTTCGAAGCCTGCATGCCCATTGAGGAAATGGCCCTCCGGGGAGAGGACACCATGCGCTTCGGCCCCCTGAAACCGGTGGGGCTGCCGGATCCCCGGACCGGGGAGGACCCTTATGCGGTGGTCCAGCTGCGCCAGGACAACGGGGCGGGGACCCTGTACAACATTGTGGGCTTCCAGACCCATCTGAAATGGCCGGAACAGAAACGGGTGTTCCGGATGATCCCGGGTCTGGAAAATGCGGAATTCGTCCGCTACGGGGTTATGCACAAGAATTCCTATCTGAACAGCCCCCTGCTGCTGAATCCGGATTATTCCCTCCGGGAGCGGCCCCATTTCTATTTCGCCGGCCAGATGACCGGGGTGGAAGGGTATGTGGAAAGCGCTGCTTCCGGTCTGGCAGCGGGCATCTATGCGGCCCGGGCCATGGCCGGGAAGCCGCCGGTGCTGTTCCCCCGGGAAACCGCCATAGGGGCCCTGAGCCACTACATCAGCAACCCGGAAGTGAAGCATTTCCAGCCCATGAACATCAACTTCGGACTGATCGCTCCCTGGGACGGACCCAGGATCCGGGGCAAAAAAGAGAAAAATGCGGCCATAGCGGCCAGAAGTCTAAAATTTCTCGAAATTGTAAAAAATAACTTGCATGATTAGTCTGAATATGGTAGTATGAATTGTCGGGAATTCAATACAATTCGTACAATTTGAGGCGTGCCATGGAACAGACAAAAAGCCGCCTGCCGGATGGCTCCGGGGAAAAGTGGCCGGAGGATTTTGCCCTTTATCTGGAAGTGGAAAAGGACGATTCTCCCCTGACCATCGAGAACTATCTGGCGGATATCCGGCATTTCAAAGAGTTTATGGCCCAGCGGACCGAAGATTTCCGCTGGCCTCAGGTAACGGTCCTGGACATCCGTTCCTATCTTGCCCAGATGCATGACAGGGACCTGTCCCGGCGGACCATTGCCCGGCGGATTTCCTCCCTGCGGTCCTTCTACCGGTATCTCCGGCGGGAAGGCCGGGTGAAGACCAACCCCTTTACCCGGGTGAGGACCCCCAAACTGGAAAAGAAGCTGCCTGTGTTTTTGGAAGAATTCGAAATCAATCTCCTGCTGCGGATGCCGGACTGCACCACCGTCCTGGGCCGCCGGGACAGGGCCATCCTGGAATTCCTCTATTCCACAGGCTGCCGTGTTTCGGAACTGGTGGGACTTACGCTGACCCGGGTGGATCTGGGCAACCGGTATGCCATCCTGCTGGGGAAGGGACGGAAGGAACGGCTGGTGCCTCTGGGCCATCCCTGTGTGGCGGCCATGGAGGACTATCTCCGGCACAGCCGGGGGACGCTGATGGAAAAATACCAGGCGCCCCGTCACCAGACCGTCTTCGTGAACAGCCGGGGCCGGCCTCTCAGCGCCCGGAGCGTACGGAGGATCCTGGACAAATATGTGGAAATGACAGCCCTGCAGAAGCATGTGAGCCCCCACACCATCCGGCACACCTTTGCCACCCATCTGCTGGACCACGGAGCGGATCTGCGGGCGGTGCAGGAACTGCTGGGCCATGTGAGCCTTTCCACCACGCAAATCTACACGCATGTGACGGCGGAGCGTCTTACCGCCGTTTATGAAAAACATCATCCAAGGGCCTAGGAGGGACCAATTATGTTGCCATTACTGGAAAAAACGAGAATGATCAACAAACTGCTCCAGAACACGGAAAACGTCAGCTACAAAAAGATGGCGGAAGTGCTCAAGGACGTGATCAAGGCAAACATCTACATCGTCTCCAGCGAGGGAGAGCTGCTGGGCTACTCCATCCTGGACGGCTTTGAATGTGAGCTGATGATCAAAAAGGTGCTGGACGTGGGCAAATTCCCCGCCGACTATGTAAAATGGCTGGAAGGGATCCGGGAGACTTCTTCCAACTACCGTCTGGTGAAGAACATGTGCGCTTTCAGCGAAGGGACCAAATGCCTGTTTGAAAGCAAATACACCACGGTGGTGCCCATTTTCGGCAACGGTGTCCGTCTGGGTACCCTGATCCTGGGCAAATTCAAGAAGGAATTCGTGGACAGCGACCTGCTGCTCAGCGAATATGCCGCCACTGTCATCGGTATGCAGCTGCTCCATGACAAGGCCATGCACATCGAAGAAGCCAGCCGGAAGAAGGCCATGGTCCAGATCGCCTTCTCCAACCTGAGCTACAGCGAACTGGAAGCCATCTCCGAAATCCTCAAGGCGCTGCCCGGGGACGAAGGACTGCTGGTGGCCAGCAAGATCGCCGACCAGGCCGGCATCACCCGGAGCGTCATCGTCAACGCCCTGCGGAAATTCGAAAGTGCCGGGGTACTGGAAACCGAATCCCTGGGGATGAAGGGGACCTATGTGCGGATTCTCAACGAATACCTCCGGGACGGGCTGAAGGAACACAAGAAATAAGAAGGAATTTTAGGGAAAGGGTCAGGCTGCAGGGGCAGTTTGACCCTTTTTCTCCTTTATGGTAGTATGATAGGGATATGGGGCTGCTGCTCTGGCAGCGGCCCCGTCAGCGGTCAGCTGTCAACGGTCAGCGGCCGAAGGAGGCCGGCCCAGCCGGCTTTGATAGAAGAAAACCTATGGAAAGGAAATTTTCCCTATGCTCAATCTGGATGCGTCTCTGGTCTACCGGATCCCGGCGCTGCTGTTTACCATCACCGTCCATGAATATGCCCACGGGGCCATGTCCGCCAGCCTGGGGGACCCCACTCCGGAAGGGGACGGACGGCTTACCATGAATCCCCTGGCCCATCTGGATCTGATCGGGTCCCTGATGCTGATCCTGGTGGGGTTCGGCTGGGCCAGGCCGGTGCGGGTGGATCCCCGGTACTATGCCAATCCCCGGAAGGGAATGCTGCAGGTGGCTTTCGCCGGTCCGGCCAGCAACCTGCTGGTCACCTTCCTGGCCATGTTCCTCCAGCTGTTCCTGGCCCGGTATTTCAACGCCGGCCGGGGAGTGCTGCTGTTCTTGAACTGGCTTATGCTTTATAATGTATGGTTTGCCTTTTTCAATCTGCTGCCCATTCCGCCCATGGATGGGTACAATGTGCTGCGGACCTGGCTGCCCCTGGACAAGAGCCTGGCCTATGAACGGCTGGTGGGGCCCTACAGCAATCTGCTGCTGATCGTCCTGTGTTTCACCGGCATCGTCAGTGTGGTGGTGTCGCCCCTGTCCACCCTGTTTCTCCAGCTGTGCCGGGGAATCCTGGCACTGTTCCTGTTCTGACCGGGAAGAAGGCAGCCTGTGTATCAAGTGAAACTGGCGGATTTCGAAGGGCCTCTGGACCTTCTGATCCATCTCATCGAAAAAGACAAGATCGACATCTACGATATTCCCATCGTTTCCGTGACGGAGCAGTATGTGGCCTATCTCAATGCCATGCAGGAATACAACCTGGATGTGGCCAGCGAATTCCTGCTGATGGCGGCCATGCTGCTCCAGATCAAATCCCGGATGCTGCTGCCCAAGCCCCCGGCGGAGGAAGGGGAAGAAGAGGCGGATCCCCGGCAGATGCTGGTGGACATGCTGGTGGAATACCGGAAGACCAAAAAGCTGGCCCAGGCCCTGCGGGAATGTCTCCAGCGGGCCAGTCTCCATACGGCCCGGTCTCCGGAACCCCAGGGCAGGGTGCTCCAAAAGGTGAAACGGTACGGGCTGGGGGATCTGCTCCGGGCCCTGGCGGGCCTTCTGCCCCGGCAGGAAGAGGGGGATACGGTGATCCCCCGACAGGAATTCCCCATCCAGGACCGGATGGAGGCCATCCGGGACGCCCTGCACAGCCGGAAGGGAAACCTGGACTTCCGGCAGCTGCTCCAGGACCGGAAAAACCACAGCGAGGTAATCGCCACCTTCCTGGCGGTGCTGGAACTGCTGCGGCTGAAGGAAATCGAACTGATCCAGGAGGAGCCCTTCGGACCCATGGTCCTGGAGCCCCGGAAGGAGGCAACCCATGAAACTCACCAAGACCGCTGAAATGGAAGCCCTGCTGTTTGCCAGCGGGGATCCCCTGACCCTGGAGCGGGCGGCAGGGGCCCTGTTCATCACCCAGGATGAGGCGGCCCGTCTTCTGGAAGAGCTCCAGCAGCAGTACCGGCAGGCGGACCGGGGCATCCAGCTGCGGAAAGTGGCCGGAGGCTGGCAGCTGGTGACCAAGAAGGAGGCCGCCGGGCTGGTCCGCCGGCTCCAGGAAAAACAGGAAGTGAAATTGTCCAACGCGGCCATGGAGACCCTGGCCATCGTGGCCTTCAAACAGCCGGTGACCAAAAGTGAAATGGAGGCCATCCGGGGGGTGAAAGTGGACGGGGTGCTCAGTACCCTGGTGGAACTGGACCTGGTGGGGGAAGTGGGCCGGAAGGAAGTGATCGGCCGCCCCATCCTGTACGGGACTACGGAAGAATTTTTGCGGGTGTTCGGACTGGATTCCCTGGAAGACCTGCCCCAGCTGCCGGATGAGGTGCTGGAAGGCCGCTTGGAAGGACCGGAACCCTTATTTGACTGACGGAAAGGAATTGCAGAACCAATGGAACAGACCAAGGAACGGCTGCAGAAAGTCATGGCAGCGGCCGGTGTGGCATCACGCCGGGAATGTGAAAAGATCATCCTGGCAGGACGGGTCCAGGTGAACGGGAAACCGGTGACCGAACTGGGCACCCGGGTGGGGAAGGCGGACCGGATCACCGTGGACGGGAAAGCCCTCCACCGGAAAAGCGCCCGGCACACCTATCTGCTGTACAAGCCGGGGGGGGTGGTGACCACCATGAAGGATCCCCAGGGCCGGCGGACAGTGGCGGACCTGATGGCCGGGCTCCATCAGCGGCTGTACCCGGTGGGGCGGCTGGATTACCTGACCGAAGGGCTGCTGCTGATGACCAACGACGGGGAACTGGCCCAGCATCTGACCCATCCCAGCCACCATGTAGACAAGACCTATGAAGTGGAAGTCCACGGCCGGGTGCCGGAAGAAAAACTGGATGTGCTGCGGCTGGGGGTGCCCCTGGAAGACGGGCTCACGGCGCCGGCGATGGTCTATGTGAAGAAGTGGGATCCGGAAAAGAACCTGACCTGGTTCACGGTGACCATCCATGAGGGAAGGAACCGGCAGGTCCGGCGGATGTGCGATTTCATCGGGTTCCCGGTGAAATCCCTGAAACGGATCCAGGTGGGGACCCTGACCCTGGAAGGCATGAAAAAGGGAGAATTCCGGGAACTGACTCCGGAAGAAGTGGCCTCCCTGGAAAGCCCGGTGGAGAAATGACCCGGGTGATCGTGGTGGGGGCCGGGGCCGCCGGGATCCTGGCAGCCATCAAGGCGGCGGAAAACGGAGCCCGGGTGCTCCTTCTGGAAAAAATGGCCATGCCCGGCCGGAAGCTGATGATCACCGGCAAGGGCCGTTGCAACATCACCAATGCCTGTGACATGAGGGATATGATCCCCATGATCCCCGGAAACGGAAAATTTTTATTTGGGGCTTTTCATACCTTCACCAATCGGGATATAATGGAACTGTTGGAGGAAAACGGCCTGCCGGTGAAAGTGGAACGGGGCGGCCGGGTGTTCCCTCAGAGCGACCGGGCCCTGGATGTGGTGGATACCCTGAAGAAGATCCTCCGGAAAAAGAAAGTGGAGCTGCGGACCAACACCCGGGTCCGGGATCTGGTCCTGGAAGACGGCCGGGTCACCGGGGTGGTCACCGGGGACGGCCGGACCCTGGCGGCGGATGCGGTGGTGATCACCACCGGCGGCGCTTCCTATCCCCGGACCGGTTCCACAGGGGACGGCTATGGACTGGCCCGGGAAGCCGGCCACACCATTGTGACTCCCCGTCCGGCCCTGGTGCCCCTGGAAAGCGATGATCCGGAAATCCGGGCCCTCCAGGGCCTGAGCCTGCGAAACGTGCGGGGGACACTGCTCCAGGGCAGCAGGGTACTGGGGCAGGAATTCGGGGAGATGCTGTTCACCCATTTCGGGGTCAGCGGTCCCATCATCCTTACCCTGTCCCGGGCGGCTTCCACCGCCTGGAAGAAGGATCCCCAGGCCATCCTGGATCTGGCCATCGACCTGAAGCCGGCTCTGACGCCGGAACAGCTGGATGCCCGGATCCAGCGGGATTTTGCCAAATACAGCCGGAAACAGCTGAAGGCCGGGCTCCATGACCTGCTGCCCCAGAGCCTGATCCCGGTGATCATCGATGCTGCCTGCCTGAAGCCGGAGCAGGAAGTGAACCAGATCACCCGGAAGGAACGGCAGCGGCTGGTGGAGACCCTGAAAGCCTTCATGGTGCCCCTTTCCGGCACCCGTCCCCTGGCGGAAGCCATTGTCACCGCCGGGGGCGTCAGCACCAAAGAAATCAATCCCTCCACCTTTGCTTCCAAAAAGGTGCCCAACCTGTACTTTGCGGGAGAAGTGATGGATGTGGATGGATATACCGGCGGCTACAACCTCCAGGCAGCCTTTTCGTCGGGCTGCGTGGCAGGGACCCATGCCGCCCTGGATGGAAAAGAGGAATCTGTGTGAAAAAAATCATCATTGCCATCGATGGCCCGGCCGGGGCCGGGAAAAGCACCATTGCCAAAAAAGTGGCGGCCCTGCTGGGCTATGCCTATATCGACACGGGCGCCATGTACCGTACGGTAACCCTGCGCTTCCTGGAAAGCGGTCTGCCTTTCAGTGAAGAGGCGGTGACGGCCATTGCGGAAAAGATTTCCATTACCTTCCGGTATGGGAACGGGGTGAACCGGGTGTTTGCGGACGGGGAAGAAGTCACCGATGCCATCCGCAGCCTGGAAGTGTCCCGGAACGTGTCCAAAGTGGCAGCCGTGGGCGGTGTGCGCACAGCCATGGTGGCGGCCCAGCGGAAGATCGGCAATCAGGGCGGGGTGGTCATGGACGGCCGGGACATCGGCACCGTGGTGTTCCCCCAGGCGGAACTGAAGGTGTTCCTTACCGCTTCCGTGGAGGAACGGGCCCGGCGCCGGTACCTGGAACTGAAGGAAAAAGGCACGGAGGTATCCCTGGAAGACCTGGAACAGCGCATTGCCCAGCGGGATGCCCTGGATGAGAACCGGGAAATCTCTCCCCTCCGGTGTGCGGAAGATGCCCGGTATCTGGATTCCACCAGCCTGACCATTGATCAGGTGACGGAAAAGATCGCGGCCATGGCCAGAGAGGTGCTGTAGTATGTGGTACCGGTTTGTCCAGCTGCTGTTTTCCATCCTGTTCCGGATCATTTACCGGCTCCGGGTCATCGGCCGGGAGAACATCCCCAGGAAGGGTCCGGTGGTCATCGCCTGCAACCATGTGAGTCTGCTGGATCCGCCCATGGTGGGTACGGCCTCTTCCCGGCCCGTCCATTTCATGGCCAAAAGCGAACTGTTCGTGCCGGTGCTGGGGACCCTGTACAAAAGCCTGGGGGCCTTTCCGGTCCACCGGGGCGCCGGGGATGCCCATGCCATCCGGACAGCGCTCACCATCCTGAAGCATCAGGAAGTGCTGGGGATCTTTCCGGAAGGGCACCGGAGCCGGGACGGGAAACTGGGGAAAGCCCAGCCCGGAGCCCTGGCCATCGCCCTGAAGGGGAAGGCAGAAGTGGTGCCCGCCTGCATCCTGGGCAGCGACCTGAAGCGCCGGAAGAGTTTCTGGCCCCGGATCACCGTGGTGTTCGGCAAGCCCATGAAACTGGAAAATGAACAGGGAAATAAATTGAAAGTGGAGGAGCTGAGCGAAGAGCTGATGAGGGAAATCCAGGCTCTGATGGATGCGCACAGCGAAAATTGACGGATGAAAATCTATGTTGCAGACCCCTGCGGCTTCTGTTATGGTGTAAAAAGAGCAATAAACGTTGCAGAAGTGCAAGCAAAAGGGTATAATGATAGTATTGCCACTCTGGGTGAATTGGTTCATAATCCCCGTGTTGTAGAAAAACTGAAACAGCAAGGTGTAGAATGCAAGGAGAAGCTGGCGCAATTCGCGGCTGGCGATACAGTCATATTCCGTTCCCACGGTGTGGGGCCCGCTCTCTACGAGGAGGCCCGGCAGCGGGAACTGAACGTCATCGATGCCACTTGTCCTCATGTGCGGAAAGCACAGAAAACGGCTGCTGAACTGGCAGGTGAAGGCCGTTTTGTCATCATTGTTGGGGAAAAGCGTCATCCTGAGGTGCAAAGTATCAAGGCTTGGGCAGGCAGCGATTCTGTGGTCATTGAAACATCCGATGACCTTGGATCTCTTCCTGAAAAAGATAAGTTTGGGGTAGTCAGTCAGACGACTTTTGAAGCTGAGAAGTTTAACCTTCTGCTTCGAATGGCTCAGGAGAAACGTCCGGGCGACTATAAAGTCGTGCGAACCATTTGCACTGCCACCGCAGAACGACAGGCTGCCGCACGGCAGCTGGCAGGGAAAACAGATGCTTTCTTCGTATTTGGCGGCAAGAACAGCGCGAACACGAGACATCTGTGGGAACTGGCCAGGGAAATCAATCCCCGTTCCTATCTTTTGCAGGACGCCAGTGAGATCACGGGACCGATGCTGGCCGGAGCACAAAAAATTGGCATCACTGCTGGCGCATCGACGCCGCAGGAAATTATTGAGGAGGCTATTGGAACTATGGAAACGATGGAAAGTTTGTTGGGCGAACAGGAATGCATGAAATTGCACATTGGCATGATTGTGGAGGCTACCGTGGTAGAAGTGACCGATGATGAGGTCGTGGTAGACTTCGGGTATCAGAGTGAAGGGTCTGTGGCCTTCGACCAATGGACTTTGGGTGGTACCAAGGACACCGTAGCCCCCACTGTGAAACCGGGCGACAAAGTGACCCTGAAAGTCATTGCCAGCGAAAACCAGGATGGTCTGGTTGTCCTGAGCAGAACCAAAGCGGAAGCCGATCAGGCCTGGCTGAAACTGCCGGAAGAACTGGCTGACAAGAAGACCGTTCAGGTCAAGGGCCTGCGGGCTGTAAAAGGCGGCCTGACTGTTTCCTACGAAGGACTGACTGGCTTCATCCCCGCTTCCCACCTGGATCTGAAGCATGTGGATGATGTAAAAGAATATGAAGGCAAGGATCTGGAAGTTTCTCTGCTGGAAATCAATCCGGAAAAGAAACGTCTGGTATTCTCCCGCAGAAACGTTCTGCGTGAAGAACGGGCTGCCAAGAACGCTGCCTGGAAGGAAGAAAGAGCCAAACGGGAAGAAGAACGTCATGAAGCCCTGGAAAAAGCTTTCCAGACCTTCCATGAAGGCGAAACCGTTGAAGGGACCATCAAGAGCATCGTTGATTTCGGTATGTTCGTGGAAATCGCTCCCATGGTCCAGGGCCTGGTGCACATCTCTGAAGTGTCCTGGGACCGCAGCGTGAAACCGGCTGACCTGTACAAAGTGGGCGAAAAGATCAACGTGTACATCAAAGGCCTGGACGAAGAAAAAGGCCGTATCAGCCTGTCCGTCAAGGCTCTCCAGGAAGATCCCTGGGTGGCTGCCGCCAAGGAATTCCGCGTGGGTGATGTAGTGACCGGTACCGTTGTACGGTTCCTGCCCTTCGGCGCCATTGTAAAACTGAACGACAAGAACGAAGGCATGATCCACATTTCCGAAATCGCTGAACAGCGGATCGACAAACCGGAAGATGTTCTGGAAATCGGTCAGGAAGTAAAGGTCAAAGTCCTGCGTGTGGATACCGAACACAAGAAGATTGCCCTGAGCATCACCAAAGCCAAGGAAGATGCAGAAAAGGCTGAAATGCGTCAGTATCTGGGCAAGAAGAGCACTCTGTCCCAGGGCCTGGGCGAAAAACTGGCCGAAGCAGAAGCGGAAGCCCATAAATAAGTAAGAGAGGTTTGTCATAGATGAAAAGCCGGGAGAGCCGTAAAATCGATCATATCAAGTATGCCCTGCACCTTGAGGATGGTCCTTGCGCCACCGGCTTTTCTGATATGCAGGTGATGCACTGCTGTCTGCCCCAGGTGGACCGGCGGAAAGTGGACCTTTCCGTGAGCCTGCCCGGGGTGGGGACCCTGCCCCAGCCCCTGGTGATCGACGCCATCACCGGCGGGGCGGAGGCCGTAAAGTCCATCAACCGGGATCTGGCGGTGGTGGCCCGGGAAACCGGGTGCGCCATGGCCGTGGGGTCTCAGTACGGGGCTGTGCGGAAAGGGCTGTATGCAGACACCTACCAGGTGGTCCGGAGGGAGAATCCCAAGGGTGTGGTCTTTGCCAACGTGAGCGCGCTGGCCACTCCGGAGGAAGCCCGGCGGGCCGTGGACATGGTGGAAGCCCAGGCACTGGAGATCCATCTCAACAGTGCCCAGGAACTGGCCATGGAAGAAGGGGACCGGGATTTTTCCCGGTGGCTGGAGCAGATTGCAGCCATCTGCAGCCAGTCGGAAGTCCCTGTGATCGTGAAGGAAACAGGCTGCGGCATGGCCCGGGAAGAAGCCAGACGCCTGCTGGACTGCGGGGTATCCATCCTGGATACCGGCGGAGCCGGCGGGACCAATTTCCCGGCCATCGAAGGCTGCCGCTATCCGGAAGGGAACCGGGAACTGTCCCAGTGGGGCATTCCCTCGGCGCTGTCCCTTTTGGAAACCGTGGAAGCCAAAGGCTGGCAGAACGGAATCATCGCTTCCGGCGGAATCCGGTCGGCCCTGGATGTGTTCCGGGCCCAGGTGCTGGGAGCCAATGCAGTGGGGATGGCTGGAAATATCCTGCGTCTTGTCCGGGAAGGCGGGACCCTGTTGGCCATCCAACGGATACGGCAGCTCCTGGAAGCTGTCAAAGATTTCTACACCCTTACCGGGTGCACCAGAGGGACGGAGCTGCGGCAGGTCCGGTATTATTTTACCGGGGACCTGGCCGCGGCAGTCCGTTCTTTTTCCTACGGGGAAAAACGAATTTAACTGAAAGAGGTTCTTTTTCATGAGCAAACCCATAGTTGCCATTGTCGGCAGACCCAATGTCGGCAAATCAACACTATTTAACATATTTGCCAACAGCCGGATCTCCATTGTGGAAGATACCCCCGGCGTGACCCGTGACCGTCTCTATGCCGATGCGGAATGGCTGGACCGGAAGTTCACCATGGTGGATACCGGCGGCATCGAGATGCAGAACACCGATTCCATTGCCGTATCCATCCGGCAGCAGGCGGAAGTGGCTGTACGGGAAGCGGATGTGATTTTGTTTGTGTGTGATGCCCGGACGGGGATCACCAATGACGATATGGAAGTGGCCAAGATGCTCCGGCAGTCCAGAAAACCGGTGGTCCTGGCGGTGAACAAGGCGGATACGCCCAAGCAGGAAGCGGAAGCCTACGAATTCTACAATCTGGGCATCGGGGAACCCTACCTGATTTCTGCCTCCAACCGGCTGAATCTGGGGGATCTCCTGGATGCGGTGGTGGAAAAGTTCCCGGAAGAAGGGGACGAGGACGATGACAGCGAAGACGTGATCAAGGTGGCCATCATCGGCCGCCCCAATGTGGGGAAATCTTCCATCTTCAACGACATCATCGGCCAGACCCGGTCCATTGTCAGCGACGTGGCCGGTACCACCCGGGACGCCATCGATGTGCCGGTGGAAAAAGACGGCCAGACCTATCTGTTCATCGATACTGCCGGTATGCGCCGGAAGGGGAAAATCGACGAACCCATCGAAAAATACAGCATCATCCGGACCCTCCGGGCGGTGGACCGGAGCGACGTGGTGCTGCTGGTGCTCAACGCCGTGGAAGGGATCACGGAACAGGACAAGAAAATCGCCGGCTATGCCCATGAAGCGGGCAAGGGGATCGTAATCGTGGTGAACAAATGGGATCTGTATCCCAACAAGACCGTCATGTCCACGGAAGAGTTCACCAAACAGATCCGCCATGAGCTGATCTTCATGCCCTATGCCAATGTGGTGTACGTGTCCGCCCTGACCCAGCAGCGGATCAGCCGTCTGCCGGAAATGATCAAGGATGCGGCGGAAGCCAATGCCATGCGGATTTCCACCAGCGTGCTGAACCAGGTGGTCACCGACGCGGTGGCCATGAACCAGCCGCCCATGGAAAAGGGCAAACGGCTGAAGATCCTCTACACCACCCAGGTGAAGGTAAAGCCGCCCACCTTCGTGATTTTCTGCAACGAACCGGAAATCATGCATTTCTCCTATCAGCGGTATCTGGAAAACCAGCTGCGGGAAGCCTTCGGGTTCAAAGGCACTCCCATCAACATCATCGTCCGGGGCAAGAACGAGGACGAGGCGTAAGGACGGTCGATCACTATGGATTATCTGCTCAGTGGGGTCATCGGGTATCTCCTGGGATCCGTTTCCTGCGGCCTGCTTCTGGTGAAGCTGATCTGCGGCATCGATATCCGGGATTACGGCAGCCACAACATCGGAGCCACCAACGTGTTCCGGACCGTAGGGGCCCGGATGGCATCCTTTGTGCTCCTGGGAGACCTGCTCAAGGGTGTGCTGGCTCTTTATCTGGTGAACCATTATGTTTCCTCTGATTTGACGGTGCTGATCCTGTGCGCCACCTGTGCCATCCTGGGACACAGTTTTTCCTGGATGTGCGGGTTCAAAGGAGGCAAGGGTGTGGCCACCGGTCTGGGGATCCTGCTGTACTTCATGCCGGAAGTGGCGGTGTTTGCCCTGACCATCTGGCTGGCCACCGGGGTCGGCACCCCGGATGTGGTCCCCGGGGCCCACCCGGCGGGTCTGGCGGGGCCCCTTTTTCCCCGGGGTCTGGGGGATGTCAGCCCGCGCGTTGCCGTTTTTTGGCCTGGTTGCGCCGCGGGGGGTGGTCCGCCGTAGCCGCACAACATGTGCCTCTG
>OBLO01001685.1_pt1 | contig 18634 bp, 20 predicted proteins | sample 1519401 | NCBI WGS metagenome assembly OBLO01 (sample SAMEA2602897, study PRJEB22501) | metagenome | reverse complement strand
GCAAACTTTGGATATAAAACCGCTTTAAAGCGTGCTAAGTATGAAGCTAAAGTAAAATCCTGAAAACAAGATTTAAAAAAAGAGTTAAGAAAAATACCTGAAGAAACCCAACAGGAACCTCGCCTTTGTGTTGCAGGGCCTGCCATGGAGGCAGCAAAATATTTTGTTGAAGAAGATTCCTTACGCCAAATGTTTGCAAAATTGGTAGCTTCAGCTTCTGATTCAAGTAAATTCATCAAAGCCCACCCCGCTTTTGTAAATATTATCAGTCAGTTGGCTCCATTTGAAGCTAATATTTTGCAAAACACCAATATTTTACTGGCTCCTAGCCCTTGTTGTAAAATACGTTTTCAAAAGAAAGAAACCGATAGCAAAGCTTTTTCTTTCGCTAATATGTCCGAAGGTCACTCTATAATAGACCATTTTATTATGTTTGACAATTTACAAATTGCGCCAGATGAACTAGAACTATATTCTTCACTGTTAGATAATATAACAAGATTAAATTTATGTGAAATTCCTGCCAATTACACGCTTACCAACGATACTCTTTATGATAAATATTTAAAAATTCCACTTTTAAACAGTTTTCTAGAACAGTATAAAGCAGAATTACCTTCATCAGAAAAAATTACGGGCAGTGACGTGTTTTTCTTAAAAGAAACTGTAATCCCTACTTCCTTTGGGAAAATGTTTTTCGAAGCATGTATAAAACAAAACTAATTTTTTTGCTTAAACTCTAACATTGTAAGCCTACGTTCAGCTTCCAACTTATCACTATAATAATATTCAAGTAATTGTTCCGCAGTTTTACGGTTCATATACCCGCATACTAAAATTGTCACAACAATATTGCAGACTATACAAGCAGCAAGATACATAGTTGACATATTAACCACCTTCCTAAATATTATTATAGATATATTTTACTACATCTATGTATTTCTAGCAAAAAAACGCCCCCATAACGGGGGCGCATCTGTAAAAATATTAGTTTGCTGTAACAAAGCGTTTAGACAATGCTTCTTGTAATATCTTGGATAAGCTCAGGCCTTCTTCGGCGGCCTGTTCATCCATCCAGCGCGGAAGGCTAATCGTACGTTTTACTGCACGAGTATCTTTGATATCTGCTCGAATAAAATTAACAAACTCGTTATTTTCCAATTCAACATCTCGTAATTTGCTTGGTGCAGGAATTTCTTCCTTGCTGTCCTTTAAATATTCAATCCATTGTGTGAGCGCAGCTTCTGCCATCTTCATAGCGTTACCTAAAGATTTGCCCTCGCTGATACAGCCGGGTAAATCCGGGAAAATAATAGTATACGTGTTATCATCGTTCGCATGAAAAACAGCAGGATAAACGTATTCTTGCAACAATTTCTTTTCTTTCATGTTCCCTTCTTCCTCCTTTTAATTTTTAAATGCTATTGAATTTATGATTGCGATTACAGTAAGAAGCCCGCAAAGCGGGCGGGGTAAAAAGTAATCTTTATTTTACGCCCGCAGCTTTGAGGATTTCTTTCGCTGTCAGCTCGTTCAGTTCCCGGTGCCTTGGAACCTGAACGGAGCGGCTGCCCGGTTTTTTGTAGATGGAATGGTCTCCATCATCACGTTCAAGCTTAAAGCCAGCTTGCGACAGCAATTTTACTAAATCGCGTCTTTTCACATAATCACCTCTAATCTTATTAATTGCTTGGTTCTTGATTATATTATAATACGTAATTTACGTAATGTAAAGTAAAAAATAAGTAATTTACGTATTTTTTGCCAATATCAATACTTTTATAAGAAAAAAATCCCCCGGTGTTACCAGCACCGAGGGACCTGCAAGAACGTGTTACCAGCACGCTCAATTATCAACCCCCATACCAATAAGAGTCGATATAATATTATAACATATTATACGCGGCTCTTACAATCTTAGCTATTGAAAGGAGCCGTGTATTATGGCTAAACACGCTATTGCTATACCTCAAAACCCAAAAGCTGCTCTGTATATCCGCGTATCCACCGACATGCAGGCCGATAAAGACAGCCTGCCGCTGCAGGAAAGCGACCTGCGCAAGCTCGCAGACCTTAACGGCATCAAGGACATTGAAGTATTTTGTGATGCCGGTTTTTCCGGCAAGAACCTCAACCGCCCTGCCTTCCGCTCTATGATGGACCGCATCCGCGCCAGAGAATTCAGCCACCTTTACGTTTGGAAGCTCGACCGCATCAGCCGCAACCTGCTGGACTTCTTAGAGCTGTATGACGAGCTCAAAGACTATGGCGTTGCCTTCGCCAGCAAGAATGAGTCCTTCGATACTCAATCCCCCGGCGGCGAAGCAATGCTTAAGATTTTACTTATTTTCGCCGAATTGGAGCGCAAAACCATTGCAGAACGTGTAACTGCAGTCATGCTCGGCCGCGCGAACGAAAATAAATGGAACGGCGGCAGGGTGCCGTTTGGCTATATGCCTGGACCGGTCACTACTGATGCCAACGGCAAGAAATGTAAAAGCTGGCCGGTTCCTGATCCGATTGAAGCTCCCATCGTCCGAGCCATCTTTGAACTTTATTTGCGCGAGAAAGCTCTGAAAAAAGTAGCTACAGCACTCAACACCGCCGGCTACAGAAGCCGCAAAGGTACTCTATGGAGCGATACAACGGTAAGATGCATCCTAAAGAACCATTTCTATAAGGGTGAATATGTCTATAACCGTCAAAACCCCAATGCCGGCCGGCGCGAAGATTTTTACCGCTCCGAAAATGACTGGGTAGTTGTTACCGGCCAGCATGAAGCCATTGTACCGGAAGAAACCTGGCGCAGGTGTAACGAAATGCTTTCTAAAAACAGAAGCTGGCTAGCCCCCATTGGCAGCCTTGTAAGCGCCCAGGATAAATACATCTTCGGCGGCCTGCTGCAGTGCGCCGAATGCGGCTACACGATGAACTCCAAAGACCGTACTGGTGCACACGACCACATCCATAGCTCTTATTATTACTGCACAGGTCGCTGGAAAGCGCCGGCAGTTTGCACCGGAGAACATTCCGGCTACGCATCCGACCGCACGCTGCTACCCCAAACACTCAAGCTAATTGCCAGAATGATTGAAGCCTGCGCCAATGCTATTAAATTCGCCAGCGCTGAGCAGCTGGTTAGTTACCTGCTCAATGACAACCTTATTCCCGGCGCAATTGGCATCGAAGAATCTCAAAGAATATTTATGATTGTCCGCTCTCACGTCAAGCATGTCTATGGTGTTGACCAGGCTGACCAATTCAATCCTAATGCCCTGCTGGTTGAGCAGAGCCAGAAGGAAAAAGAAAAGCAGGAACGTGCCCTCAGCCGTTTAAAAAGAGCATACCTGTTTGACGATGGTGACATGTCAGAAGCCGAATACTTCGAGCAGAAGGCTGCTATTGAGGACACCATCGCCAAACTCGAGAAGCAGATAAAATCCCTCTCTGGCAATGACATTGGTGCCGATGAAGCCTATCTTGCCCAGCTCTCGAAGCTCATCATGATAAAAAAGCTGCAGGACACCAATAGCGATTTTGATTATTATAAGCTGGCCAAAGCTATCGGCAGGAAACCTATCCATGATTTTCTCACTGAAATCATCAGCAGAATCATTATCGGAAAGAAAAACCGGATTATCAAAATCATTTTCAAAAATGGTGTTCCGATTACATTTCAATATGCAAAATAAAAAAAGATACCCAATCATCGCACGTATGATGATTGGGTATTGCCTGTTTATAAGGGTGTTACTTCTTAATACACTATGCGTTCCCCATGCTCGTCAGCTCGTATCTTCTGGTCCGTATGGAAGGCAGAATCGAAAAGCTGAGTGCCAATATCGACACCCTAACCCGTGTGCTGCAGGAAAGACTTGTGATGCAATTTCCGTATGCACAGCAGTAAATAGTATATACAAGCACAAATATACTAAAGACTAATCATATGGCACAGGGGCTGTCGTACACAAAGTACGGCAGCCCATCTTTATAGAAAAGGAAAATAATATGCGCTATAAAATAATTACCTATACTCTCTTTCTTCTCTTTGCACTCGGTCTTATCGGCATAGCCTCAATCGTCAGCGCACAAGCGAGGCCTGCCAGCACCTATACAGCATATGTGGTACGCATTATAGATGGTGACACCATCCATGTACGCGATACAACAGGCGAAGCACACCGCATCCGCCTTGCTATGATAGATGCACCGGAAAGGAAGCAGCCCTTTGGTACGGAATCAACAAAAAAATTAAGCGAACTGTTACGCCAAGGCACAGTCCGCTTGAAGGTTAAGTGTATTGATAAGTATAACCGTGAAGTTGCTTTTGTATATTGCGAAGGAAAGGACGTGAGCGCCGAAATGCTGAAGGAAGGCATGGCACTGCATTACCACATGAACTTCGATAAATGCGAAATATATGATAAATTTGAGGCAGCAGCAAAGCGCTGCCATAAAGGCTTATGGTCACAGGAAAAAATAGAAAAGCCTTGGGATTTCAGAAGAAAACATCGGAAGGAGAATGAATAATGTTTATCAGAACTTTTACAGCACCTAATTGGCCATCTGACTTTGCTGTTTCAAATCATTCACTGGGAGATAATTGCACGGAAGAAAATTATTATGATAACCATTGGGATTATATGAACCGTTTGCCGGATTACATAAACAGCGATACAATTACTAATCTGGTATATGATGTTGGTGATTGGTATTTTTCTGCTGATGGCAAATACAAAGATTATTATTATGTGATGGCTTTCGTTAACTGGTCTAAGGCACCGGTCATTCTTTCGATGCACCAGACGGAAGAAGAAGCACAGGAACAAATCAAACTTTTGGCAATAGAACTCAACAGTAAATAATAAAATGCTCCGCCTACCCTAAAAAAAGAGTAAGCGGAGCATTTTTATTGTTGAAAAAAGGATATTTTAAGAAATAAAATATATCAAGCAGTCTGCAAAAGTTGCTGCATCTGTGCTAGGAGTTTGGACATGAATCTCTCATACTTGGTTGATTTTTTGTTTCACTTCTATTGTACCAAGTTTTGATGCTTTACGCATTTTTTATCTTCTGAAATATGCAGAGCAAGTGGACAGATCATGATCTGGTGGAGTACTGTATTCGCGAGAATTATCTCAGCAATCTGGCATTATTGTTGACAAAATTAAGTTAAGTAACTACCCAACCAATTATTTATCTGCCGTATTACTCAGATCAATTATATGATAAACGCAAGCAGGATAAACTATCTTCAAATTTGTCCTGCTTATTTTTTTGCGTTAGGGGGTGAATAAAACGACAAAAAAAGCCATTAGTATAGTGAGAACACAAAAACAACCGCTTAAGCGCTTTTCCTCCAAGCACCCAAGCGGTCATTCACAGCCTTATTCACTTCTCGTACTTAAACTCAAACACGCCAAAGCCCTTTCCCTGCGTCAGATGACTAACGTCATTCAAGCGGAAAACAGCATGCTCATGCCATTTGTTAATCCCCAGAACAGTTACGCTGGCAGGCTGCACATCAACCGAAAAATTAAACGCCGCCACCTGCTGCATATCCATTCCCAGCCAACGGAAAATAATATTCTGAATCGTGCCCTTATGCGCAACAATCAGCAGATTTTCCTTGTCGACATCCGCACAATGCCACAAGCCGTGTACATTACGGCGATAGAACTCATTGCGCGTTTCACCGCCGGGATAGTTGCGGTGATCCAGCTCCTGCTCGGAAGCAGGCTTGCAAAAATGCTTCTTGGCCTCTTCCTCAGTCATGCCGGCAGCAATGCCGTTATTCTTTTCCCTCAGGAATCGGCAATGCTCTATTTCGCCCTTAAAGCCAAGCTCCTCGGCAATAATCTGCGCCGATGCGGAAGCACGCTGCAAATCACTTGCCAGAATACGCAGCTTGCAATTACGTCCGGCAAAATCCTTCGCCAGCTTTACCGCAGCAGCCTTTATCTGCGCCCTTCCCTTTTCGGTCAGCTGCGAATCCGTCCAGCCGCCGGTCAATCTTTGCGTGTGATGCGTTGCTTCACCATGCCTCACTAAAATAATCATCATTCAGCCTCCGACTATTCTTCGTTGTGACTGGCATAGTTTTTGAGCAGCTCAACCTGCGTTTCCAACAGATGCAGCATATTTTTTCGATGCAGCGCCGCCTTTTTCACCTGCTCGTTATAAGCCTGTTCGGCCATAGCAGCCTTGGCATCAGCCTCAAAAATAATTTTACGGCTGCGTTCCTCTGCATCTCCCACCAGTTTACGATATTTAGTATTTGCATCCAGCATCATTCTGCCGGCTTCGCTGCGAGCATCCTCCAGCAGCTTGTTAGCCTCGCTGGCAGCACTGTTAGCGCGTTTTTTGCAGACATCCTCGGTAGTAATGCGCAGTTTATCGGCATCTACCTCGGCAGTGCTGCGCAGCTTTTCGGCATAGGACTTAGCTTCCTCGCGCAGCTTATTGCATTCAGCCATCGCTGCCTGCAGCATGTTATCGGTTTTGTTCTTTGTCTGATTATACAAATCCTCGGCATGCGCCATGGTATCGTCGTGCAGCTTCTGCGCCGCAGCCTTCGCTTCGCTCAGCTGCTGCTCGCACTTCACTGCCGTTTCCTTCTCCAGCAGCGCCGCCTTCTTTTCGCTGGCGTTCTTCACCTCGTCAGCAGTTTCCTGCGCCACAGCCAGAGTGCTCTGCATGGTAGCCTCCATCTGCTGATAATATTCCAGCTTGGAGCTGACGCGTTCGATAGTTTCCTTCTGCTCCAGGTTATCCAGATAAAGGTATTCGTATTCCTTAATCAGCTTGGCAAGAAACTTGTCTACCTCTTCTACCTCATAGCCACGAAAACCCTTGGTAAAAGTTTTTTTCTTTAAATCCTCCGGATTAAGCATGGTTTATCCTCCTAGATATAACGCTTCAGCGTTACGCTGATGCGTCCTTTTTTAGTAGTGCCGCGGATTTCCTCAATCTCTACTCGTCCACGGCCGCGGAAGGAAATTACATCGCCCTCGTTCACCGGCTGTGCTGCCTTCTTGGCTTCTTTCCAGTTTACCTTGACATTCAGGCTTTTGATTTCATCCGCCATACGGCTGCGGCTTACGCCATAGCCTGCCGCTGCCACGGCATCAAGGCGCAAATCAGCGACTGTTGCGTTAATCAGCTTAACCTTTTCTTCCTTCTGCAGCAATTCCTCGCGGGGAATTTCCGTAAGCGTTACCGGCGCAGAACCAATCTGCGTCAGATTGCCGGTAAGATAATTTACCAGTGATTTTTCTACTACGAACTGCGCTCCTTTAGGCACAAAAACGATATCGCCCAAGGCCTCGCGCTTGCAGCCTGTACCCATAAACGCACCCAGAATATCGCGATGCGACAAATCATAATAGCGCTTATCCCAGGCCGCCAGAAAATAAGCCATGCCGAAATCCGGCTGACCGTAAAAATCATCGGCAACAAAGGCAGCCTTCACCCTTTCGGCATTACTGAAGCCGCCGTCGCTTTCCAGACGCACATTTTCATAGTTCGCCGCAATGATTTCCGCAACGTTATAGGCATGAGGATCAAGAAACTCGCTCACACGGAACTTGCGTGATTTATTGGCGCCCTCGGCCAAATCCAGCAGCTTGGCCGCCAGCTGTTCGTCACCGCCGGCTTTAAAGTAACGCAGAATTTTTTCTCTGTCTGCCATAAATTATTTCCCCTGTAATTCTTTATCTCTTTGCAGCACTGCCTGCACCGCATCATAAAAAGCACCGCGCACGCCATGGTTTTCCAAAGCATGGATACCGGCAATAGTTGTGCCGCCGGGGCTTGTTACCTGGTCGCGCAGCTGTGCCGGATGCAGGCCGCTTTCTACGCACAGTTTGCCGCTGCCTGCCATTGTCTGTGCCGCCAGCTTGATAGCCAGTGCACGTGGCAGACCGGCACGCACGCCTGCGTCAGCCAGTGCATCAATAATCACAAAGCAATAGCCCGGTCCGCAGCCGGAAATAGCAGTAATCGCCTGCAATGCTTTTTCATCTACAAATTCTATTTCACCGCAGCTGCTGAAAATTGCTGCTGCAGTCTGCTTCATCGGCTCGGTTACCTCCTCATCGCAGCAGATAGCAGTCATGCCGGCGCCTGCTGCCAGCGGCGTGTTCGGCATCGTGCGGACTACCGGAAACCCCGGAGCATAGGCATGCAGCTGCTCCAGCGTAACACTGCCCATGATAGAAAGCACCCAGGCATCCTTTTTCATCGCAGCCATCAGCTCGGGCACCAGCGCCACCGGTGCAACCTGAGGCTTAACGGCAAAAATTACCAGGTCAGCATCCTTTACTGCCTCTTTATTATCCGTAGTGACATTTACGCCAAAGGCTTCATGCAAACTGCGCGCATGTGCCTCAGTTGGCTCACCTACGGTAATCATATCCGGCGCAATCAAGCCGCCACCGATAATACCCTTGATAATAGCTTTGGCCATAGCGCCGCCGCCGATAAAAGCAATTTTCTTTACTGCTATTTGTCCCATGGATTATTTCCCCTCTCGTCAAGCTCGTGCTCTTCGCCCGCATCTATATCTACGTTTTTCGGGGCGCAGATAACAATATTGCGGCCCAGCTTTTTCATGCTGCCGCCGATAGCATAAACAGTACCGCTGATAAAATCGGTCATACGCTTGGCAACAACATTATCTGTCTTATCGTAATTAACAACTACAGCCTGATTATCACGCAGATAATCGGCAATCTTAGGAGAATCATTGAAATCGACAGGCTCCAGCAGCACAACCGTCATCAGCTTGTCGGCAATAGGCAGGTTAATGGTTTTGCTGCCCATTTTTTCATTTTTAACTGGCTCCGGCTTTGCTGCCGAACTTTTAAAGTTCAAAATGGATTTGCGTTCACGCTTAGGCTCCTCTGCCGGTGCCGGAGCGGCAGGCTCCTTGCTGCCGAAGAAACGCTTCTTGGGTTTAGCCGGCTCCTGCTCGGTCTTGGCAGGCTTTTGCTCCACTTCTTCCTCGATGATTTCTTCCTCGTCATAAAGACTTAATGCATTCATGATTTTATCAATAATATTCATTACGTCACCAACCTTATCTATGTCTTAAAATTTCAGACTATAATCACGCTGTCCGAACAAGGCTGTGCCTACACGCACAATATTCGCGCCCTCTTCAATCGCAACTGTGTAATCGTTGCTCATACCCATAGACAAAATATCTGCCTGCGGATACTGCTGCTTTAAGCGTGCGAACACACGGTAGCCTGCCGCAAATACAGGTCTTGTCTGCTCAATATCCTCGCATTTCTGGGCAATAACCATCAGCCCGCGCAAACGTACATGCTTATATTCGGGCAGCTTCGGCAGCAGCGCCAAATAATCCTCTTTATCCAAGCCAGACTTCTGCTCCTCATGGGCAATATTCAGCTGCAAAAGGATATCCTGCACCTTACCGATGCGTTCTGCCTCCTTATCAACCGCAGCCAGCAAATGCTCACTGTCAACCGATTCGATAAGATCAAACAAGGCAACAGCCTGGCGCGCCTTATTCGTCTGCAAATGACCGATAAGATGCCAGTAGCCGTGTTTGCCCAAGGCCTCCTGCTTATGCTTGGCCTCCTGCACGCGGTTTTCGCCTACGTTGGCAATGCCCAAGGCTTCGATATCTGTAATAATTTCGGGTGGATGATTTTTCGTCACCGCCACCAGCGTTACCTTATCTCCTGTGAGCAGGTCTTTATTTTTACGCTGGTCCAAAGCAGACGCTATCTGCTCCTGAACCTGCTTTAAATTATCAGCTAACAATGTATTTGCCCCCCAATTCTCAGCAAAATGATTTGTGGCAAAGATTCTGCTTTTTATTATGCTTTAAAAGCTCTTTATCTTTATATTTTAGCATACGTGTAAACCATTGTCACGAATAAAAACAACAAAGAGCTGCCACACAAAAGTGCAGCAGCCCTCAATAAATTTATCTTCGTTATGATAGCTATTAGTATAACAGCTTGTTGGCAATAACCAGACGTTGGATTTGGTTGGTGCCTTCGTAGATTTGCATGATTTTAGCGTCACGCATCATCTTCTCTACAGGGTACTCTTTAGTGTAGCCATAGCCGCCCATTACCTGAACAGCGTCGGTGGTTACTTGCATAGCAACGTCAGCGGCATAGCATTTAGCCATAGCAGCCTCTTTGGAGAATTCCATGCCCTGGTCACGCATCCAGCAAGCCTTTTGAACCATGAGGCGAGCGGTTTCAACCTTCATATCCATGTCAGCAAGCATGCCTTGAACCATTTGGAAGGAAGCAATCGGTTGGCCGAACTGACGGCGCTCTTTAGCATATTTAACAGCGCAATCCAGAGCAGCCTGAGCGATACCTACGGAAACAGCGCCAACGAACGGACGAGCGCTGTCTAAGGTGTTCATAGCAATACGGAAGCCTTCGCCTTCGCGGCCTACGCGATAGGACTCAGGAATAACAACGTCTTGCAGAACCAGCTCGGTAGTATTGGAAGGACGGATGCCCATTTTGTTTTCTTTCTTGCCAACGGAGAAGCCCGGGGTGTCTTTCGGAACGATGAAAGCAGTCAAACCACGGATACCGCCGGTTTTACGGGTGTTAGCGAATACCAAGAAGATTTCTGCCAGACCACCGTTGGTGATGAACATTTTGGTACCGTTCAGAGTGTAGGTACCCTCTTCCTTGTTGTGTACAGCACGGGTAGAAACGCCGCCTGCATCACTGCCTGCACCGGGCTCGGTCAGTGCGAAAGCAGCCAGACCGCCGTTGTTCAGGATATCGCAATACATTTTCTTTTGTTCGTCGGTGCCTGCCAGCAGAACAGGTACAGTTGCCAGGCTGTTGGCAGCCAGAGAGGTTGCAACGCCTGCGCAGCCCTTGCCCAGCTCTTCATAAATGGTAGCAACAGAAATACTGTCTAAGCCGGGGCCATCTAATTCTTCTGGAACAATAACGTTCAGCAAGCCCATTTCGTTAGCCTTGTCAATCAGGCCGTCACGCATATGGTTTTCTGCATCCATTTCAGCAGCGTAAGGGGTAATTTCTTTTTCAACAAACTCCCTTACCATTTCCTGTAATTCTAATTGTTCCTCGTTTAATGCAAAATCCATCATATCCTCCTTGATATCAAGCGGTCTTCCGCGTCATTTCCCTTCCAAATCAACTCAGGTAAGCTCACCATTTGGCGGGTATCTCTTTAAATCTGTCGACGACAAACATCGTTGTTAAAATCGTCCCAATTAAATTCTTTTTGCTGTCAGTCATTTCAGCCTCAATAACCATCGTAGAATGTCCGGAATGCTTAATATGGCTTCGTACCGTTAAGGTTGTCGGCTCATGGACACCTTTGATAAAATTCATGCTGAAATTAAGAGTTGCCACTACAGCGCCCACGCTTGCACCGGTAACACCCAGAACGGAGTCTGCCAAGGCCAACATCACTCCGCCGTGACATATGTCACGATGATTAAAATGCTTCGCCGGATCAACGTCAATGCTGACTTCAGCACTGCCACACTTTATCTCACCAATATGCACACCGAATTGAGTCATAAAATTATTATCTGTGTACATCTGGCGAATATAGGCAGGAACATCCTTGACCTGCTCCACAGCTATCATCGCCTTTCTTCGGACAGCAGAAAATATTACTGTCAATATATCTTTGATATTTTACCACAAAACAGCGCTTAACTCAACAGTTTCATGCAAAAAAATAAGCTGAAAGGAAAGTTTTAGGGATAATTTTTTCAATAATCGCACTTTGGTATAAGCGCGAAACAAAATGGCTGCCGCACTTTGAGTACAGCAGCCATGCAAGAAGCATATAAATTAATCGATAATATTTTGCTTGTAATCGTGATACAGAGTCTTGAGCTCTTCCATAGTTGCTCCCATCTCAACTTTAAGCTTGGAAACAGTATCGTAGTCGCCTTCGGCAACAGCTCTGCGAATAGCGGTGAAGATGCTCTTCTCTTCGAAGGAATCCTTAGCCAGCTTAGCGCGCAGGTTCTGGATTTTACGCCACATTGCCAGGTCGCAGTCGGTGCAGGTTTCCTGGTTGTGCAAGCGCTTCATATCGATAACAGCCTGATAGTTTTCCGGAATCAGACGAGTCAGAAGCTCGGTTTTCCAACGAATCAGCGCACCCTGCATGAAGGAGTCGATATATTCCTTCTTCAGGATATTGCCTTGGGTGAGCACTGCAACTTTTTCCGGATATTTTTCGAAGGCGCAGAGATTTTCCCAAACGGTAGCAGGCGGTTCGCCGAACAGCTTGCTGCGTTCTTCCGCAGTGAAATCTTCAAATACGTCTTCCTCAGTACGGTATTGACGGTCGGTATCCAGATAGAAGCCCTCTTCGCCGGCCTTCTTGGAAATCTCCTTTTCCAAAGCCTTCAGGTCCTTGCCGGATTCTACGCAAGCCTTAATGCCGTCGAGGCAGGACAGGTAGAAGGCTGCAATGGCGATGTAGGTATTGGTGTACGGGTTCGGAGAACGCATTTCAATACGGGTAGCTTTATCGTTGTCCAGATCGCGGATCAGGCCTGCCAGAATGGTTCTGTTACGGGACGGGTTATCCGGGCTCAGGCCAAGGCTGGTAACGATGCAGACAGGAGCTTCAAAGCCGGGTTTCAGACGGTTCAGAGAGTCAATGGTGCAAGAGATAAACGGATTGGTTACCTCGTAGTTTTTCAAAAGGCCCATGAGAGCGCCGTAGCCGATGGCGGACAGGAAGTCCTCATGCATATCCTTCGGCGAGAACAGGTTGACAATCTTGCCGTTTTTCATTTTTGCGGCAATGCCTACATGCGTATGCTCACCGCTGCCTGCAACACCGGGAATCGGTTTAGCCTGGAAGGAAACCTCCAAGCCGTTCATGCGGAAAACTTCTTTAACGATGATACGTGCCAAAAGCTCGTTATCCGCAGTCTGAACGCCGCTGCTGAACTTCCAGTCAACCTCAAGCTGCTCCATAACGTGAGTCATATGACCTGCGGCATCAATCTGACCTTTAACGCCGCCACATTCCTTGTGGCCCATTTCAGGCTCCAGGCCGTACAGCTCCAAAGTCTGAATAGTCTGCTCCAATGCAGTACGCACGTTGCCGCGGGTACGCTGCCAATATTGCTCCTGCATTACCTGAGAAGAGCTCAGAGCCTCCAGCGGTGCGTCCTCACGCGGAGTTTTTACCCAAAATTCCAATTCGGTAGCACTGGTGAAGAGCAACTTTTCAATCTCAGCAGGATTTACATGCTCCAGACCGGCAATTACCGGATGCTTAGCAAACAAATCCATGATTTCTTTTTCTACATAAGCCAAAGTATCATTCAAAATAGAACGGGAATCAACATGATTACCGTTGTGAATCAGATAGCAGGGAATGCGCAGAGTACCGATCATGCGACCGCTTTCTGCGTCAAAATGCTCATAGTTATAATCAACAAACCAGTTAACGGTTTTATCAACCTTCATATCAACGCGGGCATCGTTCAGAGTAGCGATACCGGTCAGCACAACGGAAGAGCCGTCAGTCTGTGCCGCGCTGCCTGCCAAAAAGCCATCGATATCCTCGAGGAAAATCTTCATCGGGATTTTTTCGTCGGTATCATTACCGGCAAAATCCACACCCATCAGAGATACAAACTGAATCTCCGGATGCAGAGTCAGAAGCTCACGCAGAGTACTTTCGTTTTGTTCTTCGGGTTTAATTACATACAGTAAATCTTTGTTGTTCATGATCAGTGCAGCCATAAGGCTGCCTCCTTTCTCAATACTCCCTAATTATCATGCTGCAGAAAAATGCTCCCTACATATTTTCTGCAAGATAAACGAAAAAGGACCTTTTTAAGCATGGACACACTACTTCCTTACTCAAAAAAGTCCTCGTTGACTGTCTTATTATTATAGCAGATATTAAGTGCTTTTGTCCAGCTTTAATTTCTGAGGATAAGATATCATGCAAGCAGGCGGACAAGAATTTCCTCCAGCTTCTCATATCCGCGTCCGCCCTGACGCAGTTTGATATTCATATCAGATAGTCCCAGCAAAGCTTCCGTCAGACGCTTTTCATCAAAGCGCCTGCTGTCGCGCTCCAAAAATCTGTAGGCATATGGGCTGCGCATCCCCAGCTCATCCATAATGCCCTTTTGGTCGTAGCCTATGCGCTTCAGCTCCAGATAACGCAGCACCTGACGCAGTTTAAATGCGACAGTTGCGCTGAGCGGCAGGATATAGGTTCCGTGCTTGCGTTCGCTCGCCAACAGCTCCAGGCACTGCTTCAGCTTGCCTGCCATAATATAATTGGTCAGCGCAAAAGATGAAGCGTTTGGCAACAGTGCAAAAACATTCAGCACATCATCTTCCGTCCATTCTCTGCGTCCTGCGGCATAAATTGCCAGCTTGCCGATTTCCTGCTGCAGCAAATCCAAGGGAATTTCTTCCTTTACCGGTTCGATATATTCGCTGATAGCCGCCAGCGCATCTCTGGTAAAATGCGCTCCGTATACTGCTGCCTGCGCGTACAGCCAGTCATCAAGATCTCTTTCCTTAATGCGCTCGCACGGACAAATCAGCGCACTTGCTTTAAGCTGCTTATACAGCTTGGTCCGCTTATCCATTTTCTTACTGCTGATTACAAGCAGGCAATAATCCGGTACGTCGCTGACAATCGCCGCCAGCTGCTCCATTTTCTTGGAATCGGTATCATCCTGCGAATCAGCAGTGCTATTTGCTTTGGCAGGCTTTGCTGCCCACAGCTTTTCGTCCTTCAGGAAAATCAGCGATTTGCCGCAGAAGAAGGGATAGCTGTTGACAGCCGCCTGCAGTCCGGATAAATTGGTGTCCTTGTCAAAGACCGTTATTTCGCGGTCAGCCTCCGGCGTATCGCCAAAAACATATTGCGGCAGAGCGGCAATAATGCTGTTGCGGTAGTAATCCTCCTCGCCGCACAAAAGCAGTACCTGCGCCTGAGGCAGCGGCTTATGCTGTTGTAATTTGGCAAGCAATTCTTCTGCTTTAATGTCCATGAGTATATTTCGCACTCCTAAAAAACATTTTTATGATATACATAACTATAGCATTTTATTCCCTCGGCGTCAAAAACAACTTTAATGCACCCCAGCTCATCCGTTCTGACAACATTGCTGCCTATGGCCTGCAAACGCTCCAGCGTTTCCTGATGCGGATGGCCGTAGCGGTTGCCGCGCCCGCAGGAAATAACTGTCAGCCTTGGCTGCACCTGCTCCAGAAATTCCATACTGCTGCTGTAATGCGAACCGTGGTGTCCTGCCTTCAGCACAGCGTACTGCTGCAGCTGCAGCCCTCGCTCGCGTTCTTCCCCCATGTCACCTGTAAACAGCACGCTGCCTTGCGCGCTATGCAGCGCCGCCAACGTGCTGGCTTCGTTTCCCGGCACGGCCTGCTGCGGCACATCAACCAAAACAAGCTCTGCAGCAGCGTCCAACGCATAGCGTTCACCGCTCTGCACAACATGCGCCTGCGTCCTGCCGGCCTGTGCCAAAATTTTCTGCTGCACCCTTTGGCTTTCCTCTGTAAGTGCTTCATTGGGCAGGAGCAGCTTTTTTACCCGCAGCTGTCGCAATAAATCCGCCGCAGCACCCACATGGTCAAAATCATAATGGCTTAAAAGCAAAATATCCGCCTCACGCTTGCCAAGATAGCGCAGAAATGGTGTTATCACGCGCGTTGCTGTCGATATATTTTTCAAGCCGCCGGTATCAATAATTGCCACCCGCTGCGACGGCGTGACGATAACAGCGCAGTCCCCCTGCCCAACGTCCAGAAAATAGCAGGCTAACGGCAGCGTACAATACTGCTGATAAGCAAGCGTTCCGGCAAGCAGCAAGGCATGCAATAGCAGGATGCAGCGCCGCTCCCTGTTGCTCCAAAATTGCAGCCAGGGGAAATCAGCCCACACAAACAGCGCTGCATAATAAAGCACAAAGCAATAAGCAGGCAGCTTGCCGATAACTACAGTGCTGTACGGCAGGTCAGCAAAAAAGTGCGCCTGCGTCAGCACCTGCGCCGCAAGCCAGGCAGCAAGCTGCAACAGATAATCACCGCAGGCAGGCAACAGTGCGCCCACGAGTGCCATCTGCGCGTCAAATTCCCAACCCGGCACCAGCAATATATTGCCTCCCAGGGCAAACGACCAAATTTTGTAAAAAAAAAAAACCCCCAGCGGCAGGAACGCCCGGTGGGCCTGCCGGTAAACCGCCGCCCGCTTCGCCTATGGGCGCGGGCAAGGCCTGGGGCAGCAGCTTTTGGCATGCAGGCAGCAGCCACAAAAGACCGGCCGCCGCCCCGAACGATAACTGAAAACCGATATCGGCCAGCCATAACGGCTGCAGGCACAACAGCAGTGACGCCACCAGGCACAGTAAGCGCCCGCGCTCCGCACCGCTGCCGCCAAGCAGCAGAACGCTGCTCATAGCCAATGCTCGCAGCACCGGAGGACGCAAGCCGCAGAGCAAAGCATAGGCAGCCAGCAAAATGATAACTATAACCTTACGCCAGGGCAGCGGTACCCACTGCAGCAAAGCAAGCAGCAGGCCTGTGAGCAGCACAATATGCGTGCCCGAAACCGAAAGCAGATGTGCCAATCCATTATCCGTAAACAGCTCGCGTGTTTCTTCATCCAGCCTGCTGCTGCCGCCAAGCACCATACCGCTCAAAAGTGTGCCGTATTCGGCACCGGCTGCAACTTCCATACGCTCGCTCAGCTTTTTGTTCCACAAAGCAAAGCGCTGCCACCACAAGACCTGCGGTTCTATCTTTAGCAGCTGCGCCTTGCGCAAACGTCCGCCCAGCTCCTGCACTCTGTTATAGCTTGCAGCATCAAAGCTGCCGGGGTTACGCAGGCTGTCCAAGCGCTCCAACGTACCTTTGAGTACCACACAGCCTGCCTGCGGCAGCTCACCCTTCACGCTTACGCGCAAACGTCCGCTGTAAGCAAGCTCCGTATCGCTATATACTTTTTGACAACGTAGAACCGCACTGCTAAAGCCATCCAGTCTGCGCACGCTCAAAGGCTCCACTGCGCCCTGCACAACCAGCTGCCGCCCAAAGCAGAAAGCAAGCTGCTGCTCGGCGGACGGCGGCACGGTTAGCAGGCGAAAGGATAATATACAAAGCAGCATGACTGGTAAAAATAAGCGTAGATAACGTATTTGCTGCAGCACTAATCTACCTCCACATAATTACGCAGCTTTGCCAGCTTAGCTTTACCGATTCCCGGCACACGCAGCAAATCCTCTGCGCTGCTAAAACGCCCGCTGTTTCTTGTTTCCACAATACGCTGCGCCAGCGCAGGACCTATGCCCGGCAGCTGCTGCAGCTCACCGGCGCTTGCGCTGTTGATGCGCACGCGCTGCATCATGCTGTTGTTTCTGCCTGAGCCTGCTTTATTACTGCCGTACCTTCCAGACGCACTCTCACCTAAACCGGACTTTGTCTGAGTGTTTTTCCTCTGCGTGCTGCTTGTCCTTGCAGCCTTTTGCACCGGAACTCGTATCTGCATCCCATCTCGCACCTTACGCACCAGGTTGACACGCTCACTGTCAGCATTTTCCGTCAGGCCACCGGCAGCAGCAATGGCCTCTTCCACTCTGCAGCTGGCAGGCACATCGTAAATTCCCGGCTCCAGCACGGCGCCGCTCACCTGCACGCGTACTGTTTTTGCCTGCGCTGCTTTGGATGTAACAGCACCTTGCGCGGACTGCAATAAACTGCTGCCTGCAAGCGGTTTTTCTTTGTCGTTGCTGCTTATAAGGCCGGTGATGATGCAGCCTGTGAGGAGAATGGTGATGAAAATCAGTTTTTTAGATTTTGCTTGCATGGGGATCCCTCCTTAGAATGTTGGGGAAAAATATTTTAGAACAAAAATAGAGCCTATCTTAAAGAGCCTCTCATATGACGTGCATCGGCAGACCGAGCCTCTCCTCGGGGAGAGGTGCCGAGCTTGTCGAGGCGGAGAGGGGTTTTTCTGTGCAACTGTTTTCTGAACTCTATCCCCTCTCAGTCACCCTTACGGGTGACAGCTCCCCCCTAGGGGAGCCTCTTCTAAAGTTTTATTTCTTACGTTTTCATAATCAATTCCAACGCAGACACAACCTTCTCTATCTCATCACAAACGCTATTAAAATTTTTATCAATAGCATTATTAGGAAATCTTATTACTGTTATTCCCAAATCATTAAAATAAGCTGTCCTTCTTTCATCATATTTAGCATGCTTATCTTCGTAATGTTGACTCCCATCCAGTTCAACTATCAACTTAACATGTCCACAATAAAAATCTGCAATATATTTACCTATTGGCTTTTGTTTATACCACTTACACCTATGTTTTTGTAAAAAATCATACCATAGATGTTTTTCCTGTTTAGTCATTGCTCTACGCAATTTTTTCGCAAAATTCTTTGTTGCTCTATCCGATAAATTATTAAACATAATTATTCTCCTTTAGTTATTCTCCCCTCTCAGTCACCCTTACGGGTGACAGCTCCCCCCTAGGGGAGCCTCCTTTAAATTAATCGCTGGATAATGAAGTGGTAAACTTATTTTAGACACAGAGGGGGTATTTTTTGTACAGATAATAT
>OBLO01001682.1_pt1 | contig 18649 bp, 13 predicted proteins | sample 1519401 | NCBI WGS metagenome assembly OBLO01 (sample SAMEA2602897, study PRJEB22501) | metagenome | reverse complement strand
CCCGTACCCATGCCGAACACGGAAGTTAAGCTCACAAACGCCGAAAGTACTTGGCCGGAAGCGGCCCGGGAGGATAGGAAGCTGCTGATAAAGGAAAAGGACTTGCAGAGATGTGAGTCCTTTTTACATGCATAAATTTGAAAGGGAGTAGGATAAAGGTGTCCGGAAGAATCTGTGAGAGATGTCATCCGAGTCATAGATTCTTCACTCCGTGTCATATTTCCGCTTTCCTGCTTTCTTACAAAGCATTCTTGTCTCCATTCAGAATGACCGTGGCATGGAAGTCATCATAATGAGGGGGGACGTTAATCGTCATCCTGAACGAATGTGAAGGATCTATACCCGTGGTGAGGAAAGCGGTAAGATGTTATTCAGAGCAGGAGCGAAGGAGGCTTTCTGATTACCTTTTGCTTCATAAGGTATTTATTGCGAACCGGTTTTATAAAAGGTATGACGGAGGATAGAGGAAAGTATTGAATACTAAATTTTAACTCAAATTTTTATGGACACTGGGGAATGCGATAAAACCTATATGTTTGCAAAAGAAGATAAATTTGGGATAAAATAAAGAAAAAAGGATACGGTCAGACAGTATTGCAATATTTTTTTGTTTTTTACAGTTATCTGCCGTATAGGCAGCTTAGAAAAGGGAGACGGTCATGTATTCCCCGCAGCTTATGTTATCTGCCGTATAGGCAGCTTAGAAAATCGTTAAGGATAAAAAGATGTATGACAATATGTTATCTGCCGTATAGGCAGCTTAGAAATGCACCGCCGGTAAATACTCCAAAGCGTACCTGTTATCTGCCGTATAGGCAGCTTAGGAATGCGTCCACGTATACGTCTCTGTGTTTTTCGCGTTATCTGCCGTATAGGCAGCTTAGAAATTGACTATAAAATCCAGAAAATTTAATATTTTGTTATCTGCCGTATAGGCAGCTTAGAAATGTACAATACACATCTGCCGCTCTCGTCTTCTGTTATCTGCCGTATAGGCAGCTTAGAAATATTAACTCAACCGACTTTATGGAGTTGTTTCGTTATCTGCCGTATAGGTAGGTTATATATTTCATAGTTCTTTTTTTATGGCTGACGTCTGATGGGGGTCGGCTTTTTATGTTGCGCGGCTGATGTTGCAGGGCGTATGTGGCGAAGTGGAGGGGGCTTTTTTGTCAGGGGCCGTTTTTCCTGTGCTATAATTTAGGCATACTTATGTAAAAGAGGTTTATCATATGGATATATATGGACAGTACAAGGATTCTTTAGAGGCGGTCATGCGGATGATGGCAGCTTCCATGGAGCGGTATGCGAAGGCACATAAGGATGATTCGGGGGAGTTGATTTATGAGCATCTGCGTTACCGGCTGAAATCGGAGAAGAGCATGCAGGCGAAGCTGGAGGCGCGGGGATTGCCGCTTACCCCTTATTCGGCGCTCTGCGAGGTGCGGGATGCCATCGGGTTCCGTGTTGTTTGCCGCTTTATCGACGATATTTACAAAAATATTTCACGAATTAAAAACTTGCCGGGAATCACCGTGGTGAAAGAAAAGGATTATATACTGGATGTGAAATCAAATGGGTACCGCAGCTACCATATGATCCTGTCGGTTGAGGCGCCGTATGAGGACGTTCGCGGAGATAATCCGGGTCATTTTTTTGTGGAAATACAGCTCCGCACCATCGCTATGGATTCGTGGGCGAGTCTGGAGCATGAAATGAAATATAAGCACCATATCAGGAATGCGCCGCTCATTGAGCAGGAGCTGAAACGCTGTGCCGATGAACTGGCATCCTGCGATATTTCCATGCAGACGATTCGTAAACTTATCCGTGAAGAAGGTGGAACAGAATGAAAATATTGATAGCAGAAGACGAAAAGGTTATGTCAGGTGCCCTTGCGGCGTTGATGAAACATTTCGGCTAGGGGGGGGCCGCCGTCTATGACGGCCTCGCCGCTACGGAAAAGGCGAGGGAGAACTCCTACAGTTGTATGATTTTCGATATCATGATGCCGAAAATAGACGGTATTGAAGCGCTGAAACGCATCCGTGACAGCGGTGATATGACGCCGGTCATCATGCTGACCGCCAAATCGGAGGTAGAAGACCGCATCATGGGCCTTGACGCAGGCGCGGACGACTACCTCGCTAAACCGTTCGCCATGGGGGAACTGCTCGCCCGCATCCGTTCCATGACAAGGCGCATGGGTGAATTCACGCCGACTAAACTGAAAAAAGGCGATGTTGAGCTGGATGTGGCGGAGCAAGAACTTTCCTGCACCAGTTCCGTCCGCCTGTCGAGCAAGGAAACGAAGCTCCTTTCTTACCTTATGATGAACGAAGGGAAAACTATTTCTACCGATGAGCTTTTCCGCTATGTCTGGAGTGATGAAGCGGACATGGATATCGGCATCGTCTGGATGTATATTTCCTACCTCAGAGAAAAAATCGAGGCCGTTCATGGAAATATACGGATAGCAGGAGAGAAAAACAGCGACTTCCGCCTCCAGATCGTCTCCCGCTGATTGACATACAGAATTGACATACAGAAACAGAAGGTACTCCTATGGATATGATACGCAGGCTCCACCGCAAATTTATATGGATGGCCACCGCCTCCGTCGTGGCTATCATCGTCCTTGCCGTCGGACTGATCAATGGCTCCCTTTACGTCAGGGTACACCATGAAATATCGTCCATCACCGACATCATTTCTCAGAACGGCGGCACTATCCCATCCGACCTCGCACCGCAGGAGAAAGGACTCTTCGAATTCGGGAACTGGGCGGAAGAAACACCTGAATTCTCCTATCAGGCGAGATATTTCTCCATTCTCTTTGACGCGAACAAAAAGGAAGCGAAGGTCATTAACGTCAACCACATCGCCGCATTCAACGCCAAAGAAGCCTTCAACCTCGCCGTACGGGTTCTCCAGACAGGGAAATCGGAAGATTTCTTCCTTAAAGACAGGGCCTATTATAACTATAAAATCACACAGACCGCCAGCGGTGACACCCTTGTTGTCTTTTTCGACTGTACCCGGGACGTCCTCGCCCTCTCCTCCATATTCAGCTACTCCGTGGCGCTCGGTCTCTTCTGCATCGTCCTCTTCTTCCTCATCATCACCTTCCTCTCCAGCAAGGCCATCAAGCCCTTCGTGAGAAATATGGAAAACCAGAAACGGTTCATCACAAACGCCAGCCACGAGCTGAAAACACCGGTGGCGATCATTTCGGCGAATACGGAAGCGCTCGAACTCGTCAGCGGAAAGAGCGAATGGACAGGGAATATTATCAAACAGACGAAACGCCTGACGAACCTTATCAACGACCTTGTTGCCCTCGCCCGGGTCGGGGAAATAGAAAAAGAAGACATGAAACTGGAAGACGTGGATATTTCCCAAGCCACGGAAACCATCGCAGGCGACTTCCGACAGGTGGCGGCTGAACGGGGGAAGACGCTCGAAACCCGTATACCGCCCGGCGTCCACGTCCAGTCAGAAGAAAGACTCTTCGGACAGATCCTCGGCATCCTTCTGGATAACGCCGTGAAATACTGCGACGAAAAAGGAAGCGTGCAAGTGGAAGTCACGACAGAGAAAAAAGAAAAAGGTTTTGCGATAATAATCTCCAACGACTTTGCAGAAGGAAAAGATATAGACTACACGAAATTCTTCGAACGCTTCTACCGCCACGACATCTCCCACAGCAGCCAGATCAAAGGCTACGGCGTAGGCCTCTCCATGGCTGCCGACATCGTGCAGATCCTTGACGGAACCATAGACGTATCATGGAAAGAAGGGCGCATTTTCTTCCGCCTTGACTTCTGAAACAGAAAACGGTACTGAAAGAAAAACAGTGCCGTTTTTGAGTAAAGGATTGTGGAGTGTTTTGGGGAATGCAATAAAAATGAGGCGTAACTTAATAATGACAGAGTCAACGATCTTAATAGAAAATAGCAGATCGGATAAGCTATGAGTGGATTTGCCCCGATAATGGGTATTCAGGGCTTTGGAATCTAAATAGAGAAATCCTAAAGATTAACTATAAAATTTACACAGATGCTGTCAATGGATATCTTTGGTCTGATTTAACAAGTGAACAATTGTCCTGCAAATATGTAAGTGAAGTGGATGTGCTAAATGTTGTGTTGTTCAATAAACGTGCAAAATAGTGGTGTGAGGAAACTCCGGGTCTGAAAGGAAGCATGAGGGATTATGCAAATTTGTATGAACCATTGACCCTTGCGAATATGGAAAGCTGTAATACGGTTTTAATTGGTAAAAAATTAATCAGAAAGAGCGAATGGTCGTGCTTAGAAAATTGGCAAGAACCTAATTATTTTCTTTGGAGAATTTGAATACTGAAAGAATGAAAAAACTGAAGGTTTTGGATAATGAAAAGTAAGGATGATCAAAATATTCATGAAGCTGAGCTATAGAAAAAGCAGTACGGCAAATGTATCCATACTAAGAACATCTTGTGGTTGCTGTTTATTTTTATCATGGTGTACAATGTAGACAACTACTGGATAAGCAGCTTAGAAAACTTAATGAATGATTATAATTATCTGCCGCATAGGCAGTTTGAATTTCATAAAAGATTATTTCCATGTCAAATAAATTCCATTTAATGAATAATTATATTTGATATGATTTTACTTAAGAAGTAAAATGAGAAAAGCAATAACAAAGAAATTAGTAGATTGCTGTCGATCAGAAATGGATGGATGGTGTTAAATTATCTTTATTACTGTAAGGTATTGATGAATATTGCAAAAGAGAACGTATCTGTATTGCAGTAAAAATTCTGCAGGAAAGAATGTGGTGAGGGCTATGATAGAGGATATTGTCAAGTCGGATTTGAAAACGATTCTTCATTCTAAACGGGCGAATCTGTATTATCTTGAAAAGTGCAGGATCATGCAGAAGGATGGACGTATTGTTTATTTGACGGAGACGAAAAAAGAGAACTTGTTTTGGAATATTCCGATTGCCAACACAACAGTGATTCTTTTGGGCAGCGGTACTTCTGTGACACAGGCAGCAATGCGGCTGCTCAGCAGCGCCGGTGTACTTGTTGGTTTCTGCGGTGGTGGGGCTACACCGTTATTTGCCGGTACGGAGGTGGAGTGGCTGAATCCGCAAAGTGAGTACAGGCCGACAGAATATGTGCAGGGGTGGCTGTCTTTTTGGTTTGATGAAAAGAAACGTCTTGCTGTGGCAAAGGAGTTCCAGAAAAAGCGTATCCGTTTTCTGCAGACAGTCTGGGATAAAGACAATGAATTGGCCGATGAAGGTTTTTTTACCGATGATGCTTTGACAGAAGAAGCGATTTCCGTTTTTAAGAGCCGCATGGAAATAGCGGGGGATGTGACCCATGTATTGGCGGCGGAGGCGGAATTCACAAAAAAGCTCTACAGGTACGCGGCACAGAATACGGAAACAGTCAATTTCACAAGGGAGCGTAATTCTGACCAGCCTGCGAACAGGCTTCTGGATCATGGGAATTATCTGGCGTACGGACTGGCGGCAACGACTCTCTGGGTACTTGGTATTCCTCACGGCTTCGCGGTGATGCATGGTAAGACAAGACGAGGCGCTCTTGTTTTTGATGTGGCGGATTTGATCAAGGATGCCATCGTCCTGCCATGGAGCTTTATCTGTGCCATGAGAGGGCAGAGAGACAGAGAATTCAGACAGATCTGCTTACAGAAGTTTACCGAACATAAGGCGCTGGATTTTATGTTTGATGAAGTGAAACGGTGCAGCAGACTATATGCGGGCGGTGAACGGTCATGATGGTCATATTTACGAGCAGGAGCGAGAAGAAGGCTATTTATACGGTGCGGAGGATTCTGGATAGTTTTGCAGACAGAATTGGGAATGATACGTGGAAAACGGTCATTACGCAAGAGGGGTTGCTGACGGTGCAGGCGCTTTTGCGACGGACTGCTACCAAAAGTACAGCAGTGGCGTGTCATTGGATCCGGTCACGGAGCCATAGCGAGCTGGTCTGGATTGTAGGGAAGCGGGACATGTTTAATGAGGAAGGCATCGTGCCTGTCCACTCCACACAAAAGGAAATCCTTCACCATGAGTGGGAAAACGATTGGCAGTATCTGCCGTTGATAAAAGCGCTGGCAGCGGTGGCGGCACTCTTCCATGACTGGGGAAAGGCATCAGCGTTATTTCAGGAAAAACTGGATAAAGGGACATTGAAAATGGATCCCTTCCGTCATGAATGGGTATCCTGCAAGCTTCTTGAAGCGCTTGTTTTTGCCGCAGGTGCGGAGGAAGACGACCGAAAATGGCTGAAAGTACTGGCCGAAGGAACGATAAAGACAGAGGATATAGAAAAGAATCTGCAAATTGACGAAAAAGGAAACGGGCAGGCAGATATGAAAAAGCTGGATGCAGCACATTTGCCGCCGATTGCAAAATTTCTGATGTGGTTGATCTTGTCTCATCACAGGCTGCCGTCTATGGATAAGGATGGCTGGGTGAATGTAGAGAAAAAAAGTTTCCACAGTATGTTCTTCAGTCTGAATGCGTGCTGGGGATATGAGAGTGAAGCGGAGGAGGCTATTATGTGCCGCAGGAGCTGCTTTGTATTTCCGGAGGGACTCCTTGTGGAGAATGCGACAGCCTGGCGGAAGGCCATAAAAAAATGGTGCGGCCGATTATTAAATGATTATGACAGACTGATGGATATTATGGGAGGGGAAACATATAAACCATCTTTCAGGGCTATCGCCCACTATACGAGATTGTCTCTTATGCTGGCGGATCATTATATTTCTTCCCTGCCTGAGGAAACAGATAAGGGCCGATGGGCAAAAAATGATTTATGGGCGAATACAGACGGTAAAACCGGAAAGAAAAAGCAGTTTCTGGAGGAACATTTGGTTAGGGTCTGTGAACAGGCAACCCATATTGCCCACAGACTTCCTTATTTCAGTGATCAGATGGAGAGCGTCTATGATGTAAAGGCGTTGGCAAAGAAAAGTCCGGCAGTTTTCAGATGGCAGGATACAGTTGTCGAGAAAATCAGAGCATTCCGGGAGAAGAATGGGGATGGTGCCAGGTATTTTATAGTCAATATGGCAAGCACCGGCTGCGGCAAAACGTTTGCCAATGCAAAGATCATGCAGGCTGTATCGACGGACGGAAAATCGCTCCGGTATATCCTTGCCCTCGGCCTCCGTACGTTGACGCTGCAGACCGGTGATGAATACAGGGAACGGATACATTTGGACAGGAATGATCTGGCCGTCCTTATCGGTTCCAGTGCCGTAACCAAATTGCATGAGGAAAATAAGGAAGCAGATAAAGAGAAAGAGGAAGAGAAAAAGGGAAATAGAAAGGGGTATTTATCGGAAGAGCCGCTGCTGCCGGAAGAATTGGAGTATGTGGATACGGAAAGCGAGGAGCAGTCCCGGTTTCTGGATATCTTCTTCAATAAGACAGATAAAAAAGGAGTGGCGGTAAATGAAAAGACGTCAAAAAAGAATAAAGCCTTTCTATACAAGCCTGTCCTTGCGGCAACTATCGATCATATGATGGGGGCTGTGGAGACGACACGGGGAGGAAGGTATATTTTGCCTTCATTGCGGCTGATGTCATCGGATCTGGTGATTGATGAAATTGATGATTTCAATTCCAAGGATCTCATCGCCATAGCAAGGCTTGTTCATCTGGCGGGATTGTGCGGAAGAAATGTGGCGATCTCTTCAGCGACGATACCGCCTGATCTGGCGGAAGGGCTTTACAGGTCATATCAGGCAGGACTGAAAAGTTACAATTCCTTCTTTACGGGGAAAAAACAGTGTGCTCTTGTGCTTTGTGATGAGTTCAGGACAGATGTGGAACCGATGGACAGCGGGGATGATTCAGCTTATCGAAAGATTCACGATCGATTTATCCGTAAACGAGTGGAAAATCTGGGGAAAGAGCCGGTAAAGCGTAAGGGATATATACAGCCCTGCGGAGCGGAATATAATGACACTGACGCTGCGAAAGAGACTTCCTATTTTGAAAATATAAGAGAAGCCATAGAAAAGCTGCATGAAAATCACCATGTCATTGATAAAAGAACAAAGAAGCGGATTTCTTTCGGTGTGGTTCGTGTGGCAAATATCACACCCTGTGTGAAAGTCAGCCTGTACCTCATGAAATGCGGATGGAGCGAGGGGATAGCTGTCCGAGTGATGACTTACCACAGCAGGCAGATCCTTCTTCTCCGTCATGAGCAGGAGCGGTATCTGGACAAGGTGCTCACAAGAAAAACGCAGTCTGCCACAGTGGATTTTCAGGATGAAACCGTGCGGAAGCATCTGGACAGCACACCGGAGGAGAATATCATATTTATTCTTGTAGCAACACCAGTGGAGGAAGTCGGCCGTGATCATGACTTCGATTGGGCAGTGGTGGAGCCGTCGTCGTACCGATCCATCATACAGCTTGCCGGCCGTGTCCTTCGTCATCGTCAGCCGGTTTCAGGGACGCTTGAAAAAAAGAATATGGCAATCATGGCATATAATCTGAAAGCCTGGCAGGGAAAAGAGCCGGCTTACAGCAAACCCGGGTATGAAACCGAAAAGCGGAAATTGAACAGTTATGACATGCATGATCTTGTGGATGAAGAAGAGCTGAGCAGAAGGATTGATGCGGTACCGAGAATTTTAAAACCGGAAATGCTGGATAAGGAGCAATTCTGTCCGGATGATAAAAGATATTTCTCAAAACTCTCTGATCTGGAACATGCGAGCATGATGGATTTTAACTGCAAGGGAGATTGCGGGCCGCAGTGTATGCACGGATGGATGGAAGAATACTGGTGGATGACGGCACTTCCGCAAGGCTGCAGCCGCTTCCGTGAAAACTATGGGGAAGAAATCAAGGCCTGCGCGGTGTATAAAAATGGAGAACGGAAATTCTTTTCCTATGATAAAATCAAGGAGGGTGATGATTTATTTGGAGATGATGAAGCCCGAGGATTTATCGATGTTTCCGATTATGATGGAATGACAGAACAAATGAAGAGACGGCTGTGGCTGGTCCGTGATTATGAAACAGTACTGAAACGGCATATATCTGATACGGAAAAAGAATCGGAAGAAATACAGATAGCTGCCATTTCCCGGAAGTATGGAGAAATTACCATACCAGACAGGAAATCAGATATAGCAGAAGATTGGAAATATGATGATCAGCTGGGGATGTTCAAGTTGTCAGAAGACGGACAGGAGGGATGATTTTGGGAATATTAAGAGAATATATAGAGAAGCAGGCGAAAAAGAAAAAGAAAACATCAGCGGAATGGTTTGCAGGGATGCTTGCTTCATTATCTGAGTGCCGGTTTACAACACATGTAGGCAAGTTTACAGATCCCGATTCAAAAATTTATTTCTATTGTAACAAAGATGATAACTGCTCAGGATATGTGATAACCGGTAATGTTGATGTTGAATTGGATTTCGCTGTATCAGCCAACTTTATCACACCAGCTCTTTTTTTGCTTCAGATATTAGAAGATGGGGAAACGCTTTTAAAACATATACAAGAAAAAGATGAAAATATAAAAGCAGAATTTGCGGAGCTTGGGATAAATACTCTTGCACCCTTATATCAGGCAGTAGAGGGAATAAATAAGGTGGAAAGATCACAAAAAAGTGAATTCCATTTAAGGCAGGTATATTTTCCTGTTGGCGATGGTTATCACCTATTGACGGTTTTACCGGCATCTGGGTTATTATTAACGGCAAGACGGCGTGTGGATCGTATAAACGGATATAGCAGGCTTTGTCATGATTCAAAGAGCAGTGAATATGGGAAAAGTTGCAGCCGTATATTCGATATGGTAAGCATTAATTTCGGCAGTGGGAAACCGCAAAATATCAGTGCAGGAATTCAGTCTTATTATGGGGAAGCGTATCTGCTTGAGTCATTACCACCCGTATTGGGAAATAAAGGGGTTCATCTGACAAAATATAATTTTTTGGAGGAAAATGTTTCTTATAAGGATTATATAGCTACCTTTCAAAGATTGCATAAGTTATTTAAACAAGATCGCAAGAATCAGCAAATTCGGGAAGCTATTAAAAATAGAATTAAAGATGTAATTGATGTAGTCATGGTATCTTGCTATCAAATTCGTGAACAGAAAGCCGGTTGGAGTGATGATGAATGTTGTAAGAATCTTCCTGTATTTCAGAAAATATGGCTGGATGAAGCATATCGGGATAAGAGGGAATCAGAATCATGGAGAGAAGAAGTAGGACGATATTTTGCAAGATGGTTCATTTATAAATACAAGAAAATTATAAAAGGAGAGAGGGTGTCATTTGGAGAAGAGGAATTCAGATATTTGAAATGGAAGATGATAAAAATACTGGAAGAGGAGGTGAGATATAACTCATGAAAAATTATTTGTTGCTATCCCGTGTCAGTGTACATAATGCGAATGCCATGAGCAGTATTTTTACGATTGGCGTGCCAGCGATGACGGCGTGGCTTGGCGCCATGCATGCCCTTGAGAGGAAATTAGGGGAGAGATGTGATCAGTCCTTAAGCGATATACGATTTACTCAAATGGCAGTCTCATATCATAAAACATCATTGCAAACCATTCGTAAAAATGGGATAGGATATATAGTGATGACAGCTAATCCACTTGTAGTAGACAAAAAAAAATCAAGTAAAGATAACTACATTTTTAAAAGAGCACCTCTATTAGAAGAACCAAGAATTCACCTGCTGGTATCCCTCCTGATAGAAGTCGAAGGTGCGGATGGGAATAACATGGAATTATTGGAACAGGCAGTAAAGGAAATATTGCCACGAATGAAGATGGCAGGGGGCGATATACTGGACGTTGGAAAAATCCAAGTCATGCGCATTGATGTAAATGACCGGAAGGCTGTCAAAAAGGTTATCTTCTCTCTCATGCCGGGCTATGTGCCAATCGAGCGCAAAGACCTGATGGAAGCAGCGGAATTGGAAAGGAAAGACAGTCTGGATCGGCTGCTCCACTATCTGAAAGTATATCAGACAGCAGAAAAAGATGAATCCGGGAAGATAACAGGCTGGAAATACGAAAAGGCGGCGGCTGGATGGATTGTACCGCTTGCCGTGGGATTTAAAGGGTTGTCTCCGCTGGGAAAGGTGAAAAATCAGCGGGATCCGGATGCGCCCCATCGGTTTGCAGAAAGCATAGTCACCCTTGGTGAATTTAAGATGGCTCATCGGTTCCGTGATATAGATGGAATGATGTGGCACTATGCCTATGAAGAAACCAATCAATTATATCTTTGTAAAAATAAGGAATGATCAGGAGGAAATGAAAATGGCGAAAAAAGAATCAAATCTGGCATCTGTACTTTCTTTTGAAAAGAAACTTGTTTTATCGGATGGCTATATGTATGGAACAACTTGGGAAAAAAGAAATGAAACAGCCCGTCCCATTTCACTGATAGAGAAATCTGTGAGAGGAACCATTTCTAACCGTTTAGATAAAGTGACCCTAAATGACCCGATGAAACTGAATGCCAAGGTGGAAAGACCAAATCCGCAGACTGTAGACAGTGCCTCTATTTCTTTAAACGATGACACATTGAAATTATCCTTTACAATCAAAGTCCTTTCCGGTGTAGAGCATCCTTCTGCATGCAATAACGAAACTCATCATAAAAAGATAGAAGAAATAGGAAGGAAATTTATTGAGCAGAACGGATTTAAAGAGCTGTCAGCCCGCTATGCGATGAATATAGCTAATGGCCGCTTCCTTTGGAGAAATCGTGTAGGGGCAGAAAAAGCCGAGGTCATTGTATCCATAAAAGAAGAAAATAAAAAATGGATATTTAATATTTATGATTTCAGTTTGAAGGATTTTGATAAGAATCGTGAAAAAGTGGAAGAATTGGCATCTTTTATTGCCGAAACTCTCTGTGGAAAGAGGTCATCCCTTCTGATTGAAGTGGAAGCCTTCGCACTTATGGGAAAAGGACAGGAAATTTATCCCAGCGAAGAACTGATTCTTGATAAAGGAAAAGGCAAGAAGAGCAAGGTTCTTTACCAGGTAGACGGTACGGCCGCTATGCACTCGCAGAAACTCAGCAATGCCATCAGAACCGTCGACACTTGGTATCCTCAGGAAGAAGGCAGACGGATACCGATTGCCATTGAACCCTATGGTGCGGTCACCACTCTTGGGAAAGCCTACCGCACACCAAAAGAGAAAAAAGATTTTTATACCCTGTTTGATCAGTGGTCAACCGGCAGTGAACCGGACGATGAAAATGACAAAAACTATGTCATGGCTGTTCTCGTCCGCGGAGGTGTTTTTGGTCAGAGCGAAAAGGAATAAGCCATGGAATACTATCAGGAAATCACCTTGCTCCCGTGTGCGGAAGTATCGCTTGCCTTCCTTTGGACCAAAGTGTTTACCCAGCTCCATATTGCTTTTGCAGATGAAAAAAATAAAAGCGAACATAACCCCTATGCCGTTTCATTTCCCGAATACAGGGAAACAGGTCTGGGAGAAAAAATCCGTGTCTTTGCGGAAGCACAAGAATTGGAAAGACTCAACCTGTCCAAAGTACTGGGACGCCTCTTTGATTATGTGCACTGTACAGGCATAAGGAAAGTGCCGGAGCGCAAGCTGCGGGGGTATGCCGTGTATAGCAGGTACCAACCGGAAGGTTCAATCTGGGTGAAAGCGAGACGCTATGCAAAAAGACATCCGGGAGTAACGATCGAAGAGGCTGCCCGGCTTCTGCAAGGAAAGAGAAAATCTGTCAGACTGCCGTACATACAGATGAAAAGCCTTTCCCGCGGAGGAACATTTAGCCTTTTTATAGAAAAGCGGGTAGAAAAAGAATCTGCCTTGACAGAATGCGGAACCTATGGTTTAAGTAATAACAGAACCGTTCCGGAATTTTAACCCAAATTTTTACGGCGTTTGAAAAATGCGATTAAATCAATATATTTTAAAGCAGGAATAAATTTGGGTCAAAGTGGGAAAAAGATGTATAAGCGCACGTGCTGTCGGATTCTTTTTCCGCTCCGGCATCGTTAACTGCCGCATAGGTAGTTTAGAAAATTCCAGCAGCAAACTATGATGACATTAATCACGTTAACTGCCGCATAGGTAGTTTAGAAAATAAAGACAACAGGGCAGACAATAAATATTATGTTAACTGCCGCATAGGTAGTTTAGAAATTTACAATAAAAAAAAAGAGGAGCAATATGCTGTTAACTGCCGCATAGGTAGTTTAGAAATTAAACAGTGCGAAGATCTCATTGACAGAAGCGTTAACTGCCGCATAGGTAGTTTAGAAACGCAAAATCATTGAGCCCGTTCTGCATGGGACGGTTAACTGCCGCATAGGTAGTTTAGAAATATCACTGGAGGGTTGCAGAGGATACCCTGACGTTAACTGCCGCATAGGTAGTTTAGAAAATTAGAGGAACTTATCGATGAAGTAGAAAAACGTTAACTGCCGCATAGGTAGTTTAGAAAATTATTCTTATGCGTTATCTGACGATGTGGCAGTTAACTGCCGCATAGGTAGTTTAGAAATTCCTTACGGATGGTTTTTATGCCACCTTTGTGTTAACTGCCGCATAGGTAGTTTAGAAATTCATGAAATTTAAATTTGCTTCTTCCGGCGCGTTAACTGCCGCATAGGTAGTTTAGAAATTCACTGGCATGTCTTTTCATGGGTGGTTTTAGTTAACTGCCGCATAGGTAGTTTAGAAACTGTGTTTGGGCGGGCATCCGCTGACTACCTGGTTAACTGCCGCATAGGTAGTTTAGAAAATGATCACAAATGGCGGTGATTTCTTTTTTATGTTAACTGCCGCATAGGTAGTTTAGAAAAAAAAGACCAAAAAAGACAGAACAAGGTATGAGTTAACTGCCGCATAGGTAGTTTAGAAATTCAAGAGACATCTTGATTGTTTGTGCAGAGTGTTAACTGCCGCATAGGTAGTTTAGAAATGGAGGAAAGAAGTATGGAAGAAAGAGACAGTGTTAACTGCCGCATAGGTAGTTTAGAAATGCATAGAAAGATTGTCCACTACCGCGCTAATGTTAACTGCCGCATAGGTAGTTTAGAAAACTTGTGGCTTAGCCCCCCATTTCCGACGAAAGTTAACTGCCGCATAGGTAGTTTAGAAATTTTACGCATAGCCATTGAATGTGATGGATATAGTTAACTGCCGCATAGGTAGTTTAGAAAAGAAAAACAACCGCATGATACGGATACCCCCTGTTAACTGCCGCATAGGTAGTTTAGAAAGATAGCGCGGAAATCTGCCGGGATGGTCACATTGTTAACTGCCGCATAGGTAGTTTAGAAATACCGCTGGGAGTGGTCACCGCACCGGGAATAGTTAACTGCCGCATAGGTAGTTTAGAAATTGTGCCGATTGCGAGCATAGGAGGCCTTTTTGTTAACTGCCGCATAGGTAGTTTAGAAATGATTTTTCACCCTCTCCGAACAGGTCATAATGTTAACTGCCGCATAGGTAGTTTAGAAACGTAGAACACGGAAAACCGTGTAAAACTAAACGTTAACTGCCGCATAGGTAGTTTAGAAAATACGATAGCGGGAAAATGTAATGCCCACCTCGTTAACTGCCGCATAGGTAGTTTAGAAATTTCCCTGTTCCGCCGGCATTGATGACCTGGTGTTAACTGCCGCATAGGTAGTTTAGAAAACAAGTTCGGAGCGCTTGACGCGGATGCGTCGGTTAACTGCCGCATAGGTAGTTTAGAAAAAAAGGACGTCTTCTCGGAGAAGAAAAATGCCCGTTAACTGCCGCATAGGTAGTTTAGAAATAAATGCCGATGTAGTTTCAATAAAGTCCCAAGTTAACTGCCGCATAGGTAGTTTAGAAATAAGGAAGTATTCCGTACATATGACGAAACGGGTTAACTGCCGCATAGGTAGTTTAGAAAGATTACCGCTTTTATCGGTAAGAATTTGTTTATGTTAACTGCCGCATAGGTAGTTTAGAAAAGTATTTCCTGCGGTAAATGATACGGATTCATGTTAACTGCCGCATAGGTAGTTTAGAAAGAATGCGGCGTAACAGACAGCGAACTTGTAGAGTTAACTGCCGCATAGGTAGTTTAGAAATCAATTTTCATTTCACTCGTTCCGGCATACCCGTTAACTGCCGCATAGGTAGTTTAGAAAGTTAGAATTAGCAAAAAACAGTTGCACTGTTAGTTAACTGCCGCATAGGTAGTTTAGAAATTTTTTCTTGACATTTTGTGCCGTTTCACTTAGTTAACTGCCGCATAGGTAGTTTAGAAAGTTAATTTTCGTGTTCATTCTGGGCGGTGGAAGTTAACTGCCGCATAGGTAGTTTAGAAAAGGGTAATTGTTGTCGAGCATAACACAGTTCAGTTAACTGCCGCATAGGTAGTTTAGAAAGATTGATGCTGCGAACAATCAGTCGGCTTTTTCGTTAACTGCCGCATAGGCAGCTTAGAAATTACATTATTTTCGTAATTTGACGGAATCGTAGTTAACTGCCGCATAGGTAGCTTAGAAATTTGACTTTTCTATCATCTTTTTCTACAATGCTGATAGGTGAAAAAGTCTTAGAATCCTTGCCCTTTATCTGGCGGGGAGGCTAAGGCTTCTTTACATTAACTGCTATATAAAGTGGCGCGATTGTTCAGTTTTTAATGAAGAAGATTTATTTACAGAATGAACCAATTTCGTGATTTGCATCTTAAATCACATTTGACTATTGCATTTCTTTTTACTTACAATAATAAGAAAGGAAGAGAGTGGTAATAGAGAGGCGCTATGGGAAATACAGCTTTCGGACGGATGGGTGAGGATCGGGCTTGTTTGTACCTGGAAGAGAAGGGGATGGTTTTGGTTACCCGGAATTTCAGGTGTAAACATGGAGAAATCGATCTCATCATGAAGGACGGAAGCGTTTTTGTATTTATCGAGGTGAAGACCCGGCGGAGCCGTTTGTATGGGGAGCCGATTGAATCGGTGACTATGTATAAGCAGCGGCATATCCGTTATACGGCGGAGGTATTTCTTTTAGCGCGGCATTTGCATGATGTCCGGATTCGTTTTGATGTGGTGGAAGTCATGATGGCGCCGGGGCGTGCGGTGCGGTTGCGTCATACAAGGAATGCGTTCTGAGAGAGGGAGATGCCATGTTTGCGCAGGTGTTTGGGACATGTACGTTTGGGTTAAATGGTCATGTGATTACTGTGGAGGTGGATATCAGCCGTGCGTCACCGGCTTTTGATATTGTCGGGCTGCCTGCGGTTTCTGTGAAGGAGTCGAAGGAGCGTGTCCAGTCGGCGATACGGAATTCTGGATATTTTTTTCCTATCGAAAAGGTGACGGTGAATCTGGCGCCTGCGGATTTGAAGAAAGATGGTTCCTGTCTTGATCTGCCGATTGCCATGGGGGTGCTGGCGGCAAGCGGGGTGATTCCGAAGGAGGTTCTTGCATCGGTGATGTTCATCGGGGAGCTTTCTTTGCAGGGGGAAATACGTTCGGTGCCCGGTGTGCTTTCCATGGTTCTTGCCGGACGGGAAGCGGGGATTTCTACTTTTTTCATGAGTCCTGCAGTTGCCGGGGAGGCTCTTCTTTGTGAAAATGTGACTGTGTACGCGCCAAAGACGCTTGGCGAACTGGTGGAGTATCTTTTGGGGCATAGCCCGATGGCTCCTGCCAAGCGGCGGGAAGCGGCGGAATCTAAGTTAAGTGATGTGGATTTTGCCGAGGTGCAGGGACAGATCATGGCGAAGCGTGCTATGGAGATAGCGGCAGCAGGGTCTCATAATGTCCTTATGACGGGGCCGCCCGGATCAGGGAAGACGATGTTGGCACGCCGCATCACGACGATTCTTCCTCCGATGACGCGGGAGGAGGCTCTTGAGGTGACAAAGATTTATTCGGTGGCCGGACTGTTCAAGGCGGAGGATATCATCCGTGAGCGTCCGTTCCGCAGTCCTCATCATACGATTTCCATGGCCGGGCTTATCGGCGGAGGTACGATTCCCCGTCCCGGCGAGGTGACGCTTGCCCATAACGGTGTTTTATTTTTAGATGAACTTCCTGAGTTTCCACGGGCGGTGCTGGAAGTTCTCCGGCAGCCGCTGGAGGATCGGGAGGTGCATATTTCAAGGGTAAATGCATCCTTTGTATATCCTTCCGATTTTGTGCTGATTGCCGCAATGAATCCTTGTCCCTGCGGATATCTTGGAGATCCTGACCATCCCTGTACCTGCAGTGATGGAGAAATACGGAGTTACGGCAGAAAGATTTCCGGCCCTCTTTTGGACAGGATTGATTTGCATGTGTCGGTGATGCGTCCGAAGTATAGTGAACTCACAGCAACGATTAAAGGGGAATCTTCGGCACGGATTGCGGAACGTGTAGCGGCGGCGAGGGCCATGCAGTCGGAACGGTTGTCTGAATGGCATATGCAGAATAATGCGCAGATGGGGCACCGCCAGCTTCGGGAAACCTGCCGTTTGGACGCGGAGGGGTCGGAGCTGCTCCGTGAGGTTTTTGAAAAGCTCCATTTATCCGCGAGAAGTTATGACCGTATCATTAAAGTATCCCGTACGATTGCCGATTTGGCAGGTACGTCGGAGATTAAGCCCGAGCATGTGGCGGAAGCGCTCAGTTACAGAAATATGCTTCCCCGGAGGTCATGATGGATATATTCGCGGCGGCGCTCCCCGGTTGTCCACGGCTGGGAGCGAAACATATGAGGGCTCTCATAGAGGCATTCGGAACGGCGGAAGATGTGTGGAAGGTTTCCGATGGGGAGATTGTGGAATCCCATTTGCTGAAAGGGAAGACGGAAGCGTCTTTTTTGGCGTACCGGAAAGAAACGGATCCTGAAGAAATAGGGGAAAAGTTATACCGGCTGCAGATTCGCTGCGTGACATGGGAGAATGATTTGTATCCCCCGCTTTTACAGACGACGGCAAATCCACCGGCTGTTTTATTTTATAAAGGGAATGATCCTGCTTTTGAGAAGACGGTGGCCATCGTAGGCTCACGGAAAGCGACGCCTTATGGGGTGCAGACGGCAGAACGGGTGGCCTGCGGTTTGGCTGAAAATGGAGTGACGGTAATTTCCGGCGGTGCGCGGGGGATTGACAGCGCGGCTCATGAGGGTGCATTGCGCGGAGAAAGCCCGACGGTGGTGGCTCTTGCCTGTGGGCTGGATTATGTGTATCCTCCGGAAAATAAAAATTTATTTCAAAAGATTATTGATAAGGGCGGCACGTTTATTTCTGAATCCCCGCCGGGGACGCCGCCTCTGGGGAGGCAGTTTCCCGCAAGGAACAGGATTATCGCGGGGATGAGCCGGGGGATTCTTGTGGTGGAGGCGGCAGAACGGAGCGGCGCTCTTATTACCTCTGACTTTGCTTTGGAAGAAGGACGGGATGTCTTTTCTGTTCCTGGAAATATTTGGCTTGATTCAAGCAGGGGAACCAATCATCTTATACGGAGCGGAGCCATTTGCTGCACGTCTTATGAGGATATCCTTTCTGAATACGGATGGAATGAAAAGAGTATTTCTTCCAAGAAGGAATCTCCTGAGCAGTTGACATTGGAAGAGGAAGTGGTGTATCGGTCCTGC